>Ga0310334_100048_pt1 | contig 39614 bp, 43 predicted proteins | sample LakMicMIDCLREDC7_FD_195548 | JGI IMG/M metagenome (GOLD analysis project Ga0310334, IMG submission 195548) | Enriched freshwater cyanobacterial communities from Lake Michigan, Michigan, United States - MI23.DCL.RED.C7 (v2) (version 2) | ecosystem: Environmental > Aquatic > Freshwater > Lake...
GGGCACGGCGGTGGGTTCCGAGTGGCGGCTGGTGCCGATGGTGTGGGCGCCGATCCGCAGGGTCTCGCCGCTGTGATCCACGGCCTGGCTCCAGCGGCCGTGCACCGAATCGAACTCCAGGAGATGGGCGATGGCGGCCGCGTCGCCAGCGGACTCGTTGATGTGGACCAGCTCGATGCCGGGGCGCCCCCACAGGGCGCGGAACACCAGACGACCGATGCGGCCGAAGCCGTTGATGCCGATGCGCACGAGGCATGCCCGCAGATGCGCCGAACTTAGATCAAGTGATGTTGATGAATCAAGGATGCTTGATGGGATTCAGCACCTGGCTCGCAGCGGGGCGCTCTTGTGGCGCCCCTGTGGCGCCTAGCCTTGGCGCTCTGCCGCCTGATCTGGGATGACGGTCGCCGCTGCAGGATCACTCGCTATGGCGGAGGAGCAGGCCCGGCAGCTGCTCAGGGCCCTGGCGGATCCGCTGCGACTCGAGGTGGTGCAGGCCCTGTCCGCTGGCGAGCTCTGCGTCTGCGAACTCACGGAGCAGCTGGGTCTGGCCCAGTCCCGCCTGTCGTTCCATCTGCGGGTGATGCGCGAGGCGCAGCTGATCGAGGCCCGTGAGCAGGGGCGCTGGGTGTATTACCGGCTTCGTCCTGAGGCGTTGGAAGCTCTGCAGGCCTGGTTGGCCGGGATCGCCGCGGGGTGCCGGCTGCCGGCACCCCCGTGTTGCTGAGCCTCAGCCCACCAACCGCAGCTGTGCGCTGATCTCCGGCGGTGTCTCACGCCGGAAGCTGCGCAGGCTGTGCTCCGTGGCCTCCAGCTCCTGGCGCAGCACCAGGCAGGCGCGCTCCGGCATGGTGTGATCGCCACAGGTGAACACATCCACGGCCGCATAGCCGGATTCCGGCCAGGTGTGGATCGAGAGATGCGATTCCGCCAGCAGGGCCAGGCCGGTGACGCCCTGGGGCTCGAAGTGGTGGGTGATCAGGTGCAGAAGCGTGGCGCCGGCGCGCTGCACGGCCGCGGTGATCGTGCTTCTGAGAAAGGCTTCATCGTCGAGCTTGGCGGGGCAACAGCCGTAGAGCTCGAGGATGCAGTGCTTGCCGATCGGTGCCGTGGGAACGGACTCGGCGGGGGTGGCTGGGGATCCGACAGGGTCAGCGATCCATCCAGGGTTCGGGTGCAGCGAGAGCAGGGTCATCGGGAACTCCGAAGTGATACCAATTCGTCAACATAGGGTTTATTCCCTCAAGACGCCAGCGGAGGAGTCAGCACGGCATGCCCTTTCTGGGGCGACGGTCGCATGTGATCGGCGACACATGCTCGTGTCTTTGGCAACCAAACATTCACGTGCTCTTAATCGGATCCTTACCTTTGAGCCTCGCTCGCTTCCTAGATGTGGGAAGCTCCGATCAGCTTGCTTCCATGTCCTTCGCTCAGAAGGCACTCTCCATCGGCACCCTGGCCGTCGTGGGTGTTGCCGCCTCTGCCTCCGCCCAGAGCACCCTTAACGGCGCCGGCGCTAGCTTCCCGGCCCCCTTCTATCAGCGTGCCTTCGCCGGTCTGGCCGGCAAGGGTGTCCAGGTGAACTATCAGTCGGTCGGCTCAGGCGCCGGTGTGCGTCAGTTCGTGGCTGGCAGTGTGGATTTCGGCGCAACCGACGAACCGATCAAGGCCTCCGAGGCTGCCAAGGTCAAGCGTGGTGTGGTTCAGTTCCCCGCGGTCGGCGGCACCATCGCCATCGGCTACAACAAGCCTGACTGCAAGGGCCTCAAGCTTACGCAGAAGCAACTTGTTGACATCTTCCTGGGTGAGATCAAAACCTGGGATCAGCTCAAGTGCGGCAAGGGCAAGATCACCGTGGCCCATCGCTCGGACGGCTCCGGCACCACCTTCGCCTTCACCAACTCCCTGAGCACTTTCTCCTCCGAGTGGAAGAGCAAGGTGGGCGAGGGCAAGAGCGTCAAGTGGCCCGTGGGTGTGGGCGGTAAGGGCAATGAGGGTGTGGCCGGTCTGGTCAGCAACACCCCCGGTGCTATCGGTTATATCAACCAGTCCTTCGTGAAGGGCCCGATCAAGGCTGCTGCCCTTCAGAACAAGGATGGCAACTTCGTGATGCCGAATCTGGCCAGCGGCGCCGCTGCCCTCAACAACATCCGCCTCAACGATCAGCTTGCTGGTGAGGATCCCAATCCCTCTGGTGCCAAGAGCTATCCCATCTCCACGCTCACCTGGATCCTTGCCTACCAAAACGGCAACGGCCTGAAGGCCGGTGAGATCCGCAAGGCGATGCTGCACCTGCTGGGTCCTGCCCAGAACCAGGCCGATGAGCTGGGTTATGTGCCCCTCAAGGGCGACATCCTGAAGCGGGCCAAGGCCGCCGTGGCCAAGATCGGCGCCTGAACCCTGTCTGGTCAGCTCACTGGGGGGCTTCGGGCCCCCCTTTTTTTCAGGCCATCCCTGGCTTCGTCTCCATGGCTGACCATTCCTGATGGCTTCAGGACATGCTCCCCCCAGCCTGGTGCTGGTGGCCGATGATCCCCTCTGGCGCGCCCACCTTGTCCAGGTGCTGCTGGAGGAGGGCTTCCAGGTGGTTCAGCGACCCTTCCCGCGCCAGCTCAAGGAGCTGGTGGCTGAAGCAGGCGCCCGTCTTGCGCCGCGGTTGTTGATTCTGCACCTCTCTGCCGAGCGGCAGAATTCAGCCAGCGGAGCAGTGATGCTGCTGCAGGGCCTGCGTCGCCGTGATCAGGCCATTCCCCTGTTGCTGCTCCTGGATGCGGCTGATGAGGAACAGCGCGCAATGTTGCTGGATGCCGGCGCAGATGATGTGCTGGTGCAGCCCTTCGGACTACGCGAGTTCGTGGCTCGCTGCCGAGCGATTCTGCGTCGGGCTGGTCGTCAGCGGATTGCGCAGCGCAGTTCAAGCTCTGCCGAGCTGCTGCAGGTCGGCCCGATCAGTCTCGACCGAGAGCAATGCCGCGTTCACCTCAATGGTGCGGAGGTGAATCTCACCCCCCGCGAATTTCGCCTGCTGGAGTGCTTCATGCTGCATCCAGGGCGGGCCCTGAGCCGTGAGCAGCTGCTTGAGCAGGTGTGGGGGCCGGATTACAGCGGCGACAGCAAGAGTGTGGACGTGCACGTGCTCTGGTTGCGCCGCAAACTCGATGTCGCTGGATCCAGGCCTGAGCTGTTCATCACCGTGCGAGGCATCGGTTACCGGCTCGATCCTCCCCGTCCTTGAGGCCCAACAACTGCTTGGAAAAGCTTCGCAGGCGATGGCGGAGGTGATGGCAGCCGGGGATTGGCAGATTGAAAACTAACCGGTCGTACGACGGAATTCACCCAGCAGCAACCAGCCACAAAACTGATGCTGCCCAGTCCGGTGCGGATCAGCATGACCACCCTGCGAGTTGATCCAACATAAGACCGGTGAATCGCACTGAAGGTTCGGACTGAGCGGATCGGCTGCCGATGTGCTGCAGATCACCGGAATTCCGGCTTTTTCAATGCATCGAAGCTGCGTTCCAGGGTCTGCCCCACGGTCAGCCCCACCGGCAGGTCGCCGGCGAAGGCACTGCCTTGAATGCGTCGGTAGAGCTTGTTGGTCACCAGTCTGTAGGTGGAGTCCTGCAGGGGGATCACACCGGCCTCCCGGGCGATGCGTCCGCCGCTCTGCAACGTGCTGCTGATGAACTGGCGGATCACGGGCCGGCTGGTGAGGGCCTGATCGCTCACGTAGAAAAACAGCGGACGTGAAAGCGGTAGATAGCGGGAGTTCTGAACGCTCTCGACGCTCGGCTCCACGAAGCCACGCTTGCCAGGGGCCGCTATCGCCAGCGCTCGCAGGCTGTTGCGGTTGGCCTGGAAATAATCGAAGCCGAAATAGCCAAGCGCCAGAGGGTTGCTGGCCACACAGCGCACCAGCACGGTGTCGTCCTCACTGGCGGTGTAGTCGCGCCGCGAATTATCCGTGCTGCCGTTAATCGCCTTGTTGAAGGTGTCGTGGGTGCCGGAGTCATCCCCCGGGCCACACAGGCTGATCGGCTTGTCGGGCCAGCTGGGATTCACCTGCTTCCAGCGCAGCACACGCCCCTGGGCGTCGCGGCTCCAGAGGCGGCTCAGTTCTGTGGTGCTGACCTGCGTGGCCCAACTGTTGGAGCGGTTCACGACCACCGTGATGGCGTCGAAGGCCACGGGCAATTCCAGGAAACTGATCCCTTTGGCAGTGCAGGCCTTGATCTCACTGGCACTGATCGGGCGGGAGGCGGCAACGATGCTGCTGCCGCCGCTGCAGAATTCCCGCATCCCGGCGGTGGTGCCCACGGCGCGGGCTCGGAACTGCGAGGCATTGCCGGCCTTGCTGGCGAAGGCCCGGATGGCGGCCTTGCTGAAGGGATACACGGTGCTCGAGCCGCTGATGGTGATCACCTCCGGCTTCGCCGCCGGCGCGGGACCTGCCTGGGCAGAAACTGCTCCCAGCACAGTGGTCAGCATCGCCAGGGCGATGACGTTTTCGGCAACCTTCACGAGCTCGGCAGCAGCGCTCCGCTCAATCTGCCCTGGCAGGGAGAGTCGCACGTTAACGGGCGATTAACCGCTGGTTCAGAAGCGATGGCTTGCCCCACTCCTAACACCGGAACGCCCAACTGTTAACCCGTCCTTAAAGCCCTTGCTCTGTAGTTGTGGGACGTTGGAGATGGGTCCTGCCCAGGGGGGTCCGCTTGCAGCAATCAGGTCCGATGTCCACTGCTCCAGCCTCCGATCCCTTCGTTCTGCGGCGAAGACCGCTGCAGGAGCGCCTTGTCGACCAGGGCTTCCAGCGACTCACGGTCGTCCTTGCCTCGCTCGTCGGCATCGTGCTGCTCGGCATCCTGCTCACGGTGGCCATGGGCTCCCGCGAAGCGATGGCCGCCTTCGGCCTCGGCTTCCTCACCACCTCGGACTGGGATCCGTCCGGTGAGCGCTATGGCGCGTTCACAGCCATCTACGGCACGATCGTGACCTCTGTGCTGTCCTTGCTGATCGCCGTTCCACTGGGCGTCGGTACGGCCATCTTCATCACCGAGAACCTGATTCCGCTGCGCATCCGCCTTTTGCTTGGCGTGATGGTGGAGCTGCTGGCGGCCATCCCTTCCGTGGTTCTGGGGCTTTGGGCGATCTTCGTGATGGAGCCGTTCCTGCGGCCGATCCTCGGCGGGCTCTACACCACTCTCGGTTGGCTCCCATTCTTCTCCACAGAGCCGCAGGGGCCTGGCATGGCCCCGGCAATTCTGATTCTCGTGGTGATGATTCTTCCGATCATCACGGCCATTTCCCGCGACTCGCTCCAGCAGGTGCCAACCGAGCTGCGCTCTGCCGCTTATGGCGTGGGCACCACCCGCTGGGACGCCATCCTCCAGGTGATCCTGCCGGCGGCGATCTCTGGCATCACCGGTGGTGTGATGCTGGCCCTCGGGCGCGCCATGGGTGAAACCATGGCCGTCACCATGATCATCGGCAACTCCACCAATTTCAGCTGGAGCCTGCTGGCGCCGGGCAACACCATTTCGTCGATGCTGGCCAACCAGTTCGGCGAGGCTGATGGACAGCAGGTGTCTGCCCTGATGTACGCCGCACTGGTGTTGATGTTGCTCACCCTGGTGGTGAATGTCCTGGCGCAATGGGTGGTGCGTCGTCTCAGCCTCAAATACAGCTGACGCCATGAACACCATCTCCTCGGCGCCATCCGCCTCACAGCCACCTCTGGCCTTCCGTCGTTCCTCTTTGGCCTACAAGCCGGGCCTGGCACGCAACCGCTGGAACCTGGCCTTCACCGGCCTGGCTGCGGTGTTTTCCCTGATCGCCGTGCTGCCGCTGGTGCTGGTGCTGGCGTACGTGTTGATCAAGGGCGGTTCCTTGATCAGTTTGCAACTGCTCACCAGCCTGCCTCCGGCGCCCGGGCTTGAAGGCGGTGGTATCGGCAACGCCATTCTCGGCACCGTTGTTGTCACCTTGATCGCCAGCCTCATCGCCATCCCCGTGGGTGTGGGTGGCGGCATCTATCTGGCCGAGTACTCCTCCTCGGGCCCCTTCGCTCAGTTCGTTCGCTTCGGCACGAACGTGCTCTCGGGCGTGCCCTCGATCATCTGCGGTGTGTTCATCTACGGCCTGATCGTGGCCACCCGGGTGTTCTTCGATCAGAGCTACAGCGCCATGGCTGGTGGCATCGCCCTGTCGGTGCTGATGCTGCCCACCGTGATCAAAACAACCGATGAAGCCCTGAAGCTTGTTCCCAATGAACTGCGCTGGGGAGCGATCGGCATCGGTGCCTCCCGTTTCGTCACGATTGTGCGCGTCACCCTGCCGGCGGCTGTGTCGCCGATTGCCACGGGTGTTGTTCTGGCCATCGCCCGTGCTGCCGGTGAAACCGCCCCGTTGATCTTCACGGCTCTGTTCTCCCCCTTCTGGCCGGAAGGAGTTTTCAATCCGATCGCCACCATGTCGGTGCTGATCTACAACTTTGCGATCATGCCCTACGAGGCTCAGATCGCTCTTGCCTGGGCAGCGTCGTTCGTGCTTGTGGTGATGATTCTCGCCGCCAACCTGTTCGCGCGCTGGCTCGGTCGTTTCGCTCAGGCCTGACTTTCTCCTCGCATCTAATCCCATGACCGCTTCCATGCCCTCTGCCACCGCGGCATCGCCATCTCAGTCCATCTGCCTCTCCCTGGAGAATGTGGGCATCAGCTACGGCAGCAGTGAGGCCGTGCGCGGGGTGTACATGGAGATTCCCCATGGCAAGGTGACGGCCTTCATCGGCCCTTCCGGCTGCGGCAAGAGCACGGTGCTGCGCGCGCTGAACCGCATGAACGATCTGATCGAGGGCTGCACGCTGCGCGGGCGTGTGCTGTTCGATGGTCAGGATCTCTATGCCCGCGATGTAGATCCGGTGGAGGTGCGGCGGCGGATCGGCATGGTGTTCCAGAAGCCGAATCCCTTCCCCAAGAGCATCTACGAGAACATCGCCTTCGGCGCGCGGATCAACGGCTACCGCGGCGACATGGATGAGCTGGTGGAGCGCTCCCTGCGCAAGGCGGCGATCTGGGATGAAACGAAGGACAAGCTCAAGGAGAGCGGCTATGCGCTCTCGGGCGGCCAGCAGCAGCGCCTGTGCATCGCCCGCGCGATTGCGATCGAGCCGGAAGTGATCCTGATGGATGAACCCTGCTCGGCCCTGGATCCGATCTCCACGCTGAAGATCGAGGAGATGATGCACGAGCTGAAAAAGAGCTACACGATCGTGATCGTGACCCACAACATGCAGCAGGCGGTGCGTGTGAGTGATATGACCGGCTTCTTCAATGTGACTGCCAATGCCGATGGCGACGGCAAGGTGGGCTGCCTCGAGGAGTTCGCCCCCACGGAGCAGATCTTCAATGCTCCCAACCAGCAGGCCACCCTGGACTACGTGTCGGGCCGTTTTGGTTGATCACTCCACCAGCCACACCTCGGCCAACCACCTTGCAGCTGGTGCAGCCTGAACCTCGGGGGCACGCCGGCCTCGGTAGGGTCTCCTCATCCCTTTACCGGGCCACAAGCTTTGTCTGATACCCCTGCCGGCCCTGGAGCGCCGAACGATCCTGTCGTGCATGCTCCGATCGAGACCTTCAGCCACTACCGCGGAGACGACTGGACTCCTGAGCGGGTGGCATTCCATCAGAACCTCGAGCAGTTCGCCGACCGCGTGGGCCTGATCGTGGGCCTGCAGGGCAACGGCAAGATCAGTCAGGAGATGGCCTACGACCAGATCAAGCAGCTGTGGGCTTCGCTGCGCTCCAGCAAATCAAGCCTCCTGGAGTGAGATTATTGGCCGTTGCTGTCTGTGATTTGGGCTACACAGATTTGTGTCTGTAGGCGATCCAGTCTGCGCTTAACATTGCCCTATACGCACCTGGCCTGATGGGCAATCGTTGCTCCGTTCTGGTGTCTGTGGCCCTTGCTCTCAGTCTGCACGGTATTTGTTTGCGACTGGGGATCCCCCTCTCCCCTGTGCTCAGCGGTCAGGATCCGCAGCTTCTCCAGCGCCTCACCCTGGAACTTCGCTGAGCGAGCCCCAGGCGTCCATCAGCTCGGCCTGCGCCTCCGCCTCGCTGTTGCCAGCTATCGCACGCTGATAGTTGCCGTCCGGCTGCATCTCCCAGGCGGCGTTGTTGTCCTGTAGGTAGAGCTGCAACATCCACTCCAGCCGGAGGCAAACCTGTGGGTCGAGCACCGGCACCACCGCCTCAACCCGGCGATCGAGATTGCGCTCCATCCAGTCGGCGCTGCCCAGGAACATCTCGGCAGCGCCGTCATTGGCGAACCAGAACAGGCGGGAATGCTCGAGAAAGCGGCCGATCACACTGCGCACGCGGATCGTTTCGCTGATGCCTTTCAGCCCTGGTCTGAGGCTGCACATGCCCCGCACCACCAGATCGATCTGCACGCCGGCCTGGGAGGCCTCGTAGAGCAGGGCGATGATGGCGGGATCAACCAGGGAGTTCATCTTGGCCTTGATGGCGGCGGGCCGGCCGGCGCGGGCGTGTTCGCTTTCGCGGCGGATCAACTCCTCCATCCGTCGGCGCAGGCTCACCGGCGCCACCAGCAGCAGGCGGTAGTCGCGCTGTTTGGAGAAACCGGTGAGCCCGTTGAACAGCTCCACCACGTCCTGCACCAGTTCCTGCCGAGCGCTCAGCAACCCGATATCGGTGTACAGCGTTGCCGTGCGTGAGTTGTAGTTGCCTGTGCCCACATGCACATAACCCCGCAGGCCCTGCTTCTCCTGTCGCACCACCAGCGCGATCTTGGTGTGGGTCTTCAGGCCGATCACGCCGTAGACCACGTGCACACCGGAGCGCTCCAGCTGGCGTGCCCACTGGATGTTGTTGTCCTCATCGAAGCGGGCCTTGAGCACCGAGGCGTCGTCGGCGGCCTGGTTGATGAACTCCTCCACGGAGGTGGAGAACAGATCGAAGGGGTGGTGCAGCAGCACATCGCCGCGGCGCAGCACCGAGAAGATGCTCTCGAACTCCTGAAACCTGAGCGAGCCATCCTCCAGCTGACTGCTCTGGCTGCGTCGCAGGCTGCGCGGCGTCCGTCCGCGGAACGGCTTGTCCTTCAGTTCCGGTGCGGCGATCGCCAGCAGACTCATCAGATCGTCGAGGCCGAGGGGGCCGTTGATGCGGTAGAGGTCGATCTCTTCCACCTCCATGCCGCGCATCAGTTGCTGCATCAGTGGTTCAGGCATCTCATTGGCCACCTCCAGCCGCACCACCTCACCGCCCATGCGCCGTTTGCGCAGACCCTGCTCCAGGGCCGCCATCAGGTCGTCGGCCTCCAATTCGCGCAGCTCAAGATCTGCATCGCGGGTCACACGGAAGAAGTAGTGGCCTTCGATCGTCATGCCTGGGAACAGACGCTGCAGGTTGAAGGCCATCAGCTGCTCCAGTGGCACCGCCATGTAGCGCGGGGCCGGGACCCGGCCGCCATGCAGTTCCGTGGGGATGCGCACGAACCGCGGCAGGTTCTTCTGCGGCACCTTGATGCGGGCGAACTGTCTGCGCTGGCTGTGTGGATCCCGCACCAGCACGGCAATGTTCAGGCTCAGATTGCTGATGAACGGGAACGGGTGGGCCGGATCCACAGCCAGCGGCGTGAGTACTGGAAAGACGGCGGTCTGAAAGAAGCTGCTGGCCCAGTCCTTCTGCCGGCGTGAGAGCTGCTGATAATCAAGCAGGTGGATTCCCTGCTCCCGCAGCTTCTCCTTGAGCGTGTTGCGGTAGTGGCTCTGCTGCAGGAGCAGCAGGGGTTCAAGCCGGCGGCGGATCTCCTCCAGCTGCTGTTCAGGGGTGCGTCCGTCCTCACTCAGACCCTGCACACCCGCATGCAGCTGCGACTGCAGGGAGGCCACCCGCACCATGAAGAACTCATCGAGGTTGTTGCTGAAGATGGCGCTGAATTTCGCCTGCTCCAGCAGCGGTGTGCGTGGGTCGAGCGCCTGAGCCAGCACTCGTTCGTTGAAGGCGATCCAGCTCAGCTCACGGTTGATCATGAGCTCACTGGTCAGGCTGGCCTGGCGCATGGGGCGCGGGTTTCTGCCTCCACAGATAGGGAGAAAGAGTTGCCATGTGGTTATGGAGAGCGAAACGTTTCTACGGGTGCCGGCCCGGCGCCGCCGAGCAGCGCGGCGCCATCGCTGCGGCGGATGGCCACCACCCCGGGTCTGGGTGCACGTCCTGGCACCCCCGAGGGCCAGTTCGATCCCAGCGGCACCCGGCGCAGCTGGTCGAAGGACACGCCGTTGCGATCGCGCAGGGTGAAGGCCTGGAATTCCTCCTGCCCCCGCTGATGGCTGCCTCCCTCTTCGCCGGGGTGCTGCACCGCCAGAAACAGGGTCCGCTCCTGCTGGTCGAAACAGGGGCCGCAGAGCTCGCTCTCCATCGGTCCGGAGGCGAACAGCAACGCCTGGCCGGCGGCAGGACCGCTGGCCGGCAGCAGCCAGCAGGCGTTGTTGCCGAACACATCCACGCCGCTGCCGCCGCTGGGGCGGTCGGTCACCATCCAGAGATTGCCGGCCCTGTCGAACGCCAGGTTGTCGGGATGGGAGAAGCCCATGCCCCCCTGCCAGGGCGTGCCGCCGGTGGCCACCATGCGCCAGCGGAAGCTGGTGCCATCCGGGTTCTCCTGCAGGCGCATCAGCCAGCCATGGGGCCAGTCCGGCTCACTGTTGGGTCCGCGGAAGATGGCTGGATCGGCCCGGCCCTCGTCATCGCTGCCTCCGGCTGTGAAGGCGATCAGCAGATCGCCGTTGCGAGGATCCAGCTCCGTGTCTTCCGGGCGTGCCGCCGGCGTTGCACCCACGGCGTTGGCGGCCAGATGGGCATCGATCAGGATCGCGCCCAGCTGCTCGTCGCCTGAGCCGGGGTAGAGATCCGCCAGCCTGGGATAGCGCTGGCGGTAGACGTCAACTGCGGCATCGTCGATGAACGCTTCGGCTCCGGCGCGACTGCGGTCGCTGTGGGGCAGCAGGGTGGCCTGTGGAACGCCGCGGCGACTGAAATGACTCGGCGGCATCGGCCGCAGTGGTGTCTGGGGGTCCAGCGGCAGCCAGCGGCCTGAACCATCCGGCTGCAGCACAGCGGCCTCGAGACGGCCCTGCTCCAGCAGCTCTGAATTGGCGGTGTCGTCTGGGTTGCGGATCCTGCCCTGGCTCACGAAGCGGTAGAGGTGCCCGCCGTGTCGATCGCAGCCGGAATACACCACCAGGGGCTCACCAGCCCGTGCCCGCACGGCAACGGCTTCATGGCGAAAGCGCCCCAGGGCGGTGTGCTTCACCGCCGCCTGTTCCGGGCGGCGCGGATCGAGCTCCACCATCCAGCCGTACTTGTTGCCAGCCAGGCCAAAGGGGTTACCCAGCCCCTCGAGGCGTCGGCCATCGAAGCGGAAGGGTCGCTGCCCTGGATCCGGCGAGGAGCCGTCGGCATGGACCGCCTCCACCACCTGCACCTGGATGTTCTCCTCCGCCGACAGCACCGTGCCCCACGGCGTCTGACCGCCGGCGCAGTTGGCGAATGTTCCGATCACGCTGTCGCCGAGGCCGTCGTCGTAGCCGAGCCGCTCGCGACGGCGGAACACGGCGGCGGCCGGTCCGCTGCAGCGCAGCCGCCGGGCAGGATCCCCCCAGCCGCTCAGGCCGGTGATGCGGCGGTCGTGGCGGCCAGGCTGCAGCCTCCAGCGCCCATCGGCGTCGCGCTCGATCGCCGTCACGCCGATGCCGACATCCTCCATCGCGGCTCTGGCCACCGCCAGCAGTGGCGCGCGCAAGGGATCATCGGCCGCCAGGGCGAGGGCATTCACCCGGCCACCCCGTTCCACCAGCAGACGCTGCAGAGGTTCGAACGGCAGCTCCGAGCCGATGGCCTCCGGATAGCCGGCGATCCAGCTGCGGGCGCTGATGTATTCGAAGTTCACCGTCAGCAAGCCCCGGTCCGGGCCTGTGGCCTGGAAGGCCAGGTAGTCGTTGTTGAAGCCGAAGCGCCCCGTCCCCAGAGGATCGCCCCAGCTGAACAGCAGGTCGCTGCGGTAGCCGTTAGCCAACAGCAGGCGATCCGCCAGGTTGATGCGCCGGTAGTACTGCCGCTGCTCCCTGGCGCTGAGGCCATCACTGGGCAGCGGGATCGGCCCCAGCAGTGGGCGAAAGGGCGTGGCTCCAACACGGCCTTCGGGGCGCGGTGCCGCCACTGCACGACCGGCCGTTGCGCTCGCACCGGCACCGCCGGCGGCGAGCCCGAGCAGCTGCAGCAGCAGGGTGCGGCGGTTCATCAGCGGTGCTGGCAGAGGGCGGTGGTGGGTAGAGCCAGCAGAGCCAGGCGGCTGCTCTGCAGCGGGTTGAGGTTGTCATCACTCACCAGCAGCAGGCCGATGTGCTGAGCGTCGACTCCGGGGCCACGACTCAGTCCCTCCCAGTTCTCCGGGGTCAGGCCGATGGCCTGCAGGTCCCAATCCTGCAGGGGGTCACTGACCTGCCCGGGGGCTGGCAGGGCATAGAGAGCCAGTCGGTTGTTCCAGCGCTGCGGTGGCAGGAACTGCCGCAGCAGAGCCAGAACCAGCGGTGCTTCCTGCCGCTGCTCACGGTTGCCTTGTGGCAGCACCAGCAGGTCGGTGAGTCCCCAGTCAAGCCCCGGCGGCAGGCGCAGGCTGCCCTGCTCGGCGGCCTGTGGCGCATCGCGGCGTTGATCGCGTCCGCGCGGCCACCACCAGCGCAACAGACGCACGCGATCGGCGGGGTCCTGCAGCAGTGGATGCTCCGCGGCCATCAGCAGGGTGAGCGGCTTGCCGGGCGGGCTGAGCCTGCTGAGCGATTCGGGGCCACCGTTGCTGGGCAGGCCCTGTCCGGGGCCTGCCTGCCAGTCGTGCGGCAGCTCCACCTCCTGCAGAACGGTCCCGTTGCGCGCATCCAGACGCAGCAGCTGAGCTCTCCGCTCGGCACTGCGGCGCCCTTCACTGGCCAGCCAGAGCTGCCCATCCGCCAGCACCATCGCCTCACCATCGAGCACGCGGCCTGTGGCCAGCGGCAGCGACTGAGCGGAGGCCCAGTCGGCAGGAGTCGGCAGAGCCCCACCGCTGATCTCCACGCTGTGAAGTCGGCCGGCCGGCAGGTCGCTCAGCAGCTGCAGACGAGCGCGCCCCGAACCTGCAGCGGCGTCGTAGCTCAGGGCGGAGAATCCGCCGCTGCTCGTCCTATCGGCATCGGCTTGGGGCCGCTGCAGTTCCATCTCCGCAAGCAGCCGTGGTGCTGGTGATGGCGGGCAGCTGAGCGGCAACGCCAGAGCGGCAGCCAGCAGGGAGCCCACGATGGGCACGGCGCCTCAGCGTCTCTCTTCCACCCTGGCTCAGGCCCTTGCGCCTCGCCTGCATCCCAGGACACCGCCGCGGGATGGAGATGGCAGACCTGCAGGCAAACCGATCACGCCCTGTTCTTGATCTCTTCTTCACCCCATCTTCATTCAGGGGCACGAGGCTGATCCTGTGCCAAGACTTGCCGATGGAGATCACAGCGCTTCACACGATTCAGTCCCTGGCGGGTCGTATCGCCGTCCGCAAACTTGCTGCCGGCGAGCTGCTGTTTGAGAACCAGGATCCTGGGAACAGCATCTTTGCTGTGCTCAGCGGTGCTGTGGCGATCCAGTGGCCCACCGGAAGCCAGGAGCAGTTGGCCCCGGGGCAGCTGTTCGGCATCGGTGCGCTCGTGGAGGCGGATCACCGCCGTCATGGCGCGGCCAGGGCCATCGAGGCTTCTGAGGTGATCGAACTCAACCGCGAGGAATTCCTGTTCGCCATTCAGGAATCGCCGATGTTCGCGTTGCAGGTGATGGCAGCCCTGGAGGAGCGGATGCGCCGCATGCGCGACGACGCCTGAGCCCTCAAGTCTCCGCCGGCTGCGGCCTGGCCGGCTCGGCCCCGGCCGTTCAGCAGCCCACGGACCATCAGGCGGAGCATCGGTTCCATACCAACCGGCAGCTCCACCTCGCTGTGGGACTCCGTGGTCGCCAAAACGAGCACCATCAAGGCCGATCCCGCAAGGCAGTGGGCATCACCCCCAGCGGCCATGCCGCTCTTACCGTCAGCCTCAGCGTCGCGAGGCTGTCCAGTCCTCGAACCAGCCGCGCCGCCAGAGCCAGGTGGCCTGAATGGTGGCGATCGCACCCATCAGAATCAGGCTGGCGATATAACCGTAATGCCAGTGCAGCTCTGGCATGTTTTCGAAATTCATGCCGTAGATGCCGGCGATGAAGGTGAGCGGCGCGAAGATCGTTGAGACGATCGTGAGTGTCTTCATGATCTGGTTCATGCGGTTGCCGGTGCTGGCCATGTGCGCCTCGGTCACCGCATCGCACTGATGCCGCAGGATCTCGCAGCTGTCGAAGATCTGCTCCACGTTCTGAGCCATCTCCCGGAATCCCTGCAGACCATCAGGGCCCATCACCGGCTGGTTCTGCCGCAGAAACAGCAGGATCTGATGCCGCAGCGGCCAGAGCTGCTGACGGATGCGCCGCAGGTTGTTGCGCAGCTGATACGCCCGCCCGAGGATGCGCGGCCGCGGATCGCGCAGGGCTGCCTCCTCCAGGTCGTCGAGACGGTTGGCCATCTGCTCCAGCATCGGGAAGATTCCGTCCAGCAGGTTGTCCACCATGTAGTGGAGGAGATCGTCGAGGTCTTCGGCAGCCGCTGGCGGTGTGCGCTCCAGCAACCACTCCGTGAGCGAGGCGAAGGGTTGGCTGCTCGGAGCTTCCTCGATCGAAATCAGGCGCCGATCCGTCAGCAGCATCGCCACCTGATCGCTCACCAGCTGCAGCGGGTCCTGGCAGAAGCGCAGGCGATGCAGCACCACGGCCACCACATCGGCATGGGAATCCACCCGTGTGGCCTGGGGGGTGTCCAGCACCAGCGGGGCAAACACCGGCGGGATGGCGCAGATCTCCAGCAGCTCACGGATGCGATGGGGCTGCCCCATGCCATTCACGCGGATCCAGAGGGGCAGGCCTGAGCCCACCAGGTCGCACAGCTGCTCGTTGCTGCACCGCCAGTGCAGCTGCGGGCCCTCCGGCGTCAGGCAGACCACCGAGACCTCCGTATCGGCCCGGCCGCCACCGAGGAACAGGGCGCTCGGCATGTCGCCCGGTCGCTCCTCCAGTCGGCGCGAGTCGAGGGAGCCGGGGGTGGGCCGAAGCTGGGGCAGGCTGTGCACGGGCTACGGCACCCACTGGGCGAAAGCTAGCCACAGGTCACGGCAGGAACCGCGTCGGCAGGCTCACGCTCAAGGTGTGTTGTGACCGACAGCGTGGAATCCGGCATCGCGTTGGACTGATGCCCGTTGGAAATCGCGTCCGGTGGAACGCAGTGACGGCACCGTGTTGGTGGGCTCAGGGCGAGGACAGCTGCAGCAGCTGCTTCTGCCGCTGTTGTGCTGCCTGGGCATTCAGGCCTCCTGGTTCGTGGTGCTGATCGGCCTGGAGCGGCTGGCGGAGCCTCAGCCGAAGCCGGCACTGCTGCTGTCGCCGCTGCGCACCTGAGACTCCAGGTCAGCCATGGGTGCCAGAGCCGCCGGGCTGCAGGCCAGTGCCCTCATCATCTGGCGATGGAACAGGGCGAAGGCGCTGCTGTTCTGCAGCGAATCACAGGTGGGATCGTGCAACAGAGCCACTTGAAACACTCGGGCCAGCATCAGCGCTTCGTGTTGGTTGAGGCAGAGCAATTGATGTCCGTCAACCTGGGTCGCCTTCACACGTTGTCCTGAATCGTCAGCTGGAAAGTAGCAGGCTGATCTCTTCTGCCGATTTGCGCGACCTGGCTCATAACCTTCGCTTAACGCTGGCCATCTGAGCCGGCTTCAGATTGGTGTCAACCGCGACATTCACGTGCCTGACGGCGAGCCCATCGCCTTCGCTTCCAGTCCCTGCGGAGCGGTGGCCTCGGCCCTCGTGGCGGAACGGTTGCGGCGTGTGGTGGCACTGCAGGGTGAGGTGCTCTCCGATCGGGATCCGGAAGCGCTGCATCAGATGCGCGTGAGCTTTCGGCGTCTGTGCAGCACCCTGGAGCAGTTCGCGCCGGCCCTGAATCTGCCCGATGCCGTCGACCCGCAACGCATCGCTCGCATCCGCCGGCGCCTCGGCCTGACCCGCGATCTCGATGTGCTGCGCCAGAGGCTCGATCAGCAGCTGCTGCCGCAGTTGCCGGAACGGGAGATCCGCCAGCTCAAGCCCCTGCTGAAGCAGCTGAAGCGGGAGCGCCAGCTTGCCTTTGAGGATCTGGTCGACACGCTGCAGGGGCGTCGCTACCTGAAGTTGCTGGCAACGCTGCAGCAATGGCTGAAGCAGCCCGTGTTCACTCCGCTGGGGGAGGAGCCGTTGGCCGCCTGGCGGCCCGAGCTCGTGCAGGCCGTGCTGGCGGGGCTCACCAGCCTGCCGGGCTGGTGGGCGGCCAGTCCCTACGACAGCGAGGCCATCGCCCAGCTGCACCGGCTGCGCCGTCGCCTCAAGAAGGCCCGCTATGGCCTCAGCAACCTTGAGCCCCTTGATCCGCAGCAGTTCGAACCCTGGGTGAATCGCTTTCGCCAGCTGCAGGATCTGCTCGGCGATCTCAATGATCTGGAGTTGATCGATGTTGCCCTGCACCGTCAGCTGGATGGTGAGCCGGACCAGCTGGTGCCTGGCCTGTGCAGCCTCATGGCGGAGCGTCGCTCCTGCAGCTGGCAGGAGTGGCAGGGCCTGGCGGAGCCCCTGCGCTCTGCCCAGACGCGGCTGGCCCTCAACGCTCTCAGCCACGCCTGAACCCTGGCCAGCACACGCTTCATGGGTTTGTTGTGGCTGGGTCGGCCAACGGCTAACCCAGTCTTAACCGAAGCACTACCGCGGCTTTGCCCCTGCGCCGGTGCTGCTCCATACAGTTCGGCGCAAGCCTTCACACAGCGGCTCGATGGTCTTCACTCCCAACGGCCAGAAAGGTTTGCGCACCTCCCTGGAGGACACCTACCAGCGTCGCGACCTGGTGCACCTGGCGGCCGGCAGCCGCGTGCCCCTGTTGCGCCAGCACATCTGGCTGGTGACCCGTGGCATGGTCAAGCTCAGCTGCATCACGGAGCAGGGCGACGATCTGGTGCTGGGCCTGGCCGGCCCCAACGAGCCCTTCGGCGAACCGCTCACCAACATCGACCTCTACGAGGCGAGCACGCTCTGCGACAGCGATCTGCTCTGCCTGCCCATCGATGAGATCGAGGCCACGCCCCACCTGGCGGTGACCCTGGTGAAATCCATGGCCAGCCGCATGCGCCAGTCGGAAGCGCTGATCGCGTTGCTGGGCCTGCGTCGCATCGAGGAGCGGGTGCGTGGCTTCCTGGAGCTGCTGGCTCAGGACTACGGCCAGCCCTGTGATCAGGGCCTGCGGCTCAACCTGCGCCTCACCCACCAGGACATTGCCAGTGCCCTGAGCACCACCCGCGTCACCGTGACCCGGGTGCTGGGCCTGCTCAAGGAGGAAGGTTGGCTGCAGCTGGATGATCAGCGTCAGCTGGTGATCAGCCATCTGCCGCGCTGAACGGCAGCTGGCCTAGGCCCTGGGCAGCAACAGCTCCAGCACCGCCCCGCCCTCGGGGTGGTTGCTGGCCCGCACCAGCCCGCCCTGGGACAGGGCGATCTGCTGGACGATCGCCAGCCCAAGACCGCTGCCCACCCGTGGTGCCCGCGCCCGCGAGGGATCGCCCCGGTAGAAGCGCTGAAACATCCGCTCCTGATCGGTGTCGCTCAGGCCGGGCCCTCGGTCCCGCACCCCGATCAGGCACCAGCGATCGCGCTGCTCCAGGTTCACCTCGATCGCTGTGCCGGTGGGGGTATACCGCAGGGCATTGTCCAGCAGGTTGAGCAGAGCCTGATGCAGCCGGGCGGGATCGACCGCCGCCAGCCGAGCCTGCTCCCGCCCCGGGCTCACGCTCAGCCGCACCCCCCGTTCGCTGGCCAGTGGCTCAAGCGTGGCCCACACGGTGCCCAGCACATCGCGGGGGTCGATGCTGGCCTGCCTGCCGGCCTCCGCCACCGGCGTGTTTTCCAGCCGGGAGAGATCGAGCAGGTCGCTGACCAGCTCCTGCAACCGCCGCAGTTCCTTCTGAAGCCGCTCCACAAGCAGGCGCGGCTGCCCCTCCACCCGCGTGGCCAGGCTGTCGCCCACCAGCATCAGGGCGGTGATCGGTGTGCGCAGCTCATGGGCCACATCGCTCACCCAGGCTTCATGGCGATCCAGCTGCTCCTGCATCGGGTTGCGGCCTTCCAGCAGCACGGCCACCCAGCCCTGGCTGCCGGGCATCACCCGCAGCTCCAGCCTGGTGCCCGGCCGCATCCAGCTGCCCCGTTGGGCCACGCCCTTGTCGCGGGCCAGCGCCACCAGATGCATCACATCGTCGCCGGGATCCAGAACAGCCAGCGGTTGCCCCAGCAAAGCCAGGGCCTGATCCAGCCCCAGCAGCTGTTCAGCTCGGGAATTGAGGCTGGCGATGCTGCCGTCAGGAGCCAGCACCAGCCAGCCCTGGGGGAGACCCTCCAGCCACTGGCGCAGCTGTTCGGGAGGCAAGGTCCAGTGCTCTCCAGGGGAGGGCCGGCGTCGTCCAGCCGGGGCGAGGCCCTGTGGCGATCGCGCCGTGCGGCGGCCCCGCAGCCACCAGCCCAGGGAAGCTCCACCGGCCAGGGCCAGCAGCAGGGTGGCGTCCGGGGCGTTGGCCATGCCCTCAGCCGAAGCGATAGCCGAAGCCGCGCACCGTGATCAGCTTGGTGGGAGTGGATGGGTCATCCTCGATCTTTTCACGCAGCCAGCGGATGTGCACATCGACCGTTTTGCTGTCGCCGATGTAATCGATGCCCCACACCTGTTCGATCAGCTGATCGCGGCTCCACACCCTGCGTGGGTTCTGCATGAACAGCTCCAGCAGGCGGTACTCCTTGGGGGAGAGTCGCAGCTCTGCTCCGGCGCGGGTGGCACGGCATTCCCCGGGGTAGAGGCTCAGCTCCTGGTGGTGCAGATCAACGCTCTCACGGGCGCTGCGCTGCTGTTCCTGGGCCTGCTCCTGGCTGCGCTGCCGTCGCAGCAGGGCACGGCAGCGGGCCACTAGCTCACGCATGCCGAACGGTTTCACCAGGTAGTCGTCAGCGCCCACCTCAAGACCCAGAACGCGGTCGGTTTCGGTGTCGCGGGCACTGACCACCAGGATCAGCGGTGGAGTGCCGCCACCGCGCAGGCGTCGGCAGAGGTCGAGGCCATTGAGACCCGGCAGCATCAGATCGAGCACCACCAGGTCGAAGCTCTGGCTGCTGAGCAGCTCCCAGGCCCGCTGGCCGTCGGCGGCAGCGGTGACAGCGAAACCCTCCATCACCATCGCCTCGCTGACCGTCTCGCGGATGGTCTCGTCGTCCTCCACCACCAGCAGGCGGGCAGGGGCGGCCGCGAGGTCATGGGTCATGGTCCGATTCTGGGAGCCCAGGCCTGTATCGCCCGACACAATCGCAGCCGCTCGTGCCCGTGACGAGGGATCAGTTCGGCTCGTCCAGTTGACAGCGGGTGAGGCTGGGGTCGGTGAGCCGCTCCAGCACCCGTTGCAGGTCGACCGGAGAGAGCTCACCATTGCTGCCCCACTTGAGGCTGGTGTTGCCGTCGCCGCTGCTGGGCTCTGGCTGGTGGAGATAGGACATGTCAGGACCCATCGCAGACGTTGATTGTCAGCGAATCCACACTAGAGCGGCGCTGGCTCCGCGTCAGGCCGTTTGCAGCGCTGCGGGGCGGTACGGCATGAAATTCGCCTTGCGGGTGCCGCAGATCGGGCAGATCCAGTCGTCCGGGATCGCCTCGAAGGGGGTTCCTGCGGCGATGCCCGAGTCGGGATCGCCGTTGCTGGGGTCGTAGATCACGCCGCACACCTTGCAGATCCACAGGCCCGGCAGCGCCTCGGTCGTCTCGCCGGCGGTGCCACCTCCCTGCAGGGCCTCGAGGGCCACGCTGTAACGATCGGCGTGGTGGTGCTCCACCGGGATGAGCAGGCCGAAGTTGCGTGCCGCCGTGCGGAACTGATCGGCGTGCTCGCGCGATTCCGCCTCCTGCTCCTGGAATTCGGCAGAGGCGCCGGCGTCGCGGTCGCGGATGGCCTGGGCGGTGAACTCCGGGTACATCGTGGTGTACTCGTAAGTCTCGCCTTCGATCGCCAGCTCGAGGCAGCGGCTCAGGATCGTCTGCTTCTGCTCGTCGCTCAGGCTGGCGGCGTCGTCCACCACCAGCTCGGGGTGGAGCAGGCGGAAGTGGGCGAAGGCGTGCTCGGTTTCCTGGTTGGCGGTGTCGCGGAAGAGTCGGGCCAGTTCCCCGTTGCCAAGCTGCTTGGCCACATCAGCGAAGAACAGGTATTTGCGGTTGGCCATGCTCTCGCCGCCGAAGGCGGCTTCGAGATTGGCGTGGGTGCCGGGATTGGAGAGATCCATGCGCTTGATCGGGGTGCGCCCCGCCGAACTGCCGCCAGTGTAGCCCCTAAGTCGGAATGAGTATGAGTTAGGCGCTGGCGGTCGGTGGCTGCTGGCGGCGGCTGGTCACCGCTGGCGGTGCCTGGTGACCGGTTGGTCACTGGCCGAATGCTCCGCCTCTGGCTAGATCAGGAGTTGAGCGTCGTCGCGGTTCCGCTGGCCATGGCCCATCACCAGGTCCTGATCGTGGGCGGCGGTGCCGCCGGCCTCACCGTGGCGGCGCGCCTGACGCGCCTGCGGCCCACCCTCGAGGTGGCCATCCTTGAGCCGGCCGGCGATCACTACTACCAACCGGGCTGGACCCTGGTGGGTGCCGGTGTGTTCAGCCTGGAGCAGACGCGCCGCAACGAGGCGGATCTGATTCCCGCCGGCGTCACCTGGATCCGGGAAGGGGTTGCCAGCTTCGACCCCGCGGCCAACCGCATCACCACCAGCGGTGGCCAGACCCTCAGTTACGACGCCCTGGTGGTGGCCACCGGCATGACGCTCTGCTGGGAGGCGATCAAGGGATTGCCCGAAGCCCTCGGCAGCGGCGGTGTGTGCAGCAACTACTCGCGCGAGCACGCCGCCTACACCTGGGAGTGCATCCAGGGCTTCCAGGGCGGCAACGCCGTGTTCACCTGCCCCCCCATGCCGATCAAGTGCCCGGGGGCTCCGCAGAAGATCGCCTACCTGGCGGACGACGTGATCAAGCGCGATCCGGCGCTGGCCGCCAGAAGCACGGTGATCTATGCCACCGCCACCCCCGGCATCTTCGGCGTGCCCACCTATGCCGCACCGCTGCGGGAGGTGGTGAAGCGCAAGGGCATCGACGCCCGCTACAGCCATGTGCTCACGGAGGTGCGGCCCGCCACCAAGGAGGCCGTGTTCCGCGTGCAGCCCGCCAGCCCGAACCACGGCGAGGGGGAGGAGCCGCGCGAGGAGGTGATCTCCTATGAGCTGCTGCACGTGACCCCGCCGATGGCGGCGCCCGATGTGGTGGCCCAGAGCCCCCTGGCTGCCAGCAGCGGTTTTGTGGAGGTGGATAAGCACTCCCTGCAGCATGTGCGCTTCGCCAACGTGTTCGCCATCGGCGACGTGAGCGGCATGCCCAACTCCAAGACCGCCGCCGCCGTGCGCGGCCAGGCACCGGTGCTGGTGGGCAACCTGCTGGCCCAGCTCGAGGGCGGCAAGGGCAACGGCTCCTACGACGGCTACAGCTGCTGTCCGCTGATCACCGGCTACGGCAAAACGATCATGGCCGAGTTCAACTACGAGCAGCAGCCCGTCCCCTCCTTCCCCCTGGATCCCACCCAGGAGCGCTGGAGCATGTGGATCGTCAAGACGAAGGTCTTGCCCTGGCTCTACTGGAACCGCATGCTGCGGGGTGCCGACCATGAGCGGCGCTTCATGCCCGGCCTGACGCCCTGAGGCTGTGACACTGACCCGCAGGGAGGCGGTTGGATGGCTGATCTGCTGGTGATTGCGGCGAGCAACGGCGAGAACCTCAAGCTGGCCCACCGGTTTGCCGCTGCTGCACAGGCAATGGGCCGCGGATCGGATGTGCTGGATCTCACGGCGCTCGATCTGCCGTTGTTCACCCCGCCCGCCAGTGATCGCGGCACCCCTGCCGCTCTGGCGGATCTTGAAGCCAGGCTGCGCGGCTCGTCGCGCTGGGTGATCTGCGCTCCGGAATACAACGGCTCGATCCCACCGGTGCTCACCAGTGCCATCGCCTGGCTGTCGGTTCAGGGGGATGATTTCCGCGCGTTGTTCAACTGCCGGCCGATCGCCATCGCCACCCATTCAGGCGGGGGTGGAGCCACGGCCTTGATGGCCCTGCGCCTGCAGCTGGCCCATCTCGGTGCCCATGTGGTGGGGCGTCAGGTGCTGAGCAACAACGCCAACCCGGCCAAGGACGCCAGCATCGCCGATGTGCTTGCCAGGCTTGATCAGCTCCAGGCCACCGACTGATGCTGTTGCGCCCCGCTGCCGAACGCTTTCACAGCCGCCTCGACTGGCTCGACAGTTGGCACAGCTTCTCCTTCGCTGGCCACCACGATCCGGCCTGGATGGGCTTCGGCCCATTGCGGGTGATCAATGACGACACCATCGCCGCCGGCGGGGGCTTTGGCATGCATCCCCACCGCGACATGGAGATCATCACGGTGATGGTGGAGGGTGCGCTGCAGCACCGTGATTCCCTCGGCCATACCGAGCTGCTGCGAGCCGGCGAGGTGCAGCGCATGAGTGCCGGAACCGGCGTGGTGCACAGCGAGATGAACAGCGGCGATCAGGCGTGCCGCTTGCTGCAGATCTGGATCGAGCCGGGGCAGCTCGGCACGCCGCCGGCCTACGAGCAGAAGCCCTTTGCCATCGGGCCCGGCTGGACACCCCTGCTGGATCCAGCGCGCGCCGCTGGCGCCATGGCGATCCAGCGCTCCGTGCGCCTCTGGCGCGCCCGGCCCCGGGCCGGGGATTCCCTCGTACTGCCGCTGGCTGAGGGGCGTGCCGCCTGGTTGCAGTTGATCGATGGTGCAATAACGGCGCCGCTGCCGTTGCAGCGCGGCGATGGGCTGGGGTTCACGGCGGGTGAGCTGACATCGCCGCTGCTGGCCGACGAGTCAGGCGCCGATCTGCTGCTGTTCGAGCTGGCCTGAGCGGCATCGGCATCCAGGCGACCTGCAGATGTTGTGAAGGCGACCCTCAGCCCGCTGTGGACGGACCAGCCTGAAGGCATGGCGATGTCCCCCGTGCAGCATCACGCCTTCCCCCCGATCTCCACGCGGGCGCGGGTGTATCGGCTCACCGATGGCAAGGGCTTCCCCCATGCGGTGCTCGATGAGTGCTTCGAATCCCTTGATTCGGCCCTTGAAGCCGCACTGGAGTGGATCGAGCTGCAGCGTCTGGTGGAGCCCGATGCGGGGCTCAGTGAGCGACAGGTGGCGCTGTGTCTGCACTTCGGCGTTGAGGTGAGCACCCCCAGTGGCGACTGGCGAACCCTGCGTCACGCCGGCCTGACCGGGTTCTCCGCAGCCCCCTGCTGAGGCTGCAGCCCCAGCGGTTCGATGCCCCCTGCCGCTGCTTCTGCTGATCCACCGGAGCCTGCCGCGCCGGAGCTGAACCCTCTGCTGGATAAACGGCAGCCGCTGTGACAGATCCTGCTGCCGGAGACCTGCAGGATTTCTTGATCAGCCGAACCGGCTCCATGCCTCAATACCGCCTGATCGATCACCGTGGTGCACCGCATCCGGTGCTCGACGATCTCTACGACTCCCTCGAGGCCGCCTGGAGCGATGCCCGCAGCTGGTGGGGGCAACACCTCGGCCGGCCTGAGCCTGCGGAGCAGCTTGAGCCGATGGCGATCGGAATCGAAGTGAGCACAGCGTCCGGCAACTGGCGCACCGTGCGCCATCCCGGCTGAGCCGGATCCTCTGCCGATGAAGAAGATCGAAGCGATCATCCGCCCCGAGGCCCTGCTGCCGCTGCAGCAGGCGTTGGTGGCGGCGGGGGTGCCGGGGATGTCCGCCTCCGATGTGCGTGGCCTTGGCCGCCAAGGCACACAGGTGCAGTGCTCGATGCGCACCGGCCGCATCGGCGATGGCAAGGTGTTCACGCGAACCCTCGATACGGCCCTGCGCATCCGCACCGCGGAGAAGGGGCTGCTGGCGATCTGACGCAGCAGCGTCTGGCTGGTGGGCGGATCAGAGCCAGGCCACCCCTTCCCGCAGCGGACGCTGCCGCTTCATCCACACGGCGCGGGCGACGGGACCCAGCAGTGGCGCCCCCAGGGTCAGGCTGTGGCGCAGCAGGGTGTTGTGGCCGATCCAGTGCCCTTGGCGCGCCTCCGCCAGCTGCAGTTGCTGCAGGCGGTTGATCTCAGGCCGCCGCAGCCGCTCGATCCGCTGGCAGGCCTGATCCAGCGCGATGGGATTGCCCTCGCTGGCCAGCAGCTCGCGGGCGGCCACCAGGCTGTCGCGCAGGGCCATGTTGATCCCCTGGGCGCGGATCGGACTCATCGGGTGGGCGGCATCCCCCAGCAGCAGCAGCCCCGGCACATGCCAGCGGCGGGCCTGCCCCACCTGAACGCGGAACCGCTGCGGGCCGCTCAGTTGATCCGCCTGGCGCCGCAGCAGGGCGGCCAGCGGCGGCGGCGCCAGGCTCGCGATCGCCTCAGCCCACTCCCTGGCGGATCGCCGCGGCAGCGGTTCGCCCGGCCGCAGCAACCAGCCCAGCTGCAGCTCCCCCGTGGCACCACGGCAGGCGCTGGCGATGGCACCGCCGCCCACCAGGGTGTGGAACCCGGCGATCGGAACTGGTTGCGGCTCCGCGACTGCTTCTGCCGGCAGCTGGAACCAGAGCAGATCCAGCGGGGCACCCCGCCGCTGCAGCGGCAGCGGGGCCGCCTGGCGCAACTGCGAGTCGCGGCCATCGCAGGCGATCACCAGGTCCGCCTCCAGGCAGCGGCCATCGGCCAGCCGCACGCCGCAGATCCGCCCCTCGGCGCTGCTCCCGGCCGGGTGGGGGCGCCGCAGCAGACCGCTCACCGTGACGCCGGCTTGACAGTCGAATGTCTGCAGTGCCAAGGCCTCCTGCAGCAACGCCTCCAGCAGTGCCTGCTGCGGCACCAGCCGGCACGGCTGCAGGCAACCCATCGGTTCGGCCACCTGGAACAGCAAGCGGCCCTCCAGCCAGACGCTCCAGCCGGCCAGGGTCCGCTGCGGCAGCTCTTGCAACAGCGGCCACAGGCCCATGCGGGCCAAGGCCTCAAGCCCGCAGGGCAGCAAGGCATCGCCGCGCAGGCCGCGGGCGAAATCCCGGCGCGCCTCCAGCAGGGTGACGCTGCGGCCGGCCCTGGCGAGCTGCAGGGCGAGGCTCAGTCCCGCCGGTCCGGCGCCCACGACGATCAACCGGTTCATGAAGTTGCCTATCCAGCCGGGCCAACTTGTTCCGCTTGCAGCCTCGCTCTGGCTATGGCGTGGGAGTGAGGCGTTGCTGGTGCCATCCCATGTCGTTCGATCTGCTGATTCCCTGGACCGATCCCTGCAGCGGTGGCTGCGCGGACCATCCCGAGCGATATGCCCTGCGGGCTCTGGCGGGGGGGTTGTATCTGGGCATCGCCACCAATGAGCGGATCGAGCCTGTGGAGGATCCGCAGCGGGCCTGGATCTTCCGCACGCACGACCGGGCCGTGACAGCCGCCCGTGAGATCTCAGCCACCTTCGGTCAGGCCGTGGATGTGGTGAAGCTGCGTTGATCAGGCCTGGGGCGAGTCCGAGCTGGTGATCAGGCGGAAGGCGGTGAAGAACAGCGAGATCCCGAACAGGGTCCCCACGGCCCAGAGGCTGTCGCTCGGCCACTCCGCCACCAGCAGCCCGCCGAGCAGGGCGGTCACCACGCCGTCGACCAGCACGAGCCCGCGGGCTTCGGCCTGGCTGGCGGCTGCGGCGGCCAGCTCCATCACGCCTTCAAAGATCAGCAGCAAGCCCACGAACAGCGTGAGGCTCACTTCGCTCTCCACCGGGTAGGCCACCACCCACAGGCCGGCCACCAGATAAAAGATGCCGGAGAGGGCCCGGAAGAGCTTGCCCTTGCCGCCCTCCACCTGGCCGATGCGCAGCAGCTGGCCCACGCCGGCCACGGCTGCGATCACGCCGATGCTCAGGGTGAGGGCCGTGGCCGAGAGGAACGGCAGGGCAATCGAGGCCGCGGCTGCCAGGAACAGCAGAACGGCGGTGATGCGGCGCAGGGTGGTGGGCGTCACGACGGAGGGATTGGTGTTCCAGTTCGCCTGACCTTAGGTGCGTTCGTGGCGGCTGACCGGGGCCGGTCATGACGGCATGTCGCGTTGGTTTTGGCCAGTCGCCGCCGGCCTCCTTAGGGTGCGGGCACTGTTCCTGCCCCTCCCGCCCAGCCCATGGCCGCGATCTTCAGTGACAACAGCCTCACGATCGGAGGCACGCCGCTGGTGCAGCTGAACCGTGTGACGGAGGGCTGCGGAGCGCGTGTGCTGGCGAAGATCGAGGGAAGGAACCCGGCGTATTCGGTGAAGTGCCGGATCGGTGCGGCGATGATCGCGGCGGCGGAGCGTGATGGGCTGCTGGCTGGCGGCAAGGAGCTGATCGAACCCACCAGCGGCAACACGGGGATTGCGCTGGCCTTCGTGGCGGCGAGCAAGGGGATCCGGCTGACGTTGACGATGCCGGAAACGATGAGCCTGGAACGGCGCAAGCTGCTGACGGCCTATGGGGCGCATCTGGAGCTGACGGAAGGTCGGCTTGGCATGAGCGGCGCGGTGAACCGTGCCAAGGAGATTGCGGCGGCGGATCCGGAGCGCTACGTGCTGCTGCAGCAGTTCGTGAATCCGGCGAACCCGCAGATCCACCACGACACGACGGGCCCTGAGATCTGGAACGACACGGACGGCCAGGTGGATGTGGTGGTGGCGGGTGTGGGCACCGGCGGCACGATCACCGGCGTGAGCCGCTACATCAAGGGAACGCTGGGCAAGCCGCTGGTGAGCGTGGCGGTGGAACCGAAGAACAGTCCGGTGATCAGCCAGACCAGGGGCGGGCAGGCGCTGCAGCCTGGGCCGCACAAGATCCAGGGGATCGGCGCTGGGTTCGTGCCGGGGAACCTGGATCTGGGCCTGCTGGATCGCGTGGAGCAGGTGAGCGATGAGGAGGCGGTCACGATGTCGCGCCGACTCATCAAAGAGGAGGGGATCCTGGCGGGGATCAGCTGCGGTGCCGCCGCGGTGGCGGCCCTGCGGCTGGCCCGCGAGGAGGCCTATGCGGGCAAGACGATCGTGGTGGTGCTGCCGGATTCCGGTGAGCGATACCTGAGCTCGGTGCTGTTCGAGGGGATCTTCAACGAGCGGGGCCTGCCGGTGGGCTGAGCCCCGCCAGGGGCCGGCGCCTCAGTCGGCCAGCGGGGTGACGGCCTGAAGCTTCTCGTTGAGCTGCATCGCCATCGACTGACGACCCACCGCCAGCACCTTGAGAGTGTCCTCGTGCATGCGCAACTGCGCGTCCGCCACCTGCAGACCGCGCACAAGCTCCTTGAGCTCTTCGGGGAGGCTGTTGAGGTCGTAGCGCTTGCCCTCGAAGGTGAGAACCGGGGGCTGCTGTTGCGCTGAGTCGGTCACGGTGGTGGATATGAATCAGCGCGCAGATTAGGTGGGCTGGCCCGGAGGAGCATCGCTCCTGCCGGCTTCTGCATCGGCTTCGGCTGCTGCTTGGCTATGCCCCTTCGGCTGGCTGGCGGCGATCAGCTTCGGCACCGGCCGCAGTGGTCGCTTGAAGAAGAACATCAGCAGCGGCCCCACCTGCGAGGAGTCGGTCATCTCCCAGCCCTGCCGGCCGAGCAGGTTGAGGAAGGTCTGCAGTTGTTCGGCCGGATGGCGGCTTCGGCGGGCTGTTTCGCTCTCCTCGCCGTACACCTCCGGGAACTCTCTGGCCAGGAAGTCAGGGCTCAGGGTTCCCCGCAGGTGCTCGCTGGCGACCTGCGGGTCGGGCGGCTCGGGTGGTTTGCCCGGTTCCACGTTGATGTGCACCACCCGGTATTCCCACTGGGTCGGTACTGCCGGTGAGGCTGCGCTGGTGGGTGGGGCGGGCTGGGGCTCGGGCTGGATCGCCATTGCCTGATCGCGGCCTTCGTTCAGGCTAGGCACCTCGGATCAGCTGGCGCTCGCACAGGTCGCGGTAGCGCCCGGGCCTGCTGATCAGCAGGTCGTGGTTGCCCTGATCCACGATGCGGCCGTTCTCCAGCACCACGATCGAATCCGCTTCCTGCACCGTGGAGAGGCGGTGGGCGATCACCAGCACGGTGCGGCCCGCCATGGCCTGATCCAGGCCCCGCTGCACCGCCTCCTCCGCCTCGGCATCAAGGGCGCTGGTGGCTTCATCCAGCAGCAGCACCGCCGGATCGCCGAGCACGGCGCGGGCGATGGCCAGGCGCTGCAGCTGGCCGCCGGAGAAGTTGCTGCCGCGCTCCTCCACCCGGGCCTGGTAGCCGCCGGGCATGGCTTCGATGAAGCCATCGGCGTTGGCCAGCTGCGCAGCAGCCCGGATCTGTTCGGGGCTGGCAGGGCGCCCGAAGGCGATCGCCTCGGCCACCGTGCCGGAGAACACCTGGCTCTGCTGGGGCACCAGGGCCACGGCCCGGCGCAGCTCGGCGGCCCGCAGATCCGCCAGATCGCGGCCATCCAACAGCACCCTGCCGCTCTGGGCGGTGTTGAAACGGAGCAGCAGGGAGAACAGAGTGCTCTTGCCGGCGCCGGAGGGGCCCACCAGGGCCACCATCTGCCCCGGCGCCACGCGCAGGCTCAGATCGTGCAGCACCGGTTGGGCCGCGTCGTAGCCGAAGCGCACCTGCTCGAGCACCAGTTCACCCTCCACGCGGCCGAGGGGCTGGGCATCGGCCCGATCGGGCGGTTCAACCGCCTCACGTTCGATCTCGCGCAGGCGCCGCAGCGAGGCCTGACCCTGCTGGAACTCGTTGAAGTTGGTGGTGAGGTGGCTGATCGGGTCGATCAGCATCAGCAGGGCGGCCACATAGCTGCTGAAGCCCTGGCCGTTGAGGTCGCCGCTCTGGATGCGGGCGGCGCCCATCAGCAGCACGGCCAGGATGCCGGCCGCCTCCAGGAAACCCACCACGGGGTACTGCAGGGCCAGCAGCCGCTGGGTGCGGTACCTGGCGCGGCGGTGCAGGTCGATTTCGGTTTCGAAGCGCGCCTGCAGCCAGGGTTCGGCGGCGAAGGCCCGCACCAGCGGCAGGCCACCGATGGCTTCCCCCAGCAGCGAGGCCAGTTCACTCACCTGCTTCTGGCTGCGCTCGGCCGCACCCATCACCTTGGCCCCGAACAGGCTCACCAGCACCGCCACGAGCGGCGCCAGCAGCAGGGTGCCGAGCGAGAGCTTCCAGTCGAGCCACACCATGTAGCCGAACACCACCACGAGCTGCAGGGCTGAGGGTGTGGTGTCCTGGATGGTCTTGTAGATCACCTCGCCGACGCGGTCGGCGTCCTCGGTGAGGCGATAGGTGAGGTCGCCGGCGGAGAGCTTCTCGAGGGCGCCGAATTCCAGCCGCTGCAGGCGGGCGAACAGCTGGCGACGCAGCTCCTGGCTCACCTGCAGGGCGGGCCCGGCCAGCAGGGTGTCCTGGCCGAACTGGGCGATTTTCTGCAGCATGAACACGCCGAGGGCGAGGCTGATCACGCGCAGAACCTGGCTGAACTCGCCGGCTCCGATCGCAGGGATCAGCTGGCCGGCCAGCCAGGCCAGCAGCGGCCAGCAGGCCACGAAGATGAGCATGCACACCCCGCCGGCCAGCAGGACGTTGCGGTGGGGCTTCAACAGCGGCAGCAGGCGCCGGAAGCCGGCCGAGGGGGGTGCGAGCATCGGGGCAAGCTATCAGTGCTGTTTTGGTCGAACCGAGCCGCGCCAATGCAGCCTCCCCGGCGGTCCCCGGGCCGATCCGCCTTGATCAGTTCCTCAAGTGGGAGGGGCTGGTGTCCACCGGCGGTGAAGCCAAGCTGCGCATCCAGGGCGGCGAGGTGCGGGTGAACGGCTTCCAGGAAACCCAGCGCGGCCGCAAACTGCGCCCCGGTGATCGCATCGAACTGGCCGGGCGGCTGAGTGTGGTGCCACCAGCGCAGATCCCCTGAACCGCCGCCAGAGGGCCAGAGCCGGCAGGCCACTAGGTTGGTCTGCTGTGATCACCCTCTGGACGCTGTGGGCAAGGCCGTCATCGCCGGTAACTGGAAGATGCACATGACCTGCGCCGAAGCGCAGGCCTTCGCCGCAGCCTTCAGGCCCCTGGTGGCTGATCTGCCCGCCGACCGCGAGGTGGTGCTGGCACCACCGTTCACAGCGATTCCCACCCTCAGTGCCGCCCTGGCCGGCAGTGGCGTGCACATCAGCGCCCAGAACATCCACTGGCAGGAGAAGGGCGCCTTCACCGGCATGATCTCGGCGCCGATGCTGCTGGAGCATGGCGTGACGCACGCGATCGTGGGCCACAGCGAACCGCGCAAGTACTACAGCGAGACCGACGAGCAGATCAACCTGCGGGCCCGCAGCGCCCAGAAGCACGGCATCATTCCGATCCTCTGCGTGGGCGAAAGCGACTCGCAGCGTGAGGCCGGTGAGGCGGAGCGGGTGATCCGCCGCCAGGTGGAGCAGGGGGTGGACGGTCTCGACCCGGCCCGGCTGATCGTGGCCTACGAACCCATCTGGGCCATCGGCACCGGCAAGACCTGCGAGGCCGCCGAGGCCAATCGCATCTGCGGCCTGATCCGCCAGTGGGTGGGCTATCCCGAGGTGGTGGTGCAGTACGGCGGTTCGGTGAATCCCGCCACCATCGATCAACTGATGGCCCAGAGCGATATCGACGGCGTGCTGGTGGGCGGCGCCTCGCTCGATCCGGAGGGCTTCGCCCGCATCGCCAACTACCAGGTGCCGGTGGCGGCCTGATGGTGATGGGCCTGCCCTGGGGGCAGCGCACCCTGGTGATGGGGGTGATCAACCTCACCCCCGATTCCTTCAGTGATGGCGGTCGCTTCGAGCGGCCTGAGCAGGCGCTGGCCCAGGCCAGGCGCATGGTGGCCGCCGGGGCGGATGTGCTGGATCTTGGGGCTCAGAGCACCCGGCCCGGTGCTGCCGAAGTGGGCGCTGCGGCGGAATTGGCTCGTCTGTTGCCCGCGCTCAGCGCGATTCGCGCCGCCTGCCCGGAGGTTCTGCTGTCGGTGGATACCTTTCTCGCCCCCGTGGCCGAGGCGGCCCTGGCGGCCGGTGCCGACTGGGTGAACGATGTGCGCGGGGCCAACAGCCTGCGGGATCCGGCCATGCTCGAGTTGGTGGCAGCAGCGGGCTGCCCCTATGTGCTGATGCACAGCCGCGGCGACAGCGCCGCCATGGATGGGCTGGCCAGCTACGGCGATGTGGTGGCCGAGGTGCGCGAGGGCCTGCGCGCGGCGAGTGATCAGGCCATCGCGGCGGGGGTGCAGCCCGAGCAGCTGATCTGGGATCCAGGCCTGGGCTTCGCCAAGACAACCGACCAGAACCTGGCGCTGTTGCGAGGCCTGCCAATCCTGCGGGCGGAGGGCTTTCCGCTGCTGTTGGGCCCATCGCGCAAGCGCTTCATCGGCTCCGTGCTGGATCAACCCCGCGCCCACGGGCGGCTGTGGGGCACGGCTGCGGTCTGTGCCCAGGCGATCACCGCCGGGGCCGACGTGCTGCGGGTGCATGATGTGGCGCCGATCGTGCAGACGGCCCGGATGACGGACGCGATCGTGCGGGGCTAGCCGGCGGTGTAGTCGATCTCGCCGCGCTCGTTCACCCGGGCCAGGGAGAAGAAGCGGGCCATCGTTTCTGAGATGTAGCCCTTGGCGGCCAGGATTTCGCCGATGCGGCCCTTGCTGCGGCTCTGCTCGGCCAAGGCTTCATCGAGCTGGGCCTGGCTGATGGTGCCCAGCTCCAGCAGGCGCTCGCCCAGCCGCTTCTCATTGAACCCCTGCTCGGTGAGCAGGGCGGGATTGAGCAGCAGATCGAGAATCTGGGGTGGCACCTGCAGGTTCAGGCGCAGAAACTCGCCGAAGCGCTGGGTCTCTGCGAAGGGTCGGTAGTCCTCCAGCAGCTGCTCCAGCTCCTCGATCTCCAGAACCCCGGCCTGCACCAGCTTGTTGCCGAGGGTCTGTCTGCTGAAGCTGGCGTCGCCGGAGGGGGCGGTGCTGGCCTCGAGATCCCCCTGCAGCAACTGCGGCTGCTGGAAGAACTGCGTGACCCAGGGATCCTCACCAAGGAAGCGAAACAGCTGGCGCGGGTTGGCCGACAAGCTGCCGAACTCCTCCTCGATCAGCTCCTCAAGAAAGGCGACCTCGGTGGTGGGACCGATCACCTGGAAGGGCAGCCGCTCGGCCAGACCGTTGGCCACCAGCTCCAGCTGCACCTGATTCGAGTTCAGCCGGAACCTGTACATCCCGAGGGGCGCCACATCGCTTGATCGGACACTAGCCAGCAGCGGGGCCAGCGGAGCGCTGCGTTGGTTGGAAATCGTTGTAAGGCCCGTCGTCGCTTCTGGACGCAACTACTTTGATGTCAAGTGTCGCGGATATTCAGCAGTTGACCCGATCCCTGGCGGAGCCCCAAGCCCCGGGCGGAAGGGAGTCACCCTCTCTCCTGCACACGCTTCTGCGGCCCTTTCAAGATGCCATGCGCACCAGCGTCGAGCTGGTCGATGAGCTGATCCATCACCGCTTCTTCCAGTCGCTCCGGCAGGTCGACTGGAGCGACTACCAGCTGGGCCCGATCCTGATCGCCTCGGTGCTGATCAACCTGCTGGAACTGTCCTCGCCGCTGTATATCAACATCATCTATACATCGGTGTTGCCCAGCGGTTCGATGGCGAGCCTGGTGGTGCTCACCATCGCCGTGGTGCTGCTGATGGTGCTCGGGGGCTGGCTGAAAGCCATTCGCCTGGGTCTTACCGGCGGCGATGGGGCCAGGCTGGAACATCAGCGGCGCATGCAGTCGCTGGCCCATTTCCTGCAGATGCGCCTGGTGGATTACCTGCGCGTCTCGCCGGCCGCGCATCTCGACCGGCTCAACAGCATCAACCTGCTGCGCGATGAGAGCGCCCTGCAGTCGCTCACGGTGGCGATCGATCTGATCTTCTCGCTGCTGTTCGTACTGGTGCTCTTCCTGATCGCCGGCAGCGTCGGCATCGTGGCTGTTGTGGCGATCGTGGTCTACCTGCTGCGCGCCCTGGCCTTCGCCCGCGCCTTCGAGGACCTCTCCAAGCGCCGTGACCGGCTGGAGCTGGACCGGATCGCTTACCAGGGCAAGTTGATGGATTCGATCGATCTGATCAAGTCCAACGGCCTTGGCCGCCAGTTCCTGGTGGGCAACGAGCAGCTCCAGGAGGAGCTGGCCTGGCAGCGGGTGGTGAACAACAACTTCGATGGCCAGGTCCAGGCCTTCGGCGCCCTGATGAGCCAGCTCACCTTCGCGGCGATCGTCACCTGGGGTGCTCTGCGCGTGATCCAGGGCGGGTTGCTGGTGGGTGCACTGGCGGCGGCCCTGCTGCTGGCCGGGAAGATCCTCAACCCCTGGCAGCAGGCGATGGCGCTCTGGAGCAGCTACCGCCGCCTTGCCCATGCCCGCGATGAATTCGATGCCCTGATGGCGATACCGGTGGAATCGGAGGGCGGTTCCGAGCTGGTCGGCGGTTCTGGCGGCATGGTCACGCTGACGCTGGAGGGGCGAAACCTGGCAGCCATTCCCAGCGGGTCTGTGGTGCTGCTGCGCGACCGACAGTTCGGTGCCGAAGTGCGGCACCTGTTCATGGGCCTGATTCAGATCACGTCGCAACCTGGACTGCAGCTCAACGGACTGCCGATCGAGCGCTATCAGCGCGACGACCTGCGTGAGGCTGTGGCCTATGTCGACCCTTCACGGGAGTTCTTCGAGGGCACACTGCTCGAGAACATCACCAGCTTCCAGCCGCGCCGCTATCAGCGCAAGGCGCTGTTCTGGTCGTATCTCACAGGGCTCGACACCACGGTGCGAGGCCTGCCGCAGGGCTACGCCACGGCCATGGGCACCTCGGTGCCCACCGGACTCTCGCGGGACGCCCAGCAGTTGTTCCAGGTGGTCACCGCCCTGTCGCGCTCGCCAAATGCATTGCTGCTGGATCTGAGCGACTGCTCCTACGGCAAGGAATTCATCGACGGGCTCGAGCGGATTCTGAAACGGACCCGCGGCAAGATCACCGTGCTGATCAGTGGCACCGGCCGGGTGCTGAACACGATCAGTGATCAGCAGATCGATCTGTCCGACTCCATGTCTGAGGTGCTGGCATGAGCAGCAACGGATCCAGCGCCAGCTCCAACGGCTTCTCCAGCCGCTCGATGCTCCTGCGCGATCTCACCCTCAGCGCCGAGGCGCCGATGGCCTTCTGCGTGCGGCTGCTGCTGCAGCAGATGATGTGGACGGGCCGGCCCGATGAACTGTTCGAACTGATCGGCGACGACCCGCGCCAGATGGATCTGGTGCAGGCGCGCAACCTGCTGCTGCGGCTGGGCTACGGCAGCCGGCTCGACACCCTGGAGAGCTGGAGCCAGCTCAATCCAGTGCTGCTGCCGGCGCTGTACGTGGCGCCGGGCAACGTTCCCTATGTGCTCTCCCGCACTAGCAAGGGCGAGCTGGTGGCCGGCAACGTCAACGGCCGCACGGAGATCCACAGCGTGCCGAGCGGTGGCCAGCTGGTGTTCCTGCAGGACCGCGGCAGCACCGAGCGGGTGACGCTGCTGCAGCAGATCCTCTACCGCTTCACCAACCGCATCTCGGTTCTCTATGGCATCAGCCTCGCCCTGGCGTTGCTGGCGCTCACCCTGCCCTTCTACATCCGGGCGATTTACAACATCTCGATTCCGAGTGCCAGCCTGATCTCCACCTTCTGGATCTTCCTGGGGGTCGTGCTGCTGTTCGTGCTCGATTGGATCCTGCGCCAGTGGCGCAGCAGCCTGCTTTCCCAGCTGGGGGGGCGCCTGGATGCGCTGATCGGTGTGAATCTGGTGGAGAAGCTGTTCGGCCTCGACTACCGCCAGATCGAGACCCTCGGGCAGCACGGCCTCACCAACCGGCTGCGCAATCTCGATGGCCTGCTGGCCTATCTGCAGGGGCCGCTCGCCATCGCCCTGCTGGATTTCCCCTTTGTGGTGATCTATCTGGTGGCCATCTGGCTGATCTCCGGTCCGCTGGTGCTGGTGCCCCTGCTGCTGATGTTGATCAGCGGCGTGGTGGTCTGGTTGCTGTCGCGCTACTACAGCGGTGCCTCGGAGCTGAACCTGGTGACCGGCATCGGCATCGGCCAGGCCCAGCAGGAACTGGTGAATCGCTTCCTTGAGGTGAAGCTGGCCAATGTGGAGTGGGTCTGGCTGCAGCGCCTGCGGGGGCTTTCAGCCCAGAGCACCAGCAGCGGGCTCACCATCAACCGTCAGGTTGGAAGGCTGCAGGTGCTCACCAGCACCACAGCCCAGCTGGGTGGGGTGCTGACCCTCTCGATCGGCACCTGGCTGGCCTACAGCACGGATCAGGGCCCGGCTGCGATGGGCAATCTGATCGCCGCCATGTTCTTCGTCTGGCGGGTGTTCACCCCATTCCAGGCGCTGATGAATGCCCTGTTGCGCTTCGATTCGATGCGCAAGCAGTATGGCCAGCTGGATCAGTTCTTCAAGCTGCGCAGCGCCAGCCGGCCGGTGGCCTCGCTGGTGGCTGCTCCGCGGATGCGGGGGGCGATTCTTCTCGATTCCGCCGCCTGTCGGCTTGGAGCAGAGGGTGCCCTGGCGATCACCAGGGTGTCGCTGTCGGTGTCGCCTGGGGAACTGCTGGCGATCACCGGCAATGCCGGCTGCGGCAAGAGCACGGTGCTGCGGGTGATCGATCAGCTCTATCCACTGGCCAGCGGCACGCTTCTGTTCGACGGCAAGGATTATCGCCAGTTCAGTGTGGATGCGATTCAGCGCAACATCGCCTATCTGATGCCCCAGAGCGAACTGCTGCCCGGCAGTGTGCTCTCGAATCTCACGGCGATGAATCCCGATGCCACGGAGGCCGGTGTGCGCCGCATCTGCGCCAGCCTTGGGCTGCTGGAGTTTCTTGAGGCCCTGCCTGATGGCCTCAGCACGGAGCTCAGTGATCAGATTGTGTACCAGCTGCCCAATGGTGTGCGCCGCCTGATGGCCCTCGCGCAGGCCCTGATCAAGGACACACCGATCCTGCTGATCGACGACATCAGCCAGGGCCTGGCGCCGGATCAGTTCCAGGCGGTGCTTGAGGCACTGCCATTGATGCGGCGCTGCGCCTTCAGTGGTCAGGACCGGAGCGTGATCCTGGCCACCGACAACCGGTTGCTGCTGGAGAAGGCAGATCGCCTCTGCATTCTTGATAAGGGCGTTACTTCATTCCAGGGCACGGCCGATGAACTGAGGGAACGCATGCAGCAGAAACCCGCCTGATTCCAAGAGCTGTCCGATAACCCTTCGCCCCTTTCCGCCATGTCCGCCACACCCGCCAACACACCCGCAACGCCCAACATCGAGGCTTCATCGCTTGCTCTGCCGCCGGCGGGCGGTCTGCTCTCCCGCCTGCCCGGCCTCGACAGCCCTGATGCCATCAGCCTGGTGGGTCGCAACCGGCTCAGCCAGGCTCTCGAGCTGGAGGAGAAGCCGGATAACCGCTATCTGCGGCTGAGCCTGTATGTGCTGGGTGGCATTGCCCTGATCTTTTTCCCCTGGGCGGCGCTGACGCCGATCACCCAGGTGGTGAATGCCTCCGGCGAGGTGGTGCCCGAGGGGGATGTGAGTGTGATTCAGCACCTGGAGGGCGGCATCGTCGCCAAGGTGGATGTGGCCGATGGTGAGGAGGTGAAGAAGGGGCAGGTGCTGCTGGAGCTCAATCCCAATCTGGTGGGCAGCGAGTATGAAGCCACCGAGCAGCAGCTCAAGAATCTGCTGCTGCAGCAGCAGCAGCTCCAGGCCGCGATCCGCGGCGATAGGGTGCTGCCGCTCACGCCCGGCATCAAGCAGGGCAACAAGGTGAGTCTGGCTCAGCTGAATCTGCTCAACAGCCGGATCGACAACCGTGAGGATCAGATCGCGGCAGCGTCGGCCACGGTGCAGCAGAAGCGCGCCGAGGTGACGGGCCTGGACAACCAGATTCGCCACATCAACGAGCAGCGGCAGATGTGGGGATCGTTGCTGGATTCCGGTGCGGCCTCAAAACTGCAGCTTTCAAGCACGGATGCCAAGCTCGCCGAGCTCACTGGAGCGCGCAATGAGGCGGCCAAAGCCCTGGTTCAGGCGGAGGCCAACCTCGAAGGTGTGCAATCCGGTGTGCTGTTTGAGCAGAACTCCCAGATCGCCCAGTTGGTGAACGAGGAGGCGGTTGTGGCCGAGAACATCAAGAAGGTCCGCAACCAGCTCGACCGCACCAAGATCGTTGCCCCGGTGAGTGGTGTGGTGAGTGATCTGCGCTTCAAGGCATCCGGAGCTGTGGTGGGCCCTGGCGCCGTGGTGATGTCCGTGGTGCCCAGTGCGGCGCAGAAGCTGGTGGAGGTGCGGGTGCCCTCGGCCGATATCGGTTTCGTGAAGCTCGGGCAGCCGGTGGATGTGAAGCTGCAACCCTTTGATTCGAGCATCTACGGCTCGGTGCCCGGCAAGGTGGTGAGCATCGCCGGCACGTCTGTTCAGGATCCAGACGACCGCCGCTACTACTACAAGGCGCGCATCGCCCTGGACCGTCAGTTCGTGGACACCGCCAACCGCCGCTACCCGATTCAGGTGGGCATGCCGTTGGTGGCGGATATCAAGGGCCCGCAGCGCAGCGTGCTGCGCTACATCTTCCAGCCGTTCACCCGCACTCTGGATTCGGCCCTGCGCGAATCGCGCTGATTTCTCAGCGGCTTCTCAGGTTCCCCAGAATCCCTGCGCTGCAGGTGATCTGCTGGTTTCTGGTTCTGCTGTTCAAGCCTGCGTTGTGCATTGCCGCTTGATCCGCCGGTTTCCCACTTGGTGAAGCCCTCAGCCATGCATAGGGTCAAAGCAGAGAACGGATCGGTGGCCCTGTGCCGCCTTCCATCCACCGTGTCCAGTCGCGTCCGGAGCCATGACTGATTCCAACTTTGCCAATCTCCAGGGCATGGAGGCGCAGGCCGCTCAGGACCGCGACACCCTGGCCGGCGCCCTGGGCAACGCGGCGCCTTTCGATCCTGGAAGCAGTTCCGACAACCCTGGTGGCAACACGGGCACCGGCGCTGCCACGGACAACACCCCCACGGAACAGGCCGGTGAGAGCACGCCTCCTGCCGTCGAAGGCACTGCCGGCATTGAGGGTGGTGCCGGCCCATCCGACACCGGCGGCGGCGGCGGCGGGGCGGTTGTGGACGGCCAACCGGCTGCTGCACCCGGCAACGAGCCCACGGCTCCCCAGAGCCCTGTTCTCACCAACGCCATCACAACGGGTGGTCTGCCCGCAATCCCAGCCGCGGTGCCTGGGCAGGCGACCCTCCCGGAGCCAACTCAAGAGCCAACGGCGACCAACATCCCCCCTCTGGACCTCGATGAGACCCAGACCATCGATGAGGACGGCGTTGCAACGGGCAATGTCCTCCTGAATGTGGAGGATCCGGACGGTGGTCCGGCCGTGGTGACGCAGTTCACGATTCCCGGCGACCCAACGGTCTACCAGCCGGGTCAGACGGCCACAATCGACGGCATCGGCACGATCACGATCGCTGCCAATGGCGATTACACGTTCACGCCGGATGCGAACTACAACGGCAGTGTGCCACCCATCACCTATGCGTTGTCGGATCAGGCGGGCGGAACCGCTACCTCAACGCTGAGCATCACGGTGAGGCCGGTGAATGATCCGCCGGTGGATGGCAACGAAAGCCAGACGATCAACGAGGACAACCCGGCGACGGGGAATGTGCTGTTGAACGTGGTGGATCCGGATGGCGGCACGCCAGTGGTGACGCAGTTCAGCGTGCCCGGTGATGAGAAGGTTTATCTGCCTGGTGAGACGGCAACGATTGCCGGGGTGGGAACGATCACGATCGGCAGCAACGGTGATTACACGTTCACGCCGGTTGCGAACTACAACGGCAGTGTGCCACCGATCAGCTACACGGTGAGCGATGGCGCTGGTGGAACGGATAGCTCAACGCTGAGCATCACGGTGACGCCGGTGAATGATCTGCCTGTTGCGGTAGCAGACACAAAGCAGATTGATGAGGATACGGTGTCGGTGAGCGGCACCGTGATCACGAATGACACGCTGGGCGATGGGAAAGCGGCGGAGAATGTGGTGTCGCTGAATGGTAATGCCACCGGCAGCTATGGCTCGATTGTTCTCGATGCCACTGGCAGCTACGTCTACACGCTGGACAATACCAATCCGTTGGTGCAGCAGCTGTCTCCAGGCGAGACGCTGACAGAAACCTACAGCTACACGCTGGCGGACAAAGACGGTGATACCAGCACGACGACGCTGACGCTCACGATCACCGGAACGGATG
>Ga0310334_100050_pt1 | contig 38897 bp, 43 predicted proteins | sample LakMicMIDCLREDC7_FD_195548 | JGI IMG/M metagenome (GOLD analysis project Ga0310334, IMG submission 195548) | Enriched freshwater cyanobacterial communities from Lake Michigan, Michigan, United States - MI23.DCL.RED.C7 (v2) (version 2) | ecosystem: Environmental > Aquatic > Freshwater > Lake...
CCCGCCCGCCCGGCCAGCTGCCGCAGCAGCTGCAGGCAGGTCTCTGAGGAGCGGAGGTCGGGGCGATGCAGCAGGCCATCGGCCGCCAGCACGGCTGCGAGGGTCACCCTCGGCAGATCCATCCCCTTGGCCAGCATCTGGGTCCCCACCAGCACATCGGCCTCGCCGGCGGCGAACCGGTCCAACAAGCGCCGGTGGCCATCGCGGCCCCGGGTGGTGTCCGCATCGAAGCGGAGCAGGCGCAGATCCCCGAGTTCCTCGGCCAGCTGCTCAACAACCCGCTGGGTCCCGGCACCGAAGGCCTTGAAGGCCGTCGAGCCGCAGTGGCCGCAGCGCTGAGCCGCCGCCTCGCGGTGGTCACACCAGTGGCAGCGCAGCCATTCCCGCCCGCTGGCCTGACGGTGCACCGTGAGGGCCACATCGCAGTGGGGACAGAGCACCGCCTCGCCGCAGCTCCGGCAGCTCAGAAAGGTTCGGTAGCCCCGGCGGGGCACCAGCACCACGCCCTGTTCCCCCCGTTCCGGCAGCTGGCGCAGACGCTCCATCAGGGGCCGACTGATCAGGCGACGGTGGCCCTCGGCCAGTTCGTGGCGCATGTCCACCAGGCGCACCGGCGGCAGGGGGCGCCGGGCGATCCGCTCCGGGAGCTCGAGCAGGCGGGTATCCGCCGAGGGGCCCCGGCAGCGGAGCCAGGTCTCCAGGGAGGGTGTGGCACTCCCGAGCACCAGCCGGGCTCCCTCAAGGCGAGCCCGATGACGGGCCACATCGCGGGCGTGGTAACAGGGCATCGGCCGGTCTTGTTTGTAGGAGCCGTCGTGTTCCTCATCCAGCACGATCAGTCCGAGGTTCGCGATCGGCAGGAACACGGCGGACCGGGTCCCAACCGCCACCAGCGGCATCCCGTCAGCCGCCTCCAGGCACCGGCGCCAGACCCGCACCCGCTCCGCCTCCCCCATGCCGCTGTGGTACTCCACAACGCCGGGGCCGAAGCGGGCCCGGCAGCGGTCGAGCAGTTGGGGGATCAGGCCGATCTCCGGAGCCAGGAGCAGGGCACTGCGGCCCGCGGCCCATTCGCGGCTGGCCGCCTGCAGGTAGACCTCGGTCTTGCCGGCTCCGGTCACGCCCCAGAGCAGCAGGACGGAGCCGCCGGGCGCGGCGGCGATGGCCTCGATGGCGTCGTTCTGGGCCGTCGTGCCCGGGCGGGGGAGCTCCAGGGCCAGCGACCCGGACCGATCGGCCCCGGCGACCTCGGCAGCGGCGACCGAACGTCGCCGGATCCAGCCCCGGCACTCCATTGAGGCCACCACGGAACGGCTGAAGCCATCGCGGATCAGATCCCGCAGCAGCCGGCCCTGGCCATGGGCCGCCAGGTGGGTGAGCAGCTCCCGCTGGCGAGGTGTTGGGGCGGCACTGGAGGCGCGCGAAGGCGCCTCACCCTCGTGATCCAGAGAGGGTGCAGGGGGCGGCTCGCCGAGCTCGACCAGAATCCATTTCCCACTGCGACCTGGTTGGGCCGAGCGCCGGGGGCGCTGGCCGAGCCAACCGGGGGGCAGGGCACTTTTCAGACAGCGAAACAGGGTCGTGTGGGTGTCGCTGGCGACCGACTCGATCAAGGAGCGCCAGCGGGGATCCACAGCGGCGCTCTGGAGCACCGCCTCGACCGGTTGGGCCACCTTGTCACGGAGCTCGGGGGGCCTCCCGTGGCTCAGGCCCACCACCAGCCCGGTGTGGGATCGGCCCTGGAGCCGCACCCGCACCAGATCCCCCGGACCGGCAACGAGGCCGGCAGGGTTGGCGTAGGTAAAGATTCGTCCTTCCTGGCCCGCCTCAAGCCACACCTGCAGCCAGGGGGCCGGGGCCGCCGCTGGCGGGCCCGTGGTGGTGGCGACCTTGGGCCCCAATCTTGCCGACGTCTCAATCAATTCCTAAGATGGAAATGTTGGGCAGTCCATCGGGCTGCTGTCGGAACCGGACAGAGTTCCGTCCACAGGGATGACCCTTGAATGCGACACCGGCCCCCCCGGTTCCTCAGGTCCGCGACAACCCCTGACTGCACTGTCTCGGAGCCGGCCGTTTCTCCGGCAGCTCCTGCCCACCACGGTGACCGCCACTGATCTCAGGCTCAGGCTCCCATCCTCCCCTTACGGCAGCCCAGCAGCGGCTGCCCCTTGGCCGGTGAGTCCTCTCCGGAGACCATCAAGCCACTGATGCCTGTCCCTTGCGGATGGGCTCCTCCACGCCTGGCCGCCTGAACCCTTGCCCGCGGCCCGGGTCCGCCCACCACCCGGGCCTCCGCCGTTCCGGCCGCTTACCCGCTCCCTCCCGTTCGTCCATCGCCATGAGTCCTGCAGCCACCAAGCGCGTCGTCGCCTCCAAGGTTGAGCCCGAGATCATCGCCACGGTTTCCAGTACCGGCGAGATCAAGCCCATGGAGGCGGCCGGTGCCAAGCGCAGCACCAAGGCTGCAGGGGCGACGAAGACCAGCGCCAGCAAGGCGACGGCCGCCAAGTCCGCTGGTGCCAAGGCAAAGACCTCCACTCGGAGCAAGGCCGCCACGGGCGACAAGGAGGCGGCCCAGCTTGAGGATGCCGCCGATGCCCTGCTGGCAGTCAGCGATCCGGAGGTGGAAGTCGATTTCGAAAGCAGCGACGCCCTGCTGCTGGAGGCGGACGACAAGCTCGACAAGGACGACAAGAAGGACGCCAAGGCCAAGGCCCTCGCCAGCATCAAGGTGGGTCCCAAGGGTGTTTACACCGAGGATTCGATCCGGGTGTATCTGCAGGAAATCGGTCGCATTCGCCTGCTGCGCCCCGATGAGGAGATTGAACTGGCCCGCAAGATCGCCGATCTACTGCAGCTCGAGGAGTTGGCCGTCCAGTTTGAATCCGACAAGGGCCACTACCCCGATACCAAGGAATGGGCGGCCTTGGTGGAGATGCCGCTGATTAAATTTCGCCGCCGGCTGATGCTGGGACGGCGCGCCAAGGAAAAAATGGTGCAATCGAACCTCCGGCTGGTGGTCTCGATCGCCAAGAAATACATGAACCGCGGCCTGTCCTTCCAGGATCTGATCCAGGAGGGCAGCCTGGGCTTGATTCGGGCGGCCGAGAAGTTTGATCACGAGAAGGGATACAAGTTCTCCACCTACGCCACCTGGTGGATCCGCCAGGCCATCACCCGCGCCATCGCCGATCAGAGCCGCACGATTCGCCTGCCGGTGCACCTTTACGAAACCATCTCTCGCATCAAGAAGACCACCAAAACCCTCTCCCAAGAGTTCGGTCGCAAACCCACGGAAGAGGAGATTGCCGAGAGCATGGAAATGACCATCGAGAAGCTTCGCTTCATTGCCAAATCAGCCCAGTTGCCCATTTCTCTGGAAACTCCGATCGGCAAGGAAGAAGACTCTCGCCTCGGCGATTTCATCGAAGCCGACATCGAAAACCCCGAGCAGGATGTTGCCAAGAATCTTCTGCGTGAGGACCTCGAAGGGGTGCTGGCAACCTTGAGCCCGAGGGAGCGCGATGTGTTGCGGTTGCGCTATGGGCTCGACGACGGCCGCATGAAGACACTTGAGGAGATCGGACAGATCTTCGACGTGACCCGGGAGCGGATTCGTCAAATTGAGGCGAAGGCTCTGCGCAAACTGCGGCACCCCAATCGCAACGGGGTCTTGAAAGAATATATCAAATAAGCCAAACTCACGGATGCAAGCTGGGCCAACCATGGCCCTAATGTGCCGATCATATGATATGCGCGCAAATCATCATCGACTCAGCATCGTCCTTCCGACGTTCAATGAGCGCTGCAACGTTGAGTCCATTACCCATAAACTCCTACCCCTCCAGAATCGTCATCAGCTAGAAATTCTCTTTGTTGATGATGATTCCGCTGATGGCACCGCCGATGCCATTCTTCAGCTAGCCCAACAGCATCCCTGCATTCGGCTGATCCGGAGGGTGGGCCGCTATGGACTCTCCAGTGCGATCAAGGAGGGGATCCTTGATGCCACGGGCGATGTGGTGGTGGTGATGGACAGCGATGGGCAGCACGAACCCGACGCCGTGGCCAGCACCGTGGCGACCCTGCTGGAGCACGACCTCGATTTGGTCGTGGGGAGCCGCTTCCATCCCGAGGCCAGGATCAAGGGGCTGAGTGCGGAACGGGAACGGAACTCCACCTGGGCGAATGCCGTGGCCCGCTTCAGCCTGCCGCGCTACCGGCAGCTCAGCGATTACATGAGCGGTTTCTTCGCCCTGAGGCCCGCGCGCTGTCTGCCCTACGTGCGCCAAGTCGATGTAAATGGGTTCAAGTTTCTCTATGAACTCCTTGCCCTCAGCCGGGGCCAATTGCAGATCGGAGAGGTGCCGCTGCAGTTTCAACCGAGGCTCAGCGGTGAATCGAAACTCAATCTCGCTGTGGTTTGGGATCTTGGAATCTCCATCCTCCACACCCTGCTGCTGCGCAGCGTGCCGCGGCGAGCCCTCAGCTTTGGCCTGGTGGGGGCCACGGGGATCGCCACCCACCTTCTCCTGTTCACGCTCGGCAGAAACCTATTGGGACTGGGCTTCGAACAGGCGCAGATTCTTGCCGTTGTTAGTGCCGCAACGACCAATTTCCTGATCAATAACGTGCTGACCTTTCGCAGGCAACAACTCAAGGGATTCGCTCTTCTGGTGGGGCTGGTTCGTTTTCTGATGGTCACCTCCCTGGGCATGGTGGCCAACGTGGGTGTTTCCTCCGCCTTTTACCACCGGATCAGCCATCAACCCTTGCTGGCGCTTCTGGCCGGAATCGCTGTTGATTTCGTCTGGAAATATGCCGCTTCATCGAAGTTTGTCTGGAACACGCCCTGATGCCCCCCCACCCCCTTTCTCCCTTCCGGCGGCGGCAAGCAACGCCGTAGGTTGGCCCCCGGCCGTCGACAGGATTCCATGCAGCAGCGGAGCCTGAAGACCCCGTCCTCGCCGGGGGCGGAACCCCTGCTGAGCCGGCCGCAGGCCATCGGCCTCGCATCCGTGATCTGGTTGGCCCTGCTCTGCTGGCTGGCGTTCTTCAACGGGTTGGGCACGCTCGGACTGATGGACAAGACCGAGGCCCTCTTCGTGGAGGTGGGCCATCAAATGCTGCAGCGTGATGACTGGGTGACGCCCTGGTGGAACGGCAAGACCTTCTTCGACTATCCCGTCTGGGGGTACTGGATGGTGGCCCTGAGTTTCCGCTTCTTCGGCATCTCGCCCTGGGCGGCCAGGCTTCCGGTGGCCCTCGCGGCCAGTGCCGTGGTGGTGGCCGCATTCCTGCTGCTCTGGCAGCTGGCGCCCGCCCTGGAGAAGCCACGCTCCCGCTGGATGCGGGCGGCCCTTGGGGCCGGTGTGCTGGCCACGTCACCGGGCTGGATCGGCTGGGGCCGGAGCTCGACCACCGACATGTTTCTCGCCAGTGCCATCAGCCTGGCGCTGTTCAGCTTTCTATGGGGCCACCGACTGCCGGCCCGCAGCCCCGGCCTGCCCGTGGCCAGGATCCTGATGGCGGTGTTCGCCGGCATCGCCGTTCTGGCCAAGGGACCGGTGGGGCTGCTGTTGCCGCTCCTGGTGGTGGGAGCGTTCGTCGCCCTCACCCGCAGCTGGGATCGCTGGCTTCGGCCCGCCCCACTGCTGGCCATGACAGCGCTGTTTCTTGGCGTGGTGATGCCCTGGTACGTCGCCGCAGCTCAGGCCAATGGCCAGGCGTTCCTGGGAGGGTTCCTGGCCTTCAGCAACGTGCAGCGGTTCACCACCGTGCTGTACGCCCATCCCGGCCCGCCCTGGTTCTACCTGCCCTGGCTGCTGCTGCTGCTGTTGCCCTGGTCGCTCCATCTTCCCGTGGCAGTGGCCCACCTGGGGCTAACGGATCGGCGGCGTTGGCGAGAGCTCCTGGGGGGTCGGAGCGAGCACGACCCGGTGCCCCTGTTTCTGTTGATTTGGCTGGTGGTGGTGGTGGGCTTCTTCTCCGCCGCGGCCACGAAACTGCCTGGCTACATCCTGCCGGCCATGCCGGCAGCTGCCCTACTGGTGGGACTGGGATGGCGTCCTTTCCAGGCTTCCTTTCCCCGGGGAATGGGGTTGCGGCTGAGCGGCTGGGTGGAAGCCGTGCTACTCGGGATCCTGGCGGGGGCCGCGGCCCTTGCCCCCCGCTGGGCCGCCTCCGATCCGGCCCATCCCCAGTTCGGCGCTGCCCTTGCCGACTCCGGCCTACCGGCGATCCTGGCCTTGGTCCTCGGGCTCACGGCGGCGGCCCTCGTGGTGGCTCTGCTGGGCTGGCCGGCCCGAGCCCGCTGGTTCGCTCTTCCTTCCCTGGTCGGCTTTCTGGCCATCCTCACCCTGGTGGTGCCACCCCTGGCGGCCCTGATCGATCGGGAACGCCAGCTGCCTCTGCGGGAACTGGCGACCTCGGCCCGTGCCGAGGCCCGAACAGGCGAACCCCTCTGGGTGGTGGGCACCAAGCGCTACAGCACCGTGTTTTATGCGGCGGAAACGGCGGCATTCGTTGGAGATCGCCAGGGAATCCTTGGACGTCTTCAGAGGGATCCGGCCTCCCTCGGCCTTGAACCCTCCAGCCGCTCCGTGCGTTTGTACGGTGACCGCACCGATCTCGACGACCTCAGACTGGCTCCGGCCCAGATCGAGCGTCTGGACTGCCGCGGCCAGCAGGAACTCTGGCGCGTCCCCCTCGCCGCCTTCGCCCCCCGATGAGCCCAACGCTTCGATTCCGCGACTGGGCCGTGGTGGGGACATGGATCCTACTGCTCCTCCTGCTGGCCAAGCTGGTGGGAGGCCCGGAACCACCGGAGATCGATGAAGACATCCTCAACTGGCTCGGACAGCACCTCCCGGGGACGATGCGCGAGATCCTGCTGCAGGTGTACCGCATGAGCGGTGTGGCTTTCACCGGATGCCTGGTGCTGGCCGCGCTGGTTTACCTGATGCTCAAGCGCTGGTGGCACGACCTAGGGCTTCTGGTCCTGGCCACCGGTGGCATTCTCGCCATCGTGGACATGGGGCTTAAGCCCCTGTTTGATCGGGCCCGGCCCCACGCCAAGCTCCTCGTGGTGGATGGGCGGAGCTTCCCGAGCGGCCATGCGGCCGGTTCGGTGGCCTTCTACTTCGCCATGGTGACGATTCTCACGCTGCACTATCCACGCTTACGTTGGCCCCTCACCCTGGGGGCCCTGGCCTGGGTCTCCCTGGTCTGGCTGAGCACCTTGGTGGCCCGAGCCCACTGGCCCTCCGACCTCCTGGCGGGCGGAGCGGTGGGGTTGGCCTGGCTCACGATCTGTCTGGCCCTGTGGCGCGGGGCCCGAGCCACCGCCAACCGGCAGCCCCACTGAGGGCCTCGGCAAGGATCTCCCCCAGCCCCAGGGCCACGCCGTGGGCTGCAGAGTGGAACACTCCAGCCCGCCGATCCTTGCCCCACCCCGCGTCCCCCTCCCCCATGAGCCCAGAAACTTCCCCCACGTCCCTTCCCCAGCCCGAAGCCCCGGCAGCAACCCCTCGGCTGACCGCGCTTCGAGGCCAACGAACGGCACCCGAGCTCATGGAGAGCGAACGCCAGGAGCTGCGGGCGGAACTGAATGGGGCCCTGAAGCGCTGCCCTTGGTTCACCATCGGTGTGATGGCCCCCACGGCCGCGGAGGCGGTGGGGGCCCTACGCCGCTGCGAACAGGCCTTTGGCTGGCCGGCCTTGGCAGCTGACAACCCCGACGCGGCGGCCAGCGAAGGACCCGTTTTCCTCAAGGGAAATCAGCGCACTGGCACCTATCTGATCCGGCAGGAGGAGGGACTGGGGGTCGGAGTGCTGATCAGTGGCCAGAACGCCGAGCAGCCGGAACTGGCCGACACCTGGGGCCCCTTGCCCCGGGATCTGCTCTGAACCGGCGGTGGCTTCCGATCAGCTGATCACGGTCGGGGCCGCGGGGAACCGTCTAAAGCAACGGGTCCGTAGGCTGAGGGACTGTTATCCGGCGGCCGCGGCCGCCTCTTCCGGCTCCCGATGACCAGCCCCACCGGCGTTGATTCCCCTTCCGGTCCGAGCTCCCTGCGGATCGCATCCCGACGCAGCCAGCTGGCCATGGTCCAGACCCACTGGGTGCGCGACGAGCTGCAGGGGGCCCACCCCGGCCTCACCATCAGCATCGAGGCCATGGCCACCCAGGGGGACAAGATCCTGGATGTGGCCCTGGCCAAGATCGGCGACAAGGGGCTGTTCACCAAGGAACTGGAGGCCCAGATGCTGGTGGACCGGGCCGACATCGCCGTTCACAGCCTCAAAGACCTCCCCACCAACCTGCCGGAAGGCCTGATGCTGGGCTGCATCACCGAGCGGGAGGATCCCGCCGATGCCCTGGTGGTGCACGCCAAACACCAGGACAAGACCCTGGCCACCCTGCCCGAGGGGGCGGTGGTGGGCACCAGTTCGCTCCGGCGCCTGGCCCAGTTGCGCCATCACTACCCCCACCTGGAGTTCAAGGATGTGCGGGGCAACGTGATCACCCGGCTCGAGAAGCTCGACAGCGGTGAATACGACTGTCTGATCCTGGCGGCCGCCGGCCTCGGCCGCCTGGGGTTGGGTGATCGCATCCACGAACTGATCGACCCGGCCATCTCCCTCCATGCGGTGGGACAGGGCGCCCTGGGCATCGAATGCCGCGAAGGGGATGCCACCGTGTTGGAACTGATCAAGGTGCTGGAGCACCGGCCCACAGCCCTGCGTTGCCGGGCCGAACGGGCCTTCCTGCGGGAGCTGGAGGGGGGCTGCCAGGTGCCGATCGGCGTGAACAGCCGCTTCAGCTCTCCTGAGGCCGAAGGCGATCTGGTGCTCACCGGCATGGTGGCCAGCCTGGATGGCCTGCGCCTGATCCGCGATGAGGTGAGCGGTCCCCAGGAGGATCCAGAAGCCCTCGGGATCCGGCTGGCCCGGAGCCTGCGGGAACAGGGTGCCGGCACCATCTTGGAGGAGATCTTTGCCACCGTCCGCCCAGAAGCCTGAGTCCGCCGTGCTGGAGGGCGCCCCAGGGCCCACGAGCAGACCCCGGCCCTTCCAGTGGAACCTGCTGGCCTGGGCTGCCCTGGTCGGCACCCTCACGGGGTTCACGATCGTGGGGTTCCATCTGTTGCTGGGCTTCATCAACAACTTCCTCTACGGACCCTTCGTGGAGGGGCTGTTGGAGATCGCCCGATCACCGATCGCCAAGGCAGCCTCCAGCGCCACCGTGGACCTCCCCAGGCTCGATGTGGACAGCGGCACGCCGCTGAAGTCGTTGCTGCAGCTCGGACTCGATGGAATCGGCTTCCTGGCCCAGCGGGATCCGGTCCCCGCACCAACGGTCCCGACCCTGCCCAACGCACCGGATTGGCTCGCCCTCTGGCCGGTGGTGGTCGTGCCCACCCTGGGCGGGCTGGCGGTGGGAGTGCTGCGCTGGCTGAGCGGCAACCTCGGCCCGGGCCTGCCCAGCCTGATGGCCATGGCCGATGGTGCCGTGGCCTCCGCCCCACGGCTCCCCCACCTGCGGATCCTGGCGGCCTCCCTGAGTCTGGGAAGCGGCGCCTCTTTGGGGCCGGAGGGGCCAAGCATCGAGAGTGGCGGCAACCTGGGGCTGTGGGTGGCCGAGCGGGGAGGCCTCGTTCCGGAGGCCCGCCGGGCCTTGGTGGCGGCCGGGGTGGCGGCGGGCCTGGCGGCCGGTTTCAAGGCCCCGATCGCGGGCGTGTTCTTTGCTTTTGAGGGGAACTTCAGCGGCACGGTCGGGCGTCCGAGCCTGCGGGCGGTGCTGGTGGCGGCGGTGGCCTCCGCCCTGGTGACCCAGCTCTGCCTTGGGGACGATCCGATCCTGCGGCTGCCGGCCTACGAGGTGCGCTCCCCCTGGGAACTGCCCCTTTATCTCGGCCTCGGCCTGCTGGCCAGCCTGATGTCGTGGGCCCTGATCCGCTTGATGGCCCTCGGCCGCGACCCCCGACTTCAGAAGCGGCTGGGAACCCTGCCTCCAGGCCTGGTCACGGCCCTGGGTGGTGCCGCCGTCGGCGGAATGGCCCTTCTCTTTCCCCAGGTGCTGGGGGTGGGCTACGACACGATCGAGGCCCTGCTGGGCAGTGACGGTGGCATTCCCCTGATCACCCTGTTGCTGCTGATCGGCGTGAAGCTGGTGGCCACGGCGCTCAGCAATGCCACCGGCTTCGTGGGGGGTGGTTTCGCCCCGGCCCTGGTGCTGGGTGCGGTGCTGGGCAACGCCTATGGCCAGCTCCTAGGGGAGGGTGGCTTCCATCTTCCCGTGGCCGAACCCCCCGCCTACGCCATGGTGGGCATGGCGGCGGTGCTCGCCGGCAGCGCCCGCGCCCCACTCACCGCCCTGCTACTGCTGTTTGAACTCACCCGCGACATCCGCATCGTGCTACCCCTGATGGCCGCAGCTGGCCTGAGTGCGGCCCTGGTGGAACGTTGGCAGGGATTCGAGAACGCCGGGCTGGTGGGCACCGATCTGATCGAAGAGCGACGTCGGGCCAGCCTTGCATCGCTTTCGGTGCGCGAGGCTTTCGAACCCACAGCGCCGCTCGTGCTGCCCTCGGACACCCTTGCCACCGATGCCCTGGCCCAACTGGTTCAGGCCCACGTCCATGCCCTACTGGTGATGGAAGTGGACCAGGTGATCGGCCTGGTGAGCCTGCAGGACCTTCAACGCGGCCTCTCCGCGGCCGATGGGCGAACCGAAAGCCTCTCGCTAGGAGCGTGCCGCCGGGGAGAGCTCGTGTGGCTGCCGGGGAGCGCACGGCTTGACCGACTCGAGGACCAACTTCTGCCGGCAGGGCTCCGCCAGATCCCTGTGTTTTCAGTGGAGGACGGCCCCGGAGGCTACCTTCCCAAAGGTTTGCCCCCTGGCGGATTGCCCCTTTCAGCCCTCCTGGGGGTGGCGAGCCGGGATGGGCTGGCCTACGCGCTCGCCCGCCAGCTTCAGCAGCGGCCCCTGGAGAAATCAGCAACCAAGGTTTCGGCCACGGGATCGGACTGAACCAGAAGGTCCAGGATCCGGTCCAGATCCAGCTTGGACAGCTCCCCGTCCTGGCACCACTTCAGCGATGTGCTGTTGAGGGTATCGGTGGTGCGTTGGGAACCAATCTGGGACATGGAGGATGGGCTATCGCGGGCCTGCGACAATCGGTCGGTCGAACGACCTTAAAGGCAAGAAGGGCAAGCTCCCGACGTTGGAACGCTGATCTGCAGATTGTTTTCAACCTTTGCTGGAGTAAGGCTCCGCCAATCCGCTCAGGGCTTCACCTCAACCGGCGTGCCCACATCCACTTGGTCGAACAGGGCCCGCACGTGGGGACCCAGCATCCGCACGCAGCCATGGGTCACCGCCGCCCCCTGGTGCACCGCCCAGGCCCAGGCGGGGGGTGTGCCATGGATACCGAACTGGTCCTTGCTGGTGGCATGAAAACCGATCCAGCGATCACCCAAGGGACCATTGGCACCAATGGTGGGGTTGTTCTTACCGGTCTTGGTGCTCTGGTACTGGGGATTGGTCACCTTGTTGCGGATGCTGAACACTCCCTTGGGGGTGGGGGTTGCGGGATCACCGATCGCCACGGGCCACTTGCCGAGCACCTTGCTGCCCTCCCACAGGCTGATCGTGCGCTTGCCGAGCTCCAGCACGATCTTGCGATTGCTGGTGGCCGTGGCTGCAGCGGTGCTGGTGGGAGCCACCCCAGAAGCACCGGGCTGCTGAGGGAGTGGCGCGGCTGGCGCACGGCGGGTTGGTGTCGCCTCGATTGCTGGGAGGCTCGGCAGGGGCGGCGGCGGTTCGATCGCCTGGACTCCTGCAGTGATTCCAGCCAGGGAAACGGTGCTGAGGGCCAGGAGAGCGGCGACGGTGCGGTGCTTCATGGCTGAAAGGCGTTTGGGGCAGGGAGAGGAAGGCCTAGGGGCTGAGGTGGACCCCACCCCAGCGCTGAAGAGCGCTTGGAAGGGGCGGGGTCGCGAATGATCAACCAACCAGTTTGGCTTCGATGGTGTCGGTATAGCGCGTCTCGCACTCCTTGATAATGCGGACAGCTTCGGAACTGCCTTCGAAACCATTCACGCGGCAGGTGCCGGGCTTCTTGAGGTCCTTGTAATGCTCCCAGTAGTACTGGGTTTCCTTGAGCCAATGGGCACCGAGCTGCTCGTAGGAGGTGATGTGATCCATGCGCTTGTCATCGGCGAGCACGGCAATCACCTTGTCGTCGACCTCACCGCCATCATCGAATTTCATGATGCCAATGATGCGCGCCTCCACCAGGGATCCAGGGACGAGGGGTTCGGTCACACCCACGATCTCGATGTCCAGGGGGTCTCCGTCTTCGTCCCAGGTGCGGGGGATGCAGCCGTAGGCAAAGGGATAGGCAAGCGTGGAATAGCCGACCCGATCGAGCTTGAGGTGGCCGGTTTCGGTGATCAGCTCGTATTTGTTGATCGTGTTGGAGTTCAGCTCCACGATCGCGTTCAGCCGCAGCTCCGCTTCGTCGGCAAAGGCCGGCAGCACGTGCAGGAGGTTCAGCATCGTGCGGCTTGGGGCGTGGTCGATGTTCGCCATGGGAGAGCGTTGCGCGGCGGCATCCTAAGGACCGCCCGCCCGAACCATCAGGGGCCCGGTTCCTTCAGGCCATGCTAAGCAGACGGGTCACCTTGCCGTCCAGGTAGCGAAGGAAGGGCTCGGCACTGAGGGGCGCGCCGCTGACCCGCTCCACCAGCTGATCCCCGGTCACCGAGCGGCCTAGGGGCCAGACCTGCTCGGCCAGCCAGCCCCGCAGCCTCGCTTCCTCACCGGATGCCACCAGTCTTTCGATCGGGCCCAACTGGGCCTCCATGGTCTCGGCCAGCTGGGCGCTGATCAGGTGGCCCAGGGCATAGGAGGGGAAGTAGCCGAACAGCCCTTCCGCCCAGTGGATGTCCTGGAGACAGCCCTCGCGATCGTTCGGCGGCGTGCGTCCAAGCAACGCCACCATGCGCCGGTTCCAAGCCGCTGGCAGATCGTCCACCGGCATCCCCTCCTCGAGCAGGGCCTGCTCCAGCTCGAAGCGCAGCACGATGTGCAACGTGTAGCTGAGTTCATCGGCCTCCACCCGGATCAAGCCCGGCCGGAGCGGATTGAGGTCCCGCCAGAAACGGTGGGAGCCCCCCCAGGGATCCGCCCCGAGGGCCTGAACGAAGCAGGGATGCCAACGGTCCGCGAAGGCCCGCCCCCGAGCCACGCGACACTCCCAGAACAGGGACTGGCTCTCGTGGACCCCCATGGAGGTGGCCTCGCCGAGGGGCCAGGGGAAATAGTGGTCGCCGTGGCGGGGCAGCCCCTGCTCGTAGAGGGAATGGCCCCATTCGTGGGCCGTGGCCAGGAAAGCGGAGAAGGGTTGCCCCTCCACCACCCGGGTGGTGATGCGGAAGTCGTCCGGGCCCACGGTGCAGGAGAAGGGGTGGGCCGAGCGGGAGCGCTGACAACGGCCGGGGTCGTAGCCCCAGCTCTCGAGCAGTTCGCGGCTGAGGTCCTCCTGGATCGCTTCCGGCAGTGCCACCGCCTCCGGGGGAGAGGGCGCCGCGCCATTCACCCGCTCGAGCAGGGCCGGAATGCGCTCCTGGAGGGGTTGAAACAGCTCCTGCAGACGGGCCTTGCTGATCTCCGGCTCGAAGGGCTGGGCCAGGGTCTCCCAGGGGCTGCGGGGAGTCGATTCGGCCGTGGCCAGCTGGGAGGCCTGCTCGCGCCGCAGGCGAATCAGCTCGGCGAGGGCGGGGGCGAAGGAGGGGAAATCGTTCTGGCGGCGAGCCTCTTGCCAGAGGGCATTGCCGCGCGACTGCGCCTTGGCCAGCTGCGCCACCAGGAGGGGATCCAGGCACCGCTGGCGTTCCAGTTCCAGACGAAGCAGGGCCAGATTGCGGCGGCTGGCCTCGGAGGATGCCGAAGTGAGTTCCGATTCCGCCGCCGCCACCAGGTCGGCGTAGGCGCCACTGCTCTGACGCTGATGGAGCTCAGTGGCGAGAAGGGCGAGCTGCTCCCCGCGCCAGGCCGCGCCCCCGGCAGGCATCACGGTGTTCTGGTCGTAATAGAGGGCACTGCTGATCGAACCCAGCAAGCGGGTCTGGTGGAGATGGTCCCGCAGGCGTTGGTGGGCGGATCCCGGCACGGCCATGGAGAACAACAGGGGCTGAGCGCCAGCTTGGCGCCCGGGGCCGCGCGGCCGTCGGCAGGCGAAGGGCGATCGCGGCGCGATCCGGCATCCGGGGCCAGGCTGGAGACGGGCCCGACGCGGGGATACCGCCATGTCAGCACGCCGCCACCGCCCTGGGGGTGGCCCCCAGACCGCCAGCCAACGCCGATGCAGCCCGCGGGCAAAAGGCCAGAGGGCTGGCCTGACCACGGCGTTAGGCCTGATCTTGGGATTCAGCGGGCTCCTGGTGGTAGCCCGGCCCGTCGACGCCGCAAACCTGGAGGACATCCGCCATCTCGAGGATCTCATCAACGCCACCGGCGTCGTGACCCAGGTCTCCGACCAGTGCCCCGCCAGCCATGCCGGCTTCTACGAACGGGACAACACCGGCCGCCATCGCCTGGTGCTCTGCCGCAACGTGGTGAACCTGGCGGATGTGGAGGCGGTGTGGGAGGTGATGGCCCACGAATCGACCCACATCATGCAGGCCTGCACCGGCAGCACCGCCATCGCCGATGAATCCATGCCCCGCACCTTCCGGGAGCTGCGCACGATCGCTCCCCACTACGCGAAGCTGATCGATGTCGGCTATCCCAGCGGCGACCAGCGGCTTGAGGCGGAGGCCTTCTGGATGGAGCTCCAGACACCCAAGACCGTGATCAACCTGTATCGCAGGCTCTGCGCCGCCGGCCTGCGGCGCCCTTGACAACCCAGGGGCCGTGTCAGGCCAACCCCAATCATTGCCAGTGCAACACCATCGGCACGGCCCCTTCCAGACTCCGTTTCACGGGGCAGCCCTCGCCGGCCCGCTGCAGCAGCTGCCGCTGCGACGCCTCCAGGCCCGCCGGCAGGGTGATCCACACCGTGAGCTGTTCGATGCGCCGACTGCCCGTGCTGGTCATGGATTTCTCCACCCGGGCCTCACTCCCCTCGATGGCGAGTCCATGGCGCTCCGCCGTGATGCCCATGATCGTGAGGATGCAGGTGGCCAGGGCGGTGGCCACCAGATCGGTGGGGGAGAAGGCCTCGCCGCGGCCCTGGTTGTCGAGCGGGGCGTCCGTCAGGAGGTCACGGCCCGAGGGAGCGTGAACCGCCTGGCAACGCAGCTGACCTTCATAGCGGCAGGTCATGGAGGTCATCGTGGATCCGGCGGCGGCTCCCCATGCTGATCCACCGCTCTGCCTGCGACGGCACTCCGAGGACCGGGCCCGCTGGTTAGCCCCCCACCAACTCCAGATCCCGGAGGAGGCGCCGCTGGGCCCGGGCGGAGACGAACCGGTGGGCCGCCTGGGCCCCGCTGATCGCCACCGGCGGCACGCCGATGCCGGGAAAGACCCCCGCGCCACAGAGCACCAAACCCTCGATCGGGGTGGAACCGCCGGGGAAGGGCCCGCGATCCGCCGGCCAGGCCGGGCCATAGCTGCCCTGATGCACCCGCAGCCAGTGGCGGTGGCTCAGGGGAGTGCCCTGGAGTTCCAGCACGACCCGCTCCCGCCAATCGGGGAGCAGCTGCGCGAAGACCTGATGAAACACCCCACAGCGCTCGAGCTTCAGCGCCTCGTAGGCGGGGGTGCCCCGCTCCAGGTCCTTCCAGATCTCCCACGGTTCATTGGCCGGGGTGTAGCCATGCAGCACCTGGTGGCCGGCCGGAGCGAGGGAAGGATCCAGTCGTGATGGCATCGAGAGCACCACCATGTTGCGCTCAGCCCCGATGCCCCGCTGCCAGTTGCCCACCCAAACGGTGTGCACCGGCAGATCGGAGAGCTCCTCGCCGCCGCGCAGGCCCAGGTGCCAGTGCAAAAAGCTGGCACAGGCCGGAGTGGCGGCCTGGCGAGCCCGCCAGCGATCGGGCAGCGCCTCGGGGGGCAACAGATCGAGGGTGTCCCAGGGGCTGGCGCTGCAGATCACCCCCCGCCGGGCGCGAAGAATGGCACCGCCGGCTTCGGGGCTGAGCCGCACTCCCACCGCCCGGCCACCCTCCACCAGGATCCTCTCCACCGGCGCCGCGGTCCGCACCGTTCCGCCGTGGCGTTCGATGCCCCGGACCAGGGCCGCCGCCACCGCCGCACTGCCGCCGACGGGGTAATCCAGACAGGCATCCGGTTCGAACCACTCGCCGAACAACGTGGCCATCGCGGCGGCGCTGGTGTGGTCGATCCCCAGGCCGGAGATCAGAAAGCAGAGGAGCTCCACCCAGTGCAGCAGGAAGGGATCCCGCAGGTGGCGACGGACCAAAGGGCCGAAAGCCCCGCCCAGGGCCGCCAGCTGGGGAGCACGGCCAAGAAGTTCCAGACCGGCGCCGCCGCCAAGGGTGAGGGCACTGCCCAGGCCGGGCCGCAGGGCCAGGAGCGGCAGGGAGCGGGCGGCGCGGCAGAGGGGCTCGATCGCCATCAGGAAGCGATTCCATTCGTCCGCTACCGCAGCTCCCCGCAACTCCCGCAGCACCGCCTGGAAGGGCTCCATTCCCACCGCCACCCGCAAGCGGCCCTCCGGCAGCAACAGATCCCAGTGGTGATAGGGCATCACCGGCACCGATTCCCCCACCGCCCGCAACACCTGGGTCAGGGGATTGCTGGAGGGCCAGCGACCCAGTCCACTCCACAGGGAGGGTCCCGACTCAAACTGAAAGCCCCGCCGGCTGAAGCCGTGGGCAGCGCCTCCTGGAACGATGTGGGCCTCCAGCACTTGCACCGCCAGGCCATGGCGGGCGGCGATGGCGGCGGCACAGAGCCCCCCGAGGCCGGCGCCGATCACGATCAGGTCGGGATCGGCGGTGCGCCCGCAAGGCGTCGCTGCGGCACTCATCGCGGTCGGGAAAGATCCGAGCCTGCGAACCCTGCCGGCGCAGCGACCCCAGCGGCGGCCCCGTGAGGAGTGGAAGGGGACCCCCCGCAATGCCCACCGCGAACCGAGCAGAGCTGCTCCAGGCTGGGGCGACCGGTGATCCGCAGACGAGCCGAGGCCCAGAAGGCATACAGCGCATTCACCAGAGGCGCCAGCAGGGGCCAGCCGGTGGGTGCATAGAGCCACCCCAAGCCGATCAGTTGATAGGCGCGGCGGAAGACATCCACATCCCTCACCACGTCGCCAGTGGCTTCGAGGGCATGGATGCGGCCCATCGCCTCCCGGTAACCGATGCCGCCGTGGGCGGCCGGTTCGTAGCCGGCGGCGTCGATGTCCACGAAGGCCAGCCGGGGAGCGTGCGGATGGAGACGCCGGTCACGCTGCTCGAGGAAGCGCACTTCCCGCACACACAGGGGGCAGCCGCCGTCGTAGAGGATCGTGAGCTCGGCCATCAGCCGACCATAGGCAGACAAAAGGTCCTGGTGCGGAGGCTCAACGGGCCAAGCCGCGGCCAAGCCCGCGAGGGGTTGCCAGCCTGCAGGCAGGAGCCATGCCCCCGATGCTGCGCCAGAGCCTCCATTCCCTCAGCCTCCAGACCAGCGGCGAGGGCTTCACCGACCTCACCGCGGCCCTTAACCGGGAGATCAGCGCCAGCGGCCTGAAGCACGGCCTGGCCACCCTCGCCTGCCTGCATACGAGCTGCAGCCTCACGATCAACGAAAACGCCGATCCCCGCGTGTTGGAGGATCTGGCCACCTTCCTGCGGGCCCTGGTGCCGGCGGAGGGGGTGCGGCCCCTGAGCGGCCGAGGCGAGCTGCGGCCCTGGCGCCACGACGACGAAGGGCCCGACGACATGCCGGCCCACATCCGCACCGCCCTGACGGCCACCAGCCTGAGCCTGAGCTTCCAGGCGGGTCGTCTGTTGCTCGGAACCTGGCAGGCGGTCTACCTCTGGGAGCACCGCCGCGTCGGTAGCCCCAGGACACTGAGTCTTCACCTGATCGGCGAGTGACCGGAGGGAGCAGTCGTCAGTCGGTGGCTTAGCCGACGGGCAACGTAGGCCGATCGGATGGGCGCCACCCCTCAGCGATGGCGTCATTTGGCAAGAGAGCGATCAAACCAGAAGGACTGCGACCTTCCTCCTCCGACCGGCGGAGCAAGGCCTGATCCAAACAGCCATGCACCGATATCGAAATTCGATCAGACAAGATTCAGCGCGGTTTCAGTAGCGCAGGCCAGCAAGAAGCGCAACAGGGGTTGCCGTTCAGAAAACGCAGCTTTTGCCACCGGTGACGAATCGGCCCATGCCATGGCCAGCCGCTAAGGCTTTGAGCGAACCCGCCACACCCCCTGCAGGCGGGGCGACTGGCGGCGCGGCAGGCCGATCACCGTGGTCTCCCCCCTGTCCCGAAGCCACAATCACCAGCGATGAACCCTTGCCCTGCTGAGCTGGCGATCGATGGAGTGTCCCGGCCCGCCTGACCTGCGGCAAGCAAGCACGACCGGATCCGGCATCGGGCATGGTTGGGGCCCAACCGCTCGCCACCACCATGACCGCCCAGCCGCTCAGCGCCGCTGACATCGCCCAGCTGCCCCAGCAACTCCCCACCTGGACCCTGCAGGAAGGCAAACTCCACCGCGAGCTGCGCTTTGCGAATTTCTCCGAGGCCTTCGGGTTCATGACCCGGGTGGCCCTGGCCGCGGAACAGCTCAACCACCACCCCGAATGGAGCAACGTCTGGAACCGGGTGGTGATCAACCTCACCACCCACGACTGCGGCGGCCTCTCCAACCTCGACCTGGCTCTGGCCCAGCGCATCAACGCCCTGACGGTCGAGCAGGGGAGCTGAAGGGGGGCGCCGATTCCGAAGGAGCACTCCCGGCTCACCGAGCATGGGCCGGAACTACCACCAGCTCAAACGGCCCGAGCCGGCCAGGGCCTTGGCCAACTCCCGCCATGGGGCCTGGCCCGCACCCTCGCCCGCAGGTCGCCAAAACGACGCGTCAGGGGGGCGGGAGCGCAGCGATCCCGCCGCAGGTCAGCAGATCCTCAAAAATCAGGCAGGAATGCCTATGGCCTTGCTCCCCGAATGGGGCAACAGTGGTGCCATCGAACCCGGAGGCACCAGCAATGGACGACACGCCACCCAATCAGGTTCCAGGAGTGCGCTGACCGCAGGCCCCTGCTCCAACAGTCTTGTTCCGATCTGCGGTTTCCAGGTCCCCCAGCGGATCACCCGATGCGCCGTCCCAGGTGCCCCCGGGTTGAAGGAAGCCGATCCCATGGATGCCATGGCCCCAGGTGCCGCCTTCCGCAGCTCCGATCCCCAACCCATCCCCTCGATCGCCATGATCACCAAACGCTGACGCTTCTTGATGGTCGTCGCATGGCGGGCGCCCTGGATCCTCGTGCCAGGTCGGCCACCATCACCCATCCCGGCCCGATGGGCCTCCGTCGCCTCAGCCCCGACCCGATCAGAACCTCACGACATCAAGCCCCCCCATTCACGACCACCTGCCCACCACGGCCGGCGGCGACCGGGAGGGCACGGTTTCACCGAAGCCCGATCTCCTTGGATCGGGCTTTTTCATGGCCAACCACTACGGCACGTGAACCGTCCCTACGCCGCGGCACGGGACTAATACCATCCCTCCAGTTCGCATCAACCGCCATGCTCGTGGGAGAAATATTCCTGGAAACCATGGCTACCGGGATCATCACCCAGCCGGAAATCGACTGGCTCACCACCCATCAGGCCGGATTCAACCGGGAGGAAGAGGCGAAGGCCCTCAAGATCGGCCGCCTTCTCGACGAAGGCCAGCTGCAGATCGGTTGCCGGCTGCTGGGCAAGGATGCTCCCGACGCCCGCGTTGTCCCCTGAGGTGAAGCCTGAGGTGAGCCCCGGGCCGCCCTCAGGCCAGGGCCCCACCACAACTGGACCCGGCCCCGGCGGTGCAGCCGAAGCAGTGCTCCCCGACCCGAATCGGCCCGCCGCAGGGATCCCAGCTGAGCAGATCCCGCAGATGGCGCGGCTCCGGCAGGCCCAACCCAAGCTGCTGGTTGAAATCACAGTCGTGGAGGTGACCCTGCCAGTCCACGCTCAGCAGGCTGCGGCACATCACGCTGGCCAGATTCTCCTGGCTGTGGTGGAGGCGTAGCAAGCGGTGGTAGCGCTCCAGACCCTCTGGACGCAGCGCCTGGGCGAAGCGTTGGATCGGCATATTCGTCAGGGCCAGCAGCCGGCTGAACACCACGCCATGGTCCTGGGCCAGGACCCGGCGATAGTCGTCCTCGAGCTGCCGCTGGGGCGGCGGCAGCACCGCACCCTGGGGGTTGAACACCAGGTCAAGCTCCAGGCCCGATCCTGGCTGCCCGTAGCCGAGGCCGTTGAGTTCCTGCAGGCCGGCGATGCTGCGCTCGAACACTCCGGCCCCCCGCTGCCGGTCCACATTGTCCGCCTGATAGCAGGGCAACGACGCCACCACATGCACGCCCTGGTCCGCCAAAAAGGCGGCCAAGTTTTCCTGGCCGCTCTCCTGAAGGATCGTGAGATTGCAGCGATCGATCACCTCCACCCCCAGGGCCCGAACCTGGCGCACCAGGCTCCGGAACAGAGGATGGAGTTCAGGGGCTCCACCGGTGAGATCGAGACAGGAAAGCCGGCGGGCCTGGAGCACGGCAGGAATGAGCGCCACCGTGGCCGCATCCATGCTTTCGGTGCGGTTCGGACCCGCCGCCACATGGCAGTGGCTACAGGCCTGGTTGCAGCGGTAGCCCAGGTTCACCTGCAGGGTGGTTGGAACCCCGCGCCGGAGAGCGGGGAACGCCATGGTCAGCAGCGTTTCGTCACAGGGGTCCACGGCTTGGACGGCGCTGAGCGGAGCTGGGTGAGCAATGGACATGCTGAGGCTGAACCGCTGGCCAGGATCGAGGCTAGGGGTAGGCAACGGGGACGAGGAGAGGCCCATCGATGCCGCGACACGGGGCTGATCGGCTCGGGCCTGGACCACGGGGATCGGCGGGTGCAGCGAAGGAGGAAGATGGGTGGATTCCGAACGCTTCCATGGCCCGCTTCCTGGTGGTGCTGAAACCCAAGTCCCCCCTGGACACAACAGCCCTGATCGCGGGACTTGACCCGATGCTCGACGAACTCGGCGCCGAGGTCGACCACCGCACGCCGGCCCACCTCAGCGCCATGCTCAGCGGTTCCGACAACCTCCGGCTGCAGCTGTTCGCCGATGTTCAATCCAAACTGGAGGGCCGGGTTCTGGAGGTGGTGCTGATGAGCCGGGAGGCCATGGGTCGTGGAGCTCCGCTGACGCGGGAACGCTTCGAGCGCCTGGTCGACCTGGCGAGCGACACGATGCCCCATCTGAGCCCGGTGTTCCGCTCCGATCGGGACGGCCCCATGCCGTTTGGCATTTGATGCCATGACCTCCATCCGGACGATGCGCCCGGCCTCCGGGCCGCTGCCCCAGGCCGAGCTGCTCGATCCCCCCAAGGGCTATCGGCTTCTGGCCTGGATCGGCCTGGTGGCAAACGGCTTGGTGATCCCGGCCGGCATCCTCACGATCCTGCGGGATCCCATCTGGCGGATCCCCAATATTGCCGTGGGGGCGGGGGCGGTTCTCCCCTGCGCGGTGGTGGGCCTGGTGGCCTGCATCGCCCTGCTGCGCTGGCGGCACTGGGGGGTGGTGCTGGCGATCGTGGCCCTCGCCCTGAACCTGGCGATCGCCTTGCCCTACGGCATCGTGCGGCTGGTGATGATGGAGCAGGGCCGGCTGGCGCTGGCACTGGCCTTCCCGCTGCTGCTCGCCGCCCAGGCAGCTGCCCTGGTCTTTTGGTGCCGACCGGCCGTGCGCCAGTACCTGCGCTGACCATGCCGATCGGGGCAGGGGGACAGCCAGCACCCCAAGCTGTGACGACGGTGACAGTCGGCAGCTGGCACAAGCACCAGCATGGATTCAAGACAGAGTTGTAAGGAGATGGTTCTCCCCCTTCCGCCCCAGTCGTTCAGTAACGGCACCAGCGTCGTTGGTCGTGCGGGCGCGTCCCTTCCTTCAAACCAGCGGGTCTACCGGCTGGTGGATCACCGGGGTGATCCCCATCCCGTGTTGGACGACCTCTACGACAGCCTGGAGGCGGCCTGGGCGGAAGCCCAGTCTTGGTGGGATGGCGAACGCGGTCCATCGGCACCGCCGGTGGGGATCGGCGTGGAGGTGAGCACCGGCAGTGGGGCGTGGCGCACCCTGCGACACCCGGAGAGCTGAATCCTGCTTTCGCCAATTGGGTGGAGGCCGCCGCGGTCGGACCGCAGCCCCATCACCAGTAGGTGTTCTGGTAGATCCGCAAGGTGGCCACCCCCACCGGGCTTCCCTGGGGATCCGGACCAGCCGGATAAGCCACCACCTGGAAGAGATAGGTGTCCGACTGCATCGGATTCGTCCAGGGCACCACCGACACCGTGACGGTGCTGCCCGGTGGCACCGGCTCCGGAAACTCCAGGGTCATGGTGCGGGTGTCGTCGTTGAAGCGGGCCTTCACGGGCACCGGGCGCCCCTCGCGCCGCGGTCTGCCGAGAAAGGCGCGGGTACGGGACAGCAGGAAGGGAAATTGTCGGTCAACCCCGCGGATCTGCTGAAACGTGAAGCCACCGAGGGACGCTCCAGCCTCAGGGTCGAGGTTGAGGGTGAAGTAATACTCCGGCAACGCCTGGCCGACTGTGGTGGTGTAGCTCACCAGGTCGACCTGCCAGGGAGCCTTCACGAACACGGTGGAGCCGGCCAGCTCGAGGGCCCTCGCCGGAGAGCCTGGCAGGGGCAGAACCCCGGGCATCCGGAGGACCGATGACGGTGAAGCAAGGCCTCCGAAGCGAGGAGATTCCGGAGCAGCCCAGGCGAGCACTGCGACGCCGACGACGACTCCGAGCCAGCGAGGGGAGCAGCGCATCAGGGAGTTGGACCTTCAATAGGTCGAAAGCTAAGCCTGCTCCCGGCTCGCCAGGAGAAAGGGCTGGGGATCCTGATCGCGGCGGTGATGCAGCGGCAAGGGAGAACCGGGAGCCAAGGGGTCGATCGGATCGAGGGCGGCGGTGTGGAGCAGGGCCTGCCGCAGTCTCCGGGCCGAGTGGAGGGGCATATCCCGCGGCACGCTGATGCGCTGGGCCAGGCTTCGAAGCCCTGCCGCGGTGCCTCCCGGAGGAGGGCAGGCGGTGCCCCGGATGAGGAGGGTTAGGGCACAGCGCAGGGCCGTAGCAAACGCGTCGGCATCCCCTCCATCCCTGTAGCGGGCCACTAAGGTGCGCCGGTGCCGCAGCACCCGGGCCAGGGCCAGGGCAGCGCTATCGGGGGGTTCCGCCTGGCTGGTTTCGGGATCGTCTTCGCCGGGAGCCCCGATCGGCCAAGGACCGTCGTCGATCCTCTCCGCCAGCTGGCGCTGGAGAGGGGAACCATCGGCATGGCAGGCCCCCATCTGGGGAGGCAGATCATGGGCGTGGGTGTGGAAGTCACTCTGGGTGGCCAGGTAGGCGGAACGCTCCTCAAGCGCCCGGAACCAGCGATCGATGGCTGGATGGCGGCGGCGCAACCCATAGCCCTTGTAGTAGGCCAGGCTCGCCCCCATCCGTTCGACGTAGGGCACGAACACCAGATCAGCCGTGCTGATCTCCCCAAGCAGGAAGGCTCCGGGGGTGGCCACCAGGGCGTCAGCCATGGCGGCGGCCATGCGATCGAAGGCCTGGGCGGCCTGGTGTTCAGCGCTGGGCCCCGGAAGCGGCACACACAGCCACTGGCACCAGGCCTGGAACAACAGCCGCTCCAGCCGCCGCAGCGGCAGAACCTCCGGATCCTCCATCGCAAACCGCAGCGGCCCGAAAGCCTCCTCCAGGGCCAAAAGAATCCGATCGCTCTCGGTGATCACCCGCCCGTCGAGCTCCAGCGCCGGCAACATCCCGTTGGGCACCAGCTGGCGATACCAGCTCTCCTTCTGCCCGTAGCAGACCATCGTGACCTTGCGAACGCGATAAGGAATGCCCTTCTCCTCGAGCCACAGCCACACTTTCTGGCAGTAGGGACACCAGGCGTGGTGATCGCGGTAGAGGGTCACCCGCACGGACGACTCCGGTTGGCCGAACAGACGAAGCGTGGCCTGGGCGCTGGCGGGGCCGTTGATGCGATCGGGCTCCGGCACCACCCATTGCTGCAAGTCCTCCCAACTGGCGATCGGGGCAGCGGATGGAGCCGACTGGAAGGCTCGCGAGGGGTCCAAGGTGCCGGGAGCTGCGGTCAACGAACCGTCCAAGGGGGCTTAGGAATCAGTCGCGACTCATTTTGGCGGAGTCGCAGACGAAGCGGGGCTTCATCTTGCCGGCGCAACCCCCCAGCATCCAACTCCCGGCGTCAATTACACCCTGGCGGAGCGGTTTCGCAGTGATCCACATCATCATTTTGTGAGGCGGTAACGATTGCTACTGGCCCCACCCCCACCGACAGCGGAAGGTATCCCGGTGAACGCTGAGGTTCCTCCCCTTCATGGCTTTTGTCCCCCTGGTCAGCGGTGGATCGACACCGCTCCGTGTCTTTGATCGATGGCGCAGACGATTCCTTGCCGGTGTGCAGGATCCCCAGCTGCGTCGCTCCGCCTTTGTGATGGTGGGCATCGCCGCTGGTCTGGCGCCGCTGATGGCGGGAGCCGCCCACGCCGCGCTGCCGAAGGCTGTCAACGATGGCGCCGACACCCTGCTGATGCTGATCGGCTCGGCCTTGGTGCTGCTGATGACTCCAGGCCTGGCCTTCTTCTACGGCGGCTTCACCCGCTCGAAGAACGTGCTCAACACCATGATGATGAGCTTCTTCCTGATGGGACTCATCGGGGTGCTCTGGGTGGTGATCGGCTACAGCCTCGCCTTCGACTCCGGCTTCAAGAGCCCCTTCATCGGTGGCCTTGGATCGATGTGGATGAACGGAGTCGGCGGCGAATACGGCGACGCTCCCTTAGCCGACGGCTTCAACCTGAGCGCCTCCTCCTTCGCCCTCTTCCAGGGCATGTTCGCCATCATCACCCCGGCCCTGATCTCGGGTGCCATCGTTGAACGGGTGAGCTTTAAGGCCTGGTTCTGGTTCTGCGTTCTCTGGAGCCTGCTGATCTACTCCCCGATGGCCAAAATGGTCTGGGGCGGTGGTTTCCTCGGCCCCTTCGGCACCGTTGGAGCCATCGACTTCGCCGGCGGCACCGTGGTTCACATCGCCTCGGGCGTGGCCGCCCTGGTGGCTGCCGCGATCATCGGCGAGCGCACCACCTGGCCGGGCAGCAAGCGTCCGCCCCACAATGTGCCCTTCATCCTCCTAGGTGCGGGCCTGCTCTGGTTTGGCTGGTTCGGTTTCAACGGCGCCAGCATGTTCGCCGCCAAAACCGCCGGCTACCCCTTCCTCACCACCACCACCTCGGCCTCGGCCGGTCTGCTGGCCTGGTGCATGATTGAGTGGTTCAAAGATGGCAAGCCCACCGCCGTGGGAGCTGCCACCGGTGCTGTGGCGGGTCTGGTGGGCATCACGCCCGCGGCCGGTTTCGTGTACATGCCCCAGTCACTCCTGATCGGTGCCCTCACGGCCACCGCCTGCTTCATCGCGGTTCAGATCAAGTCTGCGATCAAGTTCGACGATTCGCTCGACACCTTCATGGTGCACGGCGTTGGCGGCACCGTCGGCGCCCTGCTCACCGGGATTCTTGCCGAGAAGACGTTGGTTTCAGCCGACTACTTCCCTCTCTCCGCCAAGATCATGGAAGAAGGTGGCAACCTCGGCCTCTTCATCGCCCAGTTCAAGGCCGTGCTGTTCTCCTACGGTTTTGTGGGTCTTGGCACTGCCCTGATCCTCTGGTTCCTCAAGCTGTTCATGCCGCTGCGCGTGAGCGAACAGGATGAAGAGCGGGGCCTCGATTACGTGGCTCACGGTGAAGAAGCCTACGATCCGATGACCAACTGAGGCTGAGACACCCATGAAAATGATTACAGCTCTTGTGCGTCCCTCCAAGGTTGATGCTGTCAAGACAGCCCTGGTCGCCCTCGATATCGTGGGCATGACCGTGAGTGAAGTGCGCGGTTTCGGCCGCCAAAAGGGCCAGGTGGAGCGCTACCGCGGCAACGAATTCACCGTGGATTTTCTCCAGAAATCCAAGGTCGTTGTGGTGGTGGACGACCCCAAGGTCGAGCCTGCCATCGAAGCCATCATGGAAGCCGCCCGTACGGGCGAAATCGGCGATGGCAAGATCTTCGTGAATCCTGTTGAAACCGCCATCAGGATCCGCACCGGAGATCGGGGCGTTTCGGCTCTCTGAATCCAAACGGTTTCAAGCCTTCCGGCCCCCTTCATATGGGGGCTTTTTTATGCCTTGTTGAGCGACACAACGGCAGCGAACCCTTAGCACCCATTCAATCAGGGCTTTCCTGAGAGGCCCTGGAATTCTCAATCAGGACGCCAAGGAATGTGGAGGAGTCAACCGGGATCGGTTCATCAAAACTCATGCCCACATAATGGGCCCGCATCACATCATCGTTCCACAACAGCCGCGCCTGACGTTCCACGACTTGGGAACCCGCATGCTGGTGGAGTCGCACGGTGCAGGCAATGCCAATGGGAATCACTTCATAGCTCTGGATGCAGGCCCCGCAGGTGCTGACATCCCACAAGACTCCATGATAAGTACATGTTGGTGTGATCAACTCCGCCATGATCCTCACGCTGAAGACGGGAACCGTGTAGCGGCGCTCCCGCCGGTCAACCCTCAGTTTTGCCCCACCGGGGATCTGCTTCGGACGAGGCCAGAGGTTCATTTACACATCTCGTACACATCTCACGATCCCATCAATCGGACCAGATTTAAACCCTACTCTGGAACTAACCCAGGTTTTTGACAAGCGGAGCACACGCCCCCACAGAATGTCACCTAACGGGCAACCACACCCCGTTCCCCCAACCCCCGTGCCAACCCCAGCAGCCTCTGACCATTTCGATCTGCTCGTGATCGGGGCGGGATCCGGTGGGCTGGCCGCCGCCAAACGGGCCGCATCCCACGGGGCCAGGGTGGCGATCCTCGAAGGCGATCGGGTCGGGGGAACTTGCGTGATCCGGGGCTGTGTGCCCAAAAAGCTGCTGGTCTATGGCGCCGCTTACCGCCAATGGCTTGCCGACGCCCCCAGCTATGGCTGGCAGCCCATCCAGGGGAACGGGCTGCGCTGCGACCCACCCCAATTGCTCGCGGCGGTGCGGGCCGAGGTGGATCGCCTCCATGCTCTCCACCTCGGCTTTCTCGAGAAGGCTGGGGTGGAGCTGGTGTCGGGCTGGGGACGCTTTCAGGACGACCACACCGTGGCGGTGCTCAACTCACGGGGAGAAGGGCGCCTGCTGAGGGGGGAGCGGATCCTGATCGCGGTCGGCGGTCGCCCCGTGCGCCCATCGATACCGGGCGCCCATCTCGGCTGGATCAGCGACGACCTCTTCGAACTTCAGGAACTACCCCAGCGGGTGGTGGTGGTGGGCGGGGGATTCATCGCCTGCGAATGCGCCGGCATTCTCCACGGCCTCGGTGTGGAGGTGACCCAGATCGTGCGGGGGGAGCGGATCCTGCGGGGCTTCGATACGGAAGCCGCGGCCCACGTGCAGGAGGCGATGGTGGACTCCGGCATCGATGTCCGAACGGGCACGGCACCCGGCTCCATCGAACGGGATGGGGAGGGTCACATCGTTAGAACCGCCACGGGGGAGGTGCTTGGCTGTGGCGGCGTGCTGCTGGCCACGGGTCGCCGGCCGTTCCTGGAGGGACTGAACCTCGAGGCGGCCGGGGTGCAGATGGTCGATCAGCGAATTCCCGTGGACCCAGTCCAGGCCACGAATGTGTCCCACATCTTCGCGGTGGGGGATGTGACCGACCGCATCAACCTCACCCCCGTGGCCATCGATGAGGGCCGCGCCTTCGCCGACAGCACCTACGGCAACCGTCCCCGGCAGGTGAACCATGATCTGGTGGCGAGTGCCGTGTTCAGCCAACCGGAGCTGGCCACCGTGGGCCTTAGCGAGGAGGAGGCGATCCGCCGCCACGGCAGCGAGGGGGTGCGGGTCCACCGGGCCCGTTTCCGTCCCATGAGCCAGGCCCTGGCGAAGCGGGGACCGGCGGTGCTGCTCAAACTGGTAGTGGATGCGTCCAGCGACCGGGTGTTGGGCTGCCACATGGTGGGCGACCATGCCGCCGAGATCGTCCAGATGGCGGCGATCGCCGTGGGAATGGGGGCCACGAAGGCCGACTTCGACCGCACCATGGCCCTGCACCCCACGGTGGCCGAGGAGTTTGTGACGATGGCGAACTGATCGGCGGCCAACGGATTGGCCTCCCCCGCTCAGACCGCCGCGAGTCCCTTCTCGTTGAACACCCCTTCAAACAGTACGGAGCTGAGGTAGCGCTCGCCGGAATCGGGCAGCACCACCACGATCGTTTTGCCGGCGAACGCCTCTTCCCGGGCCAGGCGCAGGGCCGCCGTTGTGGCCGCACCACAGGAGATACCCGCCAGGATGCCCTCCTCCTTCATCAACCGCCGGGCCATGGTCACGGCCTCGTCATCACTCACTGTCTCGACCCGGTCGACCAGGCTGAGATCAAGGTTCTCCGGCACGAAACCGGCTCCGATGCCCTGAATCTTGTGGGGACCGGGGCGGAGCGGTGTGCCCGCCATGGTCTGGCCAATCACCGGGCTGTTGAGCGGTTCAACCGCCACCGACACGATCGAGCGGCCCCGGGTGTGCTTGAAATAGCGACTCACGCCCGTGATCGTGCCCCCGGTGCCCACGCCGGCCACGAAGGCATCCACCTCACCACCGGTGTCCTCCCAGATCTCGGGGGCGGTGGTGTCGTGGTGAATGCGGGGATTGGCCGGATTGCTGAACTGCTGGAGCATCAGATAGCGATCGGGATTGCTCTCGGCCATCTCCCGGGCCGTCGCGATGGCGCCCCCCATGCCCAGCCGCCCCTCGGTGAGCACCAGCTTGGCGCCGTAGGCGGTGAGGAGCTTGCGCCTTTCCATGCTCATCGTTTCCGGCATGGTGAGGGTCAGGGGAATTCCCCTGGACGCGGTCACAAAGGCCAGGGCAATGCCGGTGTTGCCGCTGGTGGGTTCGATGAGCTCCCGACCCGATCCCAGCAGGCCATCCTTTTCGGCCTGCCAAATCATGGCCGCCCCGATGCGGCACTTCACCGAATAGGCCGGATTGCGTCCCTCAATCTTGGCCAGCACCCTGGCCCGGCAACCTTCCGTGACCCGGTTCAATTGCACCAGCGGCGTGAGGCCGATGCTCAGGCTGTTGTCGGCAAGGATGGGGCTCATGCGGGGATGCGGGACCGCGGTTAACGCCAACCCTAATCAGGGGGCTTGGACGTGCCCTGTCAAGAAGCCGTGACACCTTCCCGCCCCGCCCCCGCTCCATAGGATCCGGCAACCCGGTTGGAACCCGATCTCTGGATGTCGCGTCCCTTCCCGCTGCTGCCGAGCCTGAGCGGCGTGCTCCTGCTGCTGCTCTCCGTGGCGGTCCTGCCCTTGGTGATCGAGCGGACCCGCTTCTGGATCCACTGGTGGCGGCGGCGGCTTAGCCGCTCCAGGGCCTGGCGAGAACAAATCGCCGAAGCGGCTGCCCCGGCACGCCTGGAGGAGAGTCTCGAAGACTGGGATCTGGCCATGGGCTTCGGCGAACCGGTGCTGCAGGGAGCTGCGCTTCTGGCCCCCCTGTTGGGACTCATTGGCACCGTGACCGGCCTGATGGGGGTGCTGGCCCAGCTGGGACCGCGGCTAGAACTTCCCCCTGGGGCCAGCCTGGCGAGCTACGGACAGGTGCTGCTGAGCACAGCCGCCGGACTGGTGGTGAGCCTGGTGGCCAGCGCGGGCCTCCTGACCAATCAGGGGCTGCGGCAGTGGCAAATCAACCAGCTGCGGCGTGAATGGCGGCGCCCAGGGGAGACCTCCCCATGACCCTGCTTCTGCAGAGCCTGGTGCCCCTCACCCTCCTCACCTGCGGTGCCGTGGCCGCGCTGCCCGTGCTGGTGGACCGTCCGGAACCCGTGGCCGCTGACGCGGAGGCCCCCATGGCCGGGGCCGGCGAGAGCCTGCGGTTGGTGGAAGCCCCCGGAAGTCGGTGGTTCCTCAATGGGGATCCAATCGGCCGGGTCGCCCTCGCCGATCTGCTGCGCCAACAGAGTTCGGCCCAATCGGTGCGTTACTTACCCTCCGCGGCCCTGGGGGTGGGGGAGGTGGCCCGCTCGCTGGCCTGGCTGCGCCGCAGCGGTGCAGCCGGGGCGATGCTCGCCATCCCCCCACAGGAACCATGAAGGCGCACCCCCTCCTGGACGGCTTGGGGCTCGCTCTGGTGGGCGCCGGCCTGACGGTGCTCACCACGGCGCTGGTGGTCGTGCCCCAGCGGATCGCCCAACGCCCTGCCCAACGGGGTGTTTTGGCCCTGTACCTCGATCCCGCGGGTCAGCTGCGGCTCTGGAATCGCCTGGTGCGGGCCCAGGAGGTGGCGGAACTGCTGGCCGCTTCAAAGGACCACCCACAGCAGGGTCAGGCGGTGCTGCGGCTGATTCCGGATGCCGCCGTGCCCTGGGGGGTGGTGCGCCAGGCCGCGGCGGCTCTGGAGACATCAGGCGCGCCCCTGGAGTTGCAACTGCCATGAAGGGCATGGTGCAGGCGTGGCGGCTGAGTCTCCTGGCGGCGGTGCTCGTTCACCTGCTCGCTCTGGCCGGCTGGCAGATGGCGCGCCGTCGCCAACCGGCCCCCGAAGGGCTGAGGGCCGCGGATGACACTCCGATCCTGCTCCAGTTCAGCCGGGAGGAGCCCCTCGCTCAGGAGAAAGGAAGCATTCCCCTCCCCCCGGCGGCGACCCTGCCACCTCCCAACGTTGGCCTACCGCCGGAACCAACCACCCTCCCCGGAAAAGCCAGCGGACCGGCGGTGGCAGCCCGGCCAACCCCGGGGAAATCGGCCGCCGGCTCCAGGCCCAGCGCCCCCAGCGCCTCGTCCAGGCCGGTGCCACCCAGAGGGAGCGGAACAGCAGCCACTTCGACGGCAGCAGCCCCGGTTCCCCCGGCCCTCGGAGCCGGATCGCCGGCCCGGTTGGCCCTCGAGAAGGCCCTCCTTGACGCCCGAGGCAGCGGCGCGGAGGTCACCAATGAGCCGGGAAGGGAACCGAGGGCCGATCCCCGCGGCGGAGGCGGGACCCCCGGCCCGGAAGTGGAGGGCCGGCCGGCCGACGGTGATCAGGCGCGGACTCCTGCGGGAAGCGCGGCCCCACGGGCCAACCCGGCTGACCTGCGGCTGTGGGGTCTGGCAAGAACAAGCCGGCCAAGCCCCGGCCCGTTGGAAGGCCTGCCGGCGGGGCTGGCCGTTCGGGACCTGCCCCTGAACCAGGCCCGCCGCAGCGGGGCCAACATCCAGCACCGGCGGCTGGTGCGCCTCGACGATGGTGTGCTGCTCTTCTGGGTGGAGGGTTCCACCGTGTGGCTGGTTCGCTCGCCGCTGACTTGAAACGGCCGTAGGGGAAATCTGGATTCCCCAGGGGATCGGCCACCGCCAACGGCCACCATGCCTCCGCATCGCTCCCGAGCTGTGGTGTCTCACCCCGCTGGTGAGCCAAGCAACTCCTGCAATCCCAGAATCAGGCGATCGAGCGCTTCCCGCAGGACCGGTGGTTCGAGCATGCCGTAGCTGAGCCGCAGCATGGATCGGCCCTCCCCACCCCCGACGCCGAAGGCCTCCCCAGGCAGGGCGGCCACGCCATGGTCGAGCACGAGGCGTTCCACCAGAGCCTCGCCGGCATGGGGTGTGGCACAGCTCAGCAGGGCATAAAAGGCACCATCCGGAACGATCGGCAAGGTGATGGGCAGGCCGCGGCTCCGGGCCGCAGCCACCGCCTCCAGCACCAGGCGACGACGCTCTTCCAGGCTCGCCACCCGGGGAGCAATCCAGTCGGAACCGGCGGCCAGGGCCGCCAGGGCCGCTCTCTGGGTGAGGCGGGGCGGGCAGATCATCACGGTGTCCTGCACCTGGGCCAGGCCCGCCAGAAGTTGGCGCGGCACCGCCGCAAAGCCCAGCCGCCAGCCGGCCATGCCATAGGCCTTGGAGAGGGAATGGAGCGTGATGGTGTGGCCGCCACTGCCGCGGATTTGCCCGGGGGGTTGGTGGGGCACCGAGCCATGCACGAAGGCGGCATAGGCCTCATCACTGATATGGAACAGGCCGCGCTCGGCACAGAGCCGGTTGATGGCCGCCAGCACGTCGCCGGGAATCACCACCCCACTCGGATTGGCGGGCGACACGGTCACGATGGCGCGGGTGCGCGGTGTGATCGCCGCGGCCAGGCGTTCGGGATCCGGCACCAGGCCGGCCGGCACCCCCACGGGCACCCCGGCGGCCAGCTGGATCGCCATCACATGGTTGAAGTACCAAGGCACCGGCAGGATCACCTCATCGCCGGGATCGAGGATCACCTGGGCAATGGCGTTAAACGCCATGTTGCTGCCAGCGGTCACCAGCAGGGCCGTGCCATCGAGGTCGAGGCCCTGGTGACCCTGAAGCTCGCGCCGAACGGCCTCCAGGAGCTCCCCATCGCCCTGCATCGGGCCGTAGGTGTGGAGCGAAGCCGAGCCATTGCCATCCGCCAGCGCGGCCCGCACGGCTTCCGCCACCGCCGCCGGCGGGCCCCAGTTGACCATGCCCTGGGCCAGCGAGAGGGCGCCGGGCCGTTGGCGCAGCCACGCCCCAACGCGGGGAATGACCGGGTCGAGCACCCCCGCCAGCCGCCGGGCGGGCATCGGCCGGCGGCTGGCGGGGGAACGGGCAGCGCCAATGGGATGGGGATCCATGGCCTCAGCCTGCCAGCGGCAGCTGCACCTCCAGCAGGGCGCCGCCCTCCGGGTGGTTGGTGGCCTGCACCCGCCCGCCATGGGTGAGGGCGATCTGGCGCACGATCGCCAGCCCAAGACCACTGCCTCCCCGGCGGCTGCGGGCGCGGCTCGGATCGCCGCGGTAAAAGCGCTCGAACATGCGTTCCTGATCCTCCTCGCTCAGGCCGGGCCCCCGATCCCGAACCGTGACCCGGCACCAACCGCCCCCGCAGCGCAGATCCACCGCCACGGGCTCGGCATCGGGGCTGTAGCGCAGGGCGTTGTCGAGCAGGTTGTAGAAGAGTCGGTGGAGACGTGAGCTATCGCCCCGCACCACGGAGGCCCCGTCGTCGGCCGGTCCTTCGGCCAGGCGGAGGGACACCCCCCGGGGGTCGGCGAGGGGCCGCAGACCGCTCCAGACCTGTTCGACCAGGGGGACCAGCGCCACAAGGGGCCGGGGCTCTGGAGCAACGGGCATCGCATTCTCCAGCCGGGAGAGCTCGAGCAGGTCCGTCACCAGTTCCTGGAGACGCAGCAACTCCCGCTGCAGCCGCTCCACCAGCACCGCGTTGCCACTGTTGACCTGGGCGGCGAGGCTGTCGCCCACCAGCAACAGGGCGGTGAGGGGCGTGCGCAGTTCGTGGGCGACATCGCTCACCCAGCGCTCCTGCTGATCGAGCTGGGCTTCCAGCGAGCGCCGACTCTGGATCACCACACTCACCCAGCGGTCCCGTCCCGGCAAGGAGAGGAGCTCCAACTCCTGATCGCCGCGGGGCAGGGCCAGCCGCTGGGGACGGTTGCGCCAGCGGGTGTCTTTGATCAAACCGGCCAGGTCCGAATCGGGGCAGAGATGCTCCAGCGGCTGCCCGGCCAACAGGGTGGCCGCCGAGGTGCCAAGCAGCTGCCCGGCCCGCGTGTTGATCACCTGGACCCCATCGAGGGGATCAAGAATCAGCCAGCCCACGGGGGCGGCATCGATCCAGCCCAGCAGCCTGCTCCGCTCGATGGCGGACGCCTTGGCCTGCTTCCGGCCGCGGTGGAGGGCCGCACCCCAGCCCAGGGCCAGGCCGATCAGCAGGGCCAGCAGGGCAGCCACTAGCCGAAGCGATACCCGAAGCCCCGCACCGTGACCAGATGCTCGGGGGCAGAAGGATTGGCTTCCAGTTTCTCCCTCAGCCAGCGGATGTGCACGTCCACGGTCTTGCTATCGCCGAAGTAATCATGCCCCCACACCTGCTCGAGCAACTTGTCGCGGCTCCAGACCCGGCGCGGATGGTGCATGAACAGCTCCAAGAGGCGGTATTCCTTGGGGGAGAGATTCACATCCAGGCCATCGCGGGTGACGCGGCACTCCTCGGGGTAGAGGCAGAGGTTGGCATGCACCACCTGCTTGGACGGAGTGCCCCCATTGGTGCTCCGCCGCAGCAGGGCACGGCAGCGGGCGACCAGTTCGCGCATGCCGAACGGTTTGATCAGATAGTCGTCGGCACCCACCTCCAGGCCCAGCACCCGATCGGCCTCGGTGTCCCGGGCGCTCACCACCAGGATCGGGGTGGCGTCACCCGTCTTGCGCAACTGTCGGCAGATGTCCAGCCCCCCGAGCCCGGGCAGCATCAGATCGAGCACCACAAGGGCGAAAGGATCCTCATTGCCGCTGGCCCGCTGGAGGCTCTGCAGCGCATCGCGGCCGTTTCCGCAGGCGGTGACCTCAAAACCCTCGAGGATGAGGGCATCGCGGATGGTTTCACGAATGGTGTCGTCGTCTTCGACGACGAGCAGGGAGGAGGACATCAGCCCATTCTTAGGGCTGATGGGCTCTTGCCAGAAAGGTGAGATCAACGACGGGGCAGATTGCTGATCACCAGACGGCGCTGGGCATCGGAATGGAGCCAGCCCTCATCGCGCAGATTGCCGATCACCCGGGTCACGGTGACGCGGGTGGTAGCCAGGGCGCTGGCCACCTCCTGGTGGGTGAGACGCAGGTTGAGGCGCAGCCCCCCTTCACAGGGCTGGCCGTAATCGCTGGCGATCAGCTCGAGGAAGCCGCGCACCCGCTCCTCCACCCGGCGCAGGGCCATCAGGCCGAGCAGGGCCTGGCTCTGGCGGTAGCGCTGGGTGAGGGCCTGCAGCATGCCGGCGGAGAGGGCCGGGTCGGCCTGGATGTCCTGGAGCGTGAGGCAGAGCAGGTCGGTGTCGCAGAGGGTGCGGGCCTCAAAGGCCTCGACACCGCTAAGGGGCTCACCGAAGGGCTCACTGGGTCCCGCCAGGCCGAGCAGGAGATCGTCGCCATGGATGGTGATGGCGCCGAGTTTCACCATGCCCCGCACCACCAGCCACACGTTGTTGCGCAGCAACGGCACTTGGCTGCCGCCGGCCAAGTGGATGAGGCTGCGCTTGTGATAGCTGTCTTCCAGCAGATTGCGGAAGGCATCGCTGCTGCTGCTGCCGGCTTCACGGGAAGGCGTGAACACCATGGATTGTGCTGCCGATGTCTGGCTAACTGTATGGAGGGAAACCAACTACCAAACAAAGGTCCGGTAGTCGTTGGGTTAAGGAAGCCATAAGGCCCGCTCAGATCAGCAACAGCTGATCGGCCGTCCCCCTGATGCCTGGGGTTGCGAATCCGGATGAGGGCGGATGCCTGCGAAAAAACTCAACAAAAAGACCCGGTGGAAACCACCGGGTCGATGCAGGCACTGACGACTGGAACAAGGCCAGAGAGCCTAGGTCGGTTGATCAGTCAGAGATACGGGCCACGGCCTTGCGGCTCTCGGTCAGGATCGAGTTGCTCAGGGGCACATAACCGAGGTCATCGGCACGGTTCTGGGCGGCGGGGCTCAAGAGATAAAGCAGGGCCTTGCGGACGGCACCGGACTTAGCACCATTGCCGTTGTCATAAGCCAGGATCCAGGTGAGGGTGGCGATGGGGTAACTGCCAGCCCCTGCCGGATTGGGACTTTCACCGGCAAGGTTGCCATCCAGCTTGATGTTGGAGAGGGCAGCGATCCCCGACTTGAGATTGGGCTTCACAAAGGCGCCAGAGCGGTTCTGAATGGCGGCAGCCTTCAGGGAACCCTTCACGTAAGCCTGGTTGACGTAACCGATGGCACCGGGGGTGTTAGTAAGGACACCGGCCACACCCTCATTGCCTTTGCCGCCCACGCCCACGGGCCAGCTCACGCTCTTGGCGGCGCCAAGATTCCACTCGGGGGAGAACTCAGAGAGGGAATTGGTGAAGGCAAAGGTGGTGCCGGAACCGTCGGAGCGGTGGGCGACGGTGATCGGTCCCTTACCGCACTTGAGGGCATCCCAGGTCTTGATCTTGCCAAGGAACACCTGCACCACCTGCTGCTGGGTGAGCTTCAGATCGGGGCAATCCGCTTTGTTGTAGGCGATGGCGATGGTGCCGCCCACCACCGGGAACTGAATCACGCCCTTCTTCACCTTGGCGGCATCGGAAGCCTTGATCGGCTCATCGGTGGCGGCGAAATCGACGGTGCCCTTGAGGAACTGCTTAATACCAGCGCCAGAACCCACCGACTGGTAGTTCACCTTGGTGCCCTGGCCAGCCAGGGAGGCAAAGGCGCTCTGGTAGAAGGGCGCCGGGAAGGTGGCACCGGCTCCATTGAGGGTGGCTTGAGCGGAAGCGGCCAGGCCCGCGGCCATGGAGCCGAGGATGCCGAGGCAAAGGGCCTTCTTGGCGAAGGTCATCAGGGAGCCGGAATTTGGGTCTGACCCTGCTTAGCGGAGCCCCTTGCCCCGGGTCGTTAGGAGAGGGTTAAGGCCTGGTCAAGAATCACTTCCGAAGCCAGGCTGGGCCAGGGCTGGTCAACCACGCTGGGTCCAGTCCTCGAACCAGCCCCGGCGCCACAGCCAATAGATTTGCACCGCCGCCACCACCACCATCAGGCCCAGGACCATGAAATAGCCATAGGGAAGATTCAGCTCGGGCATCACCTCGAAATTCATGCCGTAGATGCCGGCGATCATGGTGAGCGGCGCGAAGATGCTGGTGAGGATGGTGAGCGTTTTCATCACCTGGTTCATGCGGTTGCCCACACTGGCGGCATAGGCCTGGGAGATCGCATCGCACTGGTTGCGCAGCAGCTCGCAGTTGCCGTGGAGCAACTCCACCAGTTCGGCCATTTCTTGGAAGCCCGCCGTGGCCTCCGGGCCGAGCAGGGGCTGGCGCTCCCTCACCAGCATGCGGATCTGGTGCCGCAGCGGCCAGACCTGGGTGCGGATGGTGCGCAGGCTGCTGCGGTACTGGAAGGTGCGGGCCAGCTGGCCGGGGTTCGGGCGGCCGAGCACCTCCTCCTCCAGCAGATCGAGGCTGTGGGAGATCCTCTCCAGCATCGGGAACAGATCGTCGAGGAGGTCATCGATCAGGAAGTGGAGGATGTCATCGAGGTCCCGGTCCTCGACCGCGGCGTGGCTGGAGATCAGCCAGCGGGTGAGATCCGGAAAGGCTTCCCCCTGGGACGACTCCTCCACGCTGATCAACAGGCCCGGCATCAGCATCAGTCCCACCTGGTCACTCACCAGGGAGGTGGACTGGGCTCCGAAGCGGAGGCGGTGGAACACCACCATCAGCACTTCATCGAGGCAGTCCACCTGGGGCCGCTGGGGTGCCTGCAGCAGGGGCTCCGCCAGGGTGGGGGGCACGCCGAGCTCGTTTAGAAGCATCTGGATGCCGCGGGCATCGGCCAGGCCCCGGATCCGCACCCAAAGGGGCACCCGCAGCTGGTGGACGGCCTCAAGCAGCTCGTGGGACGTGAACGCCTGACGACTGGGACCTTCCGAACCGAAACAAATCAAATCGATGTGGGTGGGCGCCACGCCCCCATGCACAAACAGATCAGCGGGAAAATCGGCGGGCCGCTGCTCGAGCAGATTCGAGGTCAGAGCGCCAGGGGTGAGTCGCAGCACGGGGGATGGGGCTCGATGCAGCGGTGGAGCACAAGGCCTGTTCCGATGATCGCAGCCTGAAGCAACAAACAGCAGCCCACCGGCGGAATCCAGGTACGGAACCTCTGGACCATGGCCTTCCAACTAGGAGTCTCATTTCAGGAAAGATTCACCCAAGCCGCTGTCGCCCAGGTCACGTTGGAAGGCTCAGGACCAGCCTGCCGATACCTTGACCTGCCTGTACCTCGCTAATTTGGCCTCCCCAGGATGAAGTGCGGTGTCCCAGTACGACAACGGCGACTCGCCATCCCCCGGGGATGGCGACCAAACCGCCGAGTCAGGCGTGACACCCCCCATGGAGGCCCATGGCAGCTATCGGGGTTCGGACTGGTCTCCGGAGCGGCTTGTGTTCCACCAGAACCTCGAAAGCTTCGCCGAGAGAGTGGGCCTGATCGTGGGCCTGCAGAGCAACGGAAAGATGAGCCAGGAACAGGCCTACGACGAGATCCGCAAGCTCTGGAAATCCCTGCGCACCAGCAAGGACAACCTGCTGGAGGGGAATGGTTCCACAGGAGAGCTCGGGACCCCCTGAGAAGGCCGGATCTGGTGAATCCAGCCCCAGAGGCTCCCGGACCCAGCCAGCTGAACCTCAGGGGTGGCAGCGGTAGAGCCCCAGATCACCGGCCCGCTCGATCGGCGTGCAGCTCAGATCGCCGGCCAGCGGTAGCCCACGGCTGAACAGGAGACGTTCGCCATGGGCCGAAGGCGGCAGATCCTCCAGCCCTGCAGTACCGCGCAGCCGTCGGCCGGCGTACCAGTTCAGGCTGGGACGTTCAGCCTCGCGCCAAAGCACCAGGGGAGGTGCGGCGACCCCGGCCGCCTGGCGGCGCGCTAGGGCCGCAACGGGCCCCACCGGCCAGGATTCGTTCAGCTCCCAGAGCCAGAGCGGCCCTGTCAGCAGGAGGGCCAGGGTGAGCCACACCCCCCCGACCAGGATCACCCCCCCCGCCCGGCGACCGCCC
>Ga0310334_100053_pt1 | contig 37144 bp, 50 predicted proteins | sample LakMicMIDCLREDC7_FD_195548 | JGI IMG/M metagenome (GOLD analysis project Ga0310334, IMG submission 195548) | Enriched freshwater cyanobacterial communities from Lake Michigan, Michigan, United States - MI23.DCL.RED.C7 (v2) (version 2) | ecosystem: Environmental > Aquatic > Freshwater > Lake...
GGCCTACCCCTTGCCGTAGCCACGGGAGGCGGAGTCGAGCACTCGTTGCATACCAGTGATGAACTGTTCGTTCATGCGTGTTGTCATCTCTGAGCGAATGACCGTGGCATAACGACCAGTGCCGAAGATGTCGCCTCCAACGGATGGGCCATACGCCACTTCAAATTTGTTCTTGGCTCGGATGTATCGCATTGGCAGGCCATTGACCATGAAGACACCGCGATAGGTCTGCCGTGGGCCATCTTTGAAGATGCGAGCGCTGACGGGTTTCCCTTTGGGTGCTGGCTTACCCCAACCCCTTGCGTAACCAAGGCCAGGCTGTGTGCCACCGCGTTTGCCAGGTGAGAGGCTGAACTGATTGAGGGTTGGGGGGCGACGAGAGAAGACGAGCGTTGCTGTGTCTCCATAGATGAATGGGCCTTTGATGTCCTGCTTGATCCGTGCTGATTTGATGGTGTAGCGCGAGGCAACGGACTTGGCTGCTTGGGTAGCGCCTGCCTTCGCTGCGTACTTGATGCCACCCTTGACAGCCTTGGCCAAGAGCTTGGGGTCAGTGATGTTGGCGAGCTTCTCAAAGCCGGAAAGCTGCAGATCGACGGTGATGCCGGCCATGGCTTTGTTGCAAATCCCCTGCGCTTATGAGCCGCTATCCAAGGAAAACGAACTCATAGCGCATAGTGGGCTGGTCTTGGTCCCATGCTATGCGGCTGCTATCTCTAGGCATTGCCCGCTGTTCCACGGATGAACAGGCCGAGGCGTTGCAGGCACAGGTGACGCGGCTTAGGGAGGCCGGCTGCGACCACATCATTGAGGAGCTGATCAGCGGGAAGAAGCAGGAGCGTGCCGGTTTGATCGAAGCCATTGCCTTGGTGCGTGCCAAGAAAGTGCGCGAGGTGGTGGTGGTGCGGATAGATCGGTTGACCAGGACAGCGCAAGAGGGCGATCAGTTCATTGCCTTGTGCGATCTGTTGGGGGTGAGCATCCGGGCATTGGATGGGGGCGAAATCGAGGCGGCCACTCCGCAGGGTTTCATGATGGCCCGAATGATGACCACCATGGCTGAGGTGGAGTCAAGGATGCTGAGCCAACGATTGCGCAAGCAGTTCGAGGTGTATCGAGCGCAAGGGCGGCACCTGAGAAGGCGAAAGCCGTTTGGGTATGTCGGTGGTGCAGACCACAAGCTTGAGCCAGATCCAGACAACTGGGACCATGCGCTGCGCGTGTTGCGGGAGTTGCGGGAAGTTGGGAGCTTTAGCGGTGTTACAAATCGGCTACCGGATTGGTGCCCATGGACGCCAGCAGCAAGCAACTTGCAGGCATGGTTCTGTAACCCTGCGATCCGTGGCCACATCGGCCATCACAAGACACCGGGTAAAGGCTGGGGCGTGACTTGGAAGGAGATGTATTACGACCAGCACCCGGCGTTGATTGGTGAGGGTGAATGGCAGGAGCTAGCAGAACTGCTTAGGAGAAGGCGCAACAACTTTGCCAAGAGCGTTCATGCAGTCCATGGGCTGACCGGATTGCTTCAGTGCTCCAGTTGTGGGCACAGGCTGAGGCGTAACAGTGCGCAGGGTGTGGTGTGGTGGCGCTGCCGCCATCGGCTGTGTAATGCAAGGGCGGGGATCAAGGAAGAGGCGGCACTGGCGTTTGCTGTGCAGGCGAGCGTCAAAGCTGCCAAGGATTTGGCCAGGGCTGTGGCAATGCCTTCAGATGAAAGCCCGCTAATGGCTGCCAAACGTCGTGACCTGGAGCAATTGCAGGAATTGGCCAGGCGCAATCCAGCGCTTGAAGTTGCAGTGCAGGCGTTGAGGGATGAAATCGAGGGCATGACGCGCCGTGATCTGGTGTTGCCTGATTTGGAGCTATACGAGCTGGTTGCCGATGACCCTGGTTTTTTGGGCAGGGCTACCGCCGAGGAACAGCGAACCCTTTTGCTTGGAGTGCTTGCAGGCGTTCGGGTGCCACCAGGGACGGGTCAGCCAATAGCTCTTGTTCGTAGCTTTTGAGTCGCCGCATGAAGACTTCCCGGAGTGTCATGCCCTGCGTAGGGGTATGGGTCATGCCGCACTCAAGGCACTGGCCAGGCGCATCTTCCTTAGCCCGCGTTGTTCGTGGTTCCGAATTGCCTCGCGTGTAACGCCAAGATCATTGCCGATTGCTTCCAAAGTTTCCTTGTGATGGCCATCCAACCCAAAACGCCGATTGATCACGTTGAGTTGCAGGTCAGTCAATCCATGTTTCCATTGATCAAGTTTCTCTTTCTGCATAGATAAATGCAGCACCTCTAGGGGTTCTGGTGTGTCTGCCGTGATGAATGATCCGATTGTCACGTCGTCGTCATTGCACTTGCTACCCCTGACTTTTTGATCGAGGGACACGCAACCCCATTGGTGCATGAGGTAGTAGCGCAGGTATTCCGCACTAATGCCTGCATCTTTGGCGCATTCTTCAACGGTTGGGAAGCGGTCGTGGTCTTGACGGAACTGCCAAGCAAAATGCCGCATGTTGTTAAGAATGTCTGAAGCTGCCGTGGGTAGGCGCACAATCCGATCACCTTGAGCCAAGGCGCGAAGGATTGCAGCGCGAATCCACCAAGAGGCATAGGTGGAAAATTTGTAGCCGCGTGATGGGTCAAAGCGCTCTGTCGCCTTGATCAGGCCGATGTTGCCCTCTTGGATGAGGTCCATCATCGTTAGCGATTGGCCGCGACCAAAGAACTTGCGAGCGGTGGAAACCACTAGGCGCAGGTTGCCTTTTGTCATGCGGTCCTGAGCACGTCTGCCACGGCGGGCAATGCGCGGGCAGGGGGAATCAGAATCGCGATCTGCTAGCCAAGCATGAATTGAGCGGGCAAGCGTCAACTCTTCCTCGTGGGCGAGCAATGGGATTTGCCCAATGCTGTTGAGGTAATCGCGGAAGGGATCACTTGTTGCCATTAAGCGTCTGAGTTTGTGGATCGCACCGTCCAAGAGCTGGTTACCTTTTCGGTAGCAGTTCCATCAACCTGTTCCATGTCTTGCAATTCCTTGATGGCTGGGGAGTACTGCCAGGTTTTGCGTTGTTGGATCTTGGCTGAGATGCCTTCGTGACTCACGCTATCGGGTATGAGACCTTCATCAAAAAGATCTTGAAGGTGTTCCTTGTGCATATTGATCAAGACTTGAAGTTCTGCGATTTCACATTGCGCCTCACGGATTGCGATCAGGAGTGTTGCGACGGCGGGGCTTGTAGCGGGAGGCGTCGAGGTCGTAGCAGTGTTGGAGCCAGTCTTGGCAATTGAGCAGGTGGAGTTCGTCATCGTCGAGGGTGGAGGGGAAGGGTTGGTTGTAGAGGTCAGGGATGAAGTCAGGGCAACTGGAGTGGGGCGAGTTGCGATGCCACAGCCTGCGTAGGCGTACGGGTAGAAGAAACAGGGCGATTAGGAGTGCAGACATAAATCACGGTGAAAAGCGAAAGCCCAAGAAAGGCCGTGAGGAACTGGGAAACGGGGTGTGCTTTGTTCATGCTGCAATTGTGATGCGTGGTTGCTGCGTGCATAGCCCTAGGCAGGCGTAGCGTTACAAGGCGTAATAAAGCTTGGCGGAACGGCCAGAGGCGTTGATGGCGCGGTGGTGCTTGCCGGTGCGTGGGTCAATCCTCCATTCAACCTGGCCAAGGTCTTGCAGCTCTTTAAGGCGTGCGCTTGCGGTTTGATGTTTTAGCCCGGTTATGCCCTCTAGTCGTTCGCAGGTAATCCCATGTGGGGCGGCTTGGACTGTAGATAGGACACGCTGGCGTAGGGCCGACAGGTCAGAGCGCAAGGATTGGGCCGCTTCGTAAGAGGTGTCGCATCCGGCGACGTAACGCGGCATGGTGGCAAAGAGGGGGAGATCGTCAAACATTGGTCACCTCCACATCACAGCGCCCGACGTAGCGGTAAGGGTTTTTCCAGTGAATGCGCTCTGGGTCAAGTGGGTTTTCAACGGGTTGGAGCGTGTACCACCTGTGGTCACAATCCTGGGCACTGCAGGCACGACGCCTGAGAAAACCCTGATCATCTTCAAGGGTGCGGGTGGTGATCACGCGAGTTCGTATAGAGGTGCAAACGGGGCAGCGGTGTGACATGTCAGAAAGGGACGTTGGCTTCTAGATAGAGATCACGGGCGACTTGGTAGGCGGCGACGGATTCGTCAACCTCATGGGTTGATAGCTCGCAAGCGCCTGGGCGAATCCAGAACCCGATCAATTTGTGGATGATCAGGCGATGGTGCTGTTGCAAGAGGTGGGTGTAGCCGCCGAGCTGCTTAGCAACGGAATACTTTTTGGCGTCGGCGTTGCCTTGAGACTTGAAGTCGAGCAGCACCAAGCGCCCATCGTCTTTGTTGCGCAACAGGGCATCGAAGCTTCCCCCTATGGATCTGGCCACGTCAGCAACGCGGTATTCGCAGGCGATTGGTTCGTAGGTCTTCCAAAGCCGGTGCTTGAGAGCAGGTTCGATGTACTCGGCCCACTCACCTAACTCACCTGGATCACCAGTCGTCAGGAACAGTTCCATGAAACGATGAATGGTCGTTCCCCGTAGCGCCCACCCCGACGGGCCGTCTTTTGTTTCGTTGATCTTCTCCAGTTCCCTGGGGGTTTTGTTGTTCACCACTTTGGTGATTGAGTGAGCCATCCAATGGCCGGTGGGCGTCCAGTAATACCGATGCGCTTCCTGATGAAAAAGAATTGGCAGCGGTTCCAGCAGTTGTGATTGCTGGGGTGAAGTCGCGGGGGTTGCTGATTTTGACAGATTCGAGGTTGGGGGATTCACGGAGGAGATTGCGATAGGCCGATGGGTTGAGGTGTTGCTTGGGTGGTCGATCTAGATCGTCTAGCGTCCAGTAACCGCGATCTATCCCATGCTGCAAAGTGCGACGGACAGCTGAGTAGTCAAAGGCTGGTTTCACATCAACCCCTTAAGCAGGTGATGGGTTGGGCCGTTGTCAACAGAGCTGAGCATTGGTTGGGTTGCTTGTCCTTGAAAGACAGCGCCAGCACTCATCCGTTGCGGGAGGTCTTCCTTGAACCCCCAATCAAAAGCCGGTTGTCCATCCCTTGTGCGATAGACGTATTTCAAGAGTTGCAGGTGCAATGCCTGTTCCTTGTCTGGGTTTGGGTCGAGCAGGCGTTGATTGCAGGCATAGGCCCACACGTCATCGCTCACGTCGTCTTTGACTTGCTGGGGGATGAGCAGCCAAAGGAATTTGATCTCGTCATCTGCCAGCTTTTTGGCGTAGGGCAGAAACCCTGAAACAGTGCGAAGCCCTAGGGCAAAGGATTGGATTTGCATGGTCACCACAACGACTGCGTGGGCCAGGCGTCCACCTCTGCCTGCAGGTCACCCAATGACTTAATACCGGATGCTTGCGTAGGCGTAGCGCCCTTGGGCAGAAAGCGTGTGTAGTTGGCTTCTGTGATCCCTTTCCACTTGCCATTGATGGCCAGCTCGATTTGACCACGCACCACAGCATCCCCGTAGTTGGCTTGCAGTTTGGTGAGTTCGGTTTGCAAAAGGGACCATGCACGATCCCCTTTGCTGCCGCCTTTGATTTTCCAGAAGTCCAAAATCAGATCTTCATGGGCCAAGAGGTTGCCAGACAAGGGTTTTCGAGGTGTCCCCTTCCTAGGGGTTTCCTCAGACTCCTTCCCGACACCTTCCCCCATGACTGGGTGGGGGACCGAACTTAAAACCTTTTCACCCTCAGAGGCAGATCGGACTAGATCTGCTTCGTTGGATTGTGGCGTGTGGGGGTGATGGTTACCTATATGAGGTTCCCGCACCGACACAGTACGCGGGTAGTGTAGCCCCCCTGTCAACCCCTGCCTAGCGGTATCGATCAGATCCCTTAGGACATCGGACTTTCCACGGAATTGAGCTGTTTGAGCCTCTAGCCATAGGGCTTGTTCAAGCGTAAGACGAATGGCAACCGTTGGCATACGGAAGTGGGTTGGTTGTCTTACGAAGCATATACGCTGCAATAGGGACGCGCAAGTGCACGGGCCATGGCGTATGGGCACAAAAAAGGGCCCAAAGGCCCCTGGTAACCCAACGCGCCCCGGATGGGGACTGGGCCACTATCGCATGTATCCCTACGCCAACGTCTTGCGCACCTGATAACGCGTAATTCCAAGCCTGTGTGCAATGGCGGCTTGCGAGTGGCCTAAACGATGAAGGCGTTTGATGCGTTGCTGCTGGGTTTCAGTTGCCCAAAGGGTGATGGCAGTGATGACCACTAGGGGGAGCAGCAACCACCACGCCAGAGCGATGACGGTGTTCATGGGTGAAATGCTTGTGGTTGTCAGTGGTGGCCCGTGACCAACGCTGCTGACCCATGGACACTAGCACATGCCACTACCCCTGCGCAAGCGTAGGTATTTCAGACAAAGCGAAGCATTGTTTGTTCCTGCACCTCAGGAAGCATTCGATTGCCCCATTGCTCACCCATGGCATCCGCAACGCCTAGGTAGGTGCGCGAGCGTTCTTTCCAGCGATCAGGCCCTGGTGGCATTTGGTGGATCCGTGCTTCCCGCCCAACAACGCAGTCAGTTGGCTTGAGGCGTGGCAAATTCTTGAGCCATAGGCAAGTGGCCTTCACCTCTCCATGGCCAAACTGCCACGGTTGAATGATTTGATCGGGGCGTTGAATGGCAGAGCTGATCACGCTCACCGGGTTTTCAAGGCACCAACGCGGTATGGGTGCTGCCATCAACAGCCGCACAAAGTCCAACGCCTCTGCCTGCTCCTGCTGTTTCCGGTGGAAATGCCGGCTGCCGCTTGTCGCAAGGTGGGTGCAGGGGGGATGGGCAATCATCAAATCCCAGCCTTGGTCTAGAAGCTGCTCGACAGGTTGTTGCAGATGCCAGCGTGGGTCGGCTTCACAAGGCAGAAGATCGCAGCTCCATGCGTCATGGCCACGGAGGCGAAAGGCATCGCGCACTATGCCGCTGTATTCGCAGGCGATTAGAACGCGCATGGCTCGGGGCTGAAATGGATTGCCGAGGGATGGATGGCGCAGCACGCCCCCTGCTTTCCCCTTGCGGGTGTTGTATGGCTTTCAGCCTTGCGGGGCGTCGGGCTCCTCGGCATTAAAAAGTTCCTTGCGGGACTAGGGGTCAGGAAAAAATGGCTTTGACCTGCTCTTCTCCCCGCAGGGTCAGCTTGCCGTTGGCAAAGAGGCGAAAAATTTTGATGCCACGGGTGTCAGAGAAAAGTTCGCTGACGGCGTAGTAGGTGTTGCTGGGGCCAAAAGTGACGCCTTGCTGAGCCTTGGCGGGGTCAACGCCGATGGCTTGAAGGGCGGAGATAGTGACGGTGTTCATTGGCAAACGGCTCAAGCGAGGGTGGCGGTGCAGGCAGCTTCAGCGGCATGGCGTTCGGCGTCGGGTGCTTTGCGTTGCAGGCAATCGTGGTAGATGCCAGTTGCGTGCTTGCGCTCAGCGTGGAGGCGGCGGAGCTGTTCGATCTGGGCGTTGGTCATGGTTTTGTGTGCTGTGGGGTCTCCCCCTTGACTTCCGAATCATACAACATGCCCCTACCCCTGCGCAAGGGCCTTGGAGTTGAGCGCGTCTTCTAGGAGAAATGCCGCGTAGTTGGAGGTCGAGCGCCCTTGGTAATCGGCCTGACTGGTGATGGAGTCAAAGACTTGAGCAGCGACCGTGATAGTGATGCGGACTGGGCGACGCTTGGCGATGGCGACGCGCTCTGTGATGGGTTGCATGGTGTCCAGAAGGGTCTACCCCGTAAAGATACTCCTATCTAGGCGTAGGTAATTCGTACGCAGCAACACAGCGTCACGTAGCCTCAATACCCAACACAGGGTGGCCATGTCAACCAGAATGGGTAGACCCCTGCCAAGGCGCATAAATGGCTGATGTACCCCAGGAATGCCAAGCGCATAGGGTCGCCTTGGGAAGAGCCATCGCCTACTGGTTTCGTCTTAACGGGTGGTCGCAGCAAGTCCCCCACGACTGGGGCATAGCCATTGCCGGCGAGGGCAGCCAGTCCACTGGGCCCCACAACTCCCAAATCTCCTTGGCCATGCGCGGGAAGCTTGACGGCAAGCCGGGGTTTTTCATTGCCCTTGGTGCCTTCAACGCTGCCGTCGCCACGCAAGACATGACAGGCGTGGTCACTCGCTCGCTCAAGGATCGCCTGACAGGCGCCGAACCATTCCTGCTAGATGACGGCACCCCAGCACGCTCCACCGACTTTTTCTCCTTATTCATAGGTGAGCTGCCAATCCCATCGCGCTATGCCGTGAGTGACGAGCCGATGAACGAGCAAGCGGTAAGCGCAGCAAACGAGCAGCTACGCGCCGACTTCAAGACAGGGGCACGGGATCGGATGCTGACACCTGCCGAGGCGTGGCCGGTCCTATGGAAAGGCATGGCCCTGCCTACCAAGATCAGCGCAAAACTCAAAGACGTTTTGTCGGGCTGGGGAGAGTACACAGCGGAGGACCTGGCCGATGGCTTGGTGGTGGCATCGCTGAAGGGTTGGGCCAAAAGGAGCTAGCACCAGCCTGCCTTTATGCAAGAGCCGAAGGCAAAACTGGATCAAAGACCCCCCCCTGCTTGCCATATGGCTCGGTATGGGTATACCCTTTGTAGGCCGCTGATTTGCTGCGAGAACGCAGCAGCATTGCTACATGCACAAAGTCCCGGCCCCTGTGGGGTCTGATCTGCACGACCGCGCTATGGCTTGCTTTGAAGATGCAGCAGATTGCATCAGCAAGGCGCGTTCATTTATTCAGTCGATTTCCCAGAGCTATAGCCATTGCAGCTTCAGCCCTGATGAGCTGACCCGACTACAGGACATGTCCGACAACCTCGCCCTAGCCACCAAGGCCCTTCGCCAATGACAATTCCCAACCTTGCAGGAGTCATAACCAAAGCCGACATCGACACCAAGGGCAGCGGCACCTACGCCGCCTCCTACGTCAACTGGGCCAAGGTCGCTCATCTGCTGCATGAAAAAGCGCCGGGCTGGGAATTTCACCTGCAGCCAACAAAGGATGATTCCCTGATCTGGCCAGCACCTGATGGGACTGCCTTTGTGATCGGCTACTTCACCGGGCCCGATGACCAGGCCACCGCCGATTTCCCATTCCCTGCCATGGGGAACCGCAATGAGCCGATTCCCTTCGACAAGGTTTCTGCCCGCACCTTGAGCGACACCCACCGCCGTGCGCTATGCGCTGCTGCTGCATTCACGTTTGGGTTGGGATACGAGCTATGGGCCAAGGAGGAGGTGGAAAACCCACACCGGGAGGACAAGACAGCCCCCGAACCCGCCAAAGCTCCGGTCGTTTGCCCTATGCCTACGCAAGCAAAACCTGAAGCAACACCCGTACCCAAGCCGAAGGGCGAGGTGCACTTTGCCGATCAGTCGGACATTGCCGTGATCCAACAGCGGATCCTCAAGCACCCCAAGCGGGCTCATGTGATCGAGGCATTCAAGAAGCACAAGAACTTGTTGCCTGCTGCCAAGCGCGTTGCCGATCACATCCAAACACCAGCGGACGTGAAATTCCTTACCGATCTCTGTAACTCCCTAGACGAGTGACCCCAGCCATTCCCGTACTGATCGACTGCCTTCGCGATGCCATTGATGAACAACACCGACTTACCAACAAATGTTTTTTCACCGAACGCTTCGTCTCTTATGGAGATGGCCGCGCCGTTGAAACAGCCCTGCGATCTTGCCTCGCCATCCTTGAGCCCTTCAATCAAAGTGACCCGCTACCTGCTTTCTACCCCCAAGGGATGGATTGCCGATCACAGCAAGAGGCCGCCTGAACTCACCAGCCTCTACACAGAAGATCACGCCCTGGCTTTGAGCTATGCCACGTTGCTAGCCGCCATGGAACGCGCTGCGGCAATTAAGGATCTGGAACCCGACGTGCACATCATGAGTCTTGTGCTGACATGTGATCCAACCACCTACCCGTTTGGGTGGGAGGTAGCCAATGACTGATGCGCAAATGCGGGCGGCGGTTGAGCGCCAAGACCTAGAGCTATGGGCCACCTATCGCGGGGAAGTCCTTAAAGCCCTGGAAGATCGGAACGCTTACCCTGACCCGCAATCGTGGAAGAACAGGTGCAAGTTTTCCTTCAAACTTGATCCTCCTGAAACCGCCGCGCTATACGCCTACGCAAAGGCAAACGATTGCTCACTCAACAGGGCAATCAAACAACTCATCACCACTCACCCCGTACTCACCGATGGCTGACACCGCTTTCAAGGCTTCATTCCGCATCAGCGACAACCGCAACCGCAAAACCGAAAAGTCCCCCGAACAGAACATTTCCGTCGATTTCACCCCTGAGCAGGCAATTGCCGCTGCGAATTGGTTGATGGCTTCCGCTGAAAATGCAGAGCGCAATTCGAGCAAAATAAGGGTGTACAAGGGCCTCAACGATTTCGAGGAAGTTACCGGCTTCACTCTTTGGGGTGGTCTTTGGGGCCAGAAAGGAAGTTTCAGCCCTCTCAAGCACGAAACCGATCTCCCCTTCTGATGACTGACCTCCCTGTCCATGCTGAGCGTCAAGGTAACCAATCACTTACCTGCAATGTCATCGGTTTGCCGGTGTCGCAGGGGTCATTGGTGGCACGCGGGTTTGGCCCTGGGCTGAGGTATCAAAACGATGCCTCTCTCAAGCTTTGGCGTCACATGGTCATTTCGGAGGTTCGTGCTGCTCGCCCTGAGGGTTGGAATCAACGCGCTGCTGTTAGTTGCACAATGACGTTTCGTTTCCCACGAAACAAGGGACATTTCAACCGACATGGTGCGCTCTTGCCCTCAGCGCCTGCATACAAGTCAACCAAACCTGATCTCGATAAATGTGCCCGCGCTGTTTTTGATTCCATTGAGCAGGCGGGTTTGATCTTGAACGATTCTCAGATCATCTCGGTTAATGCGTCAAAGCGTTGGGCACTGGCTGACGAAGGCCCAGGCGTGCTCTTGACCATTATCTCTACGCAGGAGTGTGACGTGGAGGAACTAGAAAAGACATGAGCAGCTCAGATGCCAACTGGTATTCCAAGCAGATCAAGCGGGTGCCGATGCTTACCGCCGCAGAAGAAATCACCCTTGGCACCACCGTCCAAAACTGGCTAAACGACGAGAACCCATCACCAGCATTGACGCGGCGTGGGCGGCGGGCACAAAACCGAATGGTGGAAGCAAACCTGCGCCTGGTGGTGACAGTGGCAAATAAGTATTTGCACAAGGTGCCCACAAGTGATTTTTTGGACCTGATCCAAGCTGGCAATATCGGTTTGATTCGAGCGGTTGAGAAGTACGACCCGACGCGGGGCTACAAGTTTTCGACCTATGCCTATTGGTGGATTCGCCAGGGGGTGACCCGATGGGTGGAACAAAATGCACGCATCATCAGGTTGCCAGCAAGCGCGACAGGAAAGCTCTACCAGTTGGCAGCAGCAAGTAGGCGCCTGGTTCAAGAGCTACATCGGAGCCCCACAAAAGCAGAACTTGCCGAGGCGCTAGAGGTCACCACAGAAGAGCTAGAGCAGATCATCACACGCGGGCAGGTTTGCCTATCGCTTGATGCCTACGCAAATGGCAACGACAGCCTGTCAACAATTGGTGATTTGATAGCTGACAACAGTGGATTGGATCTTGACGAGCATTTTGAACAGCTTGAGGAGATTGAAGCCATTCAAACCTTGCTGGGTCATTTGGCGGAATTGAATCCACGCCAGCGCCTGCTGATTGAGGGAACCTTTGGCCTAGGGCAACCCGTGCGCACCATCACACACATGGCCAAAGAGCTGGGTATCAATGCAGCACAGGCATCCCAACTCTTAAGAGAGGCGAAGATGCGCTTGAGATGGTTGACAAGTACACAGCAAGGTATCAACCACTCAAAGCCGACACCGCCCCCATTGCCCACTGCCTATGTAGAACTCAACCAACTTGAGATCATTGACATATTGACAGAGCTGGCACCTATCACAGAGCAAGGCACCACAAGCATTTCTAGACGGCGCAAGGATCCTGATCTGGTACTTCAACCCTCGTTTTGGTAATCGCTCTCAGCCATCATCCTTAGTTCGCATTCCAGCTCAGCAATACGCTTGACGGCACCGTTAATGATCAGGGTTCTGCGGGCATCGTTTTCGAGCATTTGACAGCAGAGTTTTGCCAACGCCTCTGGGCGCTTGAGCCCTTCAGTATGGATGGCACGCTTCTGTGCTTCTAGGGCTAGCTCCGCCGCCAGACTTAACTCTGGGCACATCCATTTCCCCCAGGCCATGACGGAAGACATCAATATCAATCAGTCTGCTGACACTTGCATTGAATTGACCCAAGGAGCGGATGGCCCGATTTGGGAGGTATCAGGTAATGGGCTGGTGTCTAGGCATCAGCAGCTCTGGCAGGCCATGCTTCGGTTTGATTGCATGTGTATTGCCAAGGGTTTGCCACCGTCGCAGAAGTATTCCGGCGAGCCCTAGCGCTCTTGGTAGACGCTGACAAATACGGTGCCGGCTTTGGCCAGGGGGAGCAATTTGTCGCGAAGGTCGATGTTGTGCATTCGCACGCAACCCTGGGTGCTTCTGAGTTCCTGCACAGGTGCCCAAGCACCAGGCCAGCCGCAGCCAGTGCCACCACCGTGGATCATGACGCCTGCGCGACCATGCCTTGCCTCCTGGTTTTCTAGCTCCACCAGATCAAAGGAGATCCACCCATAGGCGAGCGTTTCGCGGTTGCATGGTGCGTTTACCCCATAGCGTTGATAGTCGTTGTAGATCTGGCCCAGCTTGTAAAGACCGGGTGGGGTATCTTCGCTGTTTTGGTCCCAGGAATTGTCAGCACCTTGGCCACGGGCTAGGCAGGGCACTTCCCAGCGCTTGATTCCCTCATAGCTGTAAGCAGTTGCCTTACCGCTGGCATCGTTTACCAGGATGTGACTATCCCCTGGTTTGAAGCCAAAGTTTTCTGGCTGTTTGGTAGGCCCCACCATCCCGCTTATTGCAGGTATTGGATCGGATTGCTTGCCAGCTTGACTCCAGGTCTTGAACCAGGCTTGCTCGCGGCCAAGGATGTGCGGGTTGGCTTTGTTGATCGCCTCTTCCAACTCGGAGATGGCCGCCATCTGATAAGGCAGACCCTTGTAGAACTTGCACAGGTCAATTAGTTGCACGCTGCTCATTGGTTAGACCACGGGGATTGAAGGCGCATCTCACCGCCAAGGTCGCGGCTGTCACCTGTCTGCAGCTCATCGTTAACTGGCTGCTCTGTGTAGATCGGTTGTGGCTTCTGGCGTTCAATCTCGCGATCAATGACCGCTGCGGCCTCGGCTACAGCAACGTCGATCTTGGCGGGCAATGTGGCTTCAAACTTCTTGCGTTCGATGTACCGCTGTGCCCGCTCAAAATCAGAGCGCGTATCAAACTGCCAGATCAGCCCTTTTTTGGCTTAAGCAGGCCGAGCACCTGGAACACCAATTGAACGATGCTGTTTGCCTTCCAGTTGGGATTGAGGCCGATGACTTCGGATGCAGCGGCAACAGCAATCCAAAAGATGGGGTTTGCCAGTAGAGCTTCCATGGTTAGGGAGCAGGTGTTTCCCTCAGGCTATCGACGTAGCTCTAGCTTTATTAGCCGTACATCATGGTCGATCACCTTGTCTTCGATCTCCCCAACCTTCTGTTGGATCACCTGTTGATTGCTCAGCACATCGTCAAGCTTGGTTGGGACTGTGTAGACCAGATAAAAGATGCCAGCCGCCGCCGAACCTACTGCCAATACTGCAAGACCAGCCAGGGCTTCCTGCTTGACGCCACGCCAAAACCCCGGTTGATGCTCAGGGGTAGGCACGTCAAGGGGGTGGCTGATTTAATTTTATCGAGCTAGCGCCTACCTTGACCGCGATAACGCTTACGGCGTTTGTTGCGGCTGGTGGTGCCGAGGTGGGTGCGAAGGCCGGAGCCTTGGCGGGTCTTTTTTGGGGGACCAGCCTTTTGCTCAATGCAGGCTGTGCCGGTTTTAGAGCGGACTGCCATCCTAAATAGAGATTTTGCGAAAGGCGCGAGTCATGTAATTAGTTGCCTCTTTGACTATGTTAGTCGAGCCAGCGCCATTGGAAAACGTAATTATGTGTGCGAGTGCAGGGTTAAAAGCTGGTTGCGATGAAGTCCAATGAAACGCTAGCGATAATGCCTCTGATCCACCAGTTCTGAATGCTGTCGCTAAAGTCCGTTGTGGCACGCTTGATGTATATTGGCTTGCGCGGACAGGAACCGCGTAGTTGTTAAAAGCTGCTGTGTCAATTGTAGCGTTAGATTGCGTACCAGGCTTTAAGTTATAGTATGCTATCTCCGATTCATACAAAGATGGAAGATACCAATCGCTATACCCGCCAATGTTTAAATTCACACAAAATTGTGCCGCTGGATGATTGGCAATGCCTGCCGCCACGATTGCATCGGTATTAACCTTGCCGTCATACAAATTATCTGCTCCGGCTGTCGAGGTTCTTGATGTTTTCCAACTCAGCCCATTAGTAATTGGATATAAACTTCCACTTGCACCTGTTGCTCTTGGCGCAATGATTAGAGCATGAGTAGCCACACTGTTGGCCGTGTGACTGATATAACCGGCAAAATATCCTCCCTGCAGCGATTGACCAAGTTGGAATCCCGATGGCAGCCGGCCGGAAGCCATAAACATCCGAAATCCATTGGGGTCCATTGTTACGCCTCTGGCTGGATTGGCCAAACCACAGCCCAAGGAAATCCTTCTTGCTGTGTGATTTCGCGCAATTCTTGCCGATAAGCCGCCCAGACTTCTGCATCAACAGGAGCATCAGGTAGTTGCGTCCAATCACAATCCAAAAGGCGTTGGTTACGCTCTTGGCGCATCAGAGATGACTGCCGCTCTAGCCGTTCTGCAATTTCTTCGGGGCTGGCAGCAGTGACGGCCCATGCTTGCTGCCACTGGTTGAGTCCATAGGTTGGATCAATCTCGTTTATGTTTTCAGTGGCCAAGTCGTAAGCAGGTGGATTTTGCGGGATTACTGGCAACACATGCCATTCCGCAAGATCGTTCTCGCTTAGGGTGTCAGGAAACGAGGTATTGGGATTGTCCCTGCGAAGTTCCACTAATGAGTAGGGATACTTCACAACCTTTGTTTTGTCAGTCAGAACGTACATGGGTGAACCTTAGTTGGCGTAATCGACAATGGAAGCGCCGCGCCAACGAGCACCGCCATCGTCAGTGATGAACATAAGCAAATGCGTTCTGCCTGTGTTCAGCGTTGGGGCCAGCGATACAGGCCACTCTAGGTTGGCGAACCAATTAATTGTCCCGCTGGTGTAGGTAAGCTCCAGCGTAAAGCTATAGGAACGACTAGATGGGACATTGGAGACGGTGAACGTGGAGTTGGCGCTGATGGTTTTTGTGAAGTAATTTCCGGCACTGCAGTCAATGTTAAGTGCCGCAACGCTTACGACGTTCTGGCTGTAATTGCCAGAAAGATCAATCTTCGTAACTGGCGTCACGCCTCCAAATCCGACATTGCCAGCGAAGTTCGCCGTGCCCGTAAAGCTGGGGCTAGCCAGTGGCGCATACCCGCTAATGCTTGCGCCAGCGGGGATGGTGACCGTGCCCGTGAAGGTCGGGTTGGCAAGCGGCGCACGTGTGGTGTCGGTTGGGTGAACGTGATCCTGGCGGGCATACCGCAGCGAGGTTCCGACCGCCGCAGTGCCGGCTATGAGCGGTGCCGTGGCTGATGCCTGGCCCACGACAAACGCAGTGGATGCGATAGCTGTTGAGTTGTTATCGGTAGCTGCTGTGGTGGTCGTGCCGCCGCCCGACAGCGTTGCCGCCCCTGTGACGCCAAGGTCAGTTCCAATAGACACCGCCCCCGTTGTTGTAATCGCTGGAAACGCAAACGTGCTTGACAGTGCGCCCCATGCACTGCCTGTCCATTTCTGCCAGGTATTGGCTGAGCTTGTCCAACGGATTGCACCTGTCGGAATCGACGTGCTGGTGGTTCCATCAAACTGCAACGCCAGATCTACGTCGCGGCTTTTGACCTCACCGACAAAGTTGGTGTAGGTACTCGTTAGAGTCGGCAGGGACCAATCAGCCATTTAGACGCCTCTTGCACTCCAGCTAAATGCTCCACTTACTCTACTGCCGGAACTATCAAAGAGATACACCTTGAACTGGGTAGGATTTGCAGAATCGACAAAATCGTAGACGGCGGTTACAGGGCTGGTGGATAAAGGAGTTACCGAGATGCTGTCTACGTCAACAAATGTTGTGGTAAATAAAACCGTGGTGCCGCTGCTATCACTTGCACTTGCTGTGCCATTACCAGAGTCAGTTTTCTGCTTTGAATCTAGGCGAATGTTTAATGCCGTTACCTCAAGCAGATCGTCGCCTCCAACGCTTGCAAAGTCGTATTGCACGCGGACATAACGGAAGGCAGATGCAAAAACAGAACTTAAGCCCGCGTAAACTGTCCAGGCATCAGTGCTCAATTTTTTGACAGAAATACTAGGGTTAATTGCTGTGCTTCCAGCGACACTATTGCTGGTCAACGTGGTTGTGATTTTTGTGCTTAGCACTGCGCCTGTATCAATGTCTTCGTAATATTGACCCGTTGCCTGCGAAGGCAAACCGTAGATAGTAAAACCCGCGTTAATAGCGTCTTGAAGTGTGCCCCACCCTCGGGAAGAGAAATGCGACTGCCAGGTTTCAGTGGTATTTACGTTTGCATAAAGCCTGCCACCTTCCGTAGCAACGTTGGTTTTAACCCCGCCGAAGGAACTATTTTCGGTGAATTTCAGTACATAATCGGGGGGCTGGTTGACGGCTGTGGTTGTGCTTCCTGGCGATCCATAATTTCCGGCTGAATCAATACCTGCTAGCCAGTATGTAAATGTGCCAGCAGAAGTTTCAAAGACAGTGGTGAATTTGCCTTGTTTGGTTCCGATAACAGTTGCGGCGGCCCAAGTGCTTCCTTTTCTTAATTCGTAGGCTGTAATTGGCAGGGTTTGAGTTGAGTCGGTCCACTGAAGCAAAACGTTGTTGTCTATGACTTGTTGGCTAATGCTTGGCTGCGATGGAACTACCACTATGGCATCGAAGTAATTGCTAAAACCAACTGTGCCAATGATGTCAACTGCAGCAACAAACATTCTGCGGGTGCCGCCCCAGTCTGCTTGGGTTGTAAATGTGGTGCCTTTGACGGTGCCGAGGCTAGTTGCTGTTGCCCAGGTGCTAGATGTTGTGCCGTATCGTATTTCATAAAATGCGGTTGCCAGCGTCCCAGTGACTGCGGTCCAAGTTAACGTAAAATTCTCTCCGCCAAAACTACCGCTGGTGGCTGGTGCAGGCGCTCCGTTGATGGTAACTAATGCGGTCGTAGCGTTTACCGAATAGCTGCCAGACGTATCAAGTGCCTTAATCCACCATCTGGTTGTTGCTGCATCTACCAGGCCAAGCTTTTTGGATGTCGCACCGAACAGGCCAAGTCGCAGACCAACGCCCCAACTAGGGCCCTGCCAAATTTCATAGCCTTGCAAATCAAGGTCGCCTGATGGGTTCCAGCTCAGCGTTACGCCAACATCGGGATCCATTGTGGCGCTGAAGCCGGTGACATCACTAGGGGGTGCAGTTTTACCGAGTGCATTAATGGTGCCGCTGAGTGAGGTGGAAGATGATTGGCCGCCCGCGCTGAGGCTGTAGATGTTGACTTGAAACAAGCCGGGCGTGGTATCCAGGATTTCGTAATCCTGCTGTTGTCGGGTGATCGTCGTCCAGTTGCCGGAGTCCTTGCGGTATTTCACCAAGTATTGGCCGACGCCTTGGATGCCCTGCCAGGCGATGATGATCTTTGAGCTGACTTGATCGCGGTATTTGTAAAGGGCTTCTGTAAGGCTGAGGTTGGTGGGCGCTGCAGGTATGACGTTTAGATTGCTGACAGTGCGAGGCTGCAGGGGTGCCCCTCTTTCGATGTAGTCATATTTGCTGGCGTTGTAGGCCAGGGCAGAAATCGTATATTTGCACTGGTCTTGCTCTTGAACCCCAAGCACTCGCCAAGTGCTGGTTTGCAGGGTGGAGTTTTCGTAGATCCAGACCGAGTTGGCATTAGGCGCCGAGCTAAACGCGGATGCGACTGTGATGACCTTGCCAACCACCGTTGAAACTGAACGAGCCTCAACCGTCCCATCGCTAAGGATCACCGAGAGCAAAGGGCTAATGGTCGCGGACAGGCCGGTGGCATCGTCAACGGTGACGGTGGTTGTGGTTGCTGCACTGATCCGTCCCCCTTGCCTTGAACCAGCCCGCACGGGGTCGCTGATCTCAATTATTTGCCCTGGTCTGACGAGCGTGCCCGCATCTATGGAAGCGGTGAAGGCAACGGTTTCAGTTTCTGACTGGCTGGAATAGAGCAGCCACTCCCCTAGCCGGTGGGCTTGACCGCGAGAGGTGCAGGCAAAGGCGGTGATTTCGGTCTTGATTACCCCAAACTTGGCAATGCCTGCCTGGTCTTCCACCACCTCATAGGCAGTGTTGCGCAGGTCCAGATCCATGTATTGGACCACTGCCACGGTGGGCCTGGTCTTGAGGCTGGAACCGCTGTAGCTAAACCCTTCTTCGCTGACATTGGCCAGGGTAAACAGGTAGGCCGGATCTGCGGGTTTGTCTTGCGAAACGGTTAGTGCCCCAGTGCTCCAGTAGGGCATGGCCCTGAACACTGATGACATATCGCCGATCAATTTGTAGGCATCCTCTGCCGTTTGGATATTGACGTTACAAGAGAAGCGCGGTTCACTTCCACCAAACCCATCGGGCACTAGGGCTGAGCAGTATTGGCTGGCAGAATAAAACGCAAATTTGTCAAGTTGGCTGGCGTCGATGTGATTCCCAAACCCATACCTAGTGCTCGTAAGCAAGTCGTACAAACACATCGCGGGGTCCGATGTCCATTGCGCAGCACCAAATGACCCGTTCCAAATACCTGAATAAATCAGCCGCCCAGTGGCGCTATCAACGGTTGCATTGCTTGGGATCTTGACTTTGATGCCACGGATTCGATAGGCGCGGCTGGGGATGCTTGAGAATTGCTCAGCATTGATGCGAACACCAATCAAAGCAGAGTTGGGATAGGCAAGCTTTGCGTAGGTGACTTCTGTGTAAGAAGTCCAAGAGAAGGCGTCGGCGAGCTTGGCACTACCGCTGTCAGCAGTTATGCGGGTGACCTTGATGTTGACGGGGAATGCGCCGCTGAGATTGATCAGATACTGCTTTTGATAGTTCTGGCTTGTGCGACCGCTGATGACATCATCCACAATTGTTCCATACCCTCCGCCGTTGTACTGCACAGCAATCTGAAGCTGAAAGCTGGCCCCGTTGATGTCTCCGTTGTCTTCAAACTTTTGCAGTTGGGGGACCGTGATTGTCAGCCTCGCCGCATTGATGGCTGAGTTAGTAATTGTGCGAATTACTGGGGAAGTCTGCAGTACGTTGACCCCAACGTTAACTTCATTGGCAATATCATCAAAGCCTGGGATGTAGTCTTGAGCCTGCGTCCCATTGCGGGTAAAGACGCTGACGTTCTGGAAGTTGTATGTCCCATCGGCATTCTGCAGAGGGGTGTTTTCAACATAGATAGATTTGAGGCCATCCTTTAAACCAACAATCTCGCCCTCGGAGATCAGGTCAACCAACTTGGCATAAGAAGTGGAAAATAGGCTGTTGCCCGCTTCCGTTGGAGTATGTGAACTTGCACCACCAGACCCCTTGCCGCCGCCGCCACCGCCGCCAGAACCGCTGATGCCAAGGCCGAGGCCAGCATTGTGAACGCGGATGCCGCCAGCAATAAAGGTGTGGTGCCCTTCAACCGTGAGGTTGTAAACGGTGCCAGTGCAAAACTCAGCCTTGCAGACAATGGGTCGCAGGTGGTTGTTTTCATCAACCAAGCAGTCATCACCACCAATGGTGTCAATTTCGACAAAGGCGTTGAACTGGTTAAGTACCCAGTGATTGGGTGTGGCATCGAGTACAGCACCACCCCAAAGGGTGTAACGAATGACGCGCTCCCCTGCGTGCTCGTGAAGTTTTAGAACCGTAGCCGGGTTGATGTTGCCACGATCATCAAAGCTGAGAACCTGATCGCCAGGCTTTAGTTCATCAATGCGCTGCTTACCGTTGGGAGTACGAACGAGCGTATGACCAAGGAAGCATCCGCCACCGCCAGAGCCTGCAATGCGTTTCATGCTGCCACCTGGGCAATATCAATGCCAGCGCTAATGACGATTGATCCGGTAATTACTTCGCCGTAAACAATGGGTACGGGCGTGCCCTGTCTGGATGTGTTCTGGATTGAACTAAAACCATATGAGCGGCGCGGGTCGTTATTGCTATCAGCCCCCATTGATGAAGATTTTGGAACTGGCGTTAGCAACTGTGCAACGCCTCCAAGTACCAAACTGGCACCAATGCCAAAGACCACGCCGTTGAGGGCAATTGCTGTTGCACCAATGGTCAAGGTTCCGAAGCTAACAATGCTTGCCAATGCAATCAATGCAACGCCAGCAATGATCCGACCCACAGCACCAGCGCCAGCCAACACCGGCACGATCTTGATCACCTGCTGCCCGGCGGGGTCGTGGATTTCTTCCAGGTCTAAATCACGCTGCCCCAGGCTCACCCGGTAATGCTGATCCGCCATATGTTTTTCTACCTGCGGGAAGTTGGCAATCAGGAACCGCACGGCTTCTGCTGCCGATGCCACCTCGGCACGAAATACTCGCCGCTTTAGAAATTTGGCCAGCGCACCGTAGATCCTGATTTCTCGCATTAAATCACCGACCCTTGATCAAGTTTAGGCGCCCTACCCAGCCGGTACATTTCATCAGCCAACCCCCGTAGAGATCACGGCTGCTCAGCCGATTGGGGCCAAGGTGATGCAGCAACATTTGATCGCCTAGATAGACGCCAACGTGGTTTAGCCCTGAGCCTGAAACGCACATCAGCACAGCATCACCTGCTTGGATGTCTTCCTCCGCCACTTGCTCAAAGCCTGCGGTGCGCCAGCAATCCTCAAACATGGGAGCCGCCTCAAACTCGGCGTAGGTCAAGGGGCGCTCCCAGTCGGGCAGAACGATGCCTTGTTCGCTGTAGTAATCACGAACCAACGACCAACAGTCCTGAACGCCCCAAACCCATTCGCGGCCAATCAAAGGCGCCTTGTATCCCTCTGGGTTGCATTCGCCCCATACTTCGGTCTTTGGATTGACAATGAACCAGGGCAACCCTGATTTTTCGCAGGCCACGCGATCGGCTTGACTGGGTTCTGGCGGTGTGGTGGGATGAGAATGAAACACTCCCGTAATTTCGCCCGCATCTTCTGCGGCTGCGTAGTCTTCTGGGTCAAGAGTGAAGAAATCACCAGGCTCTGGGCTGAGGTTTTTACATGGCCAGTAGCGCTCACGCCCTTTGACCACGACAGCCAACCCACAACACTCTTGGGGGTCCAAGCTCTTGGCGTGCTCAAGTGCAGCAGCGCGAGTGGTGTCGTTCATGTGAAGTAGGTGCCCACCCCTGGGAAAGAACCGAAGGCCAACTGCGCCGTTGACCCAAACCGTGCCTTGCAGCTACTGAGCCGTTTGCCGCACACGTCATTGGCCGAGGTCGTGGCCACATCGTTTTCAGTGAAATAATTGGTGCCGGTGTAGGAGCATTCCGCCGAGCGGTAAACCCACTGGCAGACGTTGCTAATGCACTGCCGCTTCGGCGCTCTAACGCCAATCAGGTCAAAAGCTGCCGCCAGCTCAAACTCCACCACGTCGCGGGTTTCCGCGCTTTTGCGGTCGATGTAATAAACCTCGCGGGGGAACTCGGCAGTTGGATCCGGTGTGCCGTAGGGGTTGACGCCACCTGGGAAGTTGACCGCATCGAGGTATCTGGCCATCGTGCGAAGGCGCGTGACCTTGGCCCCCTCAAGCGGTGTAGCCAGGATGATTGCGGTGATTGTGCCCATGATGTTGGACACGCGGATTTTGGGCCTAGGGAGCTGGCCATTGCCCGAATACTCCCAGCCCTCTGCCTCTATCGGGTATGCCTGGTAGGCGTTGCCTGCCCATACAACGTTCCCATTGGCGCCAGTGGCGTTGGTGCCAGCATGAAAGCGATAGATGGTGTTGGCGCCTTGGATCGCCGTAGAAAGTTGCAGCTCAAACAGCTCAATGATTGAGCTTGGGGCGATCTTTTGAAGCTCTGAAACGGGAACTGCCATTGCTACGCCTCAAACACTTGGCGGAAGGTGGCCTGAATTGTGTTGAAGTTAAAGGCCCTGAGTGTCACCTGCCATTCTTCGCAGACGTATTTCCCTGCACTGCCGCGGGGCGGGGTCCAGTCAAAGCTCTCAACGGCTGCCCTCGCTTCTAGGAATGAAAGGATGTTGTCTCGTTCGGTGTTGGTGCGCTCTGAGAATGTCAGGGTCCATTCTTTTGGGTCTGTATTCAGGCCAAAACGCACCCGCTGCTCGTATCCATCACCAGCTTGGAATTTGCGTGCCCGAGGTTTGCTGCTCTCGGTGGCTTCAAAACTTGGGGTGTAGGTAAAGGTAGCCATGAGTTAAGCAGCAAGCAAACCGCCAGGGCGTTTCTGTTTCACCATCTCTTCCTGCACAGCAGCAGCAATTACCCGCGCCAATTGATTGCCTTTGCCGCTATCACCTTGCACGCTGCTGCCCTTTGCATCCACACTCACGTTAATCGTGGTAGATCCACCACCACCGCTAGCAATTACACCAAGCTTGCCATCAGCACCGCGCCTTAGGGGAAGAATTCCTTCTGGACCAGCTTCACCCATCAAACCGTTTTGCAACGACCCACCATTGGCAAACTTAAAGAGCGTGGGACTGGTCACGACACCACCCATTGAGAAAGCGCGGATACCATTGGCTGCCACCATTCCATTGGCTGCTGCAAAGATTGATTGCCCGCCAGCAATCCCAGCTACGCCACCACCAGCGAAACCACCAAACAAACCGCCAATGCCTTGAAGCAACGGTTTGAGAATGGCTTGCTGAATAGCGATACGGATGAGCTGCTTGATGATGTCGTTAGCAAAATCACGAAAGCTAATTTTTCCAGTTGTCACAAACTCCACCAGCTTGTCTTCTAGACCTTGAAACACATTTTTGGTAACGCCTGCAATGCTGTCAGCAAGTGACCCAATTCCTTCCAGGTAACCGCGAATGCCCTTGGAAAAACCAAACGCAGCATTGTTGGCCAGCGCATCCATTTCTTTGAACTGAGCAATGAGCGCATCAAGTTGCTCTTGCAGGCGCCTAGCTTCATCGGTATCACCACGGCCCTTTGCATCTGCAATCCGGCGCTTGTAATCATCAATTTCGCGTGCCCTTGATTCTGCTTCGCCCCCTTGGGTAGCGCCGATGATGGCGTACTTAGTCCTGTTACGAATATCACCTAGGGTTTTCTGCTGATCTCTTGCCTGCTTTTTGCGCTCTTCAGTAATTTGCTGGTCAATATCCAACAGTTTGGAGCGCAGCTTTTCTTCCTCTGCTGCCATCTTGACAGCGGCCTCACCCAGGATATTTGTATCACGCTGCTTGCGGTTGGCCTTGTCTTTATCGTTGCCGCTTTCTTTCAACTTAATCAAAGTCTCATCAGTGAGCTTTTTCTCAGCCAGCTTTGCCTCAAGAATTGCTTCACTTTTCTGCACCTCAAAGGCTTTCAGGGTGTTGCCGTTGGCTTGGAATGAATTGCCAATGCGCTTGAGGTCATTGATTTGCCTTTCGTCTTTGACGTATTGAGCCTGCAGGGCAATGCGTGCAGCATCGACTTCTAGCTTCTTGCGGTCGCTTTCGGTTTTGTCGCTTGCAGCCTTTGACTTCCCGCCATTACTTCCAGACAAGGCTGATAGGTCTGGTGAATATCCGCCACCATTGCCATTCCCATTGCCGCTTGCGTTCTCCTCTTTCTTTTTCACGGGGCCTTTGCCCATGGCTTGAATCGCCACCTTCGCGGCATAGACACCAGGCACAACATTCAGCGCATCACCCAAAGCGCTGGCGCCCTTACTAAGCAGGCCACGAACAGGGGCAGGAATGCGAGCCCACCAGCCCAGGACAATGGCTTGCATCTGAGCAAACTTTTGCTGGGCTGCCTGCACCATCCGCCCAAACCCATCGGCAAATCCTTTGGGAACTGAAGCAGCTATCTCCTTGGCTCTGTCACCAAACCAATCACCCGCCTCTGCCGCTTTCTTGAACGCATCTTGCGACCCTTTGGCAATGTCATCCATTGCCCCCTTGAAATCGTTTCCAACAATCAAAACAACGTTGTCAGCCCAATTCTTGAAATCTTGGTTGTTGAGATAAAGCGCTGTACCTAATGCCGTCAGAGCAGCAACACCAGCCAATGCCCAACCCCAACCGGGGATTGCCATGATGGCGGCGCTAAGTGCTGGGATGCCTTCCATTGCTGCCAATGCAATTTGCACCCTTAAGGTTCCAAGCGCCGTAGCCCCAGCCAGGAATGCAGCACTTGCTCCAGCCACTAGCCCGCTGATCGGCCCCCAAGCAATGGCCAGCATGGCACCACCAACCGCCAATCCTTTGATGGGTCCAGGCAGGGAATTAAAAGCACCAACGCCAGCAGAGACCGCCGAGGTCACAGCATCCAATGCAGGCAGCAGGGCAACCAACAGGTCAGCACCTAAGGCCCCAACCTTCCCGCTAAGCATTGCCAGTTTGTCGCTGTACTCGTCAGCGCGTTGCGCAAATGCCGTGGTCATCTTGACCGACAGCTTGTCGATGGCATCACCGCCCATATTGAGGAGCGGAATCATGTCTGCGCCAGAACGACCAAACAGCTTGAGGGCTAGTGCAGTCTTGGCAACGCCGTCCGGCATTTGCTTGAACTTATTGGCAATCTCAAGGGTGACCGCATCGGCTGTTTTTAACTGACCACTGGAATCTTTGACGTTGATTCCTAGAGACTTAAACGCTGCAGATTGTTGTTTGCTACCAAGGCTAGCTTCAAGCATACCTTTTGAAAGCTTGACCAAATTTTTGGCAACTGAATCAATATCCGTCCCGCTAACCGCTGCTGCCTTTTTGAACCTTGCCAATGCCTCAACACTGACGCCCGTTTTCTGAGACAGATCGTTCATCTTGTCCCCTGCATCAAGCGCACCCTTGGCAAGACCCACCAAGCCAGCAACACTGAGCAATGGGGCCAATGCACCCAAAGCCCCAGACAACCCAGCCGACGCACCCGTCAAGCCACGCATGGCGCCGGTCAACCCCTTGGCCGTACCTTCCATGGTCTTTAGACCACGGTTCAATTCAACAATCTTGTTTGCGCCGTCAACGTTGGCCCGTACATTCAGGATTGCGTCCATGTTCATTGCCATGGTTACAACTCCCGCTTAGAGATTGCTGTCAAGACCGCTGCTTCCATCACCTGAAGATCCTCCAAGAGAGAAGCCGGCTCCTTTACTACAAACAGTCTAAAGAGCCACTCAGCAGCTACATAATCCAACCCCAGCAACCCATTCATCCCAACTCGCCATTGGGTTTGCAGACGCAGGAACATTTCCACCGCCTCCCAGTTTTCTTCCCATACCTCACAGTCGGGAGATTTGGCGGCATCATCGTCAATGATGTTGAATGCCTGCGCCGCTTTCTCTAGGTCTTTATCCCCCTGGTCGCCACCAAGCCAGTGCTCAGCAGCGGATATTAGTTTTTTCGGCGTGCCCCTTTGAGCGAATCAAAGAACGCTTCAACAATCGACGCCGACACTGCTGGAACATCAAGCACTTGCCGCTTTGCCTTCTCAGAGAAAGCAACCTCTGCCCCATCGCCATCATCAACACCAGCCCAGCCGACTAGCACCTCATCGGCAATCTCTTGATCGGTAATCATGCCATCGGTGTCCTGGTCGTTCTGAATGGCTCGAAGGCGTTTGTAGACAGCCTCCTGAATTTCAACAATCCTGCTCTGCGTAGGGCGGGTGAATTCAGCGTCAAAAGACTGCTTAACGAAACGACCGCCATCGGCTGGCACATCAAAGGAGACGGGCCAGCTATAGGTAGCGGACTGCTTTAAGACAAACGCCATGTTTTGCGCCTAGGTAGGCGTATGGTATCAGGTAAACGCCAGGCTGAACTCATCGTTGCCCGCAGTTGTAGGCACGGAGACATAAGGAAGGTTCAACATCCGAACCCCATCAGTTTCCCCATAAGCGGGTGTGGTGATGTCAGTCTGCGGGCTGTTGAAGGTGACCCGGTTCCCAGCAGCGGTTCCATGGAGGAAGCTCAACCCACCAGTGGCGGAGGCCAATGCAATAGCAAAGAAATCTTTGGTCGCAATGGTGGGGGCTTCAATCATGCAAGAGCCAGCGGGCTTGCGATCAGTGATCAAGACTTCACCAGCGCTGCTGCCCACCAGTTGGCGGTACACAGTTTCATTGGCCAGATCGAAGCTGAACGACTGGAGCAGGCCGCTGTAAGAGAAGATCGAGAAGGCTGAGGTATTGCCTTGGCGGAACACCAGCGGGGTGGCTTGGTTGGTGTAGCTGGCGCTGACAGGCGAGACATCCGTGGGGCTGTTATAGATGCCGGTCATCGTGAAGCTGATTGTCGGGATCGCTCCCACCTCGCATGTAATCGAGAAAGAGCCCCGGCACCCGGTCAACACATGATTGAGCCCATCGGTGTTGTAAACGATGGTGGCAGAGCTGGGACTAGAGCTGACAGGGGCATAGGTGTTGCTCGTGCTAGCAACAGTGGTCAGTGCCATTCCGCAAGCCTGGAGGGCAGGGCCGTACCTTGGCGCTGTGCCAGCGGTTCCAGAACCAGCAAGCTCAACCTCAAAGGTGAGTTGGACGTATGTCTGAGCAATCAAACTTTCAGAGTTGCCCAGATAGCCCCGGATCAGCTCCCTGCTGACTACATCACCCGCCAAAGGGGTCAGCTCCAGATTCTTCACCAACACCGCATCGGTGTTTGCCGGCGAGGAATTGGTGCCGTAGGTCGATTCCGTCTTGACGAGGATGTAGGTTTTACGCGCCAGCAAGGCCATTGCTCAATTCCTCAGTTGGGGGTTCGGAGGGTTGGGCCGGCTCTGTCCGCTCAATGAGCTTCCGCTTGCCGGTTTTAGGGTCAAGCAGGTAAGTACCGCCCTGGCCCCAGTATTCATCTACAAGGATAGTCATGGTTTTAGACCGACAAATCGGCAACGGTAGTGCGGTAAAGAACGCGGTAGTCGCACATCACGACACCTGTTGGCTGGTCACTTTCTACCAGCTCAAATCCCACGCTAATGGGTTGAACGTCCATTGCAATTCCCCCCAATGTCATGTCTGCTGAAATCTTGCTATGCACGCTTTGAACAATTGGATCGGCAATCTGATCAGGGATGTTGCCCCGCACAATCACCGCAACCCGCACCCCTAAACGCCAGGTCAACGTGGGCAGGCTGGTATCAACGGAGGCTTCATCGTTGATCGGCTCGATGGTGATAGCCGGTGTTTCTGCCCTGGCAAATGCTTCCACCCTGCTGCGATAGATCCGAGTGCCCACTCCAGTGGTTCCGGTGAGTGCCGTTTTGATCGCGGCAAGGATTGATTCACGTTTGGTGGTCATTATTTCAACAGTGCGATTAGAGCAGCCTTTTGTTCATCTGTAAGGCTGGCAAGCGGATCAGCCTTGGTCTCGGGTTCAGGCTGTGGCTCTGTGTAGATCGGGTAAAGGTTGTCGGGGTCGGCAACTGCTGTGCAACCCTCTGGAGGCTGCCAAGGAGATTCGCCGTCCCACAGGATGCGGTTGATGCAGATGTTGTCAGCGTCAAGGATTGCGTATTCCATGATTACCAGCTCCAGATGCGAACATAACCAGCGGCGCCATTGCCACCAGCACCGGAAGCGTAGCTATTAAGGCTTGCGCCTCCACCGCCACCACCACCACCTGGAAATGCTCCATTGCCGCCTGCGGTTGATAATCCAAAGCTAGAAGCACCTCCGCCGCCACCGCCGTCACCTCTAGTCGGACCATCGCCGCCAGCTAGTCCTGATGCGCCTGCCGCACCGCCGCCGCCAGTCGTCGTAAGATTCGCCCCACTATTTTTTTCTTCGCCAAATCCTTGACCACCAATGCCGCCAATGTTAACGGCGTTTGCAGTACTTATTCCACCGCCACCAGCGCCAGCACCTGGGCCATGTGATGCTCTAGTGCCATTGTTACCAACACCTCCACTACCATCCGCATTGCCACCTGTTGCGCCACCAAAAATACCCGCATTAGCAGCGTTGCCGTAATAAACGTTTCCGCCACCAGATCCGCTACTAGCGGTTCCTCCAACACCATTAGGGGATGAAGCAGAAATTAACAAACTGCCAAACGAAGATGACCCCCCGTTAGTGCCACCTACCCCACTTGTGTTATCCGTTGTTGCGGCAGCGCCACCAGTTCCACCAGAACCAATCGTGATAGTTACAGTGGCTCCCGCTAATGATGCAGGCATCCAACGGCTTGTAAACTTACCCGACGTGCCGCCGCCGCCTCCGCATCGTATGGAAGCAGCAGCCCCACGGCGTCCGCTACCACCGCCTCCACCACCGCCGACACATTCGACGTAGATCAATGTCGCGCCACCAGGCTTGGTCCAAGTACCGCTGCTGGTAAATTCTTGGTAGTTGCCGGATGATGCAGCAGCAGCGCCCCATGTAGGAATTTCGCCAGCGCCAGCAGATTGCAGCACTTGGCCAGCAGTGCCAGCAGATCCATTCGCCTGAAGTGGGCCTCTAAAGTTGGCGCCAGTGAGCAGGTCGCGGGTCATTAGCCAATCACCACCACGCGGTAAGCGTTAGACGCCGGGGCCGTAGCAAACACAATGGTCAGCGTGTTGGTCGTTGCGTGGGTCACGTCAGTAATCACTTCCTCGCCGTTGCTGTTCTGAAAGACCGTCACTCCAACATCAAGAGATCCCAGGTTGTGGGTCACGGTGTAGCTGGTGGCTGAGCCGTCACCGATGCTCACCGCAAACTTCTTAATGCGGCCTGACCATGTGGCCAGCTTTAACGGAGTAACGATGCGGAGATCATCGGTGCCGGTGTTGACTTCAGCTTGAGTTGCGAGTTCAGCAATACCAGCTGTGGTTTCGCTGGCTGCGGGCGCCGAGGTGCCGAAGTTCACCCAACTGATCGTGCTGCTGCCAATTGTCCCGTTGATCTGATCTTGGCGGTATGTCGTTGCTGCGCTTGTGCCTTCCTCAACCGTGGTAACTGCCTGCTCAAGTTCAGCAAAGGTGTTTGCGTCAAGTGCCCTGGTTGCGGCTGTGGCAGAACCATTCCAGACATAGATGCCGTTTTCAGATGCCGTGGATTGCGAGCGCACCAGCACCCGGTCCTGGGAGGCCATCGTGACCCCATCAACTGTGGCGCCAGGGCTACTTAGGTTTAGGTTGCTTTGAGTGGCTACCCGACAGGAGTCCTTCCAGGCCAAGCCCTCAATCAAACTGTCAATGTAGCTTTTTGGAACCGCGTCTCCGCTGGCGCTGGGCGTGGGCAGGTTGATGACTTTTGAGACTGACTGAAAGTCGAAGTCTGTAAAGATCTTCTTAGCCATCTCAGATCAGCCTCGCAAAGCCAGTAGTGGGCACTGATAACAGGATAATCGTGGTATTGACAGAAGGATGCGAGACATCGGCCTCGATCTCTTGGCTGCCACTATCGAATAGCTCAACGCTAGGAACATGGCCCAGGTTGTGGTTGATTGTCCAGGTAGTTGCCGCTGTGGACTGCGTAAAGACAAAGGCCGTGCCCTCATCCGTTGCGTCAATCCATTTGGTGCCGTTGTACTTCAGCACTTCACCTGTTGTCGGGCTGGTGAGTTGAACATCCCCAAGGTCAGCAAGAGAAAGGCTGTAGTCGGCTGGGTCGCTGCCAGGTGCGGGCACATCTGGGGCCAGCTTCATTAGCGATATTTCCACCATCTTGCCGTCATCAATGCGCCTGGTTTCGCGCACGCTGAAATTGACCCCATCGACAGTGATGGCATCTCCGTAAAGCAGGCCACCAAAGCTGTCAGCCAAGGCGGTCAGGGTGTAGTCAGTGGTGATGACCATGCCATCAGCGATCACTTGCCCAGGCATGTCAAGGATGCCCATTGCCGTTGTAGCCCCTGAGGTGCAGCTCACCCCAAAGTCGCCCAGGAATACTGAGAGGTTTTCAGATAGGGCCATCAGCCTTTACCTTTCTTGTGGCCCTGGGTTTGGCTTGCTCAATTGGTGCATCAACAGCGCGGCCCATGCGCAAAAGGTCAATGGCGACATTGCTGTCCAGCTCATAAACCTTGCCCGCCTCAAGGAACTCGCCTTGTGCTGCGCAGTCAGTAGCGATCAAAACTTTCATGAGAAAAAAGGGGCAGTTGCCTGCCCCCGCCTCTTATCAGGTGGTGATGTCCAAGATGGCAGCGAAGCTCTTGGGATCACGAACAGCCACGTCATAGGTGACGATGCCGCGAACGCTGGTCAGAGCCTTGCTGAAATCATCCGAATCCTCACCAATCGTGATTTCCAGGCCGTTACCCCAGAAGCCAACCATGGCTTGCGAGAAGTCACCCATTAGCAGCGCCGAGCAAACGCCGGAGCTAGAGCCCTTGGTCAGGGTGCTAGGCACTTGGTTGGTTGCGGCCAGGGGGTAGCCGTTCAGTGTTCCAGGGGTAGGACCACGACCAAGGCCAGCGGCGTCGGTGTTGAACAGGAAGGGACCATCACCAGTGGTAGATCCACCAGCGCGCAGTTTCTTCAGTGCAGCCAGCACCTTGTAGTTGGTGAGGTAAGCAACAGTATTTGCGTTGACGGCGCCGTTGACGGTCATCACAGCAGTTTCCAGATCAACCACCTTCTCCAGGGTTACGGCACCACCGTTGGTGCCCATGGCCACAGAGCCGATGCCCGAGGTCTGCATGATGCCTGTGGGCTGACCGGAAGAACCGGAGCCATTCAGGATGCCCAGGTCGATGGCAAGGTTGATGCCATCAGTCAGGTCACGGCGAACCAACTCTTCAATACCAGGAGTGCCCTGCAGAAGTGTCTGGCGGCTGTACTTGGACAGGGCTGCCAGGTTCTTAGGAGCCATCGTCACCTGATCGAAAGTCGATTCCGACTGGGTGATTGCGGTGGTTTGGCTCGAAAGGTAATAGGTGGAAGCAACACCAGAGCGGCGGGGGATTGCCACGTTGCCAACCAAGCCGGGCATGGTGCGAACACCAAGCTGAAGCATCGTTGCGTTGTTCCGCAGGAACTCGATGAAGTCCTGATCAAGTAGATCGGTCTGCACCAAGTTACCGCCGGTAGTGGCGCCAGAGGTGACGTAGGTGGCGCGTTGGCTCAGAGCAGAGAAGGGAACAAAGAAGCTCCGCTCAGTGGTCTTGGCAATGCCAGACTTCTCAACTTCCTTGCTGAGTTCACGGACCAGGCCAGCTTCACGGCTAGACCAATCGCCGGTCAGCATTGCGCGGATACCAGCGGTCAGGCTGTAAGACGAACGCTCTTGCGAGGCCATCTCCACAGGTGCCACTGTTTCAACAGTTTTGGCGCCAATCTTGTCGAGAACAGCAGCGCGAGCCTCATCAAGACTGCGGCCAGATTCGATCAACTGGCGGCCAATATCGGCCATGCCATGCTTCTCGGTAAGTGCGGTAATTCCGCTGATGCGAGCGCGCTCGGCTTTAGCAGCTTCCTGGGCCGCTTCAGCCCGCACGCCCGATAGGTCGAGAGTAGTTTCCATTTGAACCTCAGGTTCTGGTTGTGGGGGTTGTGATACGGCAGTTGCCGCAGGTTGAGCGCTAAAGGCACGCCCTAAGCCTACTGAGGGATCAGCAGGTATAGATACCAAACTCACCTCCATTGCGGTCCAAGATTTAGCGACAAAATCGCCAGATGCTCTTTGTTCCAGGTCGGTGATTTGATACCCAAAGCTGACATTCCGAAGAATGCCATCCTTGACATCCGTAAGCACTTCCTGAGCGAACGGGTTTTTGCTGAATCGGACGCTGACGTAGCCGCGCTTTTTCGTGTCGTCAATCCAGCCGCGTTCCACAACACCGATCACGCGGTCGGGGTCATGGTTGAACAGCAATGGCGCGCCATCGTTGAGCCTGCTCAGGTCAGCAGCATTCCGGTCGTGGCTCAGCACCTCATTGCCGAAATACCGAGCGACGGGATACTCAGAGCTAAAAGGGAACTCAATCGAGCGCTCGTCTTCGCCAACGGTGAAGTCGGTGACTTCAAAGCGTTGCAGTAGTTGCCCTTCTAAATCACGCGATAGGTCCATCGCTTTCTTCGGCTATTTGGTTTGTTTCCATGTTATCCATCATTTCTGGCTCACCCGGCAGAGATTGCTCTGCCATCGTGTCGTCCGGCATGTAGGGATCTTGCGGGATAATTGAGCCGAATGGGCGAGCCTGCGTTAGTCCTGCGTTACTGACCTTGCCAGGATCAGTGTCAAATATCAGGCCATGCTCTTCTGCTAGTTGGCGCTCACGCTCAAGCTGTAGCAGCAGCTCTTCAAGATCACCGCCTTGCTCAGCCACCACATCAGCCTGCGTCTTAAAGCCACAGCGAATTGCGTCTTTGTAAGCCTGCACCTCTTTGGCCGGATCTACCCACGACCAACCGCGTGGCATCCACCGAACCATCCGATAGCGGTCGGGGTCTGTCTCATATGCCGGTAGCGCCAGCGCACCGCTCAACACTGCCATCTCCAGCCATGATTCAAACACAGGCCGGTGGAAGTTTTCGATGATGTACTGCTGCAGGGCCTTCCAGTTCTCGCGGTCCTCAAGCAAACTCAAGCGACTGCTCGAATAATTCGACTGCGAGAAATCGCGCGAAATTGTCTCATAACTGCAACCGATGCCCGCAGCCATTGCGCGGAGCATTGCCCGCATGAACGGCTCAAGCTGACCATCAGGTGCGTCTAACTGGGGGACCGTCACGCTTTCGCCCGGTGCCAGGTACTTGAAAACACCAGGCTCAAAATTGCTCACTCGTTCGCCATCCAGCACCTCATCGCCGAGCAGCTCTCCCTCAGGGCTGGTGATAAAACCCATCAATGCGCTGCTTGCCCGTGCCCGCACCACCTCGGCCTGTTCGTAGCCGGAGACCATGTGCAGCCGCTGGATCGCGCTGGTCAGCATCGGTACGCCACGCGTCTGGCCTGGTCTATCCATGAGGTAGAGGTGAAGCACCTCTTCAGCCGCTACAAAGCGATGCCGTGCAACACCGGTTGGAGTGCCACCTACGCCGTTGTCGCCAGGGTGCTTAGTGAGAAAGGCGTAGCGCACTGCACGCCCCCAGCGGTCTAGCTCCACGCCCATCCGCCACTCATTGCCCTCAACCGTGCTGCCACCCGTGTAAGTGTCGTCGAGCAAATCGCTCTCGATAATCTCCAGAGCAAAGGGCGTTTTGCTTCTGCCAAACGGCAAGCGGACCATGCGCACAAACACTTCGCCGCTCTCCGCCATTGAGCCAACCACCAGCCGCTCAATATCTGGGAAACTCAGCCGCCCTCCTGTGTGACAGCTATCTTTTCTGCCCCACGTGGCCCATGCGTTTTCGATCGCATCGTTCACCGTCTGGTCTAAACGTCCGCTGCCGCGTTGCATCCGCACTTGGCATTGCATCCTGATGCCGGTTCCGATCACGTTGTTTTTGACTGCGCGTATTGCCTGCCGTGCGTAGTCGTTGTCCCGCACCAGTTGGCGGCTGCGGTTGCGCAATCGCGCCAGGCTACCTTTGATCTCTGCATCAGCGCTGGTGCCAGCCGTTACCCAATCGCTCGTCAGCCGGCTGACCTTGGCACCTTCATACATCCGCCGCTGTGGTGCCTGCGTAGGGGTAGCAGCGTTGCGGTTAAACAATTCGCGGATTGCAGATCGAAAACCCATTAGAACCTCACAAACAAACTATGCGGATTGCCAAGGCCGTTGGCGATCATCGATGCTTTCTTTTCTCGAACCACTTCTGCCTTGAGTTGAGATTCAAGGGCAAGCAAGTCAGCCAAATCATATTTCTTCAATCGGCGGGTGCCAATCGTGTACTCCTGCACTACGCCAGAACTAACCAGCGCACGGATTGCGGCCTGTACTGAGTCCAGGTCTTTTTGGGATTGCGACCGGCCATCAAAAGCGCTAGGCGTACCCGTGTAATTGAGGCCAGGTTCAACCGTGAGCTGCCCGGCGCCAATGGTGTGCGAGACACTGCCTGCGGTTGCTATTGCCTGCCAGAACCAAACGCCAGCATCAAAGCCAGCACTGGTGCTTGCTGCGATGGTGAATTCCCAGCCAGGGCCATAGGCGCTACCGACAACCGTGGCACCTTCACTAGCAGCGTTGAAGCGCAGGTAATAGGTAAGCGTGTAGGTGCTGCTGCTGATCGGATTGCCAAGCGAGTCCGTGGCTGCAATATCCCGCCATTGGATAGTGGCCCCTGCCCTGATTGTCGCTGGGATCTGCATTACCAACCGGACACAAAGGAAGACGCTGCAGCCTTCTGAGTAGATGTTACTGGCGGTTTTCGCACTTCTATTCGGGCTTGCAGTTGGTCCCAGATCGAGCGGCGATCAAAGCGGCGATAGAGCAAATGCAACGCGGCCACGCTATAGACGCAGGTATCCAGCGCCTCGTTTCTTGCGTTGCTCTTTTTGACGTACTCGCTAGATGGCATTCCAGCCCGATTGAACCGGGTGACCTTGCGCTCTGCCGTGAGCTGCTCGAAGTATTCCTGCGTAGCCGCAGCGCCAAAGTGCAAATAGCCAGGGCCAGGTTCGGTGTTGGTGCGTAGGCGACCAAAGATCGAATCCTTGATCGTGTCGGTGCCGACGCTGTAAACCGATGCCCCACGCTTGATCGTTCTTCCCTTCAGGTTCAAATCGACCTTGCTCTCGCGCCCGATGGGTGGCTTGCCCCTTGTGCTTGCACCCTTGATCGCCACCACCATCTGGCCCCGGCGTGGGGTTCTGCAGTGTGAATAAACCTCCGCTGCGCAGTGGCCGCCGCTATCCACGCAAGCTGCCAGCACCTTTAATTTCTTCCCGTCAGCCCTGGGGTATTCCCCCTCAATCAAAACGTCGAGCTGCTTCCACACTTCGGTGCGGGTCGGGTCGCCCCAGATTTCGGTGTGCTCGATCAGCCAAGCCTCCTCATCGCGGCCATAACCCCAAATGCTCACGGCTAATCGGTTGTCTTGAACGTCCACTCCAGCCGTCAGGCACAGCACACCATCAGGCACCACCCCACGCTCGTACCGTTCCACCCGCTCCATCAATCCCTCAGCATCAATCCGCGTGCCGGTTTGCTCGTCCCAGGTTTCAGCCAGCCGGGTGTTCACAAACGTCTTCAACAGTGGGGCATCACCCTTGGCCCTTAGGAAGTCATTAACCAGCTCAGCCCAGCTCAGCCATCCCAGTGGGGAGTAGAGCCCAGAGAGGTGGAAGCCTGCTGTCTTGCCATCACCTGGAGCAGTAGCTCGCCACTCGCCAGCCGCCAGCATTCGCCCCTTGTTCACTTCGCTGAATCGTTCCTTGCAGTGCTCGCATTCGTAGCGTGCGGTTTCCGGCTGATCCTTTTCCCACTTCATCTGCGGCCATTTCAGCCATTGCATCTCACTGCAGGAGGGACAGGGAACAAAGAAGCGCCGTTGATCTGAACGCAAATACTCGGCTTCAATCCGGCTGCTGCCCTTCACCGTTGGGGTGGAGGTGAGCAAGATCTTGCGCCTGGTAAACGTGGTAGTTCTGCGCTCCGCCAAACTCACCGGGTCACCCTCCCCGTCAACGTCCGCAGGGAAGGCATCGACCTCATCCAGGAACAGGTAACGGCAAGGCATGGACCGCAACCCACTAGCGCTGTTGCTCCCCGTGATCACCAAGATTCCGCCTGGGTATTCCTTGGCAAACAAGGTGTTTCCTGAATCCCTGCTCCTAGCCGGTGCGATCCGTTCCCTTAAGCAAGGCGTCTCACTGATCAGACTTTCCAGCCTTTGCTTTGATAAGCGCTTGGCCATTTCCACCGTGGGTTGCACCAGCAACATCGGGCCCGGCGCGTGGTGGATGACATACCCCAAGAAATTGCTGCCAGCTTCTGTCTTCCCGGTCTGCGCTGCAAACATCATCACCACCCGTTGCGCCGAATGGCTACTGCTCAGGCAGTCCATCGCATCCTTGAGGTAAGGGGTCCGACTAGTTCGCCACCTCCCCGGCTCTGATGAAGCCTTGCTGCTCAGCATCCTGTGCTCGTCTGCCCATTCGCTAACCGTCAACTGCGGTTCAGGTCGCAACCCCGATAGGAATGCCTCTCGGTAAACCGTGCTCGCCTCAAGCATTGGCCAACCTCTCAAGCGCCAACACCAGCTCTTGACTTAGCGCCATGTGGATTGTGGCCGGGTCACTCTCAGCCGCCAACTGATTTGCCAATCGATCCGGGATATTCACCAGCGCCTCCCTCACTGTCTTGGCCAAATTGAAGGCTTCCTTTTTCACCGCCTCAGCAGATACCAATTCACCCCGCTTGGCGTCCACTTCCAACTTGCTCAGCTCCGCCTGGTAATGCTCCCTCCTCTCCCTGCTCACATTCAGCTCAGGGATCGCATCATCTGGCAACTGCTCCACCTTTGCCTTCAACTCCTTTGCCGTCTTGGCAGGCTTTACCTCAACAGGATCAGGCCGGCTCACCCTCGCGTTATGCGTGCGCAACGTATTGCGGTTCCATAGCTCTAATGCCAGATCACGATCCAACCACCTCTTCTCATCCTTCTCAACAATCGCCCCAGCAATTCGCCCTGACTTAACCGCATGGCTAACAGCCGGCTTACTGCATCCCTTGATCAGCGCAAACTCCGCAAATGAAACAAGCACCCTGCGTTAACTACCCTTGTGCCTTGTTAACTGATTCTAGTTAACCTGCTTAACTTACTTAACTCTTGGCTGGGGTTGGGGATGGCCTTGCTTGAAACCCCTTGCGCCGCAACGGTTCTAACCTTTGAGGGCTGGCGCTAGCGTTTTTCTGCGGTTTTCGTGGACCCTCACTAGAACCCCCAGGAAGGAC
>Ga0310334_100055_pt1 | contig 36979 bp, 39 predicted proteins | sample LakMicMIDCLREDC7_FD_195548 | JGI IMG/M metagenome (GOLD analysis project Ga0310334, IMG submission 195548) | Enriched freshwater cyanobacterial communities from Lake Michigan, Michigan, United States - MI23.DCL.RED.C7 (v2) (version 2) | ecosystem: Environmental > Aquatic > Freshwater > Lake...
CGGCAGCGACACGCTGATCGGCGACATCGGTGCCGACCGGATGTTCGGTGGCGAAGGAGGCGACGTGCTGAGTGGCGGCGACGGAGCCGACACGCTGACCGGAGGCAACGGGGCCGACACGCTGACCGGCGGCGCCAGCGGCGACCGCTTCGACTTCGACACCCTGGGCGAGATCACTGGCGACGTCATCACCGACTTCGAGGCCGGCGCCGCGGGCACCGACCTCATCGACCTGTCATCGATCGACGCCAACGGAGTGGGCGGTGGCAACGGCACGTTCTCGGCCGCGCTGCGGACCACGGGCCAGGCCTTCACCGCCGCCGGACAGCTGCGGATCTCCCAGGTCGGCCTCAACACGCTGGTCGAAGGCAACACGGACAACGTCTTTGCCACGACGGAGTTCCAGTTGCTGCTGAGCGGCGTGAGCGCCTCCAACGTCCTATCCACCGACTTCATCCGCTGAGGTCGCCCACCCCGAAACGCCTTCTCAGGGCGTTCTTTGGCCCCGCCTTCCGGCGGGGCTTTTTTTGTGTGCGCCGTTCGGTGCCCGATCGTCCATGACCCGTCCCCCAGCCCGCCGCCAGCCATTCGCCAGCAGCCTTCATCCAGTCCGGGGCCGATCGGCTGGCTGGACATGCGAGCGGCATCCCGGGCCCAGCTGATCCAGGCTGGGGTGGATCCGGCTCCCATCATGGTCTGCCGACTCTGTAATATTGTTCAATCAGTTTGATCGGCTGCTGGCGAAGCCATCCGATCAGGCGATTCAGCAGCATGCAATCGTTGCACGGGGTTGAAGACAACCCCAGACACCACCACCCTCACAGTCAGAGGATCAGGGGCACTGGCTTGGAGTACCACCGAGCCAGAATCCAAGCCTCCCCAATGGTCCTGTGGTCAAGCATCAGGATCAAATCTCCTGATAGCAGCTGAGCCGGCTTCGCGCTTGCGCACCTGAGGGAATTTGGGAAGGCTTGGAGCTTCTTTCAAGCGGACAATTCGGCCGACGCAGGACTTGCCGGATCGGCCCTTTGTGCGTAATTATGCAGCAGTTGCATTTTTGAGATCATGCTCACCGGAGCCGACCTCCTCGCCAAGGTCAAAGAACTGGGTGATGTCAGCAAGTCCGACCTTGTGCGGGCCTGCGGTTACGTCTCCACCAAGAAGGACGGCACCGAACGCCTCAACTTCACGGCCTTCTACGAGTCCTTGCTGAACGCCAAGGGCGTTGACTTCGGTACCACGCCGAAAGCTGGCAAAGCAGGACGCAAGCTGAGCTTCAACACCAAGGTGCAATTCAACGGCAATCTGATGGTGGGCAAGGCCTACACCGCCATGCTTGACCTCAAGCCGGGCGATGAGTTTGAAATCAAGCTTGGCCGCAAGCAGATTCGTCTGGTGCCCCTGGGCGCTGAAGACGAAGACGTGTGAGGGCGAGCGCCTCGGCAACCCGGATCCCATCGATCGCAGCCGAAAGGATCCCTCCGGCGTGCCCCCCCCCCTCGCCTGCTGGGTAAAGCCCGGGGGTGTTGGGGCTCTCCAGACTCCCCGAATCCCGCAAAATCCGCACGGGAGATGACGTGCGGGTTTCGACCCCGGTGAGAAGTGCGCCCCCGGAACAGAATCCGGGGATGCGGCGCTCAAACGCCGGCAGGGCTTCGCGGATCGTCTCCAGGACCCAGCTAGGAAGACAGGTGTCGAGGCTGCCCATCCGCACGCCGGGCTGAAACGACGCCGGCACCCCTTCCGCCCCCCGGGCCTGGCTCGGCCGGCCCGCCAGAAAATCATCTACCCATTGGGCGGGTCCCCGGCCATCCGCTCCACCGGCCTGGAACGCCTGCTGCTCCCAGTGGCGTTGAAAGGCCACACCGGCCAGGGGATCTCCGGGGCCGCTGCCCCAGGGCTCCAGATCCTCCCGTTCCACGTTCACCACCAGGGCACTGTTGGCATTGCGTTCATTACGCGAATGCTGGCTCATGCCATTGGTCACCACCGCGCCGGCCTCGGAGGTCGCCCCCACCACCAGGCCCCCCGGGCACATGCAGAAACTCCAGGCACTGCGGGGGGTGGCTCCTGGGTCCGCGGCCCTGTGGTGAACGAGTTTGTACTCCGCGGCCCCCAGCTGGGGATGGCCAGCTGAGGCCCCCCAGCGGGCCCGATCGATCAGGGGCTGGGGATGTTCGACCCGGAGCCCCACGGCAAAGGGCTTGCTTTCCATCGCCACGCCGAGGCCGTGGAGCATGGCGAAGGTGTCGCGGGCGCTGTGGCCCACCGCCAGAGCCACCTGATCGGCCTCAACGCGGTGGCCATCCGCCAGGATCAGCCCTTCGACGGCCCGCGTTGTGGGATTGAGCTCCAGGCGCTCCACCCGGGCCCCGAAGCGCACCTGGCCGCCCATCGCCTCAATTCGGCGGCGCAGTCCGCGCACCACCGTGGCGAGTTTGAAGGTGCCGATATGGGGCCGCTGCAGGGTGAGGATCTCGGGATGGGCACCGGCGGCCACCAGTTCCTCGAGAACCTTGCGGATGAGCGTCTCCGACTCGCTCACCTGGCTGTAGAGCTTGCCATCGGAGAAGGTGCCGGCCCCTCCCTCACCGAACTGGACATTCGACTCCGGATCGAGGGGGCGTTGGCCCCGCCAGAAGCCGAAGGTGTCGGCCGTGCGCTCCTTCACGGGCTTGCCCCGCTCCAGCAGAAGGGGCCGCAGGCCCATTTCGGCCAGCAGAAGGGCTGCAAAGTAGCCGCAGGGGCCGGCCCCCACCACCACGGGACGGGGACCCGCCAAGGGGCCATCCACCCGGGCCACAAGGCGGTAGTGGTCGTCTTGAACGGGACGCAGGTGGGGGTCCCCTTTGAAGCGGCGCAGCAGCCGTCGCTGCGAGGCCGGATCCAGATCCAGTTCGAGATCAACGCTGTAGACCAGCGCAATGGCGTTGCGGCGCCGGGCATCAACGCTGCGTCTGACCAGGCGATGGGAGAGCAGCACCTCCCTGGGCAGCGCGAGCCGACGGCAGATGGCCGCCGCCAGATCATCCTCACCATGGTCGAGAGGCAGCTTGAGTTCGCTGAGACGCAGCACGCAAACCATGGTTCAGGTCTTCTGATGTTTAGGGCAGCACGCAATCCTGCAGCCTTCGCCAAAGGTGCCATGGTGGGTTGTAGGCATCGTTCTGGCAGCCTCCGATGAGCCTCACCCACTGTCCTCTCTGCATGGGTCTGGCCGTTCTCTGCGTCATTCGCAGCGGCGCCCACGCCCTTCTCCTCTGGCGTCTGGCCTGAAGCCCAAGGAGCCGCCACGGATCCACCCCGAGCGCATGCTTGACCCTCTGGCCGGAATTCAGCGTGAGATCCAGCGGGCCGAAGAGCAGGCCCAGTTGGTGGCCTACGCCAAGCTCCGCGATCAGGTGCGAATCGAACGGGGGGCCCCTGGTGAGCCCAGCCGTGGCAACGGCCCCGTCCTGGCCCTGGTGCTTGCACCCCTCGGACTGATCCTGATGCTGATCCATCCCGCCCCCGCCATCGCTTGCTGGGCCGTGGCGGCTTGCCTGTACCTGGCGGGTTCGGATCACCTGAAGCACGACCGTGCGGCGATCCGGGCCGCCGATGCCGAAGCCGAGCGCCGCTGGCGCCGCCAGCAACGCCCAGCCGCGGGTGGCGAGGAGGGGGAAGGAGCGTCGTTCACAACGGCGTTGCGGCCTCCAGGGCCGCAACGGCCAGCCGGGTCCGAACCACGGCGTCCGGATTGAGGCTGATCGAATCAATGCCCTCCTCCACCAGGAAACGGGCGAAGTCGGGATGGTCGCTGGGGGCCTGACCACAGAGGCCGATCTTGCGGCCACAGCGCTTCGCCGTGCGGATCGCCAGGGCGATCATCGCCTTCACACTGGCGTGGCGCTCGTCAAAAAGATCGGCCACCAGGGCCGAATCGCGATCGAGGCCCAGGGTGAGCTGGGTGAGGTCGTTGGAGCCGATCGAGAAGCCATCGAAGCGTTCGGCGAAGGCCTCAGCGGCGATCACATTGCTGGGGAGTTCGCACATCACATACACCTCGAGGCCGTTCTCACCGCGCACCAGCCCCTGCTCCGCCATCAGGGCCAGCACCCGGTCCGCCTCCTCGGGGGTACGGCAGAAGGGCACCATCGGAATGGTATTGGTGAGCCCCATCTCCTCGCGAACCCGTTTGAGGGCCTGGCATTCCAGGGCAAAGGCGGGGGCGAAGGCGGCGGAGGTGTAGCGGGAGGCGCCTCGCCAGCCCAGCATGGGATTCTCCTCAATCGGCTCGAACGCCGCTCCGCCCAGGAGGCGGGCGTATTCGTTGCTCTTGAAATCGGAGAAGCGCAGAATCACCGGCCTGGGATGGAATGCCGCCGCGATGCGGGCCATGCCCTGGGCCAACTTGTCGATGTAGTACTCGGCCGGATCGTCGTAGCCCCTGATCCAAGCGGCGATCTGGTGCCGCTCCTGCTCCGAACTGACCTGCTCGGGATGGAGCAGCGCCAGCGGATGGATGCGGATGTGGTTGGCGATGATGAACTCGAGCCGCGCCAGACCGACGCCGTCGCAGGGGATGGCGGCCAGGTTGAAGGCCTCCTCCGGGTTGCCCACGTTCATCAGGATGCGGGTGGTGGTGGCCGGCAGATCAGTGAGGGGCTGCTCCTCAAGGCGGAAGGGCAGCAGGCCGGGGTAGACGTGGCCCACCTCCCCCTCACAGCAGGCGAGCGTCACGGCGGCGCCATCCTCGAGACGGCGGGTGCCATCCCCCGTGCCCACGATCGCGGTGATCCCCATCTCGCGGGCGATGATCGCCGCATGGCAGGTGCGGCCACCCTGGTTGGTCACCACGCCGCTGGCCTTGCGGAGGATTGGCTCCCAGTCCGGATCAGTGCGCTCCGTGACCAGCACATCGCCCTGCTGGAACTGTTCCATGGTGGCGGGGTCGTGGATCAGCCGCACGACGCCACTGCCCACCGAGGCGCCAATCGCCTGACCGCTCACGATCGGGCTCACCTGGTGGGGCTCCAGGTGCCAGCTGCGCAGCACCGCGCCACTGCGGCGGGATTCCACCGTCTCCGGGCGGGCCTGAAGGATGTAGAGATCGCCACCGGGGCCATCCTTGGCCCACTCGATGTCCATGGGCGTGGGGATGCCCCGGAGCCTGGAGTAGTGGGCCTCGATCGTCACGGCCCAGCGGGCCAGGGTGAGCACCTCCGCGTCGGTGAGGGCGAAACGCTGACAATCGGCGGGATCCACCGCCTCGATGCGCACCGGTCGCCCCGCTTCCGGCGGATCGGCACGCACCAGGCGGATCGCCTTACCGCCCAGCCGGCGGCTGAGAATCGGCCGGAAACCCTGGGCCAGGGTGGGCTTGAAGATCAGCCATTCATCGGGATTCACCGATCCCTGCACCACCGTCTCGCCCAGGCCGTAGGCAGCGGTGAGCAGCACCGCATCACGGAAACCGGTCTCGGTGTCGATGCTGAACATCACCCCGGAGCAGGCCCAATCCGCCACCACCATGCGCTGGACCCCGATCGAGAGGGCCACCTCCAGATGGTCAAAGCCGTTGAGCTCGCGGTACGAGAGGGCCCGGTCGGTGAACAGGGAGGCGTAGCAGCGGCGGCAGGAGTCCAGCAGGGCCTCCTCGCCGCGGATGTGCAGAAAGGTTTCCTGCTGACCGGCGAAGCTGGCGTCGGGCAGATCCTCAGCGGTGGCGCTGGAGCGCACGGCCACGGCCGGAGACCCCAGGGAGCGGTAGGCGATGCGAATCTCCTGCTCCAGCCGCTCGGGCAAGGGGGCTGCCAACAGCAGTGTCCGGGCCGCCTGGCCCGCGGCCTGGAGGGCGGCCAGATCGGCCGTGTCGAGGCCTTCCAGGATGGTCCGCAAGGGTGGCTCCAGGCCGTTGCTGGCCAGGAACAGCCGGTAGGCGGCGGCGGTGGTGGCGAACCCTTCCGGCACGCGCACCCCCGCGGCGGCCAGCGTGCGAATCATCTCGCCGAGGGAGGCGTTCTTGCCCCCCACGCTGGCGATCGCCTCGAGCCCCACGGCGGCCAGCGGCAAAACCAGGGGCCCATCCGCGGCAGGGGCGAGGCGAGCGGGGCCTGAATCGGCGATGGCCATGGGCGATCTCGAAGCTGCTGCAACCATGGCGGCGGAATGGTCGCCTGGATTGCAGCTGCGGCCAGGATCCGGCCGAGGAACCCAGCCGCAAGGCTGCCGCGGGAGTCAGGTTCAGGTGCCGGCGCCGGGCCGCCGGGCGGATGGCGCCTTTCCCTTGGCTGGCGGAAGATCGGGCTTCGAGGCATCCGGCAGCAACAGGGCCAACAGGCCCGCCGCCACCAGCAGCCCGCCCAGAGCCAGGGCCAACGGACGGTTGGCCGCTGCGGGACCGTCAATCCATGCCGCCGTGGCCAAAAAGGCACCACCCAGCAACAGGCTGGGCACGAAGACGATCCCCCGGGCGGTGCGGTTAAGGCCCATGGGATTCAGCCGCAGGGCACGGGACTGGCCAAACCGGCCGCCACCAGCCCCTCCGCCAGGTCACCGGTGTCGCGCTGAAGACCGCTCACCCGCGCCACCAGCAGCCCGTCCTCGCCCTCCGCCAGGGGCCGGAGGTTGACCCGTGTGTGCCGGGGCAGCCTCAACCGGAGCCACGCCTGGGCGGCGGCCTCGGAACCGGGGGTCACGGCCATGCAGCCGAGCTGCACCAAGGCGCTGCGGTTGCGGTCGCCGATCAGCAGACGATCGGGTCCGCTCACCTGCAGCACTTCGGCTGCGCTGGCCGGGGAAGCCGCACCGATCAGCAGAGCCGGCAGTAGCAGCAGGGCCGCCAGGGCGGTCGCCAGGAATGAGGTGATCAGAGTTTGGCGCCGCAGCTTGGGCAGAAGAGGTGGGCGCTGGCGGTGGTTTCACCGCAGGCACCGCACTGGCGAATCGTGTCGATCGCCAACTCGGGATGGCTGGGGAGACCCACCATCTGGGCGTTGCTGGCTCCGGGGGGCACCATCGGATAGCAGTTCTCGTTGCGCCGCACCGTCACATCCACAAACACTGGACCGGGATGGGCCAAGGCCTCAGCGAGCAGGCGATGCAGATCGGCGCGATCGCGAATGGCCACCCCCTTCACGCCGAACGCCTCGGCTAAGGCGGGGAAATCGGGCATGCCACCGGTCATTTCGGAGGCGGAATAGCGCTCCTCGTAGAAACTTTCCTGCCACTGGCGCACCATGCCCTGCCAACCGTTGTTGAGCACCACCACCTTCACCGGCAGGTTGTACTGGCTGAGGGTTCCCAGTTCCTGGATGTTCATCAGGATGCTGGCATCGCCGGCTACACAGATCACCTGGGCGTCGGGGAAGGCGGTCTGCACCCCCATCGCCGCGGGCATGCCGAAACCCATCGTGCCGAGGCCGGCGCTGCTAATCCAGTGGCGCGGCTTGGTGGGGAGGAACTGGGCGGCCCACATCTGGTGCTGGCCCACATCCGTGGTGATGAAGGCCTCGGGAGCCAGCTCCCGCAGGGCAACCACCACCTCCTGGGGGGCGATCTCACCGATGGGTGCCGGCACCACCAGGGGGTAGTGCTGCTTCCAGGTGTCGATCCGCTGGAGCCAGGCTTCGGTGCGGCCGTGGGACTGCTCACCGACAGAGGCGGCCAGCATCTGACGCAGGGCCTGCTCCACATCCGCCACCACCGGCACCTCCGGGATGCGGTTCTTGCCCACCTCGGCAGCGTCAATGTCGATGTGGATCACCCGAGCCCGGGGCGCGAAGCTGTCGAGGCGGCCGGTGACCCGGTCGTCGAAGCGGGCACCGGCGGCGATCAGCAGATCGCATTCGGTGACGGCGAAGTTGGCATAGGCGGTGCCGTGCATGCCGAGCATCCCCACCGCGAGGGGATGGCGCTCATCGAAGGCGCCCTTCCCCATCAGTGTGGTGGTGACCGGCAGGCGAAAGCGCTCCGCCAGCGCCAGGATGGCCTGATGGGCTCCCGAGCTGATCGCCCCACCGCCCACGTAGAGGAGAGGGCGCTGGGCCTGGCGGATCAGCTCAAGGGCAGCGGCAATCGCGGCGGGATCGGGGGGCTGGGGGCCGCGAAAGCCGGCGGGGATCGCCGTGCCGGGCTCCACGGGGACGTAGTCGAACAGCTCGGCTCCCACATCCTTGGGCACATCAATCAGCACCGGGCCGGGACGGCCGCTGGCTGCGATCAGGAAGGCCTCGGCCACGATCCGGCCGATTTCGGCGGGGTCCCGCACCACCCAGGAATGTTTCACGATCGGCAGGGTGATGCCGAAGATGTCGGTTTCCTGGAAGGCATCCGTGCCGATCGCCGCCCGCGGCACCTGGCCCGTGATCACCACCATCGGCACCGAATCCATCTGGGCCGTGGCGATGCCGGTCACCAGGTTCGTGGCACCGGGACCCGATGTGCCGAAGCACACACCCACCTTGCCGGTGGCCCGGGCGTAGGCGTCGGCCGCATGGGTGCCGCCCTGTTCATGGCGCACCAGGATGTGCTTCAGCCAACCGCGGCTCTCGGCCTTATGGAGCTCGTCGTAGATCGGCAGGATCGCTCCGCCCGGGTAGCCGAAGATGTGGCTCACCCCATGCCGGTGCAACGCATCCATCAGGGCGTAACCGCCGCTCACCCTCTGGTCCCGTCCGGAATCTGGAGCGGACAACGGACCTGAGCCGGGGTCAACGGAAGCGGACGGAGCGGCCGTTGCCGCGGGGTTCAGGGGCGTGAGGGTCACGAAGGCGGGAGGCGGGAGGGGGCGGAACGAAAGAGATGTCCTAGCGGAACAGACCAACACTAGGTCGGCGACCCAACGAGGTCTGGGGATCGCTACGGCTCGCGGCCATGGCCCGGAGCACCCGGGCCGGATCGAGCCAGGCACCCCGGTAACGAAGCCCCCAGTGGAGATGCGGGCCCGTTGTGGATCCGCTCAGGCCCACATGGCCGATGGCCTGGCCGGAGCGCAGCCGTTGGCCCTCCACGAGCTGCACCGTACCGCTGCGGTAACGGGATCCTTCAACGACGCCGCCCAGATGGCAGTAGACGTGCTCATAGTCCCCCGAGCGGATGACCAGGCCGTTGCCGCAGCCACCGTCCTGGATCACCTCCACCAGCCTCCCGCTCCACCAGTTGCGAACAGGGGCCCCGAGGGGGGCGGCGATGTCGATGCCGTCGTGGGAGCGCAGCGATCCCGTCAGGGGATGCATGCGCATCCCAAAGGCGCTGGTGTAACCCGCAAAGCCCACAACAGGAAACACCGCCTGGATCCAGCCCCGCTCCCCCAGGGCCCTCGCGTCGCTAGGGAAGAGGAGTCCTGCAGCGAGGCTCAGGAACAGCGGGGCGATGGAAACGCCACGCACGGACCGGAAGTGGCGCCGGACGGGCGCCCCCCGCAGGGGCCGGGCCTCAGAGCAGGCCAAGGGCATGCAGGGGTCCATGACCACTGATCAGCTCCAGTAAGAAAGCGGAGAACCCCACCATCGCCAACCTTCCGTTCCAGACCTCGGAACTGTTGTTCCAGCCCCAGGCCCATTTGTCCTGGGGATAGAGCTTCACCTTGGTGGGCAACTCGGCAGCCTGATCGAGGTTCACCTCGGGGCCCGCCATCGCCTCCTGCACCAGGTCGGCGAGGCCGGCGATGAAGGTGGGATCAATATCGAGGGCTGGCACCCGCAGGAAGTTGCTCACCCCGGCCTCGGTGGCGATCTCGCGGTATTCGATGTCGATCTCCTCGAGGGTCTCGATGTGTTCGCTCACGAAGCTGATCGGCACCACCACCAGATCCTTCACCCCCGCCTCGCCCAGGTCGTGGAGGGCATCCTCGGTGTAGGGCTTGAGCCATTCCACCGGGCCCACGCGGCTCTGGTAAGCGAGCGTGTGGGGATTGACGTGGCCCAGCTCCCTCTCCAGCCGCTGCATGATCAGCAGGGTGCAGGCCTCAATCTCCTTCTGGTAGGGATCGCCGGCCTCCTCCACGTAACTCTTGGGCACACCGTGGGCACTGAAGAACACATGGGCCCCGGCCGGATCGCCGGCGGCACGGATCTGGCGGGCAATCAGGCCAGCCATGGCGTCGATGTAGCCGGGGTGGTCGTACCAGCTGCGGATGCAGCGGATCGGCATCCGGCTGAAGGCCGGATCACCCTGACGCAGCCGCTGCAGCTCCCGGAAGCTGGACCCGCTGGTGCTGATCGAGAACTGGGGATAGAGCGGCAGCACCACGACCTCCTCCACACCATCGGCCTTGATGTCGGCCACGGCCGATTCGGTGAAGGGATGCCAGTAGCGCATCGCCACGTAAGTGGTGGCTTCCACGCCCCGCTTGCGCAGGGTGCTCTGCAGTTCGCGGGCCTGCTGCTCCGTGATCCGCCTCAGGGGAGAACCGCCGCCGATCGAGCGATAGGCCGCCTGGGACTTGCCGCTGCGCAGGGTGCTGATCAACCAAGCCAGGGGCTTCTGGAACGCCGGAATCGGCAACCGGATGATCTCCGGGTCAGCGAACAGGTTGTAAAGAAAGGGCCCCACGTCCTGGATCCGTTCCGGCCCGCCGAGGTTCAGCAGCAGCACCCCGACCCTGGCCATATCCCGATTGCCCAGCAGAAAGCCAGATCGTAATGCCAGACCCCGGAATGGCGCCGTTCAGGGGTGGCGACCCGAGGGCGGGCTCGATAGGGTCCGCCATAGAGGTCCACGGACCCCCTGAGCGACTCCGCCCACACCCTGGACGAGGCCCTGCGGGGCCAGAACGCCCTGCTGGCCTCCCACGGCAGCCGTTGGATGCTGCAGATCCGCGGAGGTCGTCTTTGCCTGCGGGGCCCGCTGCCCCGGAAAAATGGCCAACCGGGATTGCTGCGGCAACGCCTCAGCCTCGGCCTGCCGGCCGATGAACAGGGACTGGGCCGGGCCCTCGCGCTGCTGGCGGGGCTGGAGCGCCAGCTGGCGGAGCATCGCTTCCGCTGGGAAGACTGGCGGCGTCCGCTTCCCCGCGGCATCCCCGCAGCCGACTCCGGCCCGCCGCTCAGGGGCGGCACCACGGCCCAGGAAGCATCACCTGATCCACCCCTCGAGCAGCGGCTGAGGAGCTTCGAGCAGGCCTTCTTTGCCGATCCCAAGCGCCGTCGCCGCCCCGGCAGTCGCACCACCTGGAGCGCCGCCTACCTCCCCTACCTGCGACGCCTGACCACCCAAGAAGGCCACGGCAGGCCGCAACCGTTCGGAATCGCGCTGCTGGAGGAGGTGCTGGAGAGCTATGAACTGGCCAGCCGCAGCCGGCAGCAGTGCGCTATCGCCCTGGCGGCCCTGGCCCGGCACGAGGGCCTGGATCTGCCCTCCGATTGGTCGGAGAGGGCGGGGGGCTACGGACTCCATGCCGCCCGCTTCCGCCAGCTCCCGAGCGATGCCGAGATCCTCACCCTGATGGATCGCATCCCCAACGAGGGCTGGCGGCTGGCCTACGGCCTCATGGCCACCTACGGCCTGCGGAACCATGAGGTGTTCTTCTGCGACTGCTCCGCCCTCAGGCCGGGCGGGGATCGGGTGATCCGGGTGCTGCCCACCAGCAAGACCGGCGAACACCAGGTGTGGCCCTTCCAGCCCGCCTGGGTTGATCACTTTGGACTGGAGCAGCTGGGCCATGACCGCCGCGCCCTGCCGCCGGTACGCACCGACCTGGGGCGCACCACCCTTCAGCAGGTGGGGCGCCGGGTCGCGGAGCAATTCCGCCGCTACGACCTGCCGATCACCCCTTACGACCTGCGGCACGCCTGGGCCGTGCGCACCATCCACGTGGGGCTCCCCGACACGGTGGCCGCGCGGATGATGGGGCACTCGGTGAGCATCCACACCCGCACGTATCACCACTGGATCACGCGCCGCGACCAGCAGCAGGCGGTGGATGCCGCCCTGCAACGGCTGCGGGCGGCCTGAACAACCCGGGGGCGAGACGAGGGTTCCGGCCGCCACGGGCCCGCGGTCGACCGGGGCCCGCCAGAATCGCCGAGCTCCCGCCTGCTCAATTCCCGCGTGCCGCCTCTGCAGCCCCACCAGCCCGGCGCCGAAGCGCCCGCACCCCCGGAGAGCCCCCTCGATCGGGCAGCGGCCGAGCTCGGACCCGGAGGGGATCTGGCTCCCGAGAAGGAGGCGGAGGCCTACCGGCGTCGCATGGCCCGGCGCCAGGAGGTGCAACGCCAACGGGTGGGGGAACGCAACCTGGAGAAGGGCCTGGTGCTGGTGTTCACCGGGGACGGCAAGGGCAAAACCACCGCGGCCCTGGGCCTAGTGCTGCGCACCCTGGGCCACGGCGAGCAGGTGGCGGTGGTGCAGTTCATCAAGGGGGGCTGGCAGCCCGGCGAAGCCAAGGCCCTCGCCCTGTTCGGGGATTCCCTCCACTGGCATGCCCTGGGGGAAGGATTCACCTGGGAAACCCAGGACCGGGATCGGGATCGCGAGCTGGTGCAGCGGGCCTGGGAGCGTTCTTGCACCTATCTCGCCGATGGTCAGCGCAAGTTGGTGGTGCTCGATGAGGTCAATGTGGCCCTGAAACTGGGCTACCTGGAGCTGGATCAGGTGCTGGAAGGGTTGCGACTGCGCCCCCCCCTCACCCACGTGGCCCTGACGGGCCGCGGGGCTCCGGCAGGCCTGCTGGAGCAGGCCGACCTGGTCACCGAGATGCGGCTAGTGCGCCACCCCTTCCGGGAGCAGGGCGTGAAGGCCCAGGCGGGAATCGAGTTCTGAACGGGCGGAGGTCCACCAGAAGGCAGCGGCGCCAGAGTCAGGTCAGCCCGCTGCATCCGAGCGCTCCAGATCCGTCTTCAACCGCACCAAAGACCCCACCAGCACCGAAAGTCCGCTGACCAGCACAGCGCGATGCACCACGGGTTCCCGCCACAGGTTCGGGTCGGTGCTGGCCCGCTCCAGGGCCGAAAGGGTGAGACGGGTCATGAGCTCGCTGAATCGGCCCTCCCCGGAACGGCGGGAGGGGCCGATCGAAGCCCAGCCGTGTTGTCCATCGGAACCGGCGTCAGGAACACCCTCGAACGTCGATGGCTCCTCGACATTCCCATCGCCAGGGCGTTGCGGCAGCGGATCTGGCATCGCAGTGACGCATTTCCCCAACCAAGCGCACCCCCCCTGGGCCCGCAAGGCTGTCGGCCATGGGAGACCACCCAGCCAGAGCGTGGGGGATGGGTTGGCCGGGGGAAGGGTTGCTACTGTTCGCTGGATTGAAGGGCTCGATGGCTTACCGGCGCGTTCTTCTCAAGCTCAGTGGCGAAGCCCTGATGGGTGCCCAGGGTTACGGCATCGATCCGGCCATCGTTCAGTCGGTTTCCAGGGATGTGGCTGCCGTGGTGGCCTCCGGCACCCAGTTGGCGATCGTGGTGGGCGGGGGCAACATCTTCAGGGGTCTGAAGGGCTCCGCCGCCGGCATGGATCGCGCCACCGCCGATTACGTGGGCATGCTCGCCACGGTAATGAATGCCATCACTCTGCAGGATGGATTGGAGCGGGCCGGGGTACCGACCCGGGTCCAGAGCGCCATCTCGATGCAGGAGGTGGCCGAGCCCTACATCCGTCGCAAGGCCATCCGCCACATGGAGAAGGGGCGGGTGGTGATCTTTGCGGCCGGCACGGGCAATCCCTTCTTCACCACCGACACCACCGCCGCCCTCCGGGCCGCCGAGATCGGCGCCGACGTTGTCTTCAAGGCCACCAAGGTGGATGGGGTCTACGACCGCGATCCAGCCCGCTATCCGGATGCGATTCGCTACGAGAGCCTCACCTTCCTTGATGTGCTCAGTGGCGAGTTGGAGGTGATGGATGGTACGGCCATCGCCCTCTGCAAGGACAACGCCATCCCGATCGTGGTGTTTGATCTGTTTGGCGAGGGCAACATCGGGCGGGCCGTGGCCGGGGAGTCCATCGGCACCCGCATCGTGCCTTCCCACTAAGCCTCGCCGCCGCCTCCGCTTCCCCCCTCCAGCCCCCGTCTGAGCAACCAACCCCATGGATCTTGAAGCCAGCATGAGCAAGTCGGTGGAAGCCACCCAGCGCACCTTCAACACCATCCGCACCGGCCGGGCCAACCCCTCCCTGCTCGACAAGATCGTGGTCGAGTACTACGGCGCTGAAACCCAGCTCAAATCCCTCGCCACCATCTCCACCCCGGATTCCCAGACCATCCAGATTCAACCCTTTGATAGCGGCTCGATCCATTTGATCGAGAAGGCGATCGGCATGAGTGATCTTGGCCTGACCCCCAACAACGACGGCAAGGCAATCCGGATCAACATTCCACCGCTCACGGAAGATCGTCGCAAGGAGTTCTGCAAACTGGCGGCCAAGTATGCCGAAGAGGGCAAAGTGGCTCTCCGCAACATCCGTCGAGATGGGATCGATAAAATCAAGAAACTCGAAAAGGAAGGCGACTATTCAGAAGACCAGAGCCGCGACGCCCAGGACAAGGTACAAAAACTCACCGACCGCTTCATCAACGAGCTCGAGAAACACCTGGCCGATAAGGAGGCCGACATCCTCAAGGTTTGAGCACCACGGCCTCCGCCGACGCCATCGTGGTGGGGGCCGGTCCGGCGGGAGCGGCGGCGGCATTTCACCTCGCCAGCTCCGGCCGTCGCGTCATCCTGCTGGAGCAGCAGGAGAGTCCCGGCCAGGCCAATCCCTGTGGTGGGGGCATGGCCGCCTCCGTGCAGCGCTGGTTCCCCTTCGACCTCTCCCCCGCCGTGGATCAGGTGATCCGCCGGGTGAGGTTCACCTGGGCCCTGGAGGACCCGGTTGGCGCCGAGCTTCCCGGTGATGCTCCCTTCTGGATCGTGCGCCGCCGGGTGCTCGACTCCTATCTGGCGGCAAAGGCCCAAGAGGCCGGAGCGGAACTGCGATGCGCCAGCCGCGCCGAGGCCATCGGCAGGGAGGCAGGATTCTGGCAGGTGCGCCTGGCGGGCGGCGAAACCCTTAGGGCTCCGGGCCTCGTCGTGGCGGATGGATCCGGCTCTCGCCACGCCGGAGCGCTGGGCCTCGGCCCGCCGAACCCCCGCTTTGCCAGCACGGTCTCGGTGGAGGTGGATGGCCCGATCGATCAAGCCGATACGGCCCGCTTTGACTTCGGCCTGGTGCACCACGGCTTCTGCTGGGCCTTCCCGCGCCAGGGAGGCACCAGTATCGGGGTGGGCACCTTCATCGGCCAACAGCCCGCCGACGCGGACACCGTTCTCGCGGCCCTGCTCCCCAGCCTCGGACTAGCTCCCGACGCGGGCCAGCGCCGCTCCGGACGGCTACGGGTCTGGAATGGCCACCACCCACTCCACGGGGACGGAGTCGTGGTAGCCGGGGATGCCGCCTCCCTCTGCGATCCCTTCCTGGCGGAAGGACTACGTCCCTCCCTGATGAGCGGCAGCCGCGCAGGCCAGGCGCTAGCGGACTGGCTAGGGGGCGATGGCCAGGCGCTGGCGGGCTACAGCGCCGCCATGCGCCACGACTGGGGCGACTCGATGGCCTGGGGGAAACGGATCGCCCAGGTGTTCTACCGGGTACCGAAGGTGGGCTACCAGCTCGGCATCAAACGGCCCACCGCACCCCAGCGGATCGCCCAGATCCTCTCAGGGGAGATGGGCTACGGCGACATCGCCCAGCGGGTGATCCGGCGGCTGCTCTTCCAGAGGGGCTGATCAGTTGCGGATGCAGTCCTTGAGATCCCTCAGGCGCTGATCGATCGAGCCGAGCAGCTCGATGGCGAACATTGGGGATTCCTGCACGGCAAAGAGAAACTTCTCGCGATTCATCACGAGCAGCCGGCAGGGGGTCACCGCCCGGGCATTGCCGTAACGGCGGTGATCATGGGTGACCAGGGCACCGGCGCCAAAGACATGGCCCGCCTGGATGGTCTCGTGGCCGCTTTCACCGTTCCAGGAGAGCTCCACGGTGCCTTCGAGCAGGCCGAACATGCAGTCTCCCGACTCGCCGGAGCGGAAGATCAGGTCACCGGGTTCGACGTTGATCACCTCGCCGGTACTGGCGAGGGCGCGCATGGTGTCGAGAGAGTGCACGGTTAGGGAGTTCCAAGGTGGGTGGATCTGACGCAGCCGGCCCGACCGAGCTAGTGGGTTAGGGCCAGTGGCGCACCAAGTCCTCCGCGGACATCTGCGGGCACCAGACGGCCATCGTTGTCGGTGTCGAGGGCGTCGAACACCGCATCGCTACCGAGCCACTCCTCGCGGGTGATGCAGCCATCGCCGTCGAGGTCGTTGAGCAGGAAGATCTCGTGAACGGCATGGCTGAAGGCCTCACCCCCCTCCAGTTCAACCAGGCGGTGGGCCAGCTGGGCCTCAAGGGTCTCGATCGCCTTGCTGAAACCGCGGATGCCCTCATCCAGCTTCTCGCTGGCCATCGGATCAGCCGCCATCCGTTCAGCAAAGCTGGCCTGGTCGATGCTGATGCGGGCTTCGGTGCTGCCGGGTGCGGTGGCATCGAGCTTGCGTAGCAGCTCGCCTTCGGTGCTGCGCAACTGATCCATCAGGCCTGGCGAAATGGTGAGCAGGTCGCAACCGGCCAGTTCGATGATCTCATCGAGATTGCGGAAGCTCGCACCCATCACCTCGGTGCGATAACCATAGGTCTTGAAATAATTGAAGATCTGGGTCACGGAGATCACACCGGGATCCTCGGGGCCGGGATAGCTCTCGCGCCCGGTACTCTTTTTATGCCAATCCAGAATGCGCCCCACGAAGGGAGAGATCAGTGTGACTCCGGCTTCTGCGCAGGCGACCGCCTGGGCGAAACCGAACAGCAGGGTGAGATTGCAGTGAATGCCATCCTTCTCGAGACGCTCAGCGGCGCAGATCCCCTCCCAGGTGGAGGCGATCTTGATCAGCACGCGCTCGCGTCCGATGCCGGCCTGTTCATACAGACCGATCAATTTATGGGCCTTGGCCACCGTGGCCTCGGTGTCATAACTGAGGCGAGCATCCACCTCGGTGGACACCCGGCCGGGCACGATCTTGAGGATCTCCTTGCCGAAGGTGACGCTGATCTCATCGAGGGCCTCGCTCACCACCGCATCGGCCCCCGCCTCCCTGCCGATCACCTGCCGCGATTCCCGCAGTGAGCGATCGATCAGATCCTGATAGGCGGGAATCTGGGCGGCCGCCAGGATCAGCGATGGATTGGTGGTGGCGTCCCGGGGGGTGAACTGCCGGATGGCCTCAAGGTCACCGGTGTCGGCAACCACCACGGTCATGGCGGCCAGTTGGTCGAGCAGGTTAGCCATCGAATCGGCAGCTCCGTTGAAGGCGGATTGCTCGCAACTTAGCCAGCGCGAGCGCTGCTGGGGATAGGAATCAGCGGGCTGGTGCGGGTTTCGGCATGGCCGCCGCGACCGGTGCACTCGGCGGAATCTGCTCCAGCACGAGGAGGGCCTCCACGATCTGGCGCGCCACCGGCACCGCCACCGTGGAGCCGTAGGCATTGCCGCCCTGAGGTTCATCCACCACCACGAGCACCACGTAGCGGGGGTTCTCCACCGGCAGCACTGCCACGAAGCTGCAGATGCGGGCACCGGGGATGTACACCCCGTTGCGGGCTTTCTGGGCCGTGCCGGTCTTGCCGCCGATCCGGTAGCCGGGGATCTGGAGACCCTTACCGCTGCCCTTCTGGACCACCGTCTCCATCCAGTCGATCACCGTGCGGGTCACCTTCGGATCGAGCAGCTGAACACCGGTCGGCGTGCCGTGGCTGGCGAGGGCATCACCGGATCGCAAACCACGGGTGATGTGGGGACTCACCAGGCGTCCGCCGTTGGCGAGCATGCCGTGGAGCTGGATCAGCTTGAGGGGCGTCAGCGAGAAGCCCTGGCCGAAGGAGGCCGTGGCCGGCTCGATCGCCCCGCCAGTGAAGTCGGAGCGGCTCTTCAGCTGACCCGCCACGGCCCCCGGCAGATCGGTATCGGGCACCTCATCGATACCAAGGGTGTGCAGCCACTCCCAGTAGCGCTTGCGGTTGACTTGCGCCATCGCCTGCACCATGCCCACGTTGCTCGACACCTGCAGCACCGTGGGGAAATCAATCTGACCATGGCCGCTGTGGTCGGCATTGAAGATCGGCCAACCGCCGATCGTGAGCTGACCTCCGTCGTAGACGCTGCCGCGGGCATCGATCGCCTTCTCCTGCAGGGCCAGGGCAAGGTTGATCGGTTTGAAGGTCGAGCCCGGTTCGTAGAGATCCTGCACCGACCATTCGCGGAACAGACCGGGATCGAATTTCCAGTAGGCGTTGGGTTCGTAGGTGGGGGTGGAGGCCAAGGCCAGCAGCTCGCCGTTGCTGGCATCCAACACAAGGGCAGCCCCGCGCTTGGCACTCCACTGCTTGACCTGTTTGGCCAAGGCCTGCTGGGCCACCTGCTGGAGCCGGGCGTCCAAGGTGAGCTGAAGGCGAAGGTCATCGCCATAAAGGGAACCGGCCGCCAGCCCATCGGGCAGGGGGGTGCCGTCGGCGCCTCTCCTCAGGCTGAAGCGCGTTTCCTGTCGCTGCAGATCCTGGTCACGGCTCAACTCCAGACCCGCCTGGGGCTTGCGCTCGAGATTGAGGAAGCCCACCACGTTGGCAAAGAGCCCTCCCTGGGGATACACCCTCTGGGGATACGCCTCCAGGTCGAGGCCACTGATACCAAGCTTGCGGACCTGGGCGGCGGTTTCGGGATCGAGGTTGGTGGCCAGCTTTACACCGGTGGGACGCGACCCGATCAACTCGACCAAGCTGCCCCTGGGCCTAGCCAGCACCACCGCCAGCTTCCCGGCGACCTCGACCGGGGTGCGGACCAGCTGGGGGGGGTCTCCTGGGAAATTGAAATAGCGGGGGTGAACCCAGAGAGTAAAGCGTTCCTCATCAATGGCCACCAGCCGCCCCATCCGGTCGACCACGGTGCGGCGTTCACCGATCGGATCGATGGACTGGGTCTGGATGGAACGGGCGCGGGCCAGCAAGCGGTTTCCATCCACCAGCTGCAACCAGGCGAGCCGCCCTGCCAGCCCGGTGAGGGCTGCCGTGAGCAGGAGAAAAACCGTCAGCAACCGCTGGGGAGAACAGGTTTGCATCGCGACAACCCGATCTCCCGCCGCACGAGGACCCCGATCGTGACGACGGCGCAGATCGGTGGCTGGGCCCCCAGGCGTGTGGCGACGAGTGGACGCCCTTGCCATCAGTAGCCGGCCGGAATGGGCTGGCGCGGCAGGGCGGCCAGGAGCGAGAGGCCCTGGGACGAAACGGTGGTGGCTGGAGGAACGAGATGCAGCAGCTGCTGGCTGCTCGTGGGCACCAACTGACCGGGGCGTCGCACAGCGGACATGTGGTGCTGCTCCAGCAGGGCAGCCGATTCCTGCAGCTTCTGCTCCAGGGTGCGGGAGGCCTGCAACTGCGTGTAATTCCCCGCCCACACGCTCTGCCAGTGGATGCTGAGGGCACTCAACCCAACCACAGAAAGACCGAGACCGGTGAGCACTCCCGTGCTGATGCGGTGCAGCCCGGCCAAAAGGGGTGATTGGCGCTCGACCCGCCGGGCGGAGAGGGAGCCCTGCAGGACTTGTAAGGACACCGCCCGTCGACCCCGACGGGCGGCCCGATCTTCACGGCCAGGGGAGCGGACACCGGTGCTGTCCGTTGATGGGTCGGTGGAGAAGAGGGCGACCAAGAACGGATAGAGGCGCTGCGCAAGTGAACCACTCAACAACCCCAACGGCAAGCCGGGGCAGCCGCTCGTCAGCTCCCCAGCAAAAGAAGGTTCGCAAAGGTGAGACCGTTCCAGAAGGCGTGCAGCAGCACACAGGACGCGAGGCGCCCCGAGCGCAGGCGCAGCACCCCCAGACCGCTGCCCAGCAGGAAGAGGGGAATCCATTCACCGAGGCTCAGGTGGGCGGCCGCGAACAGGGCCGCACTCAGCGCCACCGCCCCGGCGGGCCCGAGCCAGGTGCCGAGCACGGGCAGCAGCACCCCGCGGAAGAGGATTTCCTCAAAGAGGGGCGCTACCACCACAGCGGTGACGGCAAAACAGGCCAGGGCCAAGGGATCGGAACCCTGGAGCACTAGTTCGAGCATCGGATTGCTGCCGCCGGGGTCACTCCAGAGGCTGTCCACAAGCCAGCCCCCGAGAGCGACCACCGGAAGCACCAGGAGCAGCATCTGCAAGGCCTGGCGGAGGGCCGTTGCCGGTGGTCGCCAGCCCCATTGAAGCCAGCCTCCGGCAGAAATCCCGCTGGCACCGCTGAGCATGCGCCACAGCAAAAGCAGGGGCACCACCGTGAGGGCCAGGTAGAGCACCAGAACCTCGACTCCCTGGGCAAGGGCGGCCGATCCAATCGCACTCATCAAGATGGCCTGCAAGGGCCGCTGTAGCAGTTGAGGCAGCAGCACTTCACCGATCAGCACGAAGCCACCGGCGATCAACAGCGTGGTGTCCACCAATCCCAGGGGTGGCCCCACGAGGGGTGGGGGTGATGCCAACCGTCCCCGAACCAGCAGCCAGATCTCCCGGCCCAGCAGCAACACGCCGGCCACCAGGAGGAGCGCCGGCATCAACGTGACCGCCAGAAGCCGCAACAGCAGGAGCTGGCGCCAGCGGTAGGCGGGGCACTGGTGATCCTGGCCACCGAGTTGCTCGCAGCTGAGCTGACGCACCAGCAGGGGCGCCCGCCAGGGCTCGAGAACCGGTTTCTGGTCTGCCGGCGGCAGGCTGCCTCCCCGGAGTAGGGCTTCCAGGAGGGGGCGGCGGGGTGCATCCACCATCGGAATCAACTCCCGCAACAAAGCCTCGGCACGGGCGGGATCCGACGGTCGTTCCAACAGGGCCAGCTTCAACCTTTGCAGCGCCGGAGCCGGTGAGTCCCCTCCATCAATCTGTTGGGCGAGCTGCTCCACCAACCGGGAGCGGGGGGCCTCCCCGGCCACCAAGCTGGTGAGCCTCGATGGGACCACATCGGCCACCAGGGTGGCCAGTTCGAGCTGGTGCAGATCGAGATCCCCCCCCACGGAGGGGCGCGTCACGCTACTGGCCAGGCCCTCAAACCAGAGAAGGGCGCTCAAGGACAAGCTCAGCAGGGCGAGCAGCACCTTCCAGGTCGGCGCTGGCGCCGCGGCCGGGGGGGAAGGGGGCGGGCCCGGTCGGGGTTGATTCAACCGCAGCCTCATCGCGGAAGGTGGCGCGATTCTCCCGTGTCCCCTGCCGGGACGAGCAGAACCGGCCAGGGGCACCGAGCCATGAAACCGCTCCCATACGATGGGATTCCCGTGGCGCCAGACCCGTGCCCCTTCGGATCCTGCTCGTTCGCCATGGCCTGAGCAGTTTCAACAAGGAACGGCGAATCCAGGGCCGCGACGACCTCTCCACCCTGTCCGAGGAGGGGGCCCAGCAGGCTCGCAGGGCCGGCGAGGCCTTGGGCGACTTACCCCTCAAGGCGGTGTACAGCTCCCCCCTGCAACGCGCCCGCCAGACGGCCGCCCTGCTGCTGGCGGCCCATGGTTCTCCCCAGGACCCGCTCCACGTGGATGAACTTCTGGAAATCGACCTCGCCCCCTGGAGCGGCCTGCGGCGCGAGGACCTGCTGGTGCACGCCCCGGAACAGGAGCGCCGCTGGCGAGAGGCTCCGGAAACGATGGAGCTTGAGCATCCCGACGGCAGGAAATACCACCCCCTTCTGGAACTGATGGACCAGGCTGGGCGCTTCGCCGATCGCCTCCTGGCCGACCATCAGGACAGTCTCGACGCATCCGGCACCGAGACGGTGCTGGTGGTGGCCCACAACGCCATCCTCCGCTGCCTGATGCTGCAGCTGCTGGGGCTGCCGGTGGGGCGCTTCCGCCGGCTTCGCCTCGACAACGCCGCCATCACGGTGCTCAACATCAGCCGCGCCGCCGCTGGTGAACTGGATGTGCAGATCGAGTCGCACAACGGCACGGCCCACCTCGAGGAGGCGCTGCCGCCGAAGGGCGCCGGCCCGCGCCTGCTGCTGGTGCGCCACGGCGAGACCGACTGGAATCGCCAGGGCCGATTCCAGGGGCAGATCGACATTCCTCTAAACGCGAACGGCCTCGCCCAGGCGGAAGCGGCCCGGATCTTTTTGGCGAATGTGCCGATCCAGCGTGCCTACACGAGCTCGATGGCGAGGCCCCGCCAGACGGCCGAGGTGATCCTGCGCTCCCACCCCGGCGTGCCCCTCACCAGCAGCCGCGGTCTGATGGAGATCGGCCATGGCCTCTGGGAGGGCTGCCTTGAGCGGGAGATCGCCGAAGGCTGGCCCCAGCTGCTACGCGACTGGAAACGGTCCCCGGAAACGGTGCAGATGCCTGAAGGGGAAACGGTCCAACAGGTGTGGGACCGGTCTCTGACCACCTGGAGTCGCATCGTGGCGGGCCTGGATCCCGCCGAAACGGCCCTGGTGGTCGCCCACGATGCGGTGAACAAGACCATCCTGTGTGCCCTGCTCGGCCTCACCCCGGCCGACATCTGGGCCGTCAAACAGGGGAATGGGGGGGTCACGGTGATCGATTACCCCACCGGAGCGGCCGGTGATCCCGTGGTGGCATGCCTCAATCTCACCGGTCACCTCGGGGGAGTGCTGGACCGCACCGCCGCCGGCGCCCTCTGAACCTGCCGATGCCCGCCCCCCTTCTGCTGCGGCAGGTGAACCTGCTGGAGGGCCCCCACAGTCCCGAGCGACGGGCCGATGTGCTCCTGGAAGGCCAGCGCTTGTGCGAGATCCTTGCAAGCCCTGCTGCCGGGGGGCCGACCACCCCGGCCAGCGCGACGGACCTTCCGGGCCCCGTCGAACTGGAGGCCTCCCATCTCTGGCTTGGCCCGGCCCTTGTTGATCCCCACAGCGTTCTGGAGGATCCCTGGCTCGGCAAGGCTGAAACCCTCACCTCCCTGGCCCATGCGGCCCGCTCCGGGGGATACGGCACCGTGGCCCTGCTTCCCTGGGCCCGTCCCTGGCGCGACCGGCCGGAGAGCCTAATGCTCTCCTGGCCTAAGCCCCTGCGGCTTCTGCTGTGGGGCGCCTTCAGCCAAGGGGGCGAGGACCGGGAGCTGGCCGTCCATGCCGACCAACTGGCCGCCGGAGCCTGCGGATTGGCGGGATCCGCCACCCTGCCGCCCCTGGCCCTGCTGGAGCGGGGCCTACGCCTGGGGGAGACCGGTCGCCACCCGGTGCTGGTGGCCCCGCGTGATCTCTCCCTCACCCAGCAAGGGTTCGTGCGGGAGCGGGTGGAAGCGCTGCGGGGGGGATGGCCAGTGGACCCAGAGATCAGCGAACTCCTTCCCCTCCAGAGCCTGCTCACCCTCGCCGATGCCCTGCCGGATGCCTCCCTGCGGCTGATGAACCTCTCGACGGCCGAGGGGGTGGAGCGGCTGCGTCAGCGGAGGGGGGGGCAGCCCCAGGCCAGCGTGGGCTGGTGGCACCTCCTAGCCGATAGCGGCAGCCTGGATCCCGCCGCCGAAGGCTGGCGGATGGTGCCCTCCCTCGGGGGGCCCGCTGACCGGGAGGCCCTGATCGACGGCCTGGCGGACGGCACCCTCAGCGCCGTGGCCGTTCAGCATGAGGCCCTCGACGCGGAGGAGCGCCTCCTGCCCCTCGACCAGCGCAGGCCTGGCCTGGCCGGCCATGGGCTGGTGCTGCCCCTGCTCTGGGAAGCCCTGGTGGCCGGGGGAACCTGGAGTGCCCAGCAGTTGTGGCAGGTGTTGTGCTGGGGTCCCTGTGGCTTTCTGGATCTGCCGCCCTCCCGACTGGAGGCCGGCAGCAGCGACTGGATCCTGTTCGACCCTGCGGCCCCGGGAGGATTTGGTCCGGGCCAGGATCCATCCCTGGCCGCCAATCGGCCCGAACCACCGCAAGGGGAATTCCGGGGTCGCGTGGTCGCCTCAGGCCTCAGCGATCCGAAGGAGTGGCTGCTCCGAGTCCCCCCATCGAGCTGAAGGGATAGAAGCGGTAGAAGGCCCGGCCAATGATCTCGTTGCGGGGTAGAAAAGGTCCCCCCGGCCAAAAACGGGAATCCCAGCTGTTGCCGCGGTTATCGCCGAGCACCACGAAGTGACCCGGCGGAACGACCACGTTGAGGGTTCGGCAGGGACCCAGTCCCTGGGAATCGACCGGACAGGTTTTGCTGACGTAGGGCTCGGCCAGGGCCTTGCCATCGATGCTGACCCGGCCACGGGGATCCACCACCAACCGTTCACCGGGAAGAGCCACCACCCGCTTGATGAAGGCGTCACAGGCCGGCTGCTCCAGCCCTGGAAGTGAACCAATCAGGGGAAGGTTCACGAGCAGGCACTGAAGCGGCCCGGCCCCGCTGCCCTGGGAGAGCATCACAGGATCAAAGTGCTGGGGGGCGTGGAACACCACGATCTCGCCGCGGCGAGGCGCTCGGTTGCGGTACGTGAGCTTTTCCACCAGCAGCCGATCTTGGAGCTGCAGGCCCGGCAGCATCGAGCCCGAGGGAATGTATCGAGCCTCCACCAGGAACTGACGGATCCCCAGGGCGATCGCCAGGGTGATCAGAACGCTGCGCCAGAACTCCCAGGGACTCTCACCGGAAGCTGGAGGACGGGGAAGATCCCCGGAGAGTGAGGGGGAATCGCCAGGCCCGGAATTAGCCGCGGAGGGATCCGGTATCAGAGGATCCATGGGCGTCTTGGTTGGCGTCAAGGCACTCCTGCGGCGGTCAACGTTGTAGCCAGGCAGATTAGACGCTCCTTGGGGGATCCCTTCGATGGCCCGACCCCGCTGGCACCGGAGCCCATCGCCCCAGGGCAGCCGCATCGGTCTGCTCTGGGACCGATCCGTGGCGCTCTGGGCCGCCCTGAATCTGGTCCTGGTGGGATTCGACATCACCTACGTCCCATTCCGCACCTTCTGGCTTCAGCGGAACCTCTATCCAATCCCCTCCGTGCCGCTGGTGGTGCCACTCACCCTGCTGCCGGACATCACCCCGTGGGTGGATCCGATCAAGGGGATCGAACCCCACCGCGAGACCAGCACCTATCTGCGCCAGTTCCAAGCCCTGGATGCGGCGATGGCCCTGGGCTCCGGTCAGGGGCCGACCCCCAACGTGACCCCGGCGCAGCGGGCCCTGCTGCAGCGCCAGCTGGAGGCCACCCTCCAGATGATCGACACCAACCCCTTTCAAGCCTCCGGAGCCAGCGGCACCCTGGAGAAGATCAAGGGACGGCTCCGCCAGCGGGCCAACCTCGACTCCGCCAAACAGGCCGCGGCAAGACTCCTGAGCCCCGCCTGGATGGCCAACCATCCCTGGAGCCAGGAACGGCGCTTCTGGAACGACCAGGTGCTGCCACTGGTGGCCACGAACTACTGGCGGTCGATCGATGAAAACGGTCGCCCCACCGACCACTTCTGGCGCATCGACCTGTTGCTGTTCCAAAGCGTCTTCGCCCTGGATGTTCTGCTGCGCGCCGTGCGGCTGCGGCGCCGACTGCCCGGGCTGAGCTGGCGCGATGCCTTCCTGAGGCGCTGGATCGATTTGCCCCTCTTGCTCCCCTTTTGGCGCTGGCTGCGGGTGGCGCCGGTGCTCGAACGCCTGCAGACCAGCGGCCTGATCAGCATCGAACCCCTTAGGGCGGTGGTGAGCCGGGGCGTGGTGGCCCTGCTGGCGGTGGAGTTGTTCGAGGTGCTGGCCCTCCAGCTGCTGGATGGCCTGCAGCAGGTGATCCGCTCGCCGCGCTGGCCGGCCAGGATCCGATCCCTGCGGTCCCACCAGACGGTGGTGACCCATGAGCAGAGGGAGCTTGTCGAACTGATCCGGATCTGGGCCCCCCTACTGCTGGTGCAAGTGGCGCCCCGGCTGGCACCGGAACTGGAGGGGGTGCTGGGTCACGCCCTCCAGCAGAGCCTCCAGGCGGCGATCGTCCCCCCCCCCCTGCGCCAGCTCCAGCCGGTGCTGGCCGTGGAGAAAGGCTTCAGCCGCCAATTGGCGGGTGGGGTTGTGGACAGCCTGCTCGACCTGACCCGAAGCACGGGCGCACGCCTGGGGCAACGGGATGATGAACAGCTGGCTCTGCTGCAGCGCTTCGTGGACCGCTTCTGGGAAGAGCTGGCCATGGCCCTCGAGAGCGGCCCAGCCTTGGAGCGTTCCCAAGACCTGCTCAACGCCCTGATCGAGGACGTCAAGCGCACCTACCTGCGCCAGATCAGCCGTGCCGGCGTTGGGGTGTTGATCGAAGAGCTCGATCAGATCATCGTGCAGGGTGGCAAAACGCCTGAATCGATCACACCGCCGCCTCCGGGATGAGCAAGGCCTGCCACTCCTGCGGGCGGAAACCGGTGCAGATTCTCCCCTCCGAGGTGATCAGGAAGGGACGCTTGATCAGCATGCCGTCGGCCGCAAGGGCATCGAGGGCAGCGCCATCATCCAGGGCCGCCACCCGCGCAGCCCCAAGGGCCCTGTAACGCTGGCCGCTGGTGTTGAACAGGCGCGAGCGGGTTGCGAGCTGCCGCAGGGCCTCTTGCAAATCATCCCTGGAAGGGGGAGTCCGGGTGATATCGAGCACCTCAGCGCTGATGCCGTGCTCCGCCAGCCAAGAAAGGGCCTTGCGGCAGGTTCCGCAGGGCCCGTAGGTATAGACGCGAACGCTGCAGGCCAAGGGAATGGAGAGATCGGTTAAGGGTCAAGGATGGGCCTGTCCCGTTCAGCCGCGACCCACCAGCGCCTTGAGGGCACCCACCAGGCTGTTGGAGCCCTTGCCCACCCCTTCGGAGGGACGGGTGCGGACCGTGACATCACCGTTCACGGTGGTGCGGCAGCTGAGGCGGTAGCTGGCGGGGCGATCGGCGAGGTAAACCTCCTCCACATCGCTGCGGGGGGAAAGATTGCGGGCCCCCTCAAGAACTTCCACCACACAGGTGCCGCACTGGCCCAGGCCACCGCAGTTGTTGAAGTTGTTGAGGCCCTTGTAAGGATTGATGCCCGCGTCAAGGGCCGCCTTACGCAGGTTGGCGCCCTCAATGCAACCCACCTGCTGGCCTTCCTGGTCAAAACGGATGGTGGGCACGGTCGGTCGGGGGATACGGGCGCCGCTCAACCTAAAGCACACCCAACCCAGGCCAGCGGCCGATGGCCCAGCTGCGCAATCGCGTGTTGGTGATCACGGCCCCAAGTGCGCCCCAAAGCTGGGGGCTGGCGGGGTGGGGATTCCACCGGATGGGGGCTTGCCTACGATGGATCCCTTACGCGGTAGGTCCGTGGCTCAGATGGAGGCAACGGTTGGGTCAAGCCTGGAGGCAACCGGGGAGGCAAGCTATGAACAGATCGTCACCCAACTGATACCCGGCTACGCCAGCCTCGCCCGGCTGGGGGTGGCCCTGCTGGCGGCCTCCCCCCTGGCTGCTGCTCCGGGAGCTTCCGTTCTGGTGGCCGGCTGCGGCAGCGGAGCGGAGTTGCTGGAGGCCCGCGCCCAGCGACCCGACTGGCATCTCACCGGTCTGGATCCGTCCGCCGCCATGCTCGATGTGGCCCGCGGACGGCTTGCGAAGGAACCGGGCATCGACTGGCAGCAGAGCAGCGTGGAAAGCCTCGAAGCCCGGTCCCGATTCGACGGCGCCCTGGCCGTGCTGGTGCTTCAGGCCCTTCCCGACGATGGCAGCAAGCTCGCCTTTCTCACTGCCCTGGCCCGCAGCCTTCGCCCGGGCGGCCAGGTGGTGCTGGTGGATCTGATGCAGCCGGAACGCTCGCCGATCCAGCAGCAGCTGCGGGAGGCCCGTCTGGGTTTCCAGAAAGCCAGTGGCTTCGACTCCGCCAGCGCCGCAGAGGATCCGGGGACCCCACGAACCGCAACAACGGATCTGGCCGGCAACGATGCCCTGATGGGGGGCCTCACCACCGGTCTGCACCCGATCGGCCTCTCCAGGCTGGCCGCGTTGGTGGCAGCAGCCGGATTCGGTGATCCGGCCCCGGTCTACCAGGCCCTCGATGTTGAGGGTTTCCTGCTGCAGCGAAGGGATTAACCGCAACCCGAGGCGGCCGCCTGAGTCCGTGCCAGCAGTTCCGGCACCGCCCCGTGATCAAGCCAGCCGAGAATGGTGATCGGGCGACCCTCCAGACTCCGGTAGGTGCGGAAGAACTCCGTGACATCGGCCAGCTGGGTGGGTGCAATCTGGGCGATGCTCGTAATCCCATCCTTGCGGGAATCGGCAACGGGCACGCAGAGCAGCTTGCCGTCTCGATGGCCACCATCAATCATGTCAAGGCAACCGATCGGCCGGGCAAGGATGAGGCAACCCGCGAAGGTCGGTTCATCCATGATCACCATGGCATCGAGGGGTGAACCATCCTCGGCCAGGGTGCCCGGCACGAAGCCATAGTCGAACGGATAACGCACGGAGGAGTGCAGCACCCGATCCAGAACCATGACACCGGTGGTGGGATCAAACTGATACTTATTGCGACTTCCTGCCGGAATCTCCACCAGGAGATTCACGAACCCCGGGGCTGGACAGGCCGGAAGGGTTGTGAGATCCATGGTCCTGACTGCTCTGAGGCAGCCTAGGCAGCCGTAAGCTGCTCGGATGATTTTCGCGGTCTAGCACCACGCTGGTCAGGGGAACAACCACCGTGACCAGGGCGATGGTCACCCCGCCAATCCAACCGAGGCCCTGGCCGAGCCCTTCGCTGAGATCCGGGGTGCTCTCCGGGAAACGATCGATCGGCGCCCCCGGCTTCGCGCTAATGACTTCACCCTTGGTACCGAACTGGAGAAGCGCGGATGGGGCCGCTAGGGAAAGGTCTAGTGGGGGTCTCTCGAGCTCCGGACTGGGAGGATCCTCGTCACCATCCCCGTCTCCGGGGGCTTCGGAGGGCGCTGGGGGCACGGACGAGAGGGAGGGCGCCGAGTCGGGAAGGAGAACAAGGCGCGCGCGGCGCCGACTGGGAACAGAATCCATGGGGTGGTGGAGCGCATCAGCTGCGGTCCACTGGAGCGGCAGGGGGATGCCGTATTAACAGAAAGTCAGTTTGGCACCCCGAACCCGATCATGCAGCCGGTCTGGACTGATTGTGGAGTTGGCGGGGCGTGGCGTGGGTGGTGGGCAGCCCATCGAGGGCATCCAACCGCTGGCGAATCGCCCGCAGCTCCTCAAGGATGGAACCAAGGAGATGCTGGGTGGCGGTCGAGGGGGAGTTGAGCACCTCCACGGTCACCTCCTTGATCCGCAGCACATCCCGGGCGAATCGGGCCACCTCGTTGGGATGGAAAAGAAGGGGCTCCTTTTGATCGCTGCGGTATTCGGGGTTGAGCTTGCGGGGATTGAAAGGCGGATTGAGGTTGCGGGGGTCCGTGTTGGTGTAGCGATACACCGAGGCCCTCGACCGGTTCAAGCACTTCTGAACCTCCTCGATCATGACCAGCGATTCCTCAGTGGAACCACCCCCTTCCGATAGGGCTCCAATCACATCGCTGACCGACAGTGGGCCGTGGCCCTGGCCAGCCGGCTGCCCGTGGGACCCCTGGGGACCAGATTGGGCAGCACTGGGCTGGGAAAACATGGGCTAGTACAGGCTTTACCGTCGTGGTCAGCGACCCTAGCAGAGGTTTTTGCACGCTCTTGTGATCGGAGGGACCTTCGCCCAAGGCCCATCAGGCTGGGGTGGTAATCTCCGGCCGCCGGTTGGTAATTCCTGGGTCATGCGCGTCTCCTGCCTGATGCTGGTGACGTTGCGGGATGATCCGGCCGAAGCCGAAATTCCCTCCCACAAGTTGCTGCTGAGGGCTGGTTACATCCGCAGGCTGGGCTCGGGTATCTACGCCTATCTACCCCTGCTCTGGCGTGTGCTGCAGAAGATCTCCGCGATTGTGCGGCAGGAGATGGATGGCACAGGCGCCCTAGAAACCCTGCTGCCGCAGCTGCAGCCGGCCGATCTCTGGCAGCGGAGTGGCCGCTGGGCCGGCTACACGGCCGGCGAAGGCATCATGTTTCACCTGGAGGATCGCCAGGGCAGGGAACTGGGCCTCGGCCCCACCCACGAGGAGGTGATCACGGCCCTAGCGGCGGACCTGCTGCGTTCCTACCGGCAATTACCGGTGAATCTTTATCAGATTCAGACCAAGTTCCGCGATGAGATCCGCCCCCGCTTCGGTCTGATGCGGGGGCGCGAATTCATCATGAAGGACGCCTACTCCTTCCACGCCGACGAAGCCTCACTGCGCCAGACCTATGCGGCCATGGACGGCGCCTACCGGCGCATCTTCCGCCGCTGCGGACTGAAGGCGGTGGCCGTGGAGGCCGACAGTGGTGCGATCGGCGGCTCCGCTAGCCAGGAGTTCATGGTCACCGCCGACGCGGGCGAGGACCTGATCCTCACCAGCGCCGACGGCAGCTATGCCGCCAATCAGGAGCGCGCGGTTTCCCTTCCATGCGAGCCGGCGGACCTGCCGGGAGGGCTGCGGGCAGGCGGGGCCGGCGAGCTCCTGGCCACCCCTGGCCAGACCACGATCGAGCAGCTGGTGGGCGCCCATGGATTCGAGGCCAGCCAGCTCGTCAAGGTGCTCCTGCTACTGGCCCGCTTCGAGGATGGTCTCCGCCAGCCCCTGCTGATCAGCCTGAGAGGTGACCAGCAACTCAACGATGTGAAGCTGGCCAACGCGGTTTCGGCCCGACTGGCCGGCGACCATGGCGTTCTATTGGGGGTCGATCCGCTCAGCCCTGAGCTGGTGGCTGAGCTGAAGCGCAGCGAGGGCCTGGCCATCGATCTGGCCGCCATCCCCCTGGGATACCTGGGACCGGACCTCGGGGATGCCGTACTTTCCACCACCGCTCAGACGAGTGGCAGCCATCCAGTCGCGACAAAGCTCGGCTCCACTACCTCCAGTTCGCCTTCCCCCAGTCTGGCGAGACACTTCCTGCGCCTCAGCGACCCCACCGCCGCCGACCTGCCGGCTTTTATTTGTGGCGCCAACCAGGTGGATCAGCATCGAATCGGCGCCGGCTGGGCTGGGCTGGGATTGCGTCCCGAGGTGGTGGATCTGCGGGCCGCCCAGCCCGGAGACCGCTGCCTGCACGACCCCAACCAGACCCTGGCGGCAGCCCGCGGCATCGAAGTGGGCCACATCTTCCAGTTGGGCAGGAAGTACTCCGATGCGATGGAGGCGCGCTTCACCAACGACCAAGGCGTCGAGGAGAGCCTGTGGATGGGGTGCTACGGCATCGGAGTATCCCGGCTGGCCCAGGCGGCGGTGGAACAGAACCACGATGCCAACGGCATCTGCTGGCCCCTGGCGATCGCCCCCTTTGAGGTGATCGTCGTGAGCGCCAGCGCCCAGGACCCCCTGCAAGTGAGCCTCGCCGAGGAGATCTACGGCCGCCTGCTCAGCGCCGGGGTCGATGCGCTTCTCGACGACCGCGATGAGCGCGCCGGCGTGAAGTTCAAGGATGCCGATCTGATCGGCATCCCTTGGCGTGTTGTGGTGGGTCGCGGCGCCGCCAATGGCCAGGTCGAAGTGGTATGTCGTGACGACGGTCAACGGCGCGACCTGGCCATCGAAGCGGCCATCGAGACCCTGCTGGAGGTGATCCCGGCGGCCCGCTCTGGACTGGAGAGCGGCGTCGAGGCCTGACATCCGGCCCATCACCAGCCCCCCCACGGGCTCGCCCGTAGGATCTTCAGCATTCGCACACGCATCCATGGCCGCCCTCCTGCCCCGGATCAGCAGCTGGGCCAGGCGCCTGGTCGACGGCCTGACGGCATCCGCCCTGCGCCCCCTGCTGGCCCTCGGCCTCTGCCTGTGTCTGAGCCTCTCCGCCTGCTCCGGGGCCGGTGGCGGCCTCACGGGCAATTACGTGGATGACACGGTGAGCGTGGCCCAGACCCTGCTGACCACCATTGCGATTCCCCAGGATGATCCGGCCCACGCCCAGGCCGAAACCGACGCCAGGCTCCTGATTACCGACTACATGGCCCGCTACCGGCCGCGCCGTGACGTGAACGGCCTGGGGTCCTTCACCACCATGCAGACCGCCCTGAACTCCCTGGCGGGTCACTACACGAACTACGCCAACCGCCCCCTGCCGGATGCCCTGCGCAGCCGCCTCGAGAAGGAACTGCAACGGGCTTCCACCAGCGTGGTTCGCGGCGCCTAAAGGTGGACGGCCGCCGGAAAGCCCCGCAACAACCGGAAAGCCCCGCAACAAATTGCCGGTTTTTTTGACGAAGGGGCTGTTGATCTGAGAACCTGTCTGATTGTGCTTCCAAGCGGCTTCGGGCCGCTGTGTCCTTGGCCAACGTTGTCGTCATCGGTGCGCAGTGGGGTGACGAAGGGAAGGGGAAGATCACCGATCTGCTGAGCCGTTCCGCCGATGTGGTGGTGCGCTACCAGGGGGGCGTGAACGCCGGACACACGATCGTCGTTGATGACCGTGTCCTGAAACTCCACCTCATTCCCTCCGGAATTCTCTATCCAGATACCACCTGTCTGATCGGATCGGGCACGGTGGTGGATCCCAAGGTGATGCTGGGCGAACTCGACATGCTCCGCAGCTACGGGATTGAGATCTCGGGGCTGAAGCTCGCCGGCACCGCCCACGTGACCATGCCCTACCACCGCCTGCTGGATCAGGCGATGGAACAGCGCCGCGGCGACCGCCGCATCGGCACCACCGGCCGGGGCATCGGCCCCACCTACGCCGACAAATCCGAACGCAACGGCATCCGGGTGATCGACCTGCTCGATAGCGAGCGGCTGCGCGACCGGCTGCTGGGGCCCCTAGCCGAGAAGAACGACCTCCTGCAGAAGGTCTACGGACTCGATCCCCTCGACCCCGAAGCGGTGATCGCCGAGTACGCCGACTATGGCCAGCGGCTCGCACCCCACGTTGTGGATTGCACCCGCACCATCCACGAAGCCGCCCGGGCCCGCAAAAACATCCTCTTCGAAGGGGCCCAGGGCACCCTGCTCGACCTCGACCACGGCACCTACCCCTATGTGACCTCCTCCAACCCGGTGTCGGGGGGGGCCTGCATCGGTGCCGGCGTGGGCCCCACCCTGATCGACCGGGTGATCGGCGTCGCGAAGGCCTACACCACCCGCGTGGGTGAGGGTCCGTTCCCCACCGAACTCGAGGGCAGCCTCAACGACCACCTCTGTGACCGGGGCGGTGAGTACGGCACCACCACGGGCCGCCGCCGGCGCTGCGGCTGGTTCGACGGCGTGATCGGCCGGTACGCGGTGCAGGTGAACGGCCTCGACTGCCTGGCGATCACCAAGCTCGATGTGCTCGATGAGCTCGATGAGATCCAAGTTTGTGTGGCCTACGAACTCGATGGCCAGCGGATCGAGTACTTCCCTTCCAGCGCTGAGGATTTCGCCCGCTGCCACCCGATCTTCGAAACCCACCCCGGCTGGATGTGCTCCACCGCCGACTGCCGCAAGCTGGAGGACCTCCCCGCCACCGCCCGCGCCTACCTCCGCTTCCTGGCCGAACTGATGGAGGTGCCGATCGCCATCGTGTCGCTGGGAGCCCAGCGCGACCAGACGATCGTGGTGGAGGATCCGATCCACGGTCCCAAGCGCGCCCTGCTCAGCGTCTGAGCGTCTCCCCGCCGGGCAGGAGCGGGTGCCAGCCCTCGGGGCCATGGCCCCGGTCTGATGCCCTCCCTTTCTGATCTCCCGCACCCCTGCATCCCTGTGAGCTCCTCCCCCAAGACCCTCGATGTGGTCGGCATCGGCAACGCCATCGTGGACGTGCTGGTGCAGGCCGACGACGCGTTCCTCACCGACCACGGCCTCAGCAAGGGCAGCATGGCCCTGGTGGACGAGCAGCAGGCCGAACGCCTCTACGCCAGCGTCGGACCGGGCCTCGAGACCTCCGGCGGATCGGCAGCCAACACCCTGGCCGGCATTGCCCAGCTCGGGGGCCGGGCCGGCTTCATCGGCCGGGTGCGCAACGACCAGCTGGGGGCAATCTTCGCCCACGACATCCGGTCGGTGGGAGCGCGCTTCGACACCCCCGCCGCCGAGAGCGGCCCCTCCACGGCCCGCTGCCTGATCCTGGTCACCCCGGATGCCCAGCGCACCATGTGCACCTACCTGGGGGCCTCGGTCGGGCTCGATCCGGCCGACCTGGATCTGGACCTGGTGCGCCAGGCCGAGGTTCTCTATTTGGAGGGTTACCTGTGGGACAGCGAGGAGGCCAAACGGGCTTTCCTCGCCGCGGCCGAGGTGGTGCGCGCGAGCGGCGGCCAGGTGGCCCTCTCTCTCTCCGATGGCTTCTGCGTGGATCGGCATCGCGCCAGCTTCCAGGAGCTGGTGGATGGCCATGTGGATGTGCTCTTCGCCAATGAGTCGGAGATCTGCTCCCTCTACGAGGCGGATTCCTTTGAAGCCGCCGCCGACCAGGTGCGGGGGCGCTGCCGGGTGGCTGCCCTCACCCGCAGTGAGCTGGGCTCGGTGGTGCTCAGCGGCGAAGACACCGTTCTGATTCAGCCCTACCGACTTGGCGAGCTGGTGGACACCACCGGGGCTGGCGATCTCTATGCGGCGGGCTTCCTCTACGGCTACACCCGCGGCGAGAGCCTGGAGCGTTGCGGGCGCCTGGGATCTCTCTGCGCAGGCCAGGTGGTGACCCAGCTTGGCCCCAGACCCCAGGCCTCCCTTCCCGACCTGGTGGCCACCCACCTGGGCTGAGGCCCTGGCCTTGCAGCCCTCTCCTAACCCAGCTGCTCCCCCAGCCAGAGGCCGTAGTCCCCGCGGCTGCTGCCGGCGAGCACGATCCATTCCGGAGTCTGGTACCCATGCAGAGCCTGGAGGGCCCGATGGAGATCGGGGAGCTGCTCCGGCCCGGTCTTGAGTAGCAGTTTCACCTCATCGGCCGTTTCGATCGCCCCCTGCCATCGGTAGTGGGAGCGCACGGGCAGCACGCTCACGCAGGCCACCAGCCGCTGCTCCAGCAGGGCCCGGGCCAGGGCGTCGGCCCGCTGGGGGGTGGCCTCGGAGGTGAGCACCACGCAGACCGAGCGATCCGCTGACGGGGGGTGCACCGCCGCCTTGCCGTCAGCTGGTTCCATGCGCCTCGGCCCCTTCACTCACCCCCACTCTGGCGTCCCCAGGCGATCCAGCAGGCTCTCCATGCCGTGGCACTCCAGGCCCGGCGGTTCAGGAGGCCGCTCCAGCAGCAGCAGGGGCAAGCCAAATTCGGCGGCCAGGGTGTGCCAGAGGTGCTCCGTGACACCTCCAGAACGGCGACAGAGCACCGCCTCAATGCCCCAGCGCCGGCACAGGGCCCGCTCGATCAGCCCCCCCGGGGAAGGACGCAGGCAGGCCACCCGATCGGCCGCCAGCCCGGCCGCCATCGCCTCGGCCAAAGCCCCGCTGCTCGGGAGGATGCGGGCGTGGTGGCGCGACCCGGGGCTGTGGGCCACGGCGCTCGCCAGGTGGCGGGCGCCGATCGCCAGCAGAAGGGAGCGGCCGGTCAGGGGAACGGTGATCAGGGCGCTCAGGTTCTCCAACAGGGTGGCGCCGCCCAAGGGGAGCAGGGGCCTCTGGAGACGGAGCAGGGGCTGGGCCCGCAGCCGGCAGGCCTCCGCAAGGTCGGCGCTGATGCGGCGGGCGAAGGGATGGGTGGCATCCACCACCCACGCCGGCCCCTCCCCCGCCGCCTCGGCCCGCGCTAGGGCTTCGGCCACGGCTTTCGTTCCGCCGATCGGGCCCACCGCCAGCTCCAGGGCCGGCGCCGCCGGATAGGAGCGGGCTGCCCCCTCGCTCACCACCCACACCCGAAGCCGCCATCCCCGCGCCAGCAGGGCCGTTGCCAGGGGGGGGCCCTCGCCTGTGCCGCTCAACAGCCAAATCCGGTTCCCCGGGTGGTGGGGTGGACGGGTGTGCATCAGGATGGGCGCTCCAATCCGTGGGTACGGGCGTGAATCACTGCTTACTAGAGGTGGAGGTGCTGGAGGCACCCCAGATCCGCTACACCCAGGACAACCAGACCCCCGTGGCCGAGATGGGCGTCCGGTTCGATGGGCTGCGTCCTGATGACCCCCCGGGCCAGATCCGGGTGGTGGGCTGGGGCAGCCTGGCCCAGGATCTGCAGAACCGGGTTCAGGTGGGCCAGCGCCTGGTGCTGGAGGGGCGACTGCGGATGAACACCGTGAGCCGCCCCGACGGCGTGAAGGAGAAGCGGGCCGAATTCACCCTTTCCCGCCTCCATCCCTCGGGGGCAGCCCCCGCCGGAACACCGATCGCCGCGGAACCCCGGGGGATGGGCACTCCCACCGCCGCGCCCGTGGTGCGGCGCGGCGCGGCCGCCGCCAGCGGCACCAGGCCTGCAGCGCCGGCCGCAACCCCGGCAGCACCAGCCGGCAAACCTGCCGAAACCGCCGCTCCGGTGTGGAACACCTCGCCGCTGGTGGCCGATCCCGAAGGGTTTGACGAGGAGGACGACATTCCCTTCTGAACACCGACCGGCCGCATGGCTGGCAACAATCAGACCGTGCCAGAGCGTTCGGCCGCCTGATCGAGCAACAGGCCCAGTTCCCGCTCCAGGGCGGCTAGGTCGAGCCTCCACTGGGGCCAGCGCCCAGCGTCGATCTGACGAAGCAGCCAGAGTCTGTCCTGGCGAAGCTGCCGCAACAGGTCGTCGGTGCTGAGGGTGGAGGGATCGGCCGCGCCATCCACCACCGCGGCTTCCGGAGGCGGCTGGGGCGAAGAGGAGTTCATGGTGGTTGGCAGTTGGTTGGCAGGTGATCAGCCGATGTGCCCCATCCTGGCCCGCGCTGCAGGATCATGGGCCGATGCAAGCACTCTTCGCCTCGCGCCTGATCTCCCCGGGCAGTCTGGTCACCGTGGTGGGGGCCCTCCTCACCGTGGTGGGCTCGGTGGCCTATCTCAATGACAACGCCAACCTCAGCCTGCCCACGATTTTCTACGGCATTCCGATCCTGCTGGGTGGCCTGGCCCTGAAATCCTCGGAACTCCCCC
>Ga0310334_100056_pt1 | contig 36753 bp, 40 predicted proteins | sample LakMicMIDCLREDC7_FD_195548 | JGI IMG/M metagenome (GOLD analysis project Ga0310334, IMG submission 195548) | Enriched freshwater cyanobacterial communities from Lake Michigan, Michigan, United States - MI23.DCL.RED.C7 (v2) (version 2) | ecosystem: Environmental > Aquatic > Freshwater > Lake...
GAGCCTGGATGATTCAGACCGCCGGAGGTTGTTGGCTGTGCATTTGCTGATCGCCTGTGCCGGCAGCGGCCGCAGGATGGGGGCCGAGCGCAACAAGCTGCTGCTGGAGGTGGCCGGCCGGCCGGTGCTGGCCTGGACCCTGGACGCGGCCCTGGCCTCGCCGGTGATCAACTGGATCGGCATCGTCGGCCAGCCGGTGGATCAGCCGGAGATTGAGGCGCTGGTGGCGGCGGCCCGGCCAGATCGCCCCGTCGTCTGGATTGCGGGGGGGGCGACTCGGCAGGAGTCGGTGAGCCATGGCCTGGCGGCCCTGCCGGAGGTTGCCGAGTCTGTTCTGATCCACGACGGCGCCCGCTGCCTGGTGGATCCGGATTTGATTGCCCGTTGCGCTGAGGCTGTGCTGGCCGGCAAGGCTGTGATCGCCGCCGCGCCGGTGACCGACACGATCAAGCGGGTGGATGCCGCCGGGGTGATTCAGGACACCCCCGATCGCGCCGAGCTCTGGGGCGCCCAGACCCCGCAGGGATTCCCAGTGGAGCAGCTGAGGCGGGCCCACGCCCGCGCCAGCGCTGAGGGCTGGAGCGTCACCGATGACGCCTCCCTGTTCGAGCGGCTGGGTTGGCCGGTGCAGGTGATCGAGGCCTCACCCGCCAACATCAAGATCACAACCCCGTTTGATCTCACCGTGGCCGCCGCGGTGCTGGCCGCCCGCTGAGCCGGTGTCTCGCCCGGCCAAACCTCTCTGTCAGTGCGGCAGCAGCTCCAGCCGGCCGGCGTCGGCATCGAGACGGGCCCGAACCCCCAGGGGCAGGGCGGCGTTGCCGGCCGTATGGCCCACCGGCAGTCCTGCCAGGACGGGAATGCCCAGATCCGCGGTGCGCTCCCGCAGCACCAGCTCGAGCGGGGTGGGGCTTTCGGGATCGTCGCAGTCGCTGAAGCTGCCGAAGCCGATGGCGGCCAGCTTCTGCAGCGCGCCACAGAGCCGCCAGTGGGTGAGCAGGCGATCGATCCGGTAGGGAGCCTCGCCCACGTCCTCCAGCACCAGCACGGCTCCGTTCAGGGGGGGCAGGTGAGCGGTGCCGAGCAGGTGGGTCGCCACGGTGAGGTTGCCCACCAGCAGCGGTCCCTCAGCGGTGCCACCGCACCAGCCTTTCCCCTGCAGGGGCGCCACGGGGGCACCGAACAGCAGATCGCGCAGGCGCTGCTGGCTCCAGTCCGGCTCGGCCGCCAGGGTGGTGACCATCGGACCGTGAATCCCGCCGGTTCGCCCTGCCGCCTGGCGCGCCCAGAGCAGGGAGGTCACATCGGAGAAGCCCAGCAGCCAGCGCCCGCCGGCGACAGGGTCGTGCGTCTGTGCGCCGGGCTCCAGCAGCCGCGCCGCGCCCCAGCCGCCGCGGATGCAGGCCAGCAGGGGCAGATCGCCAACCAGCAGATCGGAGAGGCGCTCAGGATCAGCCCCGGCCAGATGTCCCCAGCGCCGCAGGGGCTGCGGATGGGGCTGCACCTGGAGGCCCCAGCTCTCCAGCACCGCCACCCCCGCCTGCAGACGCTGCAGGCTGTCGTCGGCCAGGGCTGAGCTGGCGGCGGCCAGTCCCACCCGATCCCCCCGCTGCAGTGGCTGCGGCCAGGCTGGCTTCATGGCAGCAGGGCTCCGCTGCGGCCGATCACGAGAGCCAGCAGCAGCAGGGCCCCGAGCAGCACCTGGTGGCGGAAGTGCAGGCCGTAGGCGGAGCGAGGCAGGTCGGGGCGGCGCAGCAGCCAGGCCTCCCGCAGCAGGCCCGCTGCGGCAACGACCCAGAGGATCCAGAACCGCAGCGTCACCCCCTGCAGGGAGCCAGCGATCGCTAGCAGCACCGCAGTGCTGGCGTAGCAGAAGGCCACGGCATCGGGCGCATAGGCGCCAAGGCTGAGGGCGCTGCTGCGCACGCCGATGCGGGCGTCATCGGGCCGATCGGCCATGGCGTAGACGGTGTCGAAGCCGAAGGTCCAGAGCAGGGTGGCCAGCCAGGCGAGGGCCAGGGGCCATCCGCCGGCGAGGTTGTCGCTGGCTGCTGCCCAGGGGATCAGCACGGCGAAACCCCAGCACAGGGCCAGAACGGCCTGGGGGTAGCCGAACCAGCGTTTCGCCGCGGGGTAGAGCAGCACCGGCGGCAGGGCGGCGATCGCCAGAGCCAGGCACAGCCCCCGGCTGTTGGCTGGCAGACCCCACAGCACCACCGCCAGGGCCGCCAGCAGACAGAGCCCCAGCAGGGCCACAGCGCCGGCGACGCTGATGCGGCCGCTGGCCAGGGGGCGGCTGCGCGTGCGCTCCACCAGCGGATCGATGCGCCGATCCCAGAGGTCGTTGGCGATGCAGCCGGCGCCGCTCACCGCCAGCCCCCCAAGCACGATCCAGCCCACCAGCGCGGCTTGCGGTGGGGCGGTGGGCAGGAGCCACAGGCTCCAGCCGGCGGGGATGAGCAGGATCAGCCGGCCGCTGGGTTTATCCCAGCGCAGCAGCGCTAGCCAGGCCGGCAGCGGTGCGGTCGGGCCCGTGGGGGCAGCGGCCAAGGGTTGTTTTCAGGTGGGCCGCACCCTAAGGCGGCTGCCATGCCCCAGCGATGCGAAAGTGGCGCAGCTCCGCCGGCCTGGACGCGTGACCGAGTCGATCGCTGATTCGAGCGCCCCGCTGAGCAGCCCTGCGGGTATCGCCGCGATCCGCCCGGTGGCGGGCATCGACATCGGCACCAACTCGATTCACCTGCTGGTGGCGGCCGTCGATCCAGCCCTGCGCAGTTTCTCGGTGCTGCTCACCGAGAAATCCACCACGCGGCTGGGGGAGCGTGATCCGGAAACGGGTGACCTCAGCGCCGAGGCGATCGAGAGGGCCTTCACCACCCTGCGGCACTGCCGGGAGCTGGCGGCCAGCCACGGTGTGGAACCGGGCGATGTGGTGACGGCCGCCACCAGTGCCGTGCGTGAGGCCCCCAACGGCCGCGAGTTCCTGCAGGCGATCCAGGAGCAGCTGGGGCTGGAGGTGGATCTGGTGAGCGGCCCCGAGGAGGCCCGCCTCATCTATCTGGGTGTGCTCTCGGGCATGGCCTTCGGCGATCAGCCCCATGTGATTCTCGACATCGGCGGCGGCTCCACCGAGCTGGTGCTGGCCGATGGCCGTGACGCCCGCGCTCTAACCAGCACCCGCGTCGGGGCCGTGCGCCTGCAACGGGATCTCATCCGCGAGGATCCGCTGCCTCCCCGGCGGGTGGAGTTCCTGAGGGCCTTCATTCAGGGTGCCCTCGAGCCGGCGGTGCTGAAGGTGCGCCAGCGGGTGGAGGCCGGAGAGCAGCCCGTGCTGGTGGCCACCAGTGGTACGGCGATGGCGATCGCGGCCATGGCCGCCGCTGAGGATCCACGGCCGCCGCTGCGAATGCAGGGGTACCGCGTGTCACGGCAGCGGCTCGATCAGCTGGTGAGCCGGCTGCTGACGCTGACGCCGGAGCAGCGCCGCGCGATTCCCGGACTGAACGAGCGCCGCGCAGAGATCATCGTGCCCGGTGCCCTGATCCTGCAGACGGCGATGGGCATGCTCGGGGCACGCGAGCTGGTGGTCAGTGAGCGGGCTCTGCGCGAGGGATTGATCGTCGACTGGATGCTGCGCAACGATCTGATCGTCGATCGCTTTGCGTTCCAGAGCAGCATCCGTCAGCGCACGGTGCTGCATCAGGTGCAGCGCTACGGGGTCGACCAGGCCCGGGCGGAACGGGTGGCTGGCTACGCCCTCAGCCTCTACGGCCAGACGCAGGGACTGCTCCATAACGACGACGGCAGCGGCCGCCAGCTGCTCTGGGCGGCCGCGATGCTGCACAGCTGCGGCCAGCACATCAACATCGGTGCGTATCACAAACACAGCTGGTATCTGATCCGCCACGGTGATCTGCTCGGCTACTCCGACAGCGAGCACCTGATGGTGGCGGCGATTGCGCGCTATCACCGTCGCTCCCTGCCGAAGAAGCGCCATGAGGCCTGGCAGTTGATCGACGGCCGTGACCAACGACGCACCGTGGCGTCCATGGCCCTGTTGCTGCGGCTCGCCGTCGCCCTCGATCGTCGTCCCCAGCCCACGGTGGCTGGCATTCAGGTCCGGCGGGAGCCAGAGAACGTCTGCGCGATCCGCCTGGAGCCGATGGCTCTGGATCTGGACCTCAGCCTGGAGCGCTGGAGCCTTCAGGCCTGTGAAGCGGCAGTGGAGGAATCCATGGGCGTGCGGCTCAAGGTTCTCGAGCCGGAGCCGCTGGCGTTGCTGACCTAACGCCTGGCTGGGGCTTGGTGGCCTCTTCCGGGAAGGATTGCCAGCGGATCTGATCGATTCGGCCCAGCGGCCGGGGGCTGGATCCCCCCAGGCTCACCAGCACCAGATCGGGTCGGCCGGCCAGAACCTTCAGCCCCTGGCCGACCGGGAAGCTCCGCTCACCCTGGACGGTGCCCTTGAACAACACCTTCTGGCTGCTGTCGTGCACCTCAAGCCAGCTGGGTTGACTGCTGCGCAGCACCAGCACACCTGCCGGAGCGGCAACGCCGGACTTGCTGCCCACCGGTGCACTTGATGGAGCGGAGGCGGCAGCGGTCGGACTCGCCGGCGGCCGGTTGTTCAGCGGGCCGCTCAGCTGGCGCTGTAGCTGGGGCCAGGCCCACAACGCCGCTGCAACAAGGCCGGCCACCAGGGCCGCCCCCCCGAGCAGACGCCCGGCGTGGAGGCCGTCGTGACTGTTCCGCGGGCCAGGCAAGGGCAGGGCCACGGATCCGCTGCTGGATCGAGCGGCAGTGCCGGCAGCGAGGGATTGTCCTGCACTGGCTTGCTTGAGCGGCCCCAGCAAGGGGTCGATGTCCAGCCCAAGGGCCGCGGCGACCCGACGGGACTGGGCAATGATGAAGACAGGTTCCGGCAGGCGAGCCAGATCAGCCTCCTCAAGGGCTGTCAGCTGTTCTTCGCCCATGAAGAGCTTGCTGGCGAGGGCTGCCCGTTCCAGCCCGTGGCTTTGGCGCGCGTCCCTGAGGGCCGAACCGAGCGTCTCCAGCACGGTCGCCTGCTTCGGCTCGGATGACGGTTGCGTGTCGCTGTCCATCGAGGCATCAGAGGCGCTCACGTCGTTCAGCCAATCCCGCGCTTGGCGGCATTGTGACCGGATCAGCCTGAAAGTCCAACAGGTCGGGACCAACCCCATTTCTGCACCTCCGCGGTCGGCTCGTGCGCTGGCCGGCCGCCCGGACGTCGATCGCGTGGCGCTGATTGCAGCCAGAAGCCGATCGAGCGCTGTTGATTCCAGCGTTGATGGAGGCTTTGAAATGAAGTCAGATGGGCGATACTGGATTCGAACCAGTGACCCCTTCCGTGTGAAGGAAGTGCGCTACCGCTGTGCTAATCGCCCGGTTGCGTCGGTTGCCCGCGCCTTTGGACTTTAAGCCATCACCTGCCCGGCTCCCCCTCGGAACAGGTGGTTGTGGCTGGCGGAGTAGAGCTTTGAGCGTGCCTCGCCGGGGGCGGCCAGGGCTGGACTCACCACATAGAGGGTGGTTCGGATCAGTTGGCGTTCTTCGCTGACGCGGGCGATCTCGGCCAGGGGCACCACGGCCAGCCACTGGTCGGGCCAGCTGACGCGATAGCCGATGGCCACCGGCGTGTCGGCGGGGTAGTGCTGCAGCAGTTCCGCCTGTACCTCGGCCACGTGACGGGCACTGAGATACAGGCAGAGGGACGCCTGCAGGGAGGCCAGGCGCTCGAGGGACTCGGCATCGGGAACGCCGGTGCGACCGCCGGCCCGGCTGAGCACGATCGTCTGCACAAGGCCGGGGATGGTGAGCTCGGCCCTGAGGGCCGCGGCCGTGGCCTGGTAGGCGCTCAGACCTGGCACCACCTCCACCTCCAGGTCGGCATCGAGCAGACGGCAGAGCTGTTCGTTCAGCGCGCTGTAGAGGCAGGTGTCGCCGTCATGCAGGCGCACGACCCGCTTGCCAGCCAGGGCGCGGTCGAGCATCAGGGCCATCAGCTCCTCGAGGGTGAGGGTGCTGGTGCGGATGCGCTCGCAGTCCGCCGGTGCCAGGGCCGCCAGCTGGGGATTCACCAGCGAATCCGTCCAGATCAGAACCTCCGCCTGCTCGATCGTGCGCAGAGCCCGAACGGTGAGCAGATCGACAGCCCCGGGGCCGGCGCCGACGATCGAGACCTTGCCCGTGCTCACGCTTGAACTCCGCTGGGGTCAGGTAGGGGGCGACGGCGCCCGTAGATCCAGTACAGCCCGAGACCGCCGACACCGATCAGAACCAGGCTCACAAGCTGGGCCATCCGCAGGCCGCCCTCACAGAAGGGTGGCGTACCCGCCAGGCAGAGCGGATCGATGCGCAGGCCTTCGATCCAGAGCCGGCCGGTGCTGTAGCTCAGCAGATACACGCAGCTCAGGGCACCCGCCGGCAGCTGGAACTTCCCCTGGCTGGCACGCCGGAACAGCAGCAGCAGCAGGGCCACCACGCCGAGATTCCACAGGGATTCGTAAAGGAAGGTGGGATGGAAGGTGGTCTGGTCGAGGAATTCCACCGGCCTGTTGGCGAAGGGGATGGTCAGCTTCCAGGGCAGGTCGGTGGGCAGTCCGAACGCCTCGGAGTTGAAGAAGTTGCCCCAGCGGCCGATCGCCTGGCCCAGGGCCACCGATGGCACCAGCACATCGAGCAGATTCCAGAAGGCGATGCGGCGCCACCGGCAGTAGAGGATCACCGCGATCGTGCCGCCGATCAGGGCGCCGTGGATGGCGATGCCGCCTCGCCACACCGCCAGGGCATCCAGCCAGTTGAGCTGGTACTGCCGCCACTCAAAGATCACGTAGTAGAGGCGTGCGCCGACGACGGCCGCCAACACCAGGATCGGCAGCAGGTCGGCGATGAGGGCCGGTTCGATACCCCGCTGTCGACCCAGACGTGTCGCCAGGAGCAGGCCCAGCAGCACGGCAACGGCGATCAGCAGGCCATACCAACGCAGCGAAAAAGGCCCCAGCTGAAACAGCAAGGGCCCGGGTGAGGTGAACAACGCGAGGGGCATCAGATGCCTTCGGCAGCCTGAACTTTTTCGAACTGCTTCTTCTTCAGCACCAGCATGATCTGGGCCAGGGCAACGGCTGCGAAGAAGGCGAGCAGGCCGTAGATACGGACAGGGTTCTGCAGAACCACCTCAGCATCGAGCTGACCGAAACCACCCACGTTGGGGTCGTTGGTCAGGGGAGCGCCGGCAGCAACCGCATCACCGACCTGCGCAGTCACGGTGGGTCCAGCCGGGATGGTCTCGTTGACGCTGCTGCCGTCAGCGGTCTTGATCACCACCACCGACGATCCGTTGTCGCCGGGGTTGATCGCATCCACAGTGCCGGCCACGGAGGCGTTGAAGACACCGTTGTTGCTCTTCTCACCGGTCGGATACACCTGACCGCGGCCGCGGTTGCCGCCCACGTGCAGCTGGTACTTGCCGAAGTGGATGCTGCTGTCGCTGGCGGGATCGGGGGAGAGGATCGGGAAGACGATCTTCTGGTGGTCATCACCGGGCAGGGGACCGACCAGCAGGATGTTCGGGTTGTCGTCGTTCCAGGTGGTGACGTAGACGCCACCGGTTTCTTCCTTGAGCTCGTCGCTGATGCGATCGGCCGGGGCCAGCTTGAAGCCATCGGGAAGCATCACGATCGCGCCGACGTTCAGGCCGGTGGCGCTGCCGTCGCCGGCCACCTGCTTCACGTTGGTGTCGTAAGGGATCTCCACCTCAACCTTGAACACCTCATCTGGGAAGACGGCCTGGGGCACTTCCACGTGGGTGGCTTTCTTGGCCAGGTGGCAGTTGGCGCAGGCCAGCTTGCCGGTGGCTTCGCGCGGGTAGTCGTAATTCTGCTGGGCCCAGAAGGGATAGGCCCAGCTGGCCTGGGGAGCGAACAGCAGGGCGCCGAGGGCCAGCAGCGAGCTCAGCAGCAGGGAGAAGGGGCGACGCATGGGGCGTTGGGGCGAGTGGAGGGGAGCGGTCGGGAAGGAGATCAGCCCCACCAGGGCTTCTCGCCGGTGCGGAAATCGGTTTCGGTCCACTGGCTGAGGAACACGTTGTCGCTGTCCACGGAGACGTGGGCCAGGGCCAGGGAGAGAGGTGCGGGGCCGCGCACCACCTTGCCCGTGGCGTCGTACTGGGAGCCGTGGCAGGGGCACATGAACTTGTTGGCGCCTTCGTTCCAGGGCACCACGCAGCCCAGGTGGGTGCAGATGGCGTTGATGCCGTAGCTGCCGATGGCGTCGCTGCCCTCAACGATCAGATAGGTGGGATCGCCCTTGAGGCCCTGCACCAGGCTGCGGTCACCCTCCTTGTGGGTCGAGAGCCAGCCGCTGGCGGTGACGGCATTGCCCAGCTCATCTTTGGCGGTGGTGCCGCCACCGCCGCCGGCGGCCCGAGGGGGGATGAAGTAGTTCACCACCGGGTAGAGGGCCCCCAGGGCCACACCGGTGACGGAGCCGAAGGTCAGCAGGTTCATGAACTGCCGACGACCCATTCCGGGCACATCACCGCTGGCGCTCGCTGGAATCTGGGTCATACGGGGCGGCGTTGTGGCCACAGCAACGTGGCGCCCATTATGAACCTTGCCCCTGCCACGCCTGTTGGCGATGTCAGCCCCGGGCGGGCAGGCTGCAACATGCTGTTGCGCGTTCGCCCGATCGGCTTCGCCTGTGACTGAGCCGCCCGACGCTCCCCTGGCCTCAGACGAGGTGCTGCGGATCCTGCGACAGCGCTGGCAGGCCTCCTACGACCTTCAGCTGATCAGCCGCCGCGGACGGCTCTACCTGCAGGTGATGTGGGGCCACCTCGAGCAGCAGTCGTTCCCCCTCGATGCGGCCACCTATGCCAGCAGGCTCGATGAGCTGGTGGCGACGCTCAACGGGCTTGGTGTGGCGGACCAGGTGCGCCGCTGGCTCAGCACCACCCCCGACAAGCCCCGTCTCGGCCGCGCCATGAGCCTGCCGCTGGAGCTGCCCGCCGGACGCGCCAGCGAGTTCCTGCTCTGAGCCGCTGGGCTCCGGGCCGCTCAGCTCCCGGTTGCCGGCCGCCCAGCCAGGGTCGCCAGGCCGACGCCCACCAGATACAGGGCCGTGATCGCGCCGGTGAGCAGCAGCATCGTGATCGGGTCGGTGGAGGGGGTGAGCACCGCTCCCGCCAGGGCGGCCGCCACCACAACGAATCGCCAGGCGCTGAGCATTGTCTTGGCCTGCACCAGGCCAAGCATCGCCAGCAGCAGCTGCAGCACCGGCAGCTGGAAGGCCAGGGCGGTGGCCACCATCAGCAGCAGCACGAAGTCCAGATACCGCTCGATCGACCAGAGCGGTTCGACCACATCAGCTCCGTAGCTCACCAGAAAATCTAGGGCTGCCGGCACCAGCGCCCACCAGGCGAAGGCCAGCCCCGCCAGGAACAGCACCGCCGAACCGGCCACCGCCGGCGCCACCAGCCGCCGCTCACGCCGCGTCAGGCCAGGCAGCACGAAGGCCAGGCCTTCGTAGAGCACGTAGGGCAGGGCCAGGCTGAGACCGGCGTAGCCCGCCACCTTGAGCGACACGAACAGGAACTCCCCTGGTGCCAGCTGCAGAAAGCGGATGCCGTGGGCGGGCACCTCCAGCAGCCGCACCAGGGGCTTCACCAGCAGCAGGCAGCCGGCCGCACCGATCACCACCGCCAGCAGGCTGCGCAGGATGCGGGCCCGCAGTTCCTCGAGATGGCCCACCAGGGTCATCTCCACCTCGCCCGGGAATTCGGTGCCTGCGGATTCGAGGCCTGCGGATTCGACTGGGCTTTCGGTGGCGGTGCGAGGCACCCGGATCGGCGGGGGCGGTGTCAGGGCGGGTTCCGCCGTCGGCGGGGTGTCGTGCTCGCTCATGGCTGTGAGTCCTGCCCGAGGCTATGCACTGGGGGTGTCAACAGGTGCTGGGCGCGGGACGGTTCCGCCCAGAGCACCTCGCCGCCGCGATGACGCACCGTGCCCGGGCCGGCGCCGGGGATGCGCTGCAAGGTTTCGCTGGGCACCATCAGCACCGGCACGCGGCCGTTGCCGCGGGCCCGGCTGAAGTGGGCCGCCAGGTCGGCGGCGGCCTGCAGGTCGCGGTCGCTGGCGCTGCCTTCGGAGCTTTTCAGCACCACATGGCTGCCCGGGCATTCCTGGGCGTGGAACCACAGGTCGCCGCGGCGGGCCTGACGCAGGCTGATCCACTCGTTCTGGCGATGGTTGCGTCCCACCTGCAGCCGCAGGCCATCGGGGCTGGTGATCTCCAGGGGGACAGGTGCATCGCCGGAGACTGATCCCTCGCTGCCGCGGCGGCGCTGCCGGCGGCCCGCCAGCAGGGCCTCGCTCTCCTGCTCCAGAGCCTGCAGCTGCAGGAGCCGCTCCGGTTCAGAGGCTGAGCCCTCGCCCCACTGCTCCAGATAGGTGAGGCTGGCCTCCAGCTGCTCGATGCGGCTGTCGTGAAGGGCCAGGCGCGGCGTGATCGCCTGCACGGAACGGCGCAACTTGCGGGCCCGCTGATACAGGGCCTGGGCCTCGGCCACCTGCTCGCGGCTGGGATTGGCCAGACAGAGCAGGGCATCGGCCTGTTGCTGCAGCTGGTTGCTGCTCTCCACTTGATCGAGCCGCTGCTGCTGCTCCAGCCGCTGGCCGTGTTCGCGCTCCAGGGCCTGGCGCAGCCGCTGCTCCAGGTTGCTGCAGCGGCGCTGCAGGCTGCGCGCCAGCAGCACCGCCCCGTGATGGGCCGCCAGGGCGCGGTTGATCACCAGGGGGGCAGCAGGGGCTGCCGCCTCGGGATCCCAGCAGCTGTAGACGCTGGCGCCGCCGCTGCGGAAGCGGAACTGTTCGTCGCTGAGGGCCGTCAGCCAGGCCTGCCAGCGCTGCCAGAGCTGCTGCCAGTCGGCCTCGTTCAGCGCGTTCACCGGTGTGGCCAGCCGCGCCTCGGCGGCATGGCGTTCCTGCCCCGCCAGCTGCAGCGCCAGGGCTGGGCTGATGCCCTGATAGGCGCTGGCCAGGGCGCGGCCCAGCGGAAGAGGCAGCAGGCTGAGCTGGCGGCGCCAGTGGGCGAAGGGTTCGTCGCGGCAGGGTGGGCTGCCCGCCAGCGGCGGCGGTGGGCTGTAGCGATCGCCGGTGCCGATCGGCCGCAGGCGCGACTGCTGATCGCGCACCTGGCGGGCGGCCGCCACCACACGGCGGTCTGCATCGAGCAGAAACAGATTGCTGCGGCGGCCCATCAGCTCCACCACCAGGCTGCGCTGAATCGCCTCACCGGGGCGTTGGGCGAACTGCAGCTCCACCACCCGCTCCCAGCCCGGCTGCTCCAACCCCACCAGGGCCAGGCCGCTGAGGCCGTGCTGCAGCTGCTGGGCCAGGGTGCTGCCCTCACCACCGCGGGGGGGTGGCTCGATCGCCAGCAGCCGCGGCGCCTCTGCCAGCCAGCTCAGCTCGAGCCAGGTGCGGCCCTCCAGGCTGCGGAATCCCAGCTGCAGGGTGTGGGCATCAGCCTGGCGTGCCTTCTCGAAGCGGCTGGGCAGCAGCTGCGGCCGCAGCTCCCAGAGCACCGCCTTCAGGCTGGTGAAGTCCATCGCCTGGAGGGGCAGCGGAGCCATGGCGGCGGGATCGGCTGCGGCGGCGCTCCTACTCTGCAGGGCCGTGCTCGCTCCCGTGATGGCAGTGGAGGGCTCCTCCGCCGGCAGGCTGTTCCTGATCACCGGTCCGAGCGGTGTCGGCAAGGGCACCCTTGTGGCGGCCCTGCTGCAGCGGCATCCGCAGATCTGGCTCTCGATCTCGGCCACCACCCGCGCTCCCCGCAATGGTGAGCTGGATGGCCAGCACTACTTCTTCCGCAGCCGGTCCCAGTTCGATGCTGATGTGGCAGCGGGAGGATTGCTCGAGTGGGCTGAGTTCGCCGGCAATGGCTATGGCACGCCCCGTCAGCCCGTCGAGCAGCAGTTGGCGGCCGGGCGCCCGGTGCTGTTGGAGATCGAGCTGGAGGGGGCCCGCCAGGTGCGCCGCAGCTTTCCCAGCGGCTTTCAGATCTTCCTGAAGCCCCCTTCGTTCGAGGAGCTGGAGCGCCGCATCCGCGGCCGTGGCACCGACAGCGAGGAGGCCATCAGCCGCAGGCTTGAGCGTGCCCGTGTTGAGCTGGCGGCGGAATCCGAGTTTGATGCGGTTCTGGTCAACGCCGATCTGCAGGTGGCGCTGGCAGAGTTGGAGCAGTTGATGGGGCTGGTCTGAGCCGCTCCAATAAAAAACGGCCCCCGGAGGGACCGCTGATGTAATGAGCTGCTCAGCTCACATCGGGTGGAAGAGCAGATCGGGATAGAAGCGGTTGAACTCGATCAGGATGCCGGCGGTGATCGTGAACCAGATCGCGGCGAAGACCGGAGCGGTGGTGAGGAACTTCTGCATCGGAGGAAACCCTGGTGATGAGGACTGGGGAGACGGTGATCAGCGGGGTGAAACGGTCACCTTGCTGTCGGACTCGGTGAGCTTGCCGCCGGTGAGTTCGGCGAAGGCTGCAATCGGCCAGGTGGCGGCGCCCAGGGTGCTCTTGAAGGCGAGAGGCAGATCGATCTGGATCTCCTTCATGGTGGCGTCCTTATCGCCGCGGATGGCGATCAGGTAGCTGCGGCCGGCCCAGCCAATGCAGCCGGCGATGTAGAGGAAGGCGATGCCCGGAATGATGAAGTCGCCGGCGTGGCTGAGGCGACCGTCCACGATCAGGTGGGGCAGCCCATCAGTGCCGCACACGGCCTGGCTGTACATCTCGAAGCGCGCCTTGGCCTGCGGCGTGGCGGCAGCGGAGGCGCGCTGCTGGAAGCGGGCGCTCTCGGAGCAGGGGGTCAGGCCAGCCACGTCGGCCTTGGCCACAGGGGCGAAGCCGAAGAGCAGCAGGGCGGAAATCAGAACGGCGAAAAGGCGGCGCATCGGGTCCTGAGCTGGATGGCGTGCTGGGTTGTGCTTTGCCGCTGCCCAGCTGCACAGAGCAGCCGCTGCACGGCAGGATGTCACTTGCGGACAGTAGGGGAGCCCTTCAGAGCTGATGCCGACACTGCTGGCCCTCGAAACAAGTTGTGACGAGTCGGCGGCAGCGGTGGTGCGGGATCAGCGGGTGCTGGCGAGTGCCGTGGCCTCACAGGTTGAGGAGCACGCCCGCTGGGGAGGGGTGGTGCCGGAGATCGCCTCGCGGCGGCATGTGGAGGCCCTGCCGGGGTTGATCGAGCGGGTGCTGGCTGACAGCGGTGTTGCTCTGGCCGATCTGGATGCGATCGCCGCCACCGTGGCCCCGGGCCTGGTGGGGGCGCTGCTGGTGGGTTCGGTCACCGGCCGCACCCTGGCGCGGCTGCATGGCAAGCCCTTCCTCGGGGTTCACCACCTTGAAGGGCATCTCTGTTCCGTGCAGCTGGGTGACCCCCTGCCGCCGGGGCCATACCTCGTGTTGCTGGTGAGCGGCGGCCACACCGAGATGATCCGCGTCGATGGCCCCGGCCGCTACACGCGCCTGGCCCGCAGTCGCGACGATGCCGCCGGCGAAGCCTTCGACAAGGTGGCTCGCCTGCTGGAGCTGGGTTACCCCGGTGGGCCGGCGATCGAGGCCGCGGCGGCAGACGGGGACCCGGGGCGCTTTCGCCTGCCCAAGGGGCGGGTGTCGTTGCCGCAGGGGGGCTTCCATCCCTACGACTTCAGCTTCAGCGGCTTGAAGACGGCGGTGCTCCGCCTCGTGCAGCAGCTGCGGAATGACGAGGCCGCTGGCGGAGCCCCGTTCCCGCTGGCGGATGTGGCCGCCAGCTTTGAGCAGGTGGTGGCAGAGGTGCTGGTGGAGCGCACCTGCCGTTGCGCCCGCGATCAGGGGCTGGCGACGATTGTGCTGGTGGGGGGTGTGGCGGCCAACCGGCGTCTGCGCGGCTGCCTGGAGCGGGTCTGCCGTCAGCACGGGCTGCAGTGGCGGGCGGCGCCGCTGGCCTTCTGCACCGACAACGCCGCCATGATCGGTGTGGCGGCGGAGCAGCGGCTGCAGGCCGGCGGTGTCAGCAGCACCGGCCTCGCGGTGACGCCACGACTTGCATTGGAGGAGGCCGCTGTTCTCTACGCGCAGCAACCAGCCTTCTGAACTCCTTAAGGTACCGAGACTCAGCGGCAGTTGCGATGGCCACCGCTCACCCAAGCTCCGATGAAGCCCTGGCTCCTGCTGCCCTCGAAGCACCCGACTCGACCGTGCTTGAAGCCGGTCCTGAGGAGCTGAATCAGTGGAAGCGCGGCTTCACGCCCCAGGCTGAGATCTGGAATGGCCGCATGGCGATGGTCGGCCTTTCCGTTGGCCTCACGGTGCTTCTGATCGCACGGCTGAGCGGCCACGTCTAGGGCTTAAGGCCAGGGCATCAGACCTTGCCGCGCAGGGCCATGGCCAGTTCGCTCGGCTTGAGGCTCTGAGCCAGAGCATCCTCGGGCTCCACCCGGCCCTCCTCCACCAGCGCCTGCAGGGCCTGATTCGAAGTCTGCATGCCGTCGAATCTGCTGCGCCGCATGATCTCCTCGATCTCATCGAGTTCGGCCCTCTGGATGTAGTCCTTGCAGGCTTCGGTGTTGATCAGGATGTCGTGATAGCCGGTGCGCTTGCCATCGGTGGTCTTGATCAGCCCTTGGGCGATCACCGCCAGCAGGGCTTCGGACACAGACCGACGAACGGAATCCTGCTCCGTGGGCGGGAACATGCCCAGAACCCGTTCCACCGTTTTGATGGCGGAGTTGGTGTGCAGGGTGCCGAACACCAGGTGGCCGGTCTGCGACGCCTCCAGAGCCGTGGCCAGGGTTTCGCGGTCGCGGATCTCACCGATCAGGATCACATCGGGATCTTCCCGCAGGGAGGCGCGCAGGGCGTTGTGGAACACCTTGGTGTGCTGGCCCACCTCGCGGTGACGGATCAGAGATTCACGGCTTTCGTGCACGAACTCCACCGGGTCCTCGATCGTGAGGATGTGGCGCTTCATGTGCGAATTGATCCAGTCGATCATCGCCGCCAGGGTGGTGCTCTTGCCCGAGCCGGTCGGGCCGGTCACGAGGATCAGCCCCTTCGGCCGGGCGCAGAGCTCCGGGAGCACCTGCGGCAGGTTCAGATCCTCCAGCGTGAGGATCTTCTGGGGAATCAGGCGAAGCACCATCGCTTCACCGCGCACCGATTCGAGCAGGTTGATGCGAACCCGCACGAACGGGAAGGCAAACGAGCCGTCGAATTCCTTGTCCTGAATGAAGGCGTAAACCTGTGCGGGCTTGAGCATCTCCCGCATCCAGCCCTGGAAGGTGGCATGGTCGGTGATCGGCCAGCCGGTGCGCAGCATCTCCCCCCGGGCCCGGTAGCGGGGCTCCTCGCCCACCCCCAAGTGCACGTCGGAGAAGTTGTTGTCGTTGGCGATCTTGACGATCGCCTCCAGGCTGCTGGGCTGCGGTCCGTTCAGGGCGCCGTCGTGGGGCCTGGCGGTGGGCATCATCCCGGCCGCCGCCATCGCCGCCGCCGCTGTGCCGGACGGTGCCATCACCGGCGCTACAGGAGTGAGCGGCTCCGCGGCCGGCGCGCCCGGCATCGGCGGGAACAGGCTCGTGGGGAAGGGCGAATCGGGGCTCACGTTCGCAGCGGATTCAGCGTTGTCCCAGCTTCGCTGGAAAAGCCCTGCTTGTCAGGGCCTTTCTGCCACCCTGCCTAGGATCGACGATCCAGTCCGGCCGCACTGAGCAGCCCCCCGAACGCGTGAGCAGATCCCACCACGTCACGATCGTGCTCGGCACGCGCCCCGAAGCCATCAAGCTGGCGCCGGTGATCCAGGCCTTCCAGCAGGCGGAGGGCTTCCGCACCCGGGTGGTGCTCACCGGCCAGCACCGCGAGATGGTCGCCCAGGTGATGGATCTCTTCGGTCTGTCGGCGGATCGGGATCTGGCTCTGATGGCCCCACGGCAGACCCTCACCCACGTCACCTGCGCGGCGCTGCAGGGGCTGAAGGAGGAGTTCGCCGAGTACCCCCCTGATCTGGTGCTGGTTCAGGGCGACACCACCACCGCCTTCGCCTCCGCCCTGGCCGCCTTCTACGAGCAGATTCCCGTTGGCCACGTGGAGGCCGGCCTGCGCACCGACGATCTCTTTGACCCCTTCCCGGAGGAGGCCAACCGCCGTCTGATCTCGCAGCTGGCTCTGCTGCACTTCGCTCCCACCGAGCGTTCCGGTGCCAACTGCCGCGCCTCGGGGGTGATGGGGGAGGTCCTCGTCACCGGCAACACGGTGATCGATGCGCTGCTGCTGATGGCCCAGAAGGCGGCGCCGTTCGCACTGCCGGGTCTTGATCTGGCGACCCAGCGCCTGATCCTGGCCACCGTGCATCGGCGTGAGAACTGGGGGGATCGCCTGCAGGACATCGGCCGCGGCTTCCTCGATCTGCTGGAGCGCTTCCCGGACACGGCCCTACTGCTGCCGCTGCACCGCAACCCGACGGTGCGCGAGCCGCTGCAGGCCCTGCTCGGCGACCACCCGCGGGCGTTCCTGACCGAACCGCTCGACTACGACCGGTTGGTGGCTGCCATGAAGGCGTCCACGCTGATCCTCACCGATTCCGGTGGCCTGCAGGAGGAGGCCCCGGCCCTGGGCAAGCCGGTGCTGGTGCTGCGGCGTACCACCGAGCGTCCCGAGGCGGTGGATGCCGGCACCGCCCGGCTGATCGGCACCGACAGCGCCGACATCCTGCGGGAATCGGCCCTGCTGCTGCAGAACCCCGAGGCGTATGACGCCATGGCCCGCGCCCACAATCCCTTCGGCGATGGCCAGGCCAGTGCGCGGATCGTGGAGGCGAGCCGCCGCTTCCTGACAGCCTGAGCGCTGTCTCGAGCTGTTCGGGCAACGGCTGAGACCGTGCCTGCGGGAGACCGTCAGTCCCCGCCGCGCTTCTTCTTGGCCCAGGGTGGCAGGTCGATGAACAGGCGTTCACCCGGGCGAACGCCCTCGAGGATCTGGGTGTCGCGCCCGCTGCTGGATCCCAGGCTCACGGGGTGGAAGGTGGGCTGGTTGTCCTTGCCCACCAGCAGAACGCCCGGGCGGCCGTCCTCGGTCACCACCGCGACGGTGGGAACCAGGGTGCGGGAGGCCAGGGCGCCGGTGTTGAAGTCGATGTCGGCGGTCATGCCGATCCGCAGTTCCGGTGGCGGCTGCAGCAGCTCCAGCTTCACCTCGAAGGAGGTGACGTTGTTGAGCTTCTCAGCCCGCGGTGCGATCTGGCGGACCCGGGCGGCGAAGCGCCGATCGGGGAAGGCATCCACCCGCACGCTGGCGCTCTGGCCGACCCGGAGGCGGCCGATATCGCTCTCGGGCACCTTGGCGATGGCCTCAAGGCCCTGGGCGAGCTCCACGATCGAGGAGCTGCTGGCGCCGGCGGTGGCGCTGGCGGAGGTGGTGGGGGTCACATAGGCGCCGGGATCGGCGAAGCGGGCCGTGACCACCCCGCCGAAGGGGGCGCGCACCGTGAGCTCGCCGCTCTCGATCCGGCGCTGCTCCAGCCGTTGCTGGGCCGCCTGAGCGGCCGCCCGATCCACCAGATAGGCGGCGCGGATGCGGTTGTAGTCGTTCTGGCTGATCGCCCTCTGGCGGTAGAGCCCCTCATTGCGCTGCAGCTCGCTGCGGCTGCGGGCCAGCTGGGCCTGGGCGGAATCCAGCTGGGCCTGCAGCTCCTGCAGGCGGTCGCTCAGGTCACCGCTGTCCATGCGGGCGATTGGCTGGCCGGTGCTGACGCGATCGCCCTCCTCCACGAACAGCTCCTCGAGAACTCCCTGGCGCTTGGGGCTCACGTTCACCTTGCGGAATGCCCCCAGCTCGCCGCTGGCGGTGATCACCCCGGGGAGGGAGCCCTCGCGGGCCAGAACGGTGTACGTGGCAAGGTTGCGCTGCTGGGTGGCACTGCGGCGTTGGTTGAGAACGGCGCTGCCGCCGCCGATCAGCAGGGCGCCCGCCAGCAGGCCGGCCCAGAGGCGCCGTCGCCGCAGCCAGCGGCGCCGACGGGCTGTGGGGGTGGGGATCCCTGCGCCGGCCGCGTCGCCAGCCGCTGGCCCGGGGCCCTGGCGCTGGGGGGCGGGTTGAAGCATGACGGTGCTGATGGCAATACAGCGGCGCTGCTCCTAGTCTCACTGGTCGCCTTGGCGGCTGTGGGTTGGTGTGGGGCGGATCACCGTCTGCTCTGGCTCCTGGCCGGGCGCCCGCCCCGGCGGCCCGTAGATTTCTGTGATGCTTAAAGCCGGAATCGTGGGTCTGCCCAACGTGGGCAAATCGACCCTGTTCAATGCCCTCGTGGCCAACGCCCAGGCCGAGGCGGCCAACTATCCGTTCTGCACGATCGAGCCCAATTCCGGGGTTGTTTCGGTGCCGGATCCGCGCCTGCAGCAGCTCTCGGATCTCAGCCGCAGCAAGGAGATCATTCCGACCCGTGTGGAGTTTGTGGATATCGCTGGCCTGGTGAAGGGGGCCAGTCAGGGGGAGGGTCTGGGCAACAAGTTCCTGGCCAACATCCGCGAAGTGGACGCCATCGTTCACGTGGTGCGCTGCTTCGAGAACGACGATGTGATTCACGTGTCGGGATCGGTGGGACCGGCACGCGATGCCGAGGTGATCAACCTGGAGCTGGGCCTGGCGGATCTCTCGCAGGTGGAGAAGCGCCGCGAGCGCCTCAAGAAGCAGGTGCGCACCAGCAAGGAGGCCCAGAGCGAAGATGAGGCCCTCGAGCGCATCCAGGCGGTGCTCGAGCAGGGCGGTGCGGCCCGCAGCGTGAGCCTCAGCGATGAGGAGGCCGCGATGGTGAAGCCGCTCGGGCTGCTCACCGCCAAGCCGATCATCTACGCCACCAATGTGAGTGAGGACGACCTGGCGGCAGGCAATGCCTACTGCGAGGAGGTGGCGGTTCTGGCGCAGGCGGAGGGTGCCGGCACCGTGCGCATCTCGGCGCAGGTGGAGGCGGAGCTGATCGAGCTGCCGGAGGAGGATCGTGCCGAGTTCCTCGCCGGCCTGGGGGTGGAAGAGGGCGGTCTGCAGAGCCTGATCCGCGCCACCTACGCGCTGCTGGGGCTGCGCACCTACTTCACCACCGGTGAGAAGGAGACCCGCGCCTGGACGATCAAGGCCGGCATGACCGCCCCCCAGGCGGCCGGTGTCATCCACACCGACTTCGAGCGCGGTTTCATCCGTGCCCAGACCATCGGCTGCCGCCAGTTGATCGAGGCCGGCTCCCTGGCCGAGGCCCGCACCAAGGGCTGGCTGCGTGCTGAAGGCAAGGAGTATGTGGTGGAGGAGGGCGACGTGATGGAGTTTCTGTTCAACGTCTAGGGACAGGGCAGCGACGACGGTCGGCGCACCGTGCGGTGCACGGTCTGGTTCACCGTCTGCAGGTGGCTGCGACAACCGATGAGGCGCTGCCAACCCATCACAATGGCTCCAGAGCGACCGATGGACATGACCTCCGAACAGTCCGCCACCCCGGCAGGCGACGCCCAGCACGTCCACGACTTCGATGCCCAGAAACAGCTGCATCAGCAGATTCGCAACGATCCCGACTACGACGACTGGGAGTACGGCACCGAGCCCCTGCCCCATGAGGCCTGGGTTCCCCGGCTGAGCGAGGGCGGTGACACCGAGCCCTCCCCAGAGCAGCGCGCCTCGGCCTGAGCTCAGGGCCTGATCAGGTCCGGATCAGGTCCGGATCAGTGCCTGGGTCTGGCCCGCCGGTGAATCGGTTGCACCAGGCAGAGGCTGCCGGCGCAGATCAGGGCCACCAGAGTCCACAGCACCACCCCATGGCCCTGGGCATCCAGCAGCAGCCCCGCCAGCAAGGGTGAGGCAAAGGCGCTGAGCGCAAAGCACTGTGAGAACAGGGCCATGGCCAGCCCTGCATGCCGCGGTGGACTGAGTTCCACCACCGCCTCGGTGGCCGTGGGCAGGAACGCGGCTTCTCCCAGGGCCAGCGGCACAAGGGCCAGCAGCACCACCCACACGCCGCTCCGGGAAAGAGCGGACAGGGCCAGCAGGCCAGCCCCAAGGGTGAAGCAGGCCATGCTCAGACCCAGACCGATTGCCACGGGGCGTCGAGCCAGGGTCTGCCCCACCGGCCACTGGAGCAGCAGCAGCAAGCCCAGCTGAACGCCGATCAGCAGGGCGCTCATGTGCTCAGGCTGGGCGGCCCTTTCCAGGCCGCCACGCACGAGATCCAGCGGCAAGGCGCTCTGCAGGAGTGCCGGGATCGCCGTCGCCACCAGCGACAGGCTGAGCAGCGGCAGCAGTGGCGGCAGCCAGAACTCCAGCGCCAGGCCCCGGTCCCCATGGCCGCTGCTGCGGGTTGGCCCCGGCAGGGGCTGCCGCAGCAGCAGCAGCACCAGAACCGCCACGGCGGCCATGTCCACCAGATAGATGCCGCGCAGCAGGCCGAGGCCGGCCAGAGCGGCTCCTGCCAGGGTTCCTGCGGCCACACCGGCCGCATCGGTGCTGCGCACCAGCGCGTAGCCGCGGGCGGAGGGAACGGGTGGGGCGCAGAGCGGCACCGCCAGCTCCACCGCAGGCCAGTACAGGCCCCCAGCCACGCCGATCAACAGTTGTCCGGCGATGTAGCCGGGCAGGTGATGGGCCCCCAGCAGAACAGCATCGCCACAGGCACCGAACAGACCTGCGAGCAGCACCGGCACGCCGCAGCTGAAGCCCCGATCCAGCAGGGCGCCACTGGCGAAGCGTGCCACCGTGCCGGCCAGGGCCGCCAGCGCCAGGCCGAGCCCCACGGCGCTGGCCGTGAAGTTCGCCTGATGGAACACCATCGGCGTGAGATAGAGGATTCCCCCGGCCCCGAAGCTGGCCACCAGGCGGATGATCGCCAGCTGCCGCAGCGGCGCGGGAAACTGGAGCCACCAGATCTGGCCCTTGAACTGCGTCGGTGGTGTTGACTGCGTCGGTGGTGCTGCCAATCCGTGCCCGTCGCCGCCAAGGCTCACTGGGCGGTCTGCTGGGCAGTCTGCTGGGCAGTCTGCTGGCCGGCCTGCTGCTTCTGGGCGGCTTACCGCTGCAGCCGGTCCGGGCGGCCGAGCTGCTGGAGATTCAGCTCGATGGCCTGCAGCTTCCGCTGGATCTGGAGGAGCTGCAGGCCTGGAGTAAGGACCCCTCCAGGCCCCGGGGGGATCTGGGGGCCTGGTTTGATCTGCTGGCCCCCCATCACCGCGAAGGTCTGCTGAGGCTGTTGCGGGCTCCCCTGGTGCGCGATCGCTCCATGGCCCAGCAACTGCTCCAGAGCTGGGTTGGCCAGAGGATGCTGGCCTCGATGGGCGGCCTCTTCAGCACCGAGAAGGGCAACGCTGGCCCGCTGATGTACTCCACCCTCAGCGATCTGCTGCTCCGTCAGGAGGAGGTCACAACCCTGGAGCTGCTGCGGGCTTTGCCCAGCCGCCGCCTCACCGTCAACCTCGATGGGGTGCTGGAGCTGGCGGCACGGTGGCAGAGCCAACTGGAGTTGCAGCGGCAGTCGCTGCAGGCTCTGCGGCGGCTGCAGCTGCCCGAGGGAACGCCGCTGCTGCCGCTCACCGACGGGGTGGTGCTAGCCAGCGGCAACGTTGGCGGACTGGCTCCGGAGAGCAACCCGCCGCGACGGCTGCAGTTGACGGTGCCTTATCGCAGGGAGCCGTTGCAGCTGCAGCTCTGGCAGCCCACCCTGCCGCGGCCCGGCACCCCCTGGCTGCTGCTCTCCCCTGGCCTGGGTGGCAGCTCCTCCCAGCTGGAGTGGCTGGCTTCCGCCCTGCGGGAACGGGGTTGGGCTGTGCTGTTGCTGGAGCACCCCGGCAGCGATGAGCTGGCGATGCGCGCCTGGCTGGAGGGGCGCCGTCCGCCGCCAGCCGCGGAATCCGTCAGCGATCGGCTGCGGGATCTGCAGGCGGTGGTGGAAGCGGTGGACGAGGGCACCCTGCCTCGGATCGGCTCCTCCGTTGTGCTGGTGGGTCATTCGCTCGGCGGCCTCACCAGCCTGCTGGCGGCTGGGCTGCGGCCGGAGCCCGGCCTGGCTCGGCGTTGCGACCGCGCCCTCGACGGTCTGCCGCTCACCAATCTCTCCCAGCTGCTGCAGTGCCAGCTGCCCCATGTGCCCCTGCCGCCGCCTGAGCCGCTGGCCCAGCCCGTGGCTGCCGTGGTGAGCCTCAATGGGTTCGGCAGCCTGCTGTGGCCCCAGCGGGGGTTGCAGCAGCTGCCGATGCCGGTGCTGCTGCTCGGGGGCAGTCTTGACCTGGTCACGCCTCCTCTGAACGAGCAGTTGCGCCTGTTCCTGCCGGCGACGCATCCCCATAGTCGTCTGGTGCTGCTGGAAGGTGGCAGTCATTTCTCACCGGTGCGCATCCGTCCCGGCAACCAGGCGCTGTTCCAGCTGGGGGAGGAGCTGGTGGGGGTGGACCCCGGCCGCATGCAGGCCCTGATCCTCAGCCTGAGCAGCGATTTCCTGCAGAGGGTCAACCAGCCACGGCTGGGCGGTGTGCCGCCGCAGCGGCGCCGGCTGGGGGGGGCGAGGGCCTATGTGCTCGATCGCTCTGCAGCACGTCGCTGGCGGGCGGAGCTTCCGCAGCCGCCGGTCAACTGACCGTCAGAAGCGGATGCGCGGGTCGAGCAGGGCCACCAGCAGATCCACCAGCACGCTCACTGCCACCACCAGGGCCGCCACCACCACCACGATCCCCTGCACCAGCGGGTAGTCGCGCTGGCTGATCGCCTCCTGGAGGCGGAAGGCGATGCCTGGCCAGCTGTAGGTGACCTCGATCAGCAGGGCGCCGCCGATCAGCGAGGCCACGGTGATGCCGGTGATGGTGAGCACCGGCAGCAGGGCGTTGGGTAGGGCGTGGCGCAGCACCACCCGCCGCTCGCTCAGGCCGCGGCTGCGGGCCGCCTCCACGTAGTCGGAGTCGAGGGCGCGGCGCAGGTTCAGCCGCAGCGCATTGGCGAACACACCGCTGAGCAGCAGCCCCAGGGTGCCGGCGGGCAGCACCAGATGGCGCAGGGCGCCCCAGAACTGCGCGCCATTGGCGCTCAGGAGGCTGTCGAGCAGGTAGAAGCCGCTGCCCGCAGGCGGTTCGAGCGTGGCCGGGAAACGGCCACCCACCGGCAGCCAGCCCAGCCAGACGGCGAACACCAGCTGCACCACCATCGCCGCCCAGAACGGGGGCAGGGCATAGGTGCTGATGCCGTAGAGCCGGCCCGCCAGATCCAGCTTCCCTTCCGGGCGGGCGATGCCGCTGAAGCCCACCGTCAGACCCAGCACCGCAGCGATCAGCAAGGCCACCAGCCCCAGCTCCAGGCTGGCGGGCAGGCTGCCCTGGATGATCGACGCCACCGGCTCCTGACTGTTCTGCGACAACCCGAGGTCCCCCCGCAGCAGGTGTGAGAGGAACTGGCCGTACTGCTCGGTGAGGGGCAGGTCGAGTCCAAGCTGCTGGCGCAGGGCTGCCCGTGCCGCGGCCGGGGCTTTCGGTCCCAGCAGGGCATCGATCGGATCCCCCGGGGCGACCCGCAGCAGCAGGAACACCAGGCTGGCGATCAGCCAGAGCATCACCGGCGCCAGGGCCAGACGTGCCGCTCCATAGCGGAGCAGTGCGCTACGGCGGCTCATCGGCGCACCTCCCTGGGGTGTGCTGGCGCCGGACGCACGTCTTGCTGCAGATCCCCCAGCTGGACGCGTCCCGAGCCGTCGTAGCTGGGCCTGCTCACTCCCGGGCGCGACCACGCCACCGGGGCCATCAGCCAGACCGGCAGATAGGGGCTGGCGGCGGCGACCCGGCGCTGGATCGTCTGGAGCAGAGCCACGCGGGGCTGCCCCTCGAGCTCGGTGCTTCGGATCAGGTCCTGCTGGAGCCCTGGTTCCGTCCAGAAGCTGCCGCTCAGGGCGCTGTTGCCCTTGAGGCACCGGTTGCCGCGGGACTGTTCGCAGCCCAGCAGCGGGCTGAGGAAATTGTCGGGATCCGGGTAGTCGCCGATCCAGTCGTAGAGGAGCATCACCAGTGACCCCTTGGCGAGCTGGTCGTAGGCGGTGGTGGATTCCATGCCGGTGGGCTCCAGCTGCACGCAGTCGCTGAGATCCCGCCGCAGCTGAGCCTGCCAGGTGAGGGCGAACAGGCGGTCGCTTGGGATGTCCGAACGGAAGGTGAACGGCAGGCTGAGTCGGCGAACGCCGCAGTAGCCGGCTTTGCGGAACAGGGCCCGCGCCCGTGCGGGGTCGTAGGCGGGCCAGGCCTCGGGCTCGGATCCAGGCAGGCTCGGTGGCACCAGCTGGCGCAGGGGAGGGCGCAGCCCCAGGCCCACCCGCTGGCCGAGGGTGCGGCGATCGAGGCTGTGGGCGATCGCCTGGCGCACGGTCACCGTCGCCAGGGGGGGCTGATCGCTGAGCAGGGAGATGAAGCCGATCTCCATCGACGGGCCAACGGCCTCCTTCAGTCGCCCCGCCCGGGCGTCCTGATGCAGCGCCTGCTGGTGGTCGATCTCCATGCCACTGCTGAGCAGCACATCCAGCTCGCCGCTGCGCAGGGCACCGAGCAGGGCCGTGGAGTTGCTCAGCGTCACCAGGGCCAGGCCACGGTTGGCTGGCCGGCGGCCCCAGTAGCCCTGGAAGGGAGTGAGCCGCTGCTGCTGATTGCTGAAGAACGACAGCCGATAGGGCCCGGTGCCCACGAAGCGGTCGTTGAACGGCTTGTCCCGATGGCTGCGGTAGGCGGTGGGTGAGACCGGGGTCAGGAAGATGGCGCTCAGCAGTCGTGGCAGCGGGCCGAAGGGCCGGCGGAGCTCCAGCTCGATCTCGTGGGGCCCGGTGGCGCGCACCTCGCGCACGCGTTCGCTGAGCTGATAGCCGAGGGTGCCGATGCCGAGGAACCGCCGCAGGGAGAACACCATGGCGTCGGCATCGAAGCGCGTGCCGTCGTGGAAGACCACGCCGGTGCGCAGGGGGATGCGGGCCCGCAGGCCATCGGCGCTGAGCCGAGGCAGGGCCGTGGCCAGCCGGGGCTCAATGCGGCCGTCGGTGCTGATGACGTACAGCGGATCCCCAAGGGCACTGAGCACCTGCATCTGGCCGCTGCGGGATGCCTTGGCCGGATCGAGGGAGTCGATGCGGCTCTTGTGACCCACCACCAGGGTGCCTGGCGGCCGCTGGGGCTGGCAGCCGGCCAGCAGGGTCAGCAGCACGGCCGCCAGTCCTGCCAGCCCGGCAGGTTGGGCTGCGCCGACCCGGCAGGCGGGCTTCAGGGCCGAGGCGTGTGTTGGCAGCGGAACTGGCGACATCGGCTCGGCCCCAGCAGCAGCGCCAGGGGGTATGGCCTGGGAGGCAGGCGCATGGCGGCCTCTGGATGCTGGGAGCGTCGGCAGCGGCAAGGAACGCGCTCGGAGCGCCACCATTCAACCGGTCGAGCGGCGGATATGCAGCGTCGGGATAACGCGACGATGGCCGCCCAGGAGCCGGAGTGCTGGGCCGTCCTGCTCTGGGAGGGGTAGGCCCAGGCTTCAGACCCAGGTTTCAGACGCCGGCGGGCTTGCGTGGCGGATGGGGGTGGCTGCTGCTGGCCACCTGTTGCAGGGAAATTTCAAACACAGGCGAGCCGTGGCGGGCGAGGGGCCAGCGGCGGACCCAGCAACGGTTGTGGCGGTCATCGACACCGATGACCTGGTACACGTTTTCGTCGCTGTTGAGGGTGATGCAATCACCCTGATGGAGCGTCATGACTTCCAGTGAAGGAGGGATCTTGGACGGGGGCGTCTCTGTGGGGCTGGCCTGGTTGGCCGGGGAGGGGTTGGCCGGCACTTGGGGTGCCGGGTTGGAGCCGGTCGGCTCCCGGGGGAATCGGTTCGAGTGGGAGTCCAAGGGGAGAGCGTGGGATCTCTCGGATTGGAACCAGCCTTGGAGGTTCTCTCCCAGCAAAGGGTTGCTGCTGTTACCGGGCAACCGCTGCGTCAGCGCTTGCCCACCTGGCTGGTGGCATGGACCTTGATCAGAACGGCGCGAATTCTTCCGATTTGCTTCCACTCTGCATCAGCGGCGAGGCCGGCCGCCAGGGTCGGTTGTCCCTACAGGGTGCGCAGGCAGGCCGCCACGGCGGTCACATCCGGCAGGGCTTCGATCGCCGCCAGCGCCCGCCGGAAGCTGGCTTCCGGCACCTCATGGGTGATCACCACGATCTCGGCATCGGCGCCATCGGCACTGCCTTCGAACTGCACGATCGAACGGATCGATACGCCCGCATCGCCGAAGCAGCTGCCGATCTTGCCGATCACACCGGCCTGATCGCTGGTGCGCAGGCGCAGGTAGTTGCGGTGCTGGGTCTTCCCCGGATCCACCAGGCGGCAGCGGCGCCAGCGACTGGCGGCCAGCAGTGGATCCAGGCTGCCGCCGCTGCCGCTCGCCTCGCGGATGCCAGCGATGTTGAGGATGTCCGCCACCACGGCCGAGGCGGTGGGGCCCGCGCCGGCGCCGGGGCCGTAGAACATCACCCGACCCACCGGATCACCCTCCACCAGGATGGCGTTGTTGACGCCGTGCACCCCCGCGAGGGGGTGCTCCCTGGGCAGCAGGGTGGGGCTGACGCCCACATCAAGTTGCACCGTGCCGTCCCCATCCGTACCGAGGAAACGGGCGCTGGCCACCAGTTTCACCACGTACCCCAGCTGGGCGGCGTAGTTCACATCCCGGGCATCGAGCCGATTGATTCCTTCGGTGGGGATTGCCGGACGTTCAATCGAACCCCCGTAGGCAAGGCCCGCCAGGATCGCGATCTTGTCGGCGGCATCCCCACCCTCCACATCGGCTGCCGGGTCGGCCTCGGCGTAGCCCAGCTGCTGAGCGTCGGCCAGCACCTCGCCATAGGCCGCCCCCTCAGCGGCCATGCGGCTGAGGATGTAGTTAGTGGTGCCGTTGATGATGCCGCTCACCCGCTGGATGCGGTTCCCCCCCAGGGATTGCTTCAGTGGCTCGATGATCGGGATGCCTCCGCCCACGGCCGCCTCGATCAGCACGTAGACGCCCTTCGCGGCGGCGGCGGCGGCGATCTCCTCGCCGTAGCGGGCGATCACCGCCTTGTTGGCGGTCACCACCGGCTTGCCGGCGGCGATGGCTCGCAGGATCAGGCTGCGAGCGGGCTCAAGGCCCCCCATCACCTCCACCACGATGTCGACGGCCGGGTCGTCGACAACGGCCTCGGGATCGGTGCAGAGGATCGCCTCCGGCAGCTCCACCGGCCGTGGCCTTTCCAGATCCCGCACTGCCACCCGCCGCAGAGCCAGCTGGCTCACAAGCGGATGGCGCCCCTCCGGGCTGGTGAGAATGCCGGCAACACCTGCTCCCACCGTGCCGAGCCCGAGCAAGCCGATGCCGATGGTCATGCCTGCGTGTCCGTCGAAACCGGGATCCTAGAAATCCGGCCGCAAGCGGTCAGCCGGGATTCGCTCAGCTTCCGGCCGCCAGGGCGCTGGCCTGGGCCTGCATCATCCGCAGGATGTTGAGAAAACCATTGGCCCGCGATGGGGTCAGGCTGGCCTGCAGCCCTGTTTCCGCGAGGAAGGCCGGATCGATGGCGGCCGCGGCGGCCGGTTCCAGGCCCTCCAGCCCCTCGATCAGCAGGGCCAGCAGACCCTTGGTGATGGCGGCATCGGAGTCCCCACGCCAGTGCAGGCGTCCATCCACGAGTTGTCCCACCACATAAACCTGGGAGACACAGCCCTTCACCTTGAAGGCATCGTTGCGGCAGGCCTCCGGCAGAGGTTCGAGCTTTTTCGCCAGCCAGAGCACGTATTCGTAGCGCCGCTTCGGATCGGCGGTGCCTTTGAGGCGTTCAACGATTTGATCGAGCTTCTCGCTGCCGGTGGCCATCAACGGGGGCGTCGGATGCGTTGCAGTCCCAGCAGCATGGCAGCTGCACCAGCACCACCGAGCCCCAGCAGCCAGCCCCTGGTGCCATTCTGGTTCTCGTGCTGGCTGATCCGATCAAGCTGGGGCTTGCCCCCCTTCACGGGCATCTCCAGGTAGTCGCGGTGGCCCGGGCCTCCATCCACCTGCAGCTCCCAGTCGCCGTTGGCGTTGCTGGGCAGGTTGAAGCTCAGCTGGCCGCGGCTGTCGGTGCGGCCCAGCTCCACGGGCTGGCCGCCGGGAGGTACCAGGCGCACCACCGCATCGGCGGTGGGTTGGCCGCTGGAGAACTGGCTCTGAAGCAGGAGCTGATCGCTCAGGTTCTGCAGCTTGGTGAGGCTGCTCTCGATGGCGTGGGCCCGCGCCAGGCCCGGGGACAGCACGAGCATCGTGAGGCCGAAGCAGACGGCCCGGGGCGAGAGGCGCATGGCGGGAGCTGGGTCAGTTCACCCAGTCAAGCGTGATTGGAGCGTGCGTCGACAGGGAGCCGAGGCAAAGGCCTCAATCAGGCTGACCAGCGGCTGGCGGCGCTCTGGGTCTTGCCGGCCTGCACCATGTGCACCATCGAGCTGACCATCATCGAGAGGGCATCCGAGGGGTCCTGACGGCCTCGCAGCTCGGAGGCGAGCACCTGCTCGGCGACCGTGCCGCGGTCGAGGCGGATACCGGGACCGCTGCGACGGCCCGCTGCGGCATGCAGGGACTGACTGGCCGACTGGCTGGCTCCGGTGGCGGACAGGAACGCATCGTTGGCCTGAAGGTCCACGGAAACCGCTGGAACAGCTCCACTGATCCTGCCAAACAGAGGCCAGCAGCGCGCGGTTAGCCGGGCGTGCGTTACACAGCTTGCAACCAATGCAGGCCGCGCTCATCCAGCCAGCCATCGAAGGGCACATCCCAGGGATCCCGTGGCAAGTCGCGGGTGATGCAGGCGGCCGGCAGCACCGCCAGAGCAGGGATGGCCCGCCAGGCCGGATCGGCACGCAAGCGGTCGTACCAACCGCCGCCGGAGCCCAGGCGGATGCCGTGCTGATCCAGCGCAAGGGCTGGCACCAGCAGCAGGCTGAGTTCATCCGGTTTCAGGGCGGCTGCTCCGGCTGGTGCAGGGATCCTGCAGGCATCCGGCACCAGTGCCTCGCCCGGTCGCCAGGCGCGGTAGAGCAGGTGGCCTGCCACCACTGCCGGCAGGGCCAGTTCGCCGGTGGCGCCGTTCTGAGCCAGGGCGCGCAGGTCAGGCTCGGCACCGATGGGCCAGTACATCCCCAGATGACGGCCGGGCCTCAGCAGCGGCGGCAGGACCGCGGCTGCCGACCGGCTGATCGCATCGGCGGCCGCGCAATGGGCGCGACGGCGCTCCTGCCGGAAGCGGCGGCGCAGATCCTGCTTGGACTCACTGGCCATGGCCTCACCCTCAGCGCTGGAACCAACCGGTGAGGGCCACCGCCAGGGCATCGGCGGCGTCATCCGGGCGCGGCGGGTCGCTCAGATCCAGTTCGCGCATCACCGCCTCCAGCACCTCGTCCTTCTGGGCGTGGCCATGGCCCGCCAGGGCCAGCTTGATCTGCATCGGCGGGAACTCCACCACCGGCACCCGGAACCGCGCCAGGGTCATCATCAGCACGCCGCGGGCCTGAACCACCGCGATGGTGGTGCTGGAGCGGTAGAAGAAGAACTTCTCCACGGCCGCCAGCTCCGGCCGCCAGGCGCGGATCAGCTGGCGCAGGTCGCGGGCGATCTCCACCATCCGATCCCCTTCGCTGCGGCCCGGGTCGGTGCGGATGATGCCGCAGTCCAGCAGGCGCTGATGGCCGCCGGGGCCCGGCTCCACCTCGATCACGCCGTAGCCCACCCGGGCCAGGCCGGGGTCGATGCCGAGGATCCTCATGCGGGCCCCCGGCGCTTCATCAGGCTGCCAGGGCCAGTTCGAAGGCGCCGCGGTCGGCGCTTTCGGGGCGCTCGAACACCTTGCAGAACACCTTCACCACCCGGTCGCCCGAGTCGATCTGCTCGAGCGGATCCTTGCGCAGGCGGTGGCGCAGGCAGCAGGCGGCCACACGGGCCACGTCGTCTTCCGTCACCTCGGTGCGGCCTTCGAAGGCGGCGAGGGCGCGGGCGGCGCGGTTGGTCACGATGTCGCCGCGCAGGCCGTCCACATCCAGCTCACCGCAGATGGCACTGATGCGGATGCGCAGGTCGTCGTCGATGGCCACCTGCGGCAGCAGCGTCTGCGCGGCGATGACCCGATCCTGCAGGGCATCCTGGGTGGTCTGCACGGCGTTGTTGAAGCCGTCCGGGTCGTTATCGAACGCCGTGCGCTGATCCACCACCTGCACGCGCAGCTCGGGATCGCGCACGGTGCGCACCTCAACGCTCATGCCGAAGCGATCGAGCAGCTGCGGCCGCAGCTCGCCTTCTTCGGGGTTGCCGGAGCCGATCAGCACGAAGCGGGCCGGGTGACGCACGCTCACGCCTTCGCGTTCCACCGTGTTCCAGCCCGAAGCGGCTGAATCCAGCAGCACGTCCACCAGGTGGTCGTCCAGCAGGTTCACCTCATCCACGTAGAGCAGGCCGCGGTTGGCCTTGGCCAGCAGGCCCGGCTCAAACGCCCGCACGCCCTCGCTGAGGGCCTTCTCGATGTCGATCGTGCCGCAGAGGCGGTCTTCGGTGGCGCCCAGGGGCAGGTCCACCATCGGCACCTGGCGCTTCTCGGTCGGCAGTGTCTCGCCGTGGTCGGCCCGCTGGCGTACCTCGGCGCTCTGCAGATCCGGATCCTGCGGCGAGCTGTTGTAGGGGTCGCCCGCCACCACATCGATCTCGGGGAGGAGGTCGGCCAGCGCACGGATGGTCGTGCTTTTGCCCGTGCCGCGGTCGCCCATGATCATCACGCCGCCGATGCGCGGGTCGATCACGTTGAGCAGCAGCGCCAGCTTCATCTCCTCCTGGCCCACGATCGCGGTGAAGGGGAAGACCCTGCGCTTGCGGGCTTGCGTCACGGTTGGCGGCTGGCGGGGAGCGGTGGCGATTGTTTCACAGGCGCAACGGCCGCTGCCGGGGGCTGCAGCGGCAGCAGGCTGAGCACCTGCGGCGGGGTGGCATCGGCCGGGTAGATCAGCCGGACCTGCAGCTGGCGCTGGGCGCCCGGGGCCAGGCTCACCGTGCCCAGGGCCGGCCCCTGCTGACCGGAGCGCTGGATCAGATGGAACTGGCGGCGGCCGCTGGGCTGGCCGGCGTCACCATCCAGCCCGCTCACCTCCACGGTGCCGCGGAACATCACGGCCCTGCCGGGGGCGGGGTTGAAGCGCAGTCCGCCCAGGGGTTGGTCGTGCTTGAGCGGTGAATCCAGCTGCAGCTGCAGCTGGACCGGCGCGGAACCCGTATTGCGCAGGGGGATGGCCAGGTCGTACTCCACGCCGTAGTTGCCGTGGGCGGCCCAGGCGGTGCCGGGATAGAAGCGCTTCAGTTCGGCGGTCTGCACCTGGCCGGTGCCGAGGCTGCCCCGCTCCAGGGAGCTGATCGGCCACGAGATCGGTGCTCGGCTCGCGCTCAGCCAGCGCTGGCCGGGGTCGGTGATGGTGGCCCTCCAGGTGCTGCCCACCTGCACGCCGTTGACCCTGGAGTAGATGATCGGGCCCTTTTTGTTGTCGCGGGGGGTGGGGCTGTGCTCACGCGGGCTGAGGGGCCCATCCAGCAGGGCGGCCCAGGAGTTCTGCGGCGGTGGTTGATCGCCTTTGCCGAAGGCCGCCACGGTGGCCACGCTCACCGGCCCTTCGCTCTGGAGCCGGAGCTGCAGGTTGAGACCGTTAAGCAATGGATCCAGGCCCCGTACCGGTAGCGGCAGCACCAGCAGCACCGTGGGCTGGCCAGGCGTCAGGGTCCACTGCTGCGGCAGCAGCGGGCTGCGCTGGCGGCTGAGCAGCTCGGTGGCGACGCGGCTGCCGGGGCCGGAGAACACGGTGCCGTCCTGGGGGAGAAGGGCTGGCAGGGGAAGAAACGGAGCTGACGCTTGCTGGCGGTCCGTGGCCTGGGAGAGGGCTGTCGCCCCTGCCAGCAGGCGCAGTGGTACGGGCTTGTTTGTGCGGGGCTGGGCCAGCACCGCCAGCCAGAGGGTGGAATCGAGGGTCTCCGGCCTGCCGGCATAAACGTGGTGGCTGAAGAGGTCGAAGCGACCGCTGAGGGCCAGATCCAGGTGGGCGTCGGGCTGGGGCCTTCCGGCGGCAGGGAAGGTGGAGAGCAACAGCCCCGGTGCTGTGATCAGCTCGGGGTTGTTGTCGTTGAGCATCAGAACGGCATCGAGCCCCCCGGGCAGCGGCGCCACGGTCTGAGGACGCAGCACGGTGCTGGCGGCCTGGGCCAGTGCGGTGGGTGCGGGCGTGGCGGCCAGCAGCAGTGGGGCGAGGGCGGGAATCATCGGGCTGTTGGGGAGACGGTGGGGCCTTTGCCGCTGCCGCGTCCTACAAGCGTGCGGGCCACCTCGGCGGCCATGGCGCGGATCAGGTCGGTGGAGCGCTGGTCGTTGAACGGACCCTTCACCAGGAAGGCCGCCACGGCCCGCTGGCCATTGGGCAGCTCGATCAGGCCGCCGTCGGCGTAGGCGATGCCGATGTCGCCGGTCTTGTTGAGCACGGTCACACCGTGGGCCAGGAGGTCGCTGTCCGGGTCGGCGGAATCACCGCCGAGGCCCATCAGCAGGCCCAGGGGCAGCAGGGTGTTGGTGCGCGACGTGCCCATCACTTCGCGGAACAGGTCGCGAGCGCGGGGGCTGAGTTTTTCGCCGGTGTCCACCAGGGCGATCGAGCGGGCCAGGTCGTGGGCACTGGTGGTGTTGGTGCCGTCGAGATCAGGCAGCCAGTTGTTGATCACCGTGCCGGTCAGGCCCAGGGCCTGGAAGCGGCCATTGAGAACGGTCTTGCCCCCCAGGCGCTTGATCAGCAGGTTGGTGGCGCTGTTGTCGCTCACCCGGATCATCTCGGTGGCGGCCTCCCAGAAGGGGAAGCGGGTGCCCAGGGGTTTGCTGGCCATCCAGCCGGCTCCGCCACCGATCACCTCCTTGGTCAGCAGCAGCGGGTCGTTCCAGCGGAGCTTGCCGGTGTCGAGGTCCTCCAGGGCCGCCAGCAGGATCGGCGTCTTGATCGAACTGGCCGCCGGCAGAGGCTTCTCGGCTTGCAGCTGGGCGAAGCGGCCGTCGTCCAGCACCAGCAGATAACCGCTGGCCTGCAGATCTTTGTGCCTGGCCGCGAGCTGGGCCCACTTCTGGCTGAGGCCGGAGAGCTCGCTGCGCGGCTCGAAGCGCCCCAGGCTCAGCCCCCGCTGCAGCGGCTGCAGGGAGGGGGTGCCTGCCGGCAGGAGCGACGGCCCCGGGGTCCCACCGCCGGCCAGGCGTGGTGCCAGCAGCTTGAGCGTGGTGCCGGTGATCACCCCGAGGCCGATGCCCATCACCAGCAGTCGCAGCACCAGCCGCAGCGGAGCTCCCCAGGCGCTGCCGGTGCTGGAGCGGGTGGGGCGGCTGGCGCTCACGGGTGAGGGCAGGGCGGACGGACCGGACCTTAGGGGGTTCTTTGCTGGGCTGCCCAGCGCAGTTGACGCACCATGCCCCGCAGCAGCGCCACCTCCGCATCCGTCACCTGGGCGCGCTGCAACAGGCCGCGCAGCTTGGCCATGCGGGCGTGGGCCGTGTGCGGGTAGAGAAACCCCACCTCCAGGAGCAGTGCTTCGGCATCCGCCAGGGCTGCTTCCAGCGCCGCCCGGGGGCAGGGCTCCGGGGCGTCATCGACTGGGGCGGCAGCCATGCCAGCCACTGCAGCCGTGCCGGTCATGCCCCCGTCCTCACCGAGCTGCTGCAGCTCGTGCAGGCAGATGGCCACGGCGTGGGACAGGTTGAGCGAGCTGTAGGCGGCGTCGGTCGAGAGGCGCACCACCCGGCCGGCCAGCAGCAGTTCATCGTTGCTGAGGCCGCGGTCCTCCCGGCCGAACACCAGAGCACCCAAGGCGGGGGAACGGTCCTGCCGCAGCCAGGCCAGGGCCTCGTTCGCCGGCGAGAGGGGAAGCCCCTCCTGCTCGATCCGGCCGCTGGTGGCCACCACGCGTCGGCAGTCCGCCAGGGCGGCTGCCAGGTCGGGGAACAGCAGAGCGCTATCGAGCAAGGCACCGCCATGCACCGCCATCAGCCGCGCTTCAGGCCCCCTGTGGTCGCAGCGGGGGGCCACCAGCCGCAGCTGGGCGATGCCGAAATTGGCGCACAACCGGGCCACGCTGCCCACATTGAGGGGCCCGGCCGGTTCCACCAGCACCAGGGCCAGGCTCACGTGAGCGTGTGCAGGTAGGCCAGCAGATCTGCCATGGCCTGGGGTTCGGGCTGGAACCGCGGCATCGGCGGCGTGCGGCCGCTCACCACCTGCTGGATCAGCTGGCGGTCGCTCTTGCGGGTCTGGACCCCGTGCAGGTTGGGCCCCACCAGCCCCTGGGCGGCGATGCCATGGCAGCCGGCGCAGTTGATCAGGAACAGCTGTTCGCCCCGCTCCTGGCTGCCGCTCAGCTGCAGAGCGCTGCGGCTGTAGGGGTCGCTGCGCACGGCCGGCAGCACCACCAGCAGGGCCAGCAGGGTCAGGCAGACGGCCGCCAGCAGTGCCAGAGCCGGGATCAGCCCGCGGCTGCGGGGGGCGGTCTCGTCGCCGGCTGGCGCGCTCACATCGACGCTCACGGTTTCGGCGCTCACAGTTGTTGCAGGACGGTCACAGTCCCCACCGGGGTCGTGGGAGAATTGTGCAACGACTTTCGGTTGCAATCGGACCATGATCGAACCCCTGCTCTGCGGCATCGTGCTCGGTCTGATCCCCGTGACGCTGGTGGGCCTGTTCGTGGCCGCCTGGAACCAGTACCGCCGCGGCAGCGCCCTGGGCGGCTGATCCTCAGCCTCATCGCATTGTCTGCTGCTCGTCAGCGTTGCTCGACTGCTGCAGCATCAACACGGTGCTGCCGCCGTAGCGGCGCTCTTTGACCAGCCTCCAGCCCGGCGGTTCTTCAGGCACATTGCCCGAGCCACACTCGAGCAGGAGAACCCCAGTGCCTTTCAGCCAACCCCGCTCCGCCACGGCCTTGGCGATCGCCCCGTAGAGCCCAGCTGCATAGGGGGGATCGGCATAGATCAGGTCAAAACCAGCAGCGTCAGCCCCTGTGTTGCTGGCCGAGACCGCATCGGGGACCTGCCGCAGCCAGCGCAGCACCTCCTGGCTCACCACGGTCACCCGGGCTGGAGGGGTCTGGGCTGCTGCCACCAGCTCGAGATTGCTGCGTGCCGTGCCTGCCATGCGGCGGTCCTGATCCACAGCCACCACCTCCACGGCGCCGCGCTGCAGCGCTTCGCAGCCCATCACGCCGCTGCCGCAGCACAGGTCCAGCCAGCGCGCCCCTGGCAGCTCGGCGCTCAGCATGTTCATCACCGCCAGCCGCACCCGAGAAGGGGTGGGTCGCGCAGTGTCTCCCGGTGGGCTCTGCAGCTTGCGGCCGCCGCTGAGGCGCAGGGCCATCAGGCCTCCTGCACCCAGGCCAGCCAGCGCTGCAGCAGCTGCGCCCCCGCCAGGCTGGATTTCTCCGGATGGAACTGGCAGGCCGCGAGTGCGCCCTGCCAGACCGCTGCCGTGACGGCGCTGCTGCCGAAACCCACCCGGGCAGTCACGCAGGCTGGATCGCGGGGTTCGGCGGCGAAGGAGTGCACGAAGTACATCCAGGCCTCCGGGGTGTCGGCCGGCAGCAAGGGGCTGGGCTGGGCTGGGCGCAGCGGTTCCCAGCCCATGTGCGGAATCGGCAGGCCCGGGCAGCGCGGCAGCGCGGCCACATGGCCGGCGATCAGGCCAAGGCCGCGGGCCGTGCCTTCATCGCTGCTCTCAAACAGCAGTTGCAGCCCCAGGCAGATGCCCAGCAGTGGTCGCTCGGCGCCGCACCAGTGCTTGATCGCCGGCACCATGCCGGACTGATGCAGGCGCTCCATGGCGGGATCGAAGGCGCCCACCCCCGGCAGCACCAGGGCCTGGCACGGCTCCATGTCCGCCGGACTGTGCACCGCCACCACCTCGGCACCGAGGCGCTCGAAGGCCCGCTGCACCGAGTGCAGGTTGCCCATGCCGTAGTCGATCAGGCCGATGCGCGTCATGGGCAGGGCGGAACGAGGCAGCGTCGCTGGCCAGGTTGCTCGATCGCCGGTTCGTTCGGCAGCGGCAGGTCGTTGAGGCGATCGATCAGCTGATACAGCAGGCCGATGCGCCGACGGTCGATGTGGAAACGCAGGCAGGGCCGCAGGATGCCGTGGCTGTCGCAGCTCTCGCCCTGGCTGATGCTGCCCTCGTCCACCAGGGCGTCGAAGTCGTGGTTGAGCTCGCTCACCAGCGGCGCCGGCAGGGCCACATGCAGCAGCAGCTCCAGCACATCCTCCTGGAACTGCGAGGTGTGGAAGACCCGATAGAAGCGGCTGATCTGATCCATGGCCTCGGCGGCACTGCGGGCCTGCTTGAGCAGGGAGGTGTCCTCCGCGGAGATCAGACCGCGACTCGCCAGATCGCTCTGAATGTCGTGCAGCCAGGCGGGCCAGAAGTCGTCGCCATCCGGGGCCAGCATCACCAGTGGGATCGGCGGGGTGCGGCCGGTCTGGATCAGGGTGAGGGATTCGAACAGTTCATCGAAGGTGCCGAAGCCGCCGGGCAGCACCACGAGTGCATCGCTTTCGCGCAGGAAGAACAGCTTGCGGGTGAAGAAGTAGCGGAAGTGCAGCAGTCGCCCCTCGCAGCCGCTCACGTAGCGGTTGG
>Ga0310334_100057_pt1 | contig 36666 bp, 40 predicted proteins | sample LakMicMIDCLREDC7_FD_195548 | JGI IMG/M metagenome (GOLD analysis project Ga0310334, IMG submission 195548) | Enriched freshwater cyanobacterial communities from Lake Michigan, Michigan, United States - MI23.DCL.RED.C7 (v2) (version 2) | ecosystem: Environmental > Aquatic > Freshwater > Lake...
CGCTCACGGTGGCGGGGCTGGGCGGCCGGGGTTATGGGGCCGACTCAGGCGGCAGTGATCTCGTCGTCGAAGAACCAGCTCTTGGTGCCGTCAGCCAGTTCCACCACAACCCCCACACCGGTCCCGTCGGTCATGCGGAAACCCGTCACCGTTCCGGTGGGATCGGCCTTCAGGGAGGCGACCAGCCCGGCAGGAATGCGGTCCCGCACCCGGGTGACCCGCACTTTCGAGCCGATGCTGATGGCAGCCTGGGACATGACCAACCTTTGGCGGCGAGAAGGCCAGTTTACCAGTGTGCCCCCAGGGGTTTCGAGGCGCGTCGGGATCGATGCCCCTGGTGTCCAGGGGCATCGAGGCTCAGAGGAATGGATGCACTAAAGAGCGCCCGTGGATGGAGTTCAGGCTGGCTTGCTCAGCTGGATGCGGCGGCGCAGTCGCCTGGTCTGGGAGAAGGCGGCTGCGGCACCAAGAATGGGAAGCGGGCCGGGGACACCCTCTCCGCCGGGCACCACAACCTCTCCTGGCAGACCGAACTGGAGATTGTCGATGGCAAAGCCAGCGGGTTCAGGGCCAATCAGTGAGAATTGAAGGCCGGCGATGGCGGCTGAGCCATCATTCGTGACCAGTCCTAGGAACTCGATTCCGAGGCCAGTGTTGTTCACCTGACCCAGAAAGCTTCCATCACGAGCGAAGGCTTTGATCGCCGTACTTGCCGGGGCATCGAAGAAGCCACCATCTAGCCCAACCCCCGCGAGGTCCTGGCTGAAAAGGATGGAGATCGGACCGTTGAACCTAGGGGAACCCGACAGGACGGGGCTCGTGGGATTAGCCCCGTCACCGGTGATGAAGGTGTCGGGTGAGCTGGCAGCAAGGGCCAGAGATGCACTGGGAGTGCCGACGACGCAGCCGGAAGGGGAGCCGCCTGGGCAATCCACTGCGGGAGTGCCACTCAGAGTTTGGCCCAGGAAGAAGCCATCGAACGTCACACTGGTGCCCGTCGCTAAGCCGCCGTAATCAGCCGGGGCATAGGAAGGATTAACGGTGCCACCGGGAAACTCGCTGAACGTAATTTTGCCAGCAGAGGGCTTAAAGGCTGTTTGATCAATTCTCACGATACTGACAGCTGCCTGCACCGGGGCGGCGCCAAGCGAGGCGGACACCATGACGGCTGGGAGTAATCCCAGCATCGTTGCTTTCCAGGGTTGCATAAGCTTAGCTGAGCAAAGTTGTGCCTCGCTAATTTATTCAGTTCTCATCGTTTTTGCGTTGCATTTCTGCTGCTCAACTGCTGGAGTTTAGCCGCGGGTTAGAGGCAGGCCCAGGGCGTGGATGGATCCACCCCGCGGGCCCGCGATGGCGGGTGGGTGGCAGCCTGGGAGGCATCCACGGCGGATGGCCTCCCGGCCGCTGCTTCCCCCCTCCGGTTCCTGCGATGGTTGCCAGGCGCATCATTCCCTGCCTCGACGTGGCCGAGGGCCGCGTGGTGAAGGGGATCAATTTTGTGGGCCTGCGCGACGCCGGCGATCCGGTGGAACTGGCCTGCCGTTACTCCGCCTCCGGTGCGGACGAACTCGTGTTCCTCGACATCGCCGCCAGCCACCAGGGCCGCTCCACCCTGGTGGAACTGGTGCAACGCACCGCCGAGGCCGTGACGATCCCCTTCACCGTGGGCGGCGGCATCGTGAGTGTGGAGGGGATCACCGATCTGCTCCGCGCCGGGGCCGACAAGGTGAGCCTCAATTCCTCGGCTGTGCGGGATCCCGACCTGGTGAGCCGCGGAGCGGAACGCTTCGGCTGCCAATGCATCGTGGTGGCCATCGACGCCCGTCGGCGCACCGCCGAGGAGTCGGCCGCCCGGGGAGAGGGCTGGGATGTCTACGTGAAGGGCGGGCGTGAAAACACCGGCCTCGATGCGGTGGCCTGGGCACGGCGGGTGGTGGAGCTGGGCGCCGGCGAGATCCTGCTCACCTCCATGGATGGCGACGGCACCCAGGCCGGCTACGACCTGCCGCTCACCCGCTCGGTGGCTGAGGCGGTGGAGGTGCCGGTGATCGCTTCGGGTGGCGCCGGCTGCATCGACCACATCGCCGCAGCCCTCGGGGAAGGGAAGGCTTCCGCTGCCCTGCTGGCTTCCCTGCTCCATGACGGGGTGCTCACCGTGGAGGAGATCAAGACGGAACTGCTGCAGCGGGGTTTGCCCCTGCGGCCGTTGCTGCTCCCGCGGCCCCCGGCGGCCTCGTTACATTAGGAAACGTAGAATGTCCAGTCGACGCATCCCCTTGTCCCCCCTGGTCGTGCTGCCCGCTCCAATCGTCACGGCCTTTGCCCTGGTCATGGTGGTCGCCGTGGTTGCCTTGGTGGCCTGGGCCCTGCAGCTGATGCAGGCCGCCAGTGACCGACGGGAGTTCTCCCTGATGCTGGCCGGCTGCATGGTGTGCTCCGCCGCGGTCGGGCTGGCCACCGTGATGGTGCTCACCCTCTCGGGAGCGAACCGCCTGGAGGCCCGGGGCCTGCCGTCCCAGTTCCCCGGGATGGACAGCGGCGTGAGCCTCGATGCGATTGTTCTTCCCTGGGACGGGCCGGCCCTATCCCGCCCCGTTCCTCCCGGATGAAGCCCGGCGATCCAGCCGCGGTGCGCGATCTGTTTGAGGCGATCGCCCCCCGCTACGACCTGCTCAACGACCTGCTCAGCTTCGGGTTGCATCGGTTTTGGAAGCGCCAGGCGATCGCCTGGTTGCGGCCTTCCCCAGGCCAGCAGCTCTTGGATCTCTGCTGCGGCACCGGTGACCTGGCCCTGCTGCTAGCGGAGCGGGTGCGTCCCGCCGGTGAGGTCCTCGGACTGGATGTGGCCGAGGCGCCCCTCGCCGAGGCCCGTCGTCGAGCGGCCGAGCGGCCCTGGTTGTCCCTCAGCTTCCGCAGCGCCGATGCCCTGGCCACGGGCCTGAGCGATGGCTGGGCCGATGGGGCCGCCATGGCCTACGGCCTGCGCAACCTGGCCGATCCGGCGGCGGGCCTGCGGGAGCTGCGCCGGCTGCTGCGGCCGGGCGGGCGGGCTGCCGTGCTGGATTTCAACCGGCCGGAGGGTTCCCCTGGGCTGGTGGGGGCCAGCCAGGTGGCCGCCTTTCAGCGCTTTTACCTGCGCCAGCTCGTGGTGCCTGCCGCCACGGCCTTCGGCCTGCCGGAGCATTACGCCTACCTGGAGGCGAGTCTGCGCAGCTTCCCCACCGGTCCGGAGCAGGAGGCCCTGGCCCGCGGCGCCGGCTTCCGGCGGGTGCGGCACCGGCCCCTGGCGGCGGGACTGATGGGCCTGCTGGAGCTCGAGGCTTGAGTGCTAGGGGGCACAGCCCGCTGAATCACCACTTGCTGGCTATTCCAAGCAGCCCGCCTAGCCTGAAGTGTCGTTTCCCATCGATCATGGGCGTTCCACTTTTCGACTTCGCCGCCAACATCGGCAAGAAGGTCTTCAACCGCGGCGAGGACAAGGCCGCCGAGAAGCTCAAGCAGCACATCGAGGCCAACAATCCCGGCATCAACGGCCTGGATGTGGCGATCGAGGGCGACACCGCCGTGATCAGCGGCTCCGCTAAAGACCAAGCCGCCTATGAAAAGGCCGTGCTCCTGGCCGGCAACGTAGAGGGCGTGGGCAAGGTGGAGGCCGGTGCGTTGGCAGGCGCCGGTGGCAAGGAGGCCGAGTTCGTGCTGATCCAGTCGGGTGACACCCTCTGGGGCATCGCCGAGCGCGCCTACGGCAACGGCGCCCGCTACCAGGAGATCTTCGAGGCCAACCGCGAGGTGATCCAGAACCCCGATCTGATCTACCCCGGCCAGAAGATTCGCATTCCCCGCTGAGCGGAAAGCCAATCGTTCCGGGGGCTGGGTCCTCCCACCCCAACGGCACGTGCCCGCCCCACGGCGGGCTTTTTTCGTGCGCACCAGCGCTGGGCATCGGCGTACTCCCACCAAAAAATCCCCCCTAAGGAGGGGGATTTCATCCAGCTCCCCCCAAGCTCCGTGGATGGTCGGGCAGGATGGGGGCTTTACTGGGTTCTAGGTGTTGGTACCTGACCCAGTTGTCGCCCGCGCTTCAACGTCCCAAATGACCCGCGGCGTACCAACAAAAACTAGCCGCCTCGCCTAGGCCTACAAAGGGATTTGCCGCAACATGCACTTTCAGGACATCATCGCCACCCTCAACGGCTTCTGGGCGGAGCAGGGCTGCCTGATCCTTCAGCCCTATGACACCGAGAAGGGGGCCGGCACGATGAGCCCGCACACGGTGCTGCGGGCGATCGGGCCGGAGCCCTGGGCCGTGGCCTATCCGGAGCCCTGCCGCCGCCCCACCGACGGCCGCTATGGCGACAACCCCAACCGGGCCCAGCACTATTTCCAGTACCAGGTGCTGATCAAGCCCTCGCCCAACGGCATCCAGGAGACCTATCTCGCCTCTCTGGAGGCCCTCGGCATCCGCCAAGCCGACCACGACATCCGCTTCGTTGAAGACAATTGGGAATCCCCCACCCTCGGCGCCTGGGGCGTGGGCTGGGAGGTGTGGCTCGATGGCATGGAGGTGACCCAGTTCACCTACTTCCAGCAGTGCGGCGGCATCGACTGCAGGCCGGTGTCCATTGAGATCACCTATGGCCTCGAACGCCTGGCCATGTACCTGCAGGATGTGGAGAGCATCTGGGACCTCAGCTGGAACGGCCAGCGCCGCTACGGCGACATCTGGCTGCCGTTTGAGAAGGGCCAGTGCACCTACAACTTCGAGGCCTCCAATCCGGAGCGTCTGCAGCAGCTCTTCGCCATCTACGAGGCCGAGGCTGCCGACCTGGTGGCGGCGGCTCTGCCGGCCCCAGCCCTCGATTTCGTGCTCAAGTGCAGCCACACCTTCAACCTGCTTGAGGCCCGGGGCGTGATCTCCGTGACGGAGCGAACCGCCACGATCGGACGCATCCGCGCCCTGGCCCGGCAGGTGGCCGAGGCCTGGCTGGCGGAGCGGCGCGCCCTCGGCTTCCCCCTGTTGGAAGGGGAGACGCGCCTGACCTGGTTGGCGGCGGAGGCCATCCGCGAAGCGAGCGCAGTAGGGGTAGCCCCCTGATCCGCCGGCTTGCGCCGGTTAGCTACAACCTTGATCCTATTAATCTACATCTTTTTCCTCTCTGATCATCGATCAAGATGATCCAATGCCATTGACAACCTATCGGAAAGGATTTAAATTAAAAAAGAAATGAATGCCAAGCCTTAAAAGATGGCCTTGTCATTCCGGTCTGGCAAAAGCCAAGCAATGGTGATGGCTCTCCTCAGGGTCATTTTTTCTTCATCTAGGGCGGAGCTATACCGTTGGCGGCGCTTCCGTCGTGACCTTTCCCGGAGTGTGAGCTGGGGGGCATGGATTCCTGGCATCCTTGGGCCCACCGCGATCAGTGTGGGATGGCTGTGGGCTTCTGCTTTGCAGACGGAGAGTATCAAAAATCAGTTGCTGATTCGTTTTGCTCAGGAGCGTGTCAACCAAGCCGCCCAGAGCCTTAGTGCTGAAACTAAAGACTATGCAATTTGGGATGAAACTTTTGGTTTCCTGAAGGGTGCTAATCCTGATTATATTTCCAAAAACTTCAACTCTTACACATTCAGCCGCATTCCATTCGTTGCATTTTTTGGTGAAGATGGTTCGCCATTATCGGCCTATCAATATAATAATGACCGGCGCCGGATTGAGCCCTTGCCCGCCGCGGCAAAGCGTGACATTCTTGATCTCATCCCTTCAGAGCCCGTATCTCCTTCCCGGATGTTTCTGGGAAGCGTGGCTGGCAAGCCCTATTTGGTCGCCCTGCAGTCGGTTCTGCCAACCAATGCCAATGGCCCCAGCAGCGGCGGGCTTTTGTTTGTGCGGGCCGTCGATCGTTTTCAGAGTCTCACCCTGAATCAGGCGATTGGAATTATCTCGGAGAACTTTCTCCCTCCCCAGCCTCTCAAGAACAGCTTATTAGGACCCATTGAAATCGAAATCAAGCATCCTCAGCTGGTGGGTCGTCAGACCCTGCAGCATGTGGTGACCAGGCGGCCCATGGAGCGAATCCAGGCCCTGCAGGCAACCCTGCTGGTGCTTGGCTTTGATCTGCTGTTGCTCAGCGTGATCGCCGTCCGCTCCTACCTCATCCGTCGTCGTCACCGTAAAGTTGATCTTGAGCGGTTACGCCATCAACGACGCCTGAGTCGTGATTTGAGCCAACGGGAAGCAACCGACTCTCTCACGGGATTGCTGAGTGAACTTGGACTGATCAGGTCGTTCAAGGGACAGGGGCTTAATTTCCCTGATTTCCTTCAGCTGGTCATTCATATCAACTTGGATAATTTTTCATTCGTGATGAGCAGCATGGGTCGATCGGGAGGGGATATGGCATTGATCGGGGTGGCGAATGAATTGCGGCGTTTCGTGCATTCGAGTTCTTTGATCGCACGCATCTCTGCTGATGATTTCGTCTGTTGCATCATCGGAACCAGCGATGCTTCGTTGTTATCCGAGTTGTCCCAACTTGCCCAGGCTATCAATCAACTCAAAATCACGGTTGAAGGCCATAGCCCCATCAGTATTCGGGCCTCACTGGGTGCCAGTTTTGTCGACCCAGCTGATCCAGTCAAAGCGCTTCATGAAGCTTCAGTAGCCTGCCGCATCACCAAGATGGGTGGCGGAGCGTCTTATCAGCTCTATGGCGAGTCCCAAGGTGCTACAACCACCTATCTCGCCATTCAGCACTCCAACGAAGAGCTACTTGCGGCGATCCGTGATGATCGCATTCGTCTCTTCGCGCAAAATGCCTGGTCACTGGTCGATGCTGATCGTTTCCCTTCGGTTTACGTGGAGTTGTTGGCACGAATTGAGGCCGTGAGTGATGGCCATTGTTACTGGAACGAAAGCCTCATCGAGGCTGCTGCTTTTTGTGGCACGCTTAAGTTGCTCGATATTCATGTTCTTGATCTCGCCATTGCAGCGATTAGCAATATTGTCAAGGCTTCTCCTGCCGGCAGTCAGAATCTGGTTTATGCCATCAACATCACGGCTGATGTGTTGCTCACGGATAACTTCGTTTCCCAGCTTGACCGGCAACTTGAACAGCATGGCCTCGATCCCGCTTTTCTCTGTCTTGAGCTCACCGAGCAGGCCGCCCTGCGGAATCCAATCCAGGCAATCAGCACCATGAAGCGTTTGAGAAAGTTAGGAGTGAAGCTGGCAATGGATGATTTTGGTACCGGCACGACTTCGCTAGGCTATTTACGTGATCTTCCGCTAGATTATGTCAAGATTGACAAGTCTTATGTTTGGAGATTGATGAGTGAAGCCACCAGCGAGCTGGTGATTCAGTTTGTGGTCGAGTTGGGCAAAGAAATTGGTTTCAGCACCATCGCTGAAGGCGTTGAAGATGCCAATCTCTTGGTGAAGCTTCAGGAACTAGGGGTCACGATTGCCCAGGGATATCTCGTCACCAGGCCCAAGCCTTTTTCAGGCAAGGAAGGGTTGTGGATTTTCGCAGATTCTGGTCGCGACCGCGATTTTGAGATCGTCACGTCATCGTGAAACGACTGAGAAGAACCAGCGATGATATGGCAAGGCTCAGGCCCAACCATTCGGTCTTGGTGAAGGGCTCATTGAGGATCAAAAGTTCGACGGCCGCTAGGCCGACCACGGTCACCACACTGTAAATCGCCCCGATCGCGGCCAGTTTGACGTGGCGAAGAACATAGACCCAGCCGAAGGAGGATAAGGCAAAAATTGCGGCACCTGTTATAAAATAGGGTGTTTGAAAGGCGTTCGGGGATTCACTGGCTCGCTTCAGAAAGTAGTCGGCAATAACAGAAACGACGCCGAGGCCAATGGCCCAGGCGATCGGATAGAGGCTTTTCATGGGGTCTGACGGTCCAGGGGGAGAGTCCTCGGATCACGGTTCGCAGGACTCGGAGCGGAAGGCCCAGGGGCCTGATCGGGTGGATGGGGGAGATTTTCTAAAACTTTGGCAGTCTCAATTGGCCTTGACCTTGGCAGTATTGGCATCCTAAGAGAAGGCAATTCAGCCGTCTCGCCAAAGACATTGCATGAACACTGTATGGACACTGTATGAGCCTTTGCTGATTTGCGGCGTCATCGAAAATTTGGCGCGCTCCGTGTTCACCGCGAACTTCGCCGATACCCTTGGCATCCTTGTATGAGTCTCCCTCGCCCTTGCTGCCCTTGCCGCAGGATCAACCCGGCTTTCTTGAATGCCACGGACATCCTGATCCCCTCTTGATCGGCGATGGCGGTCTCTTTGTGGCGTCATCGCCTTTGGGTCTTGGGTTGTTCGCCGCCAGGTCGTTTGCCGAGGGGGAAACAATCTTGGTGTTCAATGGTGCCCTGCTGACCCTGGAGCAGGTGATCGCCAAGGGTGACGACCAGGCCAATCCTCTTCAGGTGGATGACCAGCTCTACCTCGACATCGGTTATCCGGCTGTCTATGCCAACCACTCCTGTCGGCCCAATACCGGCATCCGCGATGACGTGCGGCTGGTGGCGCTCGAGCCGATCAGCCCTGGGCAGGAAATCTTCTGGGACTATTCCACCTCGATGTGGGAGGACTACTGGGTGATGGACTGCCAATGCGGCGAGCCCTGTTGTCGTCGCCAGATCGGTGACTTCCCTTCCCTACCCACCTGGCAGCAGTGGGAGTACCTCAGCCGCGGGCTGGTGCTGCAGTTCATCCGTCGCCGTCTTGAGGAAAGGGGCGCCCCAGACTTGGACTGACCGCCAAGAGCCCGGCCGGCGCTGGTCGCACCCCGGGAACCCTGGGCCATCCGCGCTGGTTCCCCCTTGGCCTCCCTGCCCTTCAAGACGCCAGCACTGTCTACGGCTTCAGCCTCACCAACAGCCGGGCCTTCGCCCTCCCCAACCCCGCCGATCCGCCCCCTGGTTCACCTAGGCCCGGGCGCTTCCTCGCTGCCAGTGCTGCTGGCTCTGGCCGGCCTGCTGGTTCTGCTCGCCTTCCGCGCGGCTGTCCCTGCTCCCCGCGATCCTGTGCAGCTGCTGAAAACGCCGGATTCCCGCCAGAGCGTGCGCCTCCGCGGCCGCCTTGAGGCCGATCTTCGCCCCGCCTCGGAACCCTGCCGGGGCGTGCTGCAGCTGGAAGGCGAGCTGGAGGGGGCTACCGCCCTGCGTTTCTCCACCTGCCCCGCCCTGCAGGAGGGCTGGCGCCTGGAGGTGGGTGGCCTGCTGCGGCGACCCCGGAGCGCTCCCCATCCGTTGCTGGCCGGCGCGGCCGAGCGGCTGGCCAGGCGGGGCATCCACACCGAGCTGCGCATTGAGCAATGGACGGTGCTGGAGCGACCCGCCACCCCCGTGGCCGATCTACGGCGCCGCATCGCCGATCGCTTCCTGGCGGTTTCGGGCGCCGAGGTGGGCGGGCTGCTGGCCGCCCTGGTGCTCGGCAGTGCCGTGGTGCCCCTACCCGATGCGCTCACCGCCGACTTCCGGGCGGCGGGTCTGTCCCATGCGCTGGCCGCCTCCGGCTTCCACCTCACGGTGCTGCTGGGCGCCGTGCTGGCCCTGGCCAGGCCCTTCGGCAGGGGCGTGCGGCTGTCCCTGGCGGCCGGGGCAATTGTGCTGTTTTTGCTGTTGGCGGGCGCCCAGGCTTCGGTGGTGCGGGCCGTGGTGAGTGGCTCGCTGGCCCTGTTGATCCTGGAGAGCGGCAGGCGCGGTCGGCCGATTGGGCTGCTCGGTCTCACGGTGGTGCTGATGCTGCTGCTCCAACCCCTCTGGTGGGCGGACCTGGGCTTTCAGCTTTCGGTGGCCGCCACCGCCGGGTTGCTGGTGAGTGCCGCTCCGCTGGAGGGGTGGCTGGCCGGCGCGGATCCCGGCCGCTGGCGACGGATCGCGGCGGCGGCGGTGGCGGTTCCCCTGGCGGCTTCGCTCTGGACCCTGCCCTTGCAGCTGCTGCATTTCGGCGTGGTGCCCCTCTATGCGGTGCCCGCCAACCTGGTCGCCGAACCCTTCCTGACCCCCCTCACCCTGGGGGCCATGGCGATGGCCCTGGTGGCCCTGCTGCTGCCGCCCCTGCTGGCACCCCTGGCCTGGCTGATCAACTGGCCTTCGCGGCTGCTGTTGCAGGTGGCCCATGGCTTTGCCGCCCTGCCGATGGCCCAGTGGCAGACCGGTCGTCCCCAGCCGTTGTTGGTGCTCCTCTTCACCCTGGCGCTGCTGGCGCTCCTGGTGCCGCCCCTGGCCCGGCGATGCCGCTGGCCAGCCCTGGCGCTGCTGCTGCTGGTGGGTGTGCTGCACACGGCGGCTCTGCGGGCCGATGCCCTGCTGCTGGTGCATCAGGGAGGCGGTGATCTCCTGGTGGCCCGCCACCAGGGTCGGGCCGCCCTGGTGGCCAGCCGCGCCGATCCCTTTCTCTGTCAGCAGGCTCGCCGCCTGGCCCAGGGGCTGGGGGTGAGGCGCTTCGATTGGCTGATGCTGCTCGATCCGGTGGCCCCGGCAGAGCCGGCCTGCTGGCGTGACCAGGCGGGCCTGAGTCTGCTGGGTGGCGAGGCCACGGCTCCGCTGGCCGCCGGTCAGCGGCTCGCCAGTGCGGGCCTGGAGGCCCGGGCCCTGGCCATGGACAGCCGGGCCCTGGCCCTGGTGGTGGGGCGCCAGCGCTGGCTGCTGCTGCCGGATCGCCAGGCCCTGCGCTCGCTGGAGGCCCTGGAGGGGGAAGGATCCACCCCAGATGCCAGCCAGGGGATCGGAGGACGGACCGTGAATCCCCATCCCCTCAGCCGGCCCGCAGGACCTGAGGGTGGCTGGGCTAAAGGGTCAGAGGTCTGGCTCGGTTTCGTCCCCCGTCCTTCCGAGCGTCGCCTGCTGCAGTCCCAGGGGATTGGCTCCCTCTGGATCAGCGGAGCGCCCCCCGCTGCCGCTCCTCCGCTACCCACCGGCTGGCGCGCCACCGGCGCCAGTGGTTCCCTGACCCGGGCCGGGGGGTGATGGCTGCGTACGATGCCATGGTGATCAAGCCCTGATCCGCATGGCGGGCTGGGTGGATCCTGGAGAGGTGGCTGAGTGGTCGAAAGCGAACGACTCGAAATCGTTTGAAGGGAAACCTTCCGTGGGTTCGAATCCCACCCTCTCCGTTTAACCAAAAGTCTGAGATTAACCAAAGAGCACGCAGTCGCCCGGGGTTAACGCTCCGGGCTTTGTTGTGGTTGCCCCTCAGCCCAGGCCGCCCAAGCGGATCAGGGCACTCACCACCACGAAGGCGATCGCCAGGGCGGTGAGGCCCAGCGGCTCGAAGGTTTCTTCAAACGTGCGGATCGCCTCTGCGCTCCGCTCCCCCAGCGCCTTGGGCAGAACCCCCAGGTCGAGCAACAGATGCCCACCCCCGTCACAGCTGGTGGAGGCTCAGCCAGCCCAACATCAGCAGGCCCTAGGCGGAGATTTAGCTGCCTAGCGGCTGCACGAATCAGCGGCTAGGCCCCCATCATTGCCCCATCCTTCAGCACCCCCTCAGGGCCTGTTGCCCAGCCTCTCGCTGGGCACTACTTCCATGCCGATCGGGGTCAGGGCGATCAGGGCCAGCTTGAGGTGCTGGATGCCGAAGGGTATCCCCACGATTGAGGCGAAGCAGGCCAGGGCTGAGCTCACATGGCCGATCGCCAGCCACCAACCTGCCACCAGGAACCAGATCACATTGCCGAGAAGCCCCAGGGGACCGTGGGCCATGTCGGGGCGACCGGTGAGATCGCGGCGGTTGATCGCCTCCTGGCCGAAGGGCCAGAAGGAGAAATTCGCGATCCGAAAGCAGGCTCGAGCCCAGGGCAGCCCCACGATCGTGATGGCTGCCACCACCCCCGCCAGCCACCAACCCAAACCCATCACGAACCCCCCCAGCACGAACCAGAGCACGTTCAGCAGGAAGCGGAGCATGGCGAACGGGAGGGCCGGGTGATCAATGCCAGCGGCACCGTAGGAGGGCTGAAACCCTCGCTACTGGCGGACAACCGAATCCTCGAGGACAGCCGGGAAGGGGGCTATCTCGGGAGCGGTCCTAGGCAGGCCCCAATTTCGGCGGCTCAATCCACGAAGAAATACACGATCCGGATCCCGCCGCCGTTGTACTCATTGCGGTAGCCACCCTCATAGGCAAGGCCGCGATAGGTGCCCGCCACTTCCGAACCGAAGCCATTGCGGGGGGTGATCGTGGCCGGGCATTCGCTCCGGGGCCCCCGCTGCTGGCAGCGGGCCTCTTGCTTCACCAGCCGGAAGGCCTGGCCGTCGGCGTACATCGCCGTGAGGCTGCTGGTGGTGGGAAGACCGTTGGCGGCCGGGGGACCTTCGGGCCCTGGCGTGATGGCACAGGCCAATGGCCGGCCATTCAGCTGGCAATTGGGGGAGATCTGGCCCCAGCTCGGATGGACGGTGAGCGCCAGCGCCATCAGCACGCAGGCCCGGGCCGCCCCTATCCCGCAGGTTCTGCCCCGGCGCTGGAGTTCGTGGGGGCCGCCCCGGCCCGGAGCCGCTGCGGCGGCATGGCCTCGGCCAGGAGCCATCAGCATCAGGAGTGGAACAGCAGCACGAGGCCCGATTTCACCTGGTGGAATTCCCGTTCCTCCCGGCTCAGGTCGAGGCCCACCTCCAGCCCCTCCTTGAGGGCCATGTCGTAGGGCGGCGCGGTGGGTGCGGCCCCGGCGCACCAGAGGGCCGCAATGCCCACCGGTGTGGCATGCCAGCTGAATCGCTCGGTGGTTCCGATTGTGGGTTCCTTGAGCGCATCTTCGAGGAGCTCCCGAATGGCCATCGCTGCCGGCTTGCTCCTTTGTACTGGCCACAGTTTCCGTCTCCCTTCCGGGTGGGACAGTGACCTGAGAGCTTTCGTGATATCCCCAGCCCCGCTGTCCGGGGGGATCGCGGCCTAACCTGCTTCCAGGCAGGGTCCTGCATGAGCGCGCTTCCCGGCCCGATTGCCCTGGTGCACGAGTGGTTCACCCCGCGCTCGGTGGGTGGTGCTGAGGCGGTTGTGCGGGAACTGGATCGTCTGCTGGTGGAGCGGGGCCGCACCCCCCAGCTGTTTGCCCTGGTGGATGGCGAGAGCCGCCGCCCCGGCAGCTGGCTGCAGGGCCGCCCCATTACCACCAGCTTCATTCAGCGCCTTCCCTGGGGCACCAGCCATGTCCAGCAGTACCTGCCGTTGCTGCCCCTGGCGATCGAACAGCTCGACCTGGCCGGCTACCCCCTGGTGCTGAGCAGCAGCCACCTGGTGGCCAAGGGCGTGCTCATCGGCCCGGACCAGCTGCATGTGAGCTATGTGCACACCCCAGTGCGTTACGCCTGGGATCAGATGCACCCCTACCTCGAGCGTTCCGCCCTGGCGCGCGGCCCCCTCGGCGCCCTGGTGCGGTTGCAGCTCCACCAGCTGCGCCAGTGGGATGCCCTCAGCGCCCAGCGGGTGGACGCTCTGGTGGCCAACTCCCGTTTCACGGCCCGCCGCATCCGCCGCTGCTGGCGCCGGCGAGCTGAGGTGGTCCATCCGCCCGTGGCGGTGGATCGCTTCCGCTGGAATCAGGACCGCGAGTCCACTTATGTGAGCCTCTGCCGCCTGGTTCCCAACAAACGGGTCGATGTGGTGGTGCAGGCCTTCAATCGCACCGGCCTGCCCCTGGTGGTGATCGGTGATGGGCCGGAACGGCGGCGGCTGGAGGCGATGGCGGGTCCCACGGTCCGCTTCCTGGGTCGCTGTGGCGATGCCGAGGCCAACGCCTGGCTGGAGCGTTGTCGGGCCTATGTGTATGCGGGCTTGGAGGATTTCGGCATCGCCCCGGTGGAGGCGATGGCGGCGGGTGCTCCGGTGATCGCCTATGGCGCCGGTGGCCTGCGGGACAGTGTTCGCTGCCTGCTGGAGGGGGAGAGCCACCCCACCGGTCTGCTGTTCCCGGAGCAGAGTGCCGCCAGCCTGGCGGCGGCGCTGGAGCACTTCGAGGCCGCCACCCTCTGGCGCCGGCTGCCGCCCGAGGGCCAGCGCCAGTGGGCGGAAACCTTTGCTCCCGAGCGTTTCCGGGAGCGCATAGCCGCCGTGCTGGAACGGCACTGGCATCGCCACAGCGAGCGGTTGCGGCGGGAGGGGGCCGCCATCGCCCCCGCCGCGTCTGTGCCTCTGGGATGAGTGGCCCCGCCGGCTGGAGTCTCAGCGCGACTGATCCTTAGATTCATGTGCCGACAGGGTTCTCGATGCTTTCATCCTTCGAGACCGCTGCCGGAAGCCGATCGCCGCGAACGGTGCGATCGCTCCGCACCGCTCCGGTGGTTGAGGCAGAACCCCATGGCAGGACCTTCCATGCGCTGCGCGCTGATCAGCTGATCCAGCTGCAATCGAAGCGCTCCCGGGTGATCAAGCGCAGCGGCGACATCATCTTCTCTTTGGCCGTTCTCGGCTTGGGTTCACCGGTCTTTATTGCCCTGGCGCTGCTTGTGAAGCTCACCTCGCGCGGCCCTGTGTTCTACGTACAGCAGAGGGTCGGGCGTGATTATCGCAGTTTCGGTTGCATCAAGTTCCGCACCATGCGGCGTGATGCTGATCGGATCCTTTCGCGCATTCTCTCGGAATCTCCCGATCTTCAGGAGGAATTCCGCAATGACTTTAAGCTCAAAAACGATCCCCGCATCACCCGCCTGGGGAAATTCCTACGGCGTTCGAGTCTGGATGAGCTGCCCCAGTTCGTCAATGTTCTGCGTGGTGAGATGAGTGTGGTGGGTCCCCGCCCGATCGTGCGGCAGGAGCTACCCCGCTATGGCAATCGCATGGAGGAAGTGCTCGCAGTTCGCCCAGGCCTCACCGGTCTCTGGCAGGTTTCCGGCCGCAACAATCTCAGTTATGACGAGCGGGTTGCCCTCGACCTCCACTACGCCAGCCACCGCACCTTCGCTCTCGATCTTTCCATCATTGTGCGCACCCTGGGGGTGATCTTCGATCCCCGCGACCGCGGTGCCTACTGAGGCTGTCCCCACGGGGGACCCAGGCTCACCAGAGCAGCGCACACCACCAGCCCCACCGCCAGCCAGCAGAGCTCCAGTCGGTTGCTGAGGCCCAGGATGCGTTCCACGGCGGCCCGGTCGGCAACGGGGCAGTCGGCGGCGAGCACCGGTTTGGCCTTCGCCTCGCCCCCGTAGTGGTTCACGCCCCCCAGGCGCACGCCGGCGGCCAGGGCGTAGGCCGCCTGGGAGACCCCCGCATTCGGTGAGGGGTCCGGCGCGCCCTCCCGCAGGGCCCTGCGGAAGCTTCGCCAGCTCCCCACCAGCCCGGCACCGGCAAGCGGCGGCAGGCTCAAGGCCACCAGACGGCAGGGCAGCCAGGTGAGCAGATCGTCGAGTCGGGCGCCGGCGGTGCCCAGCCAGCGCAACCGGCCGCGGCGGTATCCCAGCATCGAATCGAGGGTGCTGGAGGCCTTGTAGGCCCAGGCGAGGCTGAGGGGCCCCGGGCCCCCGATGGCCCCCAGCACGGCCCCCGCCAGCATCCAGAAGAGGGGGCCGAACAGCCCATCCACCCCGTTTTCTGCCGCCGTTTCGGCTAGGGCCCGCAGGATGTCGTTCTCCTCCAGCCCCTCCACATCCCGGCCCACGATCCAGGCCAGCCGGCGGCGGGCTTCCTCAAGTGGTTCGTTGCCCTTCCCCTCGAGGGCCGCCAGCACGGCCCGCACCGCCTGCTCCAGGCTGCGTCCTGCCAGGGCACTGCCCAGGCCGATCAGGAGCAGCGGAATGCCCAGGGGCGGCCAGCGGCGGGCCACGGCCTCCAGGCAGGCTCCGGCCGCGGCGCTGCCCACCACCAGCACCAGGGTGATCAAGCCCCCGGCCAGGCGCAGTCGGCCGGGGTGATCACCGGCCCAGCGTTCCGCTCCAGTGCGGAGGCCCGTAATCACCCCTCCCATCACCTGCACCGGGTGGAGCAAGCCGTGCGGGTCGCCCACCATCCGATCGAGGCCACAGGCCAAGGCCACCAGGAGCCACAGGCCGAGCTTGCCGGAGGCCATGCTCACCCGGCGGCGCTCCGTCCAACCGCGCGACCCGGAACACCCAGGCCCAGCAGATCGAAGAGGCTCCCGAACAACACGCCGTGGGCCATGCCTCTGGTCATCAGTCCTGCTCCTTCGAAGTCCCCAACCCCAGGCCCATGCCGGGGGTTGGGATCGACACGGGTGAGATTCAGGCCGCCTTCAGCCAGCTGAACATTGAGCGAAGGCCCTTGCCCACCTGTTCGATCGGGTGCTCGGCATCACGCGCGCGGATGCGGTCCATCTCCGGTTTGCCGGCGTCGCATTCGGCCACGAAGTTGCGGGCGAAGGTGCCGTCCTGGATGTCGGTGAGGATGCGCTTCATTTCCGCCTTGGTGTCGGCGGTGATCAGCCGCGGGCCGCTCACGTAGTCGCCGTATTCGGCCGTGTTGGAGATCGAATCGCGCATGGCCGTGAGGCCGCCCTTCACCATCAGATCCACGATCAGCTTCACCTCGTGCAGGCACTCGAAGTAGGCCAGCTCGGGCTGGTAGCCCGCTTCCACCAGGGTCTCGAAGCCCGCCTTCACGAGTTCGCTCAGGCCGCCGCAGAGCACGGCCTGCTCGCCGAACAGGTCGGTTTCGGTTTCTTCCTTGAAGTTGGTCTCGAGGATGCCGGCCCGGGTGCCGCCGATCGCCTTGGCATAGGCCATCGCCAGGCCGCGGGCATTGCCGGAGGCGTCCTGCTCGATGGCGAAGAGGGCGGGAACCCCCTGGCCGTTTTGATATTCCCAGCGCACGGTGTGTCCGGGACCCTTCGGGGCGATCATCACCACGTCCACATCGGTGGGGGGCTTGATCAGGCCGAAGCGGATGTTGAAGCCGTGGGCGAAGCTCAGCACCTTGCCGGCGCTCAGGTGCGGCGCAATCTCGGCGTCGTAGACGGCCTTCTGAAACTCATCGGGCAGCAGCACCATGATCCAGTCGGCCTTGGCGGCCGCATCGGCCACGCTCAGCACCTCGAGGCCGTCGGCCTGGGCCTTGGCGGCCGAGCGGCTGCCTTCGTACAGGCCCACCACCACGTTGACACCACTGTCTTTGAGGTTGAGGGCATGGGCGTGGCCCTGGGAGCCGTAGCCGATGATCGCCACCGTCTTACCGGCGAGGAGGGACTGGTCGGCGTCCTGGTCGTAAAACAGCTGGGCCATGGAGGCGTCGGGTCTCGGCTGAGCAGGGGTCGAGCTTACGCAAGCGTCCGGCCTGGCCAGCCTGCACACCACCAACACTCAGGTATGGGCGGCGCGCGCGCGGGCCGACAGGCGCTCCGGCCTCCCTACGGTTGGCGTTGCCGCCGTCTTTGCCATGGCCCACGAACCCGCTGCCACCGTCACCACCCCCTCGGCCGCAGCCCTGTTCGAAGCCCACATGCAGGCGGAGCTCCATGCCGATCTTGAGGCCACCATGGCCACGATGGTGGACGAGCCTCACCTGCTCAATCTGGCCTCCGGCACCGGTGGCGAGGGGGCGGCGGGGGTGCGTGAGTTCTACGCCACGAAGCTGATCGGCCAGTTCTTCCCGCCCGATGTGGAGTTCATCGCGATCTCGCGCACCATGGATCAGGAGCGGCTCGTGGATGAGCTGGTGATTCGCTTCACCCACAACCAAGCGATCGGCCACCTGTTGCCCGGCGTGGCTCCGACCGGCCGACGGGTGGAGATGGCCTTGGTGGTGATCGTGGGGGTGAAGGAAGGAAAAGTAGCCTACGAGCACATTTACTGGGACCAGGCCGGACTGCTGGCTCAGCTGGGCCTGCTCGATCCAACTGGGCTGCCGGTGGATTCCCAGACGGCCGGCCGGTTGCTCGCCTTCACCGGCAAGGGCTGAGCGACGAAGGGCTACCGCTCAGAAACGATCGGTGTGGTGGTGAACCGCCCGCCAGTGACCCTTCTCCTTGCGGAACACGGTGGTGGAGCGGATGTCCAGCTTCAGCGCAACACCTTCCCGGGTCATGCCGCTGGTGCGTTCGATGCAGACCAGCAGGCCCATCTCGGGCGATTCCACGTACCGGCGGTCATCGGCCACCAGGGTTCCCGCGAATCCCATGGCAGCTTCCTTGGCGAACTCCTCCATCACGGCCTGGCGACCGTTGCAGAGGGCACCGGTGGGGCCCCAGTGGCTGATGTCGTCGGCGTCCGACCAGATCTCGGAGAATGCGGAGGGATCGCCGGCCAGCAGGCGGTTGCCGGCCGCATAGAAGGCGTCGGCGGCATCCTCGAGGGTGGTAGGCATGGGCTCAGGCCTCGCTGGGATGGGCGATCACCCGGTCGATCAGGCCGTAGTCCTTCGCTTCGGCGGCGCTGAGGAAGTAGTCGCGGTCGGTGTCCTTGGCGATCTTCTCCAGGGGCTGGCCGGTCATGTCGGCCATCGACTGGTTGAGCATGTCCTTGATGCGCAGGATCTCGCGGGCCTCGATCTCGATGTCGCTGGCCTGCCGCTGGCTGGTGCCACCCAGGGGCTGGTGGATCATGATCCGGCTGTGGGGCAGGGCCAGCCGTTTGCCCTTGCTCCCGGCGGCCAACAGGAACGCGCCCATGGAAGCCGCCAGGCCCACGCAGATCGTCACCACCTCCGACTTCACGTATTGCATGGTGTCGTAGATGGCCAGGCCGGCGGTCACCGAGCCGCCGGGAGAATTGATGTACAGGTAGATCGGTTTGCTGTTGTCTTCGGAATCCAGATAGAGCATCTGAGCCACCAGGGCGTTGGCCACGCCGTCGTTCACCTCGGAGCCGAGGAAGAGGATCCGCTCCACGGCCAGGCGGCTGTAGATGCTGATCCAGCGCTCGTACTGGCTGCCGGGCAGGCGGTAGGGAACGCTGGGAACACCGATGGGCATGGCTTCGGGAAGGGGTGGAGCCCCGGTGGGGCTGGTGGGGAGGTGGTGCCCCGCCGGGGACCGGGGCCTTGGGGTTGGAAAGGGGTGGCCAGAGGCCGAGGCCTCAGCCGATGCCGGCGGCCGTGGGCAGCGGCGTTGGCAGTTGTTTCAGGCTGGTGAGCACCCGGTCGATCAGGCCGTACTCCTTGGCCTCTTCGGCGGTGAGGTAGGTCATGCGGTCGGAATCACGGGACAGTTGCTCCACGCTTCTGCCCGTGTTGCCGGAGAGGATCTCGAGCATGGTGTGCTTGTTGTGCAGCACCTCCTTGGCCCGGATCTGGATATCGCTGGCCTGGCCGCGGGCGCCGCTGCGGGGCTGGTGCAGCACGATCGAGGCGTGCGGAAGGGCGGCCCGCTGACCCTTGGTGCCGGCGCTGAGGATCATGGCGGCGGTGCCCATCGCTTGGCCAATGCAGATGGTGTGCACCGGCGGCTTCACGTAGCGCAGGGTGTCGCAGATGGCGAAGGCCTCGGTCTCGAAGCCGATCGCATCACCGGAATACCAGCTGGTGCCGGTGGAGTTGATGTAGAAGAAGATCGGCTTGTCGGGGTTGTCGAATTCCAGGTAAAGCAGCTGGGCGATGATCAGTTCGGTCACATCCACGCCCATCTGGCGTTTGGCGTCGTCGTCGGAGAACAGCGGCAGACCGAGATACACGATGCGCTCCTTGAGCAGCAACGACTCCAGGTCCGGAGGCGGAGTTCTCATCACAGCGGAATCGCCGTAGTAGGGGGCCGACACCGTCATCTGTGGAATCATCCGTGCCGTCTCCGCTGGTCACCAGGGTGATCAGGTGAGCCTAGCCGGGGCCGGTGGTCTGCGGTCCACCGTTGGCCACGGGTTTTCCGCCCTGCCGGCCGGTGGGCCTGTCGCAGCGTGCGAAGACCATCCGTCCCGTGGGGGTCTGCAGGGCTCCGGTCACGGTCACCGCCAGCCGGTCACCGATGCGCCCCCGGGCGTCCTCCACCACCACCATGGTGCCGTCCTCCAGGTAGCCCACGCCCTGGTCGGCCTCCTTGCCTTCCCGCACGATCTTGAGCTGCAGGGCATCGCCCGGCTGCACCTCGGGCCTCAGGGCGATCACCAGTTCGCTGAGGTTCATCACCTTCAGGTCCTGAACCTCGGCCACCTTGGCCAGGTTGTAGTCGGCGGTGAGCAGGGTCCCGCCGGTGTCCGCCGTGAGCTTGAGCAGCTTGTCGTCGGCGCCGTTGCCTTCGTAGCGGGTGCTGTTCACCACCAAGCGTCGCCCGTAGGTCTCCCGCAGTTCGGAGAGCAGCTTCAGACCGCGGCGGCCCTTGCCGCGCTTCTCGGCGTTGCTGGAATCCGCCAGGGCCTGCAGTTCATCAATCACGGCCTGGGCCACGATCACCTGGCCCTCCAGCAGCCCCGATTGCAACAGGCCGCGGATGCGGCCATCGATGATCACGCTGGTGTCCAGGATCTTGGCGCTGGCCGGCTGCAGCACCCCATCGGCCACCAGCAGGGCTTCGGTGCTGGTGGGGTTGAACAGGCGCAGCAGGGTGCGGCCGTGGACCTCGGCCAGGTTGTAGCCCAGCACCCCGAAGAACACATTGCTCAGCACCGCTGCCAGGGGCTTCACCAGCACCACCTCCCAGGGCAGCGGCAGCAGCAGGATCGGGGCCAGGAGCAGGTTGGCCACGAGCAGCCCCAGGATCAGGCCCACGGCCCGGCTCACGAGCAGATCGGTGGGCATGCTGCGCACCTGGGCCATCAGGCGCTTGCGCAGTTGCTGAAAGAAGAAGCCGGCCAACAGGCCGAAGAAGGCCCCGAATCCGGCCAGCACGGTGCGCAAACCTTCCTGGTTGGTCACCTGCAAGAGCAGTTTTTCGGGCAGCAGGTCCACCCCCAGCCAGCCGGTGGCGGCGCCGGAGATCAGGAACAGCAGCAGGATGAGGGAGTCCACCATGGGTCCAGGGGGCCGGATTCGCGTGGCTGCCCATCACGTCAGCAAGGAGCATGCCCGATCCCGGGCGATTCAGCTGCAGGGGGTTACCCCCCGTGACTGAGAACCCTCACCAGTCGGCACCCGCCTGCCCAGCCCCGTTGAGTCCGCCGCCGTTGGTTCAACCCCCCCCCCGCAGCGCCTACCTCCACATCCCCTTCTGCCATCGCCGCTGCTTTTACTGCGATTTCCCGGTGGTGCCCCTCGGGGACCGGGCCGACGGCGCCAGCGGGCCTGGTGCGGCCTCGATCGCCATCTACCTGGAGCTGCTGCACCAGGAGATCGCCCGTTCGCCCGCGGGCCCGCCCCTCTCCACCGTCTACCTGGGCGGCGGCACCCCCTCGATGCTCACCCCCGACCAGGTGGGGGGGATCCTCGAGGCCCTCTCGCGCCGTTTTGGCCTGGCCCCGGCCGCCGAGATCAGCCTGGAGATGGATCCGGCCAGCTTTGACCGTCCCCGGCTGGCTGGGTACCTGGCCGCCGGGGTCAACCGGGTGAGCCTCGGCGGTCAGAGCTTTGATGACGCCGTGCTGGCCAGCCTTGGCCGTCGCCACCGCCGTGCCGACCTGCTCGAGGCCGCCAGCTGGCTGCAGCGGGCCCACCGGGCTGGGGAGCTGCGCAGCTGGAGCCTCGATCTGATCCAGGGGGTTCCTTGGCCGGCCGGAGCCGCTCCCGGCGGGGAGCCGGCGGCGGCGTCCCCCTCTCCCCGGCAGGACGTGCTGCGCCACTGGCAGTCGGATCTGGAGCAGGCTCTCGCCCTGGGGCCTCCCCATCTCTCTCTCTATGACCTGATCGTGGAACCAGGCACCGTGTTCGAGCGCCTCCAGCGGCGTGGTGCCCTGCCCCTGCCGGATGAGGACACTGCGGCGGACCTGATGGAGATCAGCCAGCGCCGCCTGGCCGCGGCCGGCTACGGCCACTACGAGGTGTCGAACTACGCCCTGCCCGGCCACACCTCGCGCCACAATCGCGTCTACTGGAGCGGTGCGGGCTGGTGGGGCTTCGGCCTGGGGGCCACGGCGGCGCCCTGGGGCGAGCGCCAGGCCAGACCCCGCACCCGCCAGGCCTATGCCGACTGGCTGGCTTCCGCCGCTGGCCCCCGGGGGGAGGAACCGGTGGAGGCCGGCGAGGGTCCGCCGGGGTCTTGGGCGCCGGCGGCGCTCGGGGCTGGGGCCAGCCGATCTTCCAGCAGCGGCATGCCGTTCGATGAGCGTCTGCTGGTGGGCCTCCGCCGCCGTGAGGGCGTGAACCTGGAGACCCTCGCCGCCGCTGATCAGGTCAGGCGGGAGGCCCTGGCTGATCTGCGGGATCGGCTTCGGCCCTACGAGCGTGAGGGACTGCTGCGCATCGAAGGACCCCGCTGGCGGCTGAGTGACCCGGAGGGCCTTGCCCTCAGCAATGCGGTGCTGCGGGAGTGCCTTGCGTGGTGGGAGTGCGTTGGCTCCCGATCCAGCCCCGCAGCGCCTCGATCGCCAGACCCCGCCCATCGATGAGGGGCGGCGAGAAGGGCGGCTGGCGGGGGGTGAGCCCCAGCAGGTCGGCGGTGACCCGCACCTGGCCGTCGCAGCCTTCGCCGGCGCCGATGCCGATCACGGGGATGGTGAGCAGGCCGCTGATGGTGGTCGCCACTGAGGCGGGCACGTGTTCGAGCACCAGGGCGAAGCAGCCGGCCGCCTCCAGCTCCCGCGCCTGGCGCTGCAGCCGCTCCTGGGCCACTGGATCCTGAGCCTGGCGGCGGTAGCCCAGCCGATGCACCGACTGTGGCGTGAGCCCCAGGTGCCCCATCACCGGGATGCCGCAGCGCACCATCCGGTCGATCACGGCCAGGGTTTCCGGTTCGGCGCCCTCCAGTTTCACGGCCGCCGCTGGGGTTTCTTTCAACACCCTGCCGGCGGCCGCTACGGCGTCGTCGGCGCCGCACTGGTAGCTCAGAAAGGGCAGATCGGCGATCAGCAGGGGGCGGTGGCTGCCGGTTGCCATCGCCAGACCCCGGCCCACGGCCCGGCAGTGGTGCAGCATCTCCTCAAGGGTGACCGGCAGGGTGGTGGCGTGACCCAGCACCACCATCGCCAGGGAATCGCCCACCAGCACCGCATCGGCACCCGCCTCGGCCACGATCGCCGCCGAGAGGGCATCCCAGGCGGTGAGCACGCTGATCGGCAGGCCGGCCTGCTTGCGCTGCAGCAGGTCATGCGGGCGCTGGGGCACGGCGGCGAAACGGGCTGGACACCTTCCATGGTGGCAGCCCGCTGCTGACCCTCCCGGAGGCTGGGCGGGGAGCTGGTCTTGCTAGGTTGATCTCGACTCGGACCCACGCGGCCAGGACGCCCAAATCTGGTCAGGACCGGAAGGGAGCAGCCACACGGGATGCTCCGGGCAGGCGTGGACTCCGGGTCACCCATTTCTGGGCATGAGGGGCGGCCCCGATCGACCCCGATCCCCAACCCTCGCCGCTCCACGGATTCCCCACCCACCGGCCTTGGGAGCGCAGCATCAGGTGCCATCAGGCGAGAGCAACCCTGCTGCCCAGCGAGTGCTGGGCGCATCACCGGTTCTCTGGGTGACGGGTTCGTGGGCAGGACCTGCGCCGTTCCCTAGTAACGAACGGGGCAGGCGAGAGGCCTGCCCCCGATCAACTATTCGCCCGTGGACTGGCGGTTGAGCAGAAACGGTGGAATCTTCGCCCCACGTTCCTGGATCACCGCCGTCGGGTAGGGGGTGCTGAAGCCACTGCTCCGTTCCGGGCGGTAGCTGCCGCCGCTCTCGAAGCCCGTGGCGATCACCGTGACGTGGATCTCACCCTCAAGGCTGTCATCCACCACAGCGCCCACGATGATGTTGGCATCGGGATCGACCACGTCGTAGATCACCTCTGAGGCGGTGGTCATGTCTTCAAGGGTCATGTCGCGGCCGCCGCTGATGTTGATCACGCAGCCCTTGGCCCCGTCGATCCGGGCTGATTCGAGCAGGGGGCTGGTCATGGCGGCTTGGGCCGCCTCCGTGGCCCGGGAGCGACCCGAACCCACGCCGATCCCGAGCAGGGCAGTGCCGGCTTCCGCCATCACCGAGCGAACGTCGGCGAAGTCCACATTCACCAGGCCCGGCTTGGTGATGATGTCGGTGATGCCTTTTACCCCCATCCGCAGCACGTCGTCGGCGGCCCGGAAGGCCTCCTGCAGGGGGGCCCCGGCGATGGCCTCCCGCAACCGGTCGTTGGGGATCACGATCAGGGTGTCCACATGCTCGGCCAGCCGGGCGATGCCCTCCTCGGCCTGGCGTTGCCGTTTGCGACCCTCGAAGCTGAAGGGCTTGGTCACGATGCCCACGGTGAGGGCGCCGCACTCTTTGGCCACTTCGGCCACGATCGGGGCGGCGCCGGTGCCGGTGCCGCCGCCCATGCCGGCGGCGATGAACACCAGGTCAGCGCCTTCCAGGGATTGCAGCAGGTCGTTGCGGGATTCCTCAGCCGCCTTCTGGCCGATCATGGGATTCCCGCCGGCCCCGAGGCCCCGGGTGAGCTTCTGACCCAACTGGATGCGCTGTTGTGCCGCCGATTGCAGCAGGGCCTGGGAATCGGTGTTGAGCACCCGGTAGCCCACGCCCTGAAGATCCGATTGGATCATGCGGTTCACGGCATTGCTGCCTCCTCCACCCACACCGATCACTTCGATCCGGGCCGTCTGGCTGGGAACGATGCCATTGCTGCTCGGCACGGTCTGGCTCATCGCGGTGGTCTCCTGGGGTGGCGCCGGCGGGGGCAGGTGATCGACGGCTTCGCCCCGGTCGTGATGAAGCCCTTCAAAAAGGATGGGCTGGAGGGTAGTGGCCGGGTCGGGCTTGGAACCCTCGGGGCTGATTCCGTTGATCTGCGGCTGCATTATGTCGCCGACTGGAGTGGCCAAAGATTGTCGCCCAGCCTGCCTTGGAAGCGGTCGGGGCGCAACTTCCTGTGTGGGTTGGCTCGCCGAGATGGCTACTGGCCGCCGCGGGGGCGGACCGCGTTGGCCGGACCTGACTCGGCCACGGGCTTGAAGCCGGTGAGGCTGAGTTCGGGTTGGTTGGGGTCGCTCAGGTCAACGATCTGGGGACGACGGCCCTTCAGTTCGGTTGGTAGAGCGGCATTCAGGTGGGCCGCCACCGTGAGGCGACGCTCCAGCTGGCCATCCGCAGGGCCCAGCCGCAGGGGGCCGAGATCCGTGGTGCTCAGCCACAGGCTGCCTTCGGGGTCAAAACGGATCTCCCTCAGCTTGCCGCCGAATGCCGGCCTCTGCTTCAGCACCTTCGCCAGGGCCGGGCGGTGGCGATCATTCCAGCCCACCACCCGAAGCTCCTGGGTTCCTTCCAGCCGTACCCCCAGGTTCTGCCGCAGGCTGATCCAGTTCCCCAGCCGATCCACGTAGCCCTGCTCCACCCCGGCCGTGCTCCTCCGTTCAGCCCGGGCCACGGCTGCGCGATCGATCAGTTCGACCCGCAGCCGGGGGGGCAGCATCAGCCGGCTGACCCGCACATTCTCCACCGGCAGGGCCACGGAGAGGGTCTGGATGATCTGCCGGGGCTGAAGGGCAAGGAGGGGCTGGGGGAAGCTCAGCCCGGCCGCTTGGATCACCTGGTCTCGGCTCACCAGCTGGCTGCCGCTGACCTCCACCTGGCTGGGGGAGCGAAGGGTCCAGCCCTGGCTCAGGAGCCCGTAGCCCAGCCCGGTGGCCATGGCGCTGAACACCACCAGACGCCAAAGATTGCGGAGCCGATCAGTGCGGCGTTCCTGGCGAAGTTGGCGCCGGCGTTCGGCACCTGGACGCAGGGAAGAATCACTCATCGTTGGCAGGCCACCTTCCCATCTCAGAGCTCGCAGCGCGACCGGGTCATCAGTTCATCGATCCAGCGGCGGGCCCGCTCCGCATCGGAGAAGGGCAGATCCTTCTGCAGCCCGCCTCCCACCAGCCGCAGCCGGCAGGCGCCCTGGCTCTCCGCGGTGAGCGGGGCTTCCCCCGAGCCGAGGGAGAGCAGCTCCACCAGCTCCAGCTGCTTGATCGGAAAGCTGCCTGCCGGTTGGAAACTTCCGGCCTGGAAGGTGCTCCAGCTGAGCTCACCATTGATCAGGCGCGCCGCCCCACAGCCATCGAGCTTGGCGAGTTCGGCACCCTCGGCCCAGTCGCGGAAGAGTTGCTGGCGACGGCGCTCCAGCCAGCCGAGGCCGGTGAGCAGCACGAAGACCAGCAGCAGCGGCAGCCAAAGCAGGCCTTGGGTCATGGCACTTGGGTCGAGGAGAACGAAATCCCCCCCGATTCTCGCGCCCCTTGCACAAGGGCGTGCACCAGCTCCACAAGGGGCAACCCAGTGGCCTCCCACAACATCGGGTACATGCTTTGGCTGGTGAAGCCCGGCAGGGTGTTGATCTCGTTGAGCCAGAGATCGCCGCTGTTCTGGTCGTAGAAGAAATCGACCCGCGAGAGGCCGCTGGCCCCAACGGCGCGGCAGGCGGTGATGGCCATGGCCTGGGCCCGCTCTGCCAGCTCCTGTGGCACCCGGGCGGGAATCACGGTGTGACTGAGCCCCTCGCTGTACTTGGTGGTGTAGTCGTACCAGTCGGCGTCGAAGCAGATCTCACCCAGAACCGAGGCCCGCAGCTCCGTGGTGCCCAGCACGGCGCATTCGAGTTCGCGGGCGGTCACGCCCCGTTCCACCACCAGCCGCGGATCGAGGGCGGCAGCTTGCCGCAGGCCCTCCAGCAGGCCGGCCCGGTCGCTGGCCTTGCTGATGCCCACCGAGGAGCCCATGTTGGCCGGCTTCACGAAGCAGGGATAGCCGAGCTCGGCTTCCAGGCGGTCGATCAGGCCGCTGCTGCCCGCGTTGTCGGCGTCGCCCGCCTTCGCCAGTTCGGAGGCCTCCACGCAGGCGTAGGGCACCTGGGGCAGGCCGGCCGCAGCAAAGGCCGCCTTCATGGCCTGTTTGTCCATCCCCACGGCCGAGCCCAGCACGCCGGAACCCACATAGGGCACCTGCATCAGGCTGAACAGTCCCTGGATGGTGCCGTCTTCGCCGTTGGGACCGTGGAGCACCGGAAACCAGACCTCCACCGCTAGGGCCCCTTCGGGAAAACCACGGAAGCCGCCTGGGGCGAGGGGATCGGCCGGTTCGGCCGGCACACCCTGCTCAAGCACAGCCTCGGCTACAGCCGGTGGCCACCAGCGGCCCTGTCGGTCGATGTAGAAGCAGCTCAGGCGGTAGCGATCGGCATTGGCGCCCTGGCGCAGGGCCCCCACCACGGTGATGGCGGAGCGAATCGACACCGCGTGTTCCCCGGAGGCTCCCCCGAACACCACCCCCACGTGGCAGATGGACGGCGGCACGGGATCGCTGGGCATGGGGAAATCGGGGTGGGGCCAAACGTATCAGCCAACTACCCCGGGGGCGAGGCCACCGCCGCCTGTCGTCACCGGGGATGGCCCCTCAGGCGAGCACGCCACTGAGGGAAAAGGCCCGCACCGTCTCGATCCTGACCTGCACCAGCTCGCCGGGTCGGTGGGGCTGACCCTCCGGACGGGCCGCCGGGAAGAAGGTGAGCCGGTTGGTGCGGGTGCGGCCCATCAGCTGGGTCGGATCCTTGGGATTGACCCCCTCGGCCAGCACCTCTTCCACCCTTCCCTGGTAACGGGCACTGCGTTGGAGGGCCACCCGCTCCACGACGGCGTTGAGTTGCTGGAGCCGCTCCACCTTCACCGCCTCTGGCACCTGGTTGGACCAGTCGGCGGCGGGGGTGTTGGGGCGCGGTGAGTAGGCCGCGGTGTTCACCAGATCGAAGCCGATCTCCTCCACCAGATCGAGGGTGCGGCGGAACTGGGCATCGCTCTCGCCCGGGAAGGCCACGATCACATCGGCGCTGATCGCCGCATCGGGCATGCGCTGGCGGATGCGGTCGATGATGCGGCGGTAGCGGTCCACGGTGTATCCCCGCGCCATGGCCCTCAGCACGTCGTCGTCGCCGCTTTGGAAGGGGATGTGGAAGTGCTCGCACACCTTGGCCAGGTCGGCGCAGGCGTCGATCAGGCGTTCGGTGAAGTAGCGGGGGTGGCTGGTGGCAAAGCGGATCCGGGCGATCCCCTCCACATCGTGCACGGAGGCCAGGAGGTCGGTGAGGGTGTGGGCGCGGCGGCCTTCCGGGGTGATGCCGGGCAGGTCGCGGCCATAGGCGTCGATGTTCTGGCCCAGCAGGGTGATTTCCCGATATCCCTGGGCCGCCAGGCCCTCCATTTCCAGCCGGATGGCCTGGGGCAGCCGGCTCTGTTCCCGCCCCCGCACGGCAGGAACCACGCAGTAGGTGCAGCGCTCATTGCAGCCGTAGATCACATTCACCCAGGCGCATACAGCGCTATCCCGGCGGGCCGTGGTGATGTCCTCGAGGATGGTGTGCTCCTCGGTGGCCACCACCTGTTGGCCGCTCTCCACCCGCTCCAGCAGGCTGGCGAGGCGGTTGGCGTGCTGGGGGCCCATCACCAGATCCAGTTCGGGCACCCGCCGCAGCAGGGCTTCCCCCTCCTGCTGGGCCACGCAGCCGGCCACCACCAGGGTGAGGTTGGGGTCGGCCCGTTTGCGCAGGGCCTGCCGACCCAGGTAGCTGTACACCTTCTGCTCGGCGTTGTCGCGGATCGTGCAGGTGTTGTAGAGAACGAGATCGGCGGTGTGCTCGTCGTTGCCGGGGCTGTAGCCCATGGTCTCGAGGATGCCCCCCATCCGCTCCGAGTCCGCCTTGTTCATCTGGCAGCCGAAGGTGGTGATCCAGTAGCTGCCGCGGAACCTGGGCCCGCCCAGCGGAAGCTGCGGCCCCTCGGCCGTCCCGGAGGCACCGGGAGCTTGCTGGGCAGCGGGTTGCTCCACCAAGGAGTGATGGCTGGGGACGGGGAGGCTCATCGCTCTATCTTCTGACAGGATCGTTTCGGCCGGTGCGGGTCCGGGTCCCCGCGCCGCCGGCCGCGGCCGCCGCCCTGCTCTGCAGAGCTCGAGTCAGTAGTGCTCCAGCAGGGTGAGTTGGTAGCTGGCGCTGGCCAGCTTGCAGCCCAGTTCGCTGCTGAGGATGCGCAGCAGGGCGATCACCACATCCGGTCGGCTCCGTCCGAGGCTGTCGAGGGCCTCACGACGCAGCAGCAGGCAGTGGCCATCGGTGTCGGCGATCACATCGGCGCTGCGGGGCTGCCCGGTGAGAAAGCCGATCTCACCGAAGCACATGCCGCTGGAGAAGGTACAAAGCCGCGTGGCCTTCTTCGTGCCGTTGCTGAGGTTCACCCGGATCGTGATGGTGAAGACGCCATCGACCACGATGTAGAGGGCGTCGCCGCTCTGGTTTCGCTGCACGGCTGCTTGGCCGGCCCGGAAGCTGGTGAGCTCCAGTAGGGGATTGAGGATGGCGCGGTGGTCCGGATCTAGGCCATCCAGCAACGTGGCCTGGGGAGCCTGCATGGGGCGCCAGGGAGGCGAAGCAGATGAAGCATCCAGCAACGTGGCCTGGGGAGGCTGCCTATGGAGGAGTTCCGGCCGCTCCTGGCGCAGCAGGATGGTTTCCGCCTCCTCCAAGGCGGCGTCGATGGTGGGCAGCATGGGCAGACCGTGGTCCGTGCCCAGCAGACTGGGCAGGTGGTCAGCGCGGGAGAGCAGCATCGTGATCGGCTGGGCCCGGAGCAGTTCCACTTGCCCCAGCAGAATCGAACAGGAGGTGGGGGGCAGCTCCAGCACCTGGTTGAAGTCCACCACCACCACGCTGGCCTGGCCGGCGATCGCCGTGAGTTCGGCCAGCAACTGTTCGGTGGCGGCGAAGTCGAGCACCCCCTGGGCATGCACCACCCGGATGCGGCCGCCCATCTCCTCAAGGATGCCGGCCTCGGTGGAGTCCCGCCAGCGGCGGGAGCGCCGGTGGCTGCTGGCGTAGCTCCGACGGATTGTGTTGATCGCCCGGGGGTTCTGGTTGTAGAGATGCAGCCCGAGCCGGTTGGAGAGTTCTTCGCACACTTCGATGCCCCGCACGCTGTTGCCGAAGGGATCGAGGCGAGGTGAATACACGGCGATGCCCAGCCGACCCGGTACCACCGCCAGTACGCCGCCACCGACGCCGCTCTTGGCCGGCATGCCCACGTCATGGAGCCACTGGCCGGCGTAGTCATACATGCCGCAGGTGCCCATTAGGGCCAACATCTGGATCGCGATGTCGGCGTTGAGGGGTTCGGCGCCGCTGATCGGGTTGCGACCCTGGCAGGCCAGGCTGGCGGCCATGATCGCCAGATCCCTGCAGCTGACGGCGATGGCGCACTGGCGGAAGTAGAGATCGAGGCCGCCTTCCGGATTCGATTCGATTACGTTGAAGTTGCGCAGCAGGTGGCTGATTGCTCGGTTGCGGTGTCCTGTGTCCCGTTCGGACACGTAGACGTTCTGATCAATGTGAAGTTCCCGGCCGGCCAGCTCGGAGAGGAAGGCGAGCAGGGTGGCCTCGGCCGCTTCGGGATCGTGCTGCCAGATCTGGGCGGAAGTGGCGATCGCACCGGCGTTGATCATTGGATTGCGGGGGATGCCGCTCTCCGGATCAAGGCTGATGGCGTTGAAGGCTTCACCGGAGGGCTCCACGCCCACCTTGGTCTGCATGTGCTCGCGACCCAGAAGCTTAAGCGCCAGGCCATAGGCGAAGGGTTTTGAGATCGACTGGATCGTGAAGTCCTTGTCGCTGTCACCTACCGCATAGATGTGACCATCGGCCGTGGCCACAACGATGCCGAAATCCTCGGGATCGGCTTTGGCTAGTTCGGGGATGTAGTCGGCAACCTTTCCCTCCCTGCTGCCAGTGAGGCGAGCATGCACCTCCTCGATCAGGTTCTGGATCGCCGTTGCCGTGAATTCTGTACTAGACATTGGCCAAGGATCGTTGCGTGGATCCCATCCCGCTTTTCCGTTCCTGCCAGTAACAATTATTACTCTGGCCTGGTTCCGGTGTCATGGTCGGGGCCGGCCAGGGCGCCGCATCTCGGCAGCCTTGGCATACACCTTGGCGGGCACTGGACGCAGATCCCACACAAGCCCAAGTTTGGCCAGAACTAGCAGGCTGAAATAGGTGATGTCGATCTCCCACCAGTAGATCCCCTGGCGGCAACTCGACTGGTAATGGTGATGGTTATTGTGCCAACCCTCCCCCAGGGTGATCAGCGCCAGCAGCAGGTTGTTGCGGCTGTCGTCCCCGGTTTCGAAGCGCTGGCTGCCAAAGACATGGGAGAGAGAATTAATCGTGTAGGTGCCGTGATAGAGCAGCACCGTGGAAATAAAGAACCCCCACACCAGCATCTGCGCCCCTGAGGTGGGCCGGCCCGCCTCCGCCAGCACCCTGCCCAGGGCGAAGGTGGCTGTGCCCAGAAGGGCAGGACTGATCAGCGACCAGCGATCGATGAACACGAGTTCAGGAAAGCGGGCGTAATCGCGAATCGCCGCAAGGTTGTCGCGGCGGTTGTCGGGATGCAGAAACCAGCCCATGTGCGACCAGAAAAAGCCGTAATGCCGCGGTGAGTGGGGATCGTGTTCGGTGTCCGAATTGGCGTGGTGGTGGCGATGGGTGGCGGCCCACCAGAGGGGGCCGAGCTGGGCCGAGGAGGTGGCGAGCACGGCCAGCATGAATTGGAAGATGCGGCTGGTGCGGAAGGTGCGGTGCGAGAAATAGCGGTGATAGGCGGCCGTGACGCCGAACATGCGGATGGCATAGGAGGCCAGACACACCAGCAGAGCGTCGGCACTCACGCCAGTCCAGAAGGCGCCCAGGCAGGCCAGATGCATCAGCCCAATCGGAATGCTGGCCAGGATCCAGCCCTGGCTGATCTCGGGCTTCACCGGCGGATCCACGGCGGCGGCTCCGGATTGGAACGGGGCGGCACCCGTCTGGTGGCCGCGGTGTCCGGGATGCTGGTTTGCCCTCCAGCCCTTGATCGTGCCGGCTGCCTCGCTGCTGCTCCGAGGCTGGGGAAGGATCGTCAAGGGTGGAGCAGCTCTAGTAGGACAGAACCTAAATCAGGGCTTCACACAACCTTCAGGATCCCGATTTGGCTCGGGCCCATGGCCAGGCCCGTTCTGACGACAGGTCGCGGCGGCGGTGCATTCGCGGCGGGTTATGCCAGCTTGTGGGAATGGAACTGCGTCTGCTGCCCTTTCGCCTCACCAAGGCCGTGCCCCTGGCGATCAGCCGCGGCACAACCGCCGCCGTGGAGCATCTGCTGGTGGAGGTTGAGCAGGACGGCCTGATCGGCATCGGGGAGACCGGCGGTTTCGACACCGGACACCGCCAGTACACCACCGACGCCATCGCCGCCGAACTCCAAGCCCTGGCCCCCCGGCTGCGCGGCCTGGCCCCCCAGCCCCTGCAGGCCCTTGATCCCCTGCTGGCTTCCCTCTCACCTCCGGCCCGTTGCGGCCTGGATCTGGCCCTGCACGACTGGTGGGGCAAGCGGCTTGGAGTTCCGCTCTATTGCCTCTGGGGTCTGGATCCCCACCAGGTGGTTCCCACCAGCGTGACCCTCGGCTTGGGGTCTGTGGAGGCGGTGCTGGCCCGGCTGGAGCGCTGGTGGACCCAGCTGCCGGCCACCCGCATCAAGCTGAAGCTGGGCAGTCCCGAGGGCCTCGAGCATGACCGGGCCCTTGTGGTGGCGGTGGCCGAAGCCCTCGATCGGGGCCGGCAGGCCGGCGGGCCCGCCGCTGAGCTGCAGGTGGATGTCAATGGCGGCTGGGATCTGGAGGGAGCCCGCACCATGGTGAACTGGCTCGCCGACCACCAGGTGGCCCTGGTGGAGCAGCCCCTGCCGCCCCTGGAGGACCCGGAGGCCGATGCAGCCGCCTTTGCCGCCCTTGAGCTCGATTGTCCGATCGCGCTGGTGGCCGATGAGAGCTGCTGGACCCTGGCCGATGTGGTGCGGCTGGCGCCCTATGTGGATGGGGTGAACATCAAGCTGCTCAAGAGCGGTGGGCTCGGCGAGGCCCTGCTGATGGCCCAGGCGGCACGCCGGCTGGGGTTGGAGGTGATGCTCGGCTGCTACTCCGACAGCGCCCTGCTCAACGGCGCCGCTGCCCAGTTGCTCCCCCTGGTGCGCTGGCCGGATCTGGACAGCCACCTCAACCTCGTGGACGACCCCTTCACGGGCCCGACGCTCGAGGCCGATCACCTTGTTCCCGGGGTTAGCCCCGGCCTCGGGGTGGCGATAACAGCTGATCTTCCCCGCCCCGCCTCGCCGCAGGGTGATGCCTGTGGAAGCGAGGGCCCCCGTCCCCTCTCCGAAGCGTGATGCTCAGTCCCGAAGCCCCGGTGGTGCTTCTGCTGCACCACGGTCTCGACAACCTCGGCGGCAAGACCGGCCTGGCCCTGCTCCGCTATCGCCGAGGCCCGGTGGCGGCGGTAATCGATCCCGACCATGCGGGGCAGGATCTGGAACGGGTCACGGGCATCCAGCGGCCCGTGCCGGTGGTGGGCTCGATGCGGGAGGCCCTGCCACTGCTGCCTAACGCCTCCCTCGCCGATCCCATCCCGGGCGCCTCTCCCGGGGCCGTGGCCGTGGTGGGCCTAGCTCCCTCGGGGGGCCGCCTCCCCGCCGAACTCCATGCCGATCTGGCGGTGGGGCTGGAGGCGGGGCTTTCGGTGGCCAGTGGCCTCCACAGCCGGCTGGGCGACGATCCCCAGTTGGAGGCGCTGCTGCGGCCCGGCCGCTGGATCTGGGACCTCCGCCGGGAACCCGACGACCTGGTGGTGGGGTCGGCCCGGGCGGCCGCCCTGGCGCCGCGCCGCTTGCTGGCGGTGGGCTCCGACATGTCGGTGGGCAAGATGAGCGCCTGCCTGGAGCTCCAGGCCGCCGCGCTGCGGGCCGGTCTCGATGCCCGTTTCGTGGCCACGGGCCAGGCCGGCATCTTGATCGCCGGCAGTGGTCTGGCCCTTGATGCTGTGCGGGTCGATTACGCCGCCGGGGCGGTGGAGCAGGCGGTGATGCGCGTGGCCGAGGGGGCCGGGCCCGATGCCCTGGTGCTGGTGGAGGGGCAGGGCTCTTTCTGCCATCCGGGCTCCACCGCCACCCTGCCGCTGCTGCGGGGCAGCCAGCCCACCGACCTGCTGCTGGTGCACCGCGCCGGCCAGACCACCATCCGCAACCAGCCCCACATCCCCCTTCCCCCAATCGATCGGCTGATCGCTGCCCTGGAGGCGATGGCCGCCCTGGCCCGCCCGGGCGAGGGCGTGGCCCCAACGGCACGGGTGGTGGCGATCGCCCTCAACACCGGCCATCTGCCGGCCGACGAGGCGGCCGCCGCCCTGGAGGCGATGGCCGCCCACTCGGGCTTGCCCTGCCACGATCCGGTGCGGGAAGGGGGTGAGGCTTTGTTGGCCGACCTGCGGCAGGGCTGGGCCGCCGCTGCAGGCTGAAGCTGGCGCGTCGGCGTTGTCTGCCGGGATCGAGCCAGCGGGGCACGGTGCCAACAAAAAACCACCCCTCGGCGGACCAGGGGTGGATGTTGTGGCAACAGGGCGAGCGAGGGGAATCGAACCCCCGTATGGCGGCACCACAAGCCGCTGCCTTAACCGCTTGGCGACGCTCGCCGCATTGGTTCACCTTATCACTGGGGCTTTTAGGATCTCCGGGGTTTTGAGGCGGGGCCCGCGCCAGGGGAGGCCCTTTGCACGGTGTGGTCCCACGAGCGGGCGAATTCTGCGATGCTGGGCCCTGAATACCGGACTGCACCGTGCCTGCCCGCGTCACGACAGCCCGCTCCCGGCTCCTGCGGCGCCCTCAGGCTTCTTCCGATTTCCCACCCTTTCTTCCCCCCATCCGCGTCAACACCGCGATGGGTTGGGTGGGCAGCCGCCCCCTCATCCTGCTCACCCTTGTCGCTGCACTGGGCCTGGGCCTGGTCGCCACCAATCCCGGAGAGGAGGAGTTCGAGCGTTTTGCCGCCGACCAAATCACCCGTGCGGCTGAGCTGGAGCTCTGCCACGAGGGAGGCCTGCCGATGTTGGCCCGCATGATCGTTCAGGACTGTCCCCGCCTGATCGCCGCCCAGCATGACCTGCTCGGCCGGCTGGCCCTGGCGGCGACCCGGCGCCGCAATTTCGGGCTGCTCAGCCTTTACCGCACCGAGCTTGGGGGCCAGCAGCTCCTCCCCGACTGGTCGATCCCCCGCTATAGCGCCATCACCCTCGCCGGCGCCGGTCGTTTCGTCATCCTGCGCAGCAACCAGTCCGCCGCGGAGCCCACGATCCGATGAACAGGCTTGAGCCGCTGCGGGTGCCCCGCTGTTTGCTGGACCCCGTGGCCTCTCTGCCGCCGGCCGATCGGGATGGGTTGGTGACGGTGCGGATCGAGCACGCCGAGGGCCGGATCACGGCTCTCCAGCCCGTGGAGCCCCCCGTCTCGCTGGAGCTGCCCCTGGCCCTCACCCCGCCGGTGGATCCCCACGTTCACCTCGACAAGGCCTTCAGCGCCACTGCTTTTCCAAATCCCTCCGGCACCATGGGCGGAGCCCTGGAGGCCAATTTGCGGGAGCTGGGGCAACGCCGCGGCGAGCAGGTTCTGCAGCGGGCCGGCTTGGCGCTGGAGCGGGCCTGGCGCCATGGTCTGCGGGCGCTCCGCAGCCATGTCGACAGCCAGGCGCCGGCGGCCCTGGAGGTCTGGGAGGCCCTGCAGCAGCTCCGGGCGCGCTGGGCCGGCCGGGTGGATCTGCAATTGGTGGCCCTGGCGCCGCTTGGGCACTGGCGCACGGCCGACGGGGCCCTGTTGGCCCGAAGGGTGGCGAGCGATGGGGGCCTGCTTGGCAGCGTGGTGGGAACCCCCTTCTCCCCGCTGGCCTGGGATGCCGAGGGGCTGGAGGCCCTGCTGGCGCAGGCCGAGACCCTCGGCTGCGGCCTCGATCTTCACATCGATGAGAACGATGTCGCCCCTGCCCACGGGGTGCGGGCCCTGGTGCGGCTGCTGGCGCGGCGCGGCGGCTGCCGGGTGCCGATCACCTGCAGCCATGCCACGGGTCTGGCCCTGCTCCCTCCAGCGCCCTTGGCGCGGCTGGCCGAGCGGTTGGCGGAGGCCGGGGTGGCGGTGGTGGCCCTGCCGTTCACCAACCTCTGGTTGCTCGGCAAGCGGGAGGGAACCACACCGCTGCGGCGTCCCCAGGCCCCGATCCAGCAGCTCCAGGCCGCTGGTGTGCGGCTGGCGATGGGTAGCGACAACGTGCAGGATCCCTGGTATCCCGGCGGCGATTTCGATCCGGTGGAGCTGCTGCGGCTGGCGCCGGTGCTGAGCCACCAGCTGCCGTGGCGCCGCCGCGGGTTGGCGCCGTTCACCACCGAAGCCTCTCGGCTCTTGGATCTCCCCTGGGATGGGGTGCTGCGCGAAGGATCACCGGCCGATCTGTTGGTGCTGGGTGCCTCCAGCTGGGGCGACCTGTTGGCCCGCCCCCCCCGGCGGCGGGTGCTGCGCGCCGGCCAGTGGCTGCCATCTCCCGACCAGGAGCTTCCCTCCGCCCTCCTGGCGGCCCTGGAGGCCCCGGTCGCGTCAGGCTGAGGCCAGGGCTTGGTGCGGAGGGGATTGTCCGCCGTCTTTTCGGACGACGCTCCAGATCTGATGCCCAGCTCGTCCATGCCGCCAGGTTCCAAGCCAGGAAGCTCCAGATCCAACCAGGGCTTCCCGATCACCGCCGGTACCGATCGTCCTGCGGATGCCGACCTTCCCGCCAGATCGCTCCACTTCGCTTGCGATCCCCCTCGGCCCCTCTCCTTCTCTGTTCCCCCGCCCATGCC
>Ga0310334_100058_pt1 | contig 36202 bp, 29 predicted proteins | sample LakMicMIDCLREDC7_FD_195548 | JGI IMG/M metagenome (GOLD analysis project Ga0310334, IMG submission 195548) | Enriched freshwater cyanobacterial communities from Lake Michigan, Michigan, United States - MI23.DCL.RED.C7 (v2) (version 2) | ecosystem: Environmental > Aquatic > Freshwater > Lake...
GCCCACCCCATCCCTTCCCACCTTTGGCCTGCCCCGCCTGTTCTGATGAGGGCCTGAGCGGCCTGATCGACCTGCCCAGCTGGCTCGGTGCTTCGCGTCCATGAAGCGCCGGCTCCCCCGGTTCGTGCTGCCGGCGCTGCTGCTGCTGTGGGTGGGCGTGAGCGCGGGCTGGCCGGGGCCCCGCTGGCGAGTCGCCGAGCGGGGCCTCGAAGACCAGCTGCAACGGCTTCTAGGCCCAGGCCGCCCGCCGGCGGCGGTGACCCTGGTGGTGGTCGATGACGCCACCCTGCAACAGGGGGACTGGTATGAGCGCAGCCGAACGGTGCCGGCCTGGGCCCGGGGCCTGGGCTCCCTCCCCTGGCCCCGAGCCGCCTATGGCCTGCTGATCGAGCGGCTGCTGGCGGGCGGGGCCCGGGCCGTGGCGGTGAATGTGGTGTTTGAGGGGCCCAGCTCCCATGGTCCCGCCGACGATGCGTCCCTGGCGGCGGTGCTGGCGCGCCACCGCGGCCGGGTGGCCCTGGCGGCCGAGATGCAGGAAGGGGAGGACCAGCAGGGGGCCGGTTCCCTCACGCTGGTGACACCCAGCGACCAACTGGTGGCCGCGATTGGCGGCCCGGCGCAGCTGGGTCTCACCAACATCCTGGTGCCCCGGCCGGGGGATCGGCTGCTCCATCCCGAGGCCTACGCCGGTGCCCTTCTGCGCAATCGGCGGGTGAACGACACACCGCCGGCCCTCTCCACCACGGTGCTACGGCTAGCGGGCTGGCCACCCAGGGGCGACGACCGCCACAGCAGCCTGCGCACCTACGGCGCCGAGGGCAGCCTGGCGCGGCTGAGCGCCTGGGAGGTGCTCGACCCCGCGCGCTGGACCCACCACCCCCGCCGCTCGGCCCTGGCTGGGGGCGTGGCCCTGGTGGGGCCGGTGGTGAGCGAGGGGAGCGCGGGCTATGCCACACCCTTCGGATCGCTTTCGGGGCTGGAGATGCTGGGCACCGCCACCGCCAACTCCCTGCGGGGCGATGGACTGCTGAGCTGGCCCGCCCAGCCACCGCAACGGGCCCTGCTGGCCGTGACACCGCTGCTGCTGGCCCTGGCCGCCGGCCGCCGGCTGAGCGCGATCCAGGCGCGGCTGGCGCTGGTGGCCCTGCTGCTGGCCCTGCAGCTGGCGGCGGGGCTGCTGGTGTTGCAACGGGGGAACCGGTGGCTGCCGCTGCTGGCCCCCCTGAGCGGGCTGGTGGTCCTGGCTCTGCTCTATGGCGGAGAGGCCTACCTGCGTGAGGCGGGCGAACGGCTCCGGCTGCGCCGCACCTTCGAGCGCTACGTGGCGCCGGGGGTGGTGGCCGAGATCCTGGCGGATCCGGAGGCGGCCGAGGGGATCCTGCGGGGCCGCCAGCTGGAGGTGACCGTGCTGATGAGCGACATCCGCGGCTTCACCACCCTCACCCGCCAGCGCAGCGAGGCGGGCCAGAGCGAGCTGCACGTGCGCCAGCTCAACGAATACCTCGGCGCCATGGTGGAGGTGGTGGGCCAGCACGGCGGCACGATCGACAAATTCATTGGCGACGCGGTGATGGCGGTGTTCGGCTCGCCGCTGAGCCGGGGCCCCCGGGAGGAGGCCCGCCAAGCGGTGCGCTGCGGCCTGGCGATGCGCGCCGCCCTGGCCGCCCTCAATGCCGACTGGCGGCAGCGGGGGCTAGCCGAACTCGACAACGGCGTTGGGCTAGCCAGTGGACCGGTGCTGGCGGGCCAGATCGGCAGTCCGAAGCGGATGGAATTCACCGTGATCGGCGACACCGTGAACCTCGCCGCCCGGTTGGAGGCGGTGACCCGCCAGGTGGAGGCGCCGCTGGTGTTTGATGCCGCCACCGCCGCCCTGCTGGCCGGCGATGCGGAGCTGAGCGCCACCAGCCTCGGCAGCCGCGAGGTGAAGGGCATCGGGCCTGTGGAGCTGTTCGGGGTTGAGGTCGCCGCTTCCGGCCAGGCCTGAGTTGGACGCCCGCTCATCGCTAATGTGGCGTGGACGATGCAACTCAGATGCTTCATGGAGGCGGGACTGAGAAAAGCCCTCTTGTTTTCACCCCCAAATCCTCCTCTGCATTTAGCAAGGTATTGACTGGCCAAGATCAAGGCATAGAGGAGGCTATTTTGTTCCCGGCCTGAACAGGTCAAATTCTCTCCTGTTGTCAATCTCTAGCACTTATGCAGAGTAACTTTTTCACCTCTTTTTTACTGCCCCTGGCCCTAGCAATTGTCATGCTGGGCATGGGACTAAGTTTGGTTCCAGAAGATTTTAAGCGAATCACTCGCGACCCCAAGGCGGTTTTGGTAGGCACGGTCTGCCAGGTATTGCTGCTGCCGCTGATTGGGGCACTGATCACACTGGTCGTTCCCATGCAACCCGAAATCGCTGTGGGTCTGCTTGTTTTAGCAGTCTGTCCCGGTGGTCCTTCCTCTAATCTTATCACTTATCTGGCGAAGGGCGATGTTGCTCTATCGGTGACACTCACGGCAGTCAGCAGTATTGTCACCGTGTTTACGATTCCCCTGTTTACAAATCTGGCACTCCAGCATTTCCTAGGGGAAAGCGCTGCGATCGCTCTGCCAATTGGCACTACTACCCTGCAAATCTTCCTGATCACGCTGTTGCCTACAGCGATCGGGATGACAATTCGTTACCAGTTTCCTGGCACAGCGCGTCGCCTAGAGAAGCAAATGAGCCGCCTTGCCGCAGGACTATTGGCGCTAGTTATTGTGCTGTTACTGGTAAAGGAAGGCAGTAAACTTCCAGGATTCCTGGTTCAGGTGGGAGTCGGCGTATTTCTACTCAACCTAGTGGCAACGCTAGCAGGATTTCTTGCTGGAAAAGTGTTTCGACTGCCGCTGGCTCAGCAGATCTGTATCGCCATTGAAGTGGGCATTCAAAATGGAACGTTGGCGATCGCTATCACCGCTGGTCTACTCAACAACCCAGACATGGCTGTGCCCGCTGCCATTTATAGCTTGTTGATGTATATCACTGGCTTCGGAGCTATCCTCTATGGCAGGCAAGCGATCTGCAAAGCGGAAGCTGCCGCCCATACCGTCGATTGAAGCTGCCTAACGCTGCCCTTGAGTGGCAGGCATGAAGCTTGAGGTGGCGAAGCTGAGAGCAGAGGGCGGCCTGTCCACTCGAAGGGCTTGTTCGGGGGTTACATCTAGCTTACGCGGTGCCTAACAGTGAACGCAATCCAGCTCCAATCTAACGAGACCAGTGCTGATAGGCATCACGTTTCTCTCCCTACGTTACATCTTGAGTATCCCTCTGAATAAGCCAGTAGTCCTCGCCCCAGCTCAGACGATCAGCAATGACAATAGCCGGACATGTCCAAAAAGTAAAAGAGCGCTAAGCGCTTTATCACGCTTAGCGCTACTGAACGAGTGCGATGCATCTCCTGCGTGTATCGCAGGTGTGTCAATTAGCCGAAGCCCCCTGCGTGGACACGGGGATGCGAGGCACAGGGAAACCGGCCTGCCCCAGAACATCCACGATCATGCGGTTGGTGTCAAAGTACACCTGCCAGTAGTCGTCGGTGTGGGTGTAGGGACGCACTGCGAGCCGAGGGCCGCGCTCGCTGAACTCAAGAACCTCAACATCACCTGGCTTGCCGGGAACCTGGTTGGGGATTCGGCTAAGCCCATCCTTGAGCAGGGTGATGGCTCGGCCCACGTCGGCGCTGTTGTCAAGCTGGGCAACAAGGTCAACGCGGCGAAAGGGATTGGCAGAGTAATTTTTGATGTTATCGCCGAAGAGTTTGGCGTTCCCCACAAAGTGACGCACGCTGTCTATTGAGGTAATCGCTGTGACGAACATGCCCAGTTCATCGACCGTTCCTTCCACCCCACCTGCTTCCACGTAGTCACCCACATTGATCGGACGAAAGATCTGCAGGAAGACCCCGGCCGCGAAGTTACCAAGCATGCCGCTCCAGGCGGCGCCAATCGCTACGCCGGCACCTGCAAGAAGGGCGGCGAAGCTTGCGGTTTCGATACCAAAGAAACCGAGAATAGCAACAACAAGCACCACCCGAAGGATGGCCCCAAGGATGTTAAGCAGGTAGGTGATCAGGGTGGGGTCAAGGTTGCTGCGCGTGAAGGTGCGGCGCAGTATCTTCATAGCAAGATTAATCAGCCATCCCCCAACGATCCAGAGGGCAATGGCACCCGCGAGCTTAAACAGAAATGGCACCAAGACGCTCGCTACGATGCCTACGTCGACAACAGCGAGAACAGAAGCAGTGGGAAAAAGAGCGAACATCACCGGGAAATTGGTTGAATGCACTTGCTGATTGCTTCAGCAAGAAATGACAATTTACCACACAAGGGCCATGGCAGGGGATTTCATCCACTTAAACATACGTAAGCGCCCACGAATCTGGGCGCTGAAAACAAAGCGTTTATACTTCACTTTGTACGACGGTAGCGATTGCTTCTCTATGGAAAACCATGGCTAGCCGCAGCCTGTCCATCCTTCGAACGCTTATTGGATGGTTTCCGAGAACCACGGCGGCGCTCCTGCCTCTGTCCGATAACCACCCCCTTGATGCCTAGCCAATTTTAGCCACAGCGGCCAGTTCACGGCAGATGTGTTCGTCAGGAACAGTGGTTATCGGACCCGATATCCACATGTGGCGGTTGCTACGAACCGCCCCGAGGGCCGAAAGAAGGGCTGGCCCTCAAAGGCAGGCACGTAAGACACTATAGGTATACCTCTACGGCATATGAACCTTGCCTATTACTTCTATGGTGGACTTGGGAATACAAAGCAAGCGGGATCTAGAGCAAATACTCAAGGGTATATCATCAGTGTGGAGCCTGCGCAGTTAGGCACAGGTTCTTATACCAAAAATGATCCAAGAAGAGTCAAAAGGTGCTGTGAATTAGACTGGAAACTTCGATCCTTCGAACACAACCAACGCATCGGCTGAGGAGAAGCGCCTGCCCCATCACCCCACAACAGCGCCCAACTGCTCCCGCAGCTGCTCCTTTGCCCCCGCCAGCGCCCCGTCCAGCGCAGCGCCATCCTTGCCGCCGGCCTGGGCCAGGTTGGGGCGGCCACCGCCGCCACCGCCGCAGGCCTTCGCCACCGTGCCGATGAAGGCGCCCGCCTTGGGACCCGCGGCGATCACCGCAGCTCCAAAGGCTGCCACCAGCACCACTTTGCCGGCATCGGCCGGATCGGGAAGGCCACCCAGCACCACCGCGGCGCCCTGCCCGAGCTGGTCCACCAGACCCTGGGCTGCCGCCTGCAGGCCAGCCCCCTCCACCCCATCGAGGCGCTCCACCAGCAGGGCAAAGGGCTCACCAGTGCGGGCAGAGCCCGCCGGGATCGACCCCAGGGCCTCAGCCCGGGCCGCCAGGGCCGCTGCCTTGGCCACGGCCAACTCACCGCGGACCACCGCCAGGGCCTTCAGGCTGCCCTTGAGCTCCTCCTGCAGGGCCGCCACCCGCTCCACGATCTCGCCGGGCTGGGCCTTGAAGCGATCGCCCAAGGCCCGCACCACCGTGTCGCGCTCATTGAGGTAAGCGAGCACCGCCGGGCCGGCCACGGCCTCGATGCGGCGGATGCCGGCCGCCACGCCCGCTTCGGCCACGATCTTGAACAGCCCGATCTCGGCGGTGTTGGCCACGTGGGTGCCGCCGCACAGCTCCATCGACACGCCGGGCACGTCAACCACCCGCACCACATCGCCGTATTTCTCGCCGAACATCGCCACCGCCCCCGCGGAGCGGGCCTGCTCGATCGCCATCGACCGCACCTCCAGGGCGTGGGCATCGGCGATCCAGCCGTTGATCAGGGCCTCGATCCGCTCCAGCTCGGCGGCATTCACGGCGCGGGGGCAGTGGAAGTCGAAGCGAAGGCGCTCGAAGTCCACCAGCGAGCCGGCCTGAGCGATCGAGGGATCCACCACCTCCTTGAGGGCGGCCTGCAGCAGGTGGGTGGCGGTGTGGTGGGCCTGAACCCGGCGGCGGCAGGCCCGGTCCACCTGGGCCGTCACCAGATCGCCCACCGCCAGGCTGCCCCGTTCCACCCGGCCGCTGTGCACAAACACGCTGCGGTTGCGACCCACACCCTCAATCGCCACGATCACGCCGTCACCACCGCTGCCCTCGCCGGCCAGCACGCCCCGATCGCCCACCTGGCCACCGCCTTCGCCATAGAAGGGGGTGGAATCGAGCACCAGTTGCACAGCATCACCGGCGCTGGCCCGCTCGGCCGGCTGGCCATTCACCACCAGGGCCAGCACACAGCTGGGGTGCTCCAAGGCCTCGTAGCCCTTGAAGGCGGTGGCGTCGAGCTCGGCGGCCATCTGCTCGATCGCCCCCTGCAGGGTGAGATCGAGGCTCACCGCCGCCGCCTTGGCCCGCTGGCGCTGGGCCTCCATCGCCGCCTCGAAGCCCGCCAGATCCACCGTGAGGCCTTGTTCCTCGGCGATCTCCTCGGTGAGCTCCAATGGGAAGCCGTAGGTGTCGTAGAGCTCGAAGGCCTGGGCCCCGCTGATCTGGCTGGGGTTGGCGGCGAGCACCTCGGCCAGCAGCTTCTCGCCGCGCTCCAGGGTTTCGAGGAAGCGGGCCTCCTCACGCTCCAGCTCAGCCAGGATCACGCTGCGGCGCTCCAACAGCTGGGGGAAGGCCGCCGCCATCAGGGCGATCGAGGCCTCGCCCATCGCCGGCAGGAAGGGCTGGTTGATCCCGATCAGACGCCCATGGCGCACCACCCGCCGCAGCAGGCGGCGCAGAATGTAGCCGCGGCCCAGGTTGCTGGCGGTCACGCCGTCGCAGATCAGCTGGGTGATGGCGCGGCTGTGGTCGCCGATCACCTTGAGGCTGGTTTTCCCCTTGTCATCGAGGCCGCGGTAATCGACACCCGCCAGGCCCGCCGCCGTTTCGATCAGGGGATAGATCAGGTCGGTTTCGTAGTTGTTGGGCACCCGCTGCAGGATCTGGGCCATGCGCTCGAGGCCCATGCCGGTGTCGATGTTGCGGTTGGCGAGCGGCGTGAGGGTGCCCGCCGCGTCGCGGTTGTACTGCATGAACACCAGGTTGTAGAACTCGATGAAGCGCGAGTCGTCCTCGAGATCGATGGCCTCGTCGCCGAGTTCGGGCTTAAAGTCGTAGTAGATCTCCGAGCAGGGGCCGCAGGGGCCGGTGGGGCCGGAGGCCCAGAAGTTGTCGGCCTCATCCATGCGGATGATGCGTTTGGGGTTCACGCCAACGCCGTCGCGCCAAATCGCCTCGGCCTCATCGTCCTCACGAAAGACACTCACCACTAGGTTCTTCGGGCTGAGGCCAAAGACGCCCGTGCTCAACTCCCAGGCCCAGGCGATCGCCTCAGGCTTGAAATAATCACCGAACGAAAAATTACCGAGCATCTCGAAAAAGGTGTGGTGCCGCGCCGTGCGGCCCACGTTCTCGATGTCGTTGGTGCGGATGCACTTCTGGGCGCTCGTGGCCCGCGGCGCCGGCCGCTCCTGCTGGCCGAGGAACACCGGCTTGAAGGGCAGCATGCCGGCGATCGTGAGCAGCACGGTGGGGTCGTCCGGCACCAGGGAGGCACTGGCGATGGGCCGGTGGCCCCGCTCCTCATAGAAACGCAGGAAGGCAGCGCGGATCTCAGCACCGCTGCGGGGAAGGGTGGGGGAGGCGGCGGCCATGGGCTGAAACGGAGCAGGTCGAGCGGTCGAGGGAAGCGCGGAGCCGGAGGGTGCCGCCGGATGCGGAAGGACCCCAGGCCTAGAAGGAATGATCGCCCAGAGCCTGCCACTCACCAGGGCCGGCCCCGATCGCCCCCACGGCTCCGGCGCACGGCGAGCCAGGCATGATGGCGCCACGCGATCCGGCCCCCGTGACCCCGTTGCCGATCGAGAGCCGCGCCCTGCTACGGCTCCGCTCCCTCGGCTGGGCCCTGCTGGCCGCCGCCCTCGCCGCCGCCATCAGCCTGCCCATGGCCCTCATGGACCGGGGTAGCGACGCGATCAGCCCGGCATCCCTGCTCGATCCCCTGCTGCGCTCGGCGGGCTGCGGTTTTTTCTACGGCCTGCTGGCCTTCCACCTGCAGCGGGTCGATCCCGACGACGGCCATCTCCAGGCCGGCCTGGTGGGAGCGGTGTGCGGCATCCGCAGCCTCGGGGCGGGAGCTGGCGCCGCCCTGCCGCCGGGTGCGAATCTGATCGGGGTTGCGCCATCCCTGATGATGGAGCTTGCCCGGGCCTGGCTGCCGCTCTGGCTGCCCCTTGTTGGCAGCGCTCTGCTGCTGCATGCCATCCGGCGCCTGACGCCATCCCTGCTGCCCTCCCTGCGGCCATGATCCAGCGGCGCGGCCGTTTCTCGGCCCGATGAGCCCCCAATGAGCCTGCTGCACGCCACCTGGCTCTATCCCCCCGAAGGGGCCGGTGGCCGCCTGCTGCTGTGGGCTGATACCTGGCGGGTGGCATCGCCGGTGCAGCCGGGCCTGGAGGTGCCTGAACACCCCCTCGCCCTCGACCTCGATGCGATCGGAGGCTGGCTCGATGACCACGACCTCTGGACCGACGACCTCCGCCCCGCCGAAGCGGTGCTCTCCCTGCCGAGCCGCAGCCAGGCGGTGCGGGGCAAGCGCAAGACTGCCGACGCCCCCTGGAGCGGCCTGCCCCTCCAGGCCGGTGAACCGATCCCGAAGGAGCCGCAGTGGTGGCCCTGGCATGTGGAAGGCTGGGCCCTGGAGGCGGGCGCAGCAGGCGAATGGCTGAGCCGCCTGCCCCTCTCCGGCCACCACGCCGACCTGGCCGATGAACTGCGCTGGTGGAGCCACCTGCAGCGCTGGGCCCTCAGCCTGATCGCCCGCGGCCGCTGGTTGCCCCTGGTGGAGGAGGGCCAGGCCCGCTGGTGGCCCCTGCTCAACCGCGAAGGCGACCGCCATCGGCTCGAGGAGATGGCGATCCGGCTGCCCCAGGTGGCCACCTGCGCCATCGGGCCCGGATCCCCTGGCGAGAAGGCCCTGGCCTGCCGCCGCCCCGGCAGCGGGCGGCTACGGGTGGCGAGCTTGCTGGAGGCCCTGCTGGCGGGCCAGCTGCGAGCTGGCTTCAAACCACCGGCCGCCGGCCTCGATCCCCTCCTGACGGCCTGGCAACGAGGCCTGGGCCCCGGCGATGGCCACATCGCTCTCGATGGTGAGGCGATCGAACGCCTGGAGATCGCCACCCACCACTGGCGCGAGGCGGTGGCGGGCCGGGTCGCTCCGGCGCGGGCCTGCCTGGAACTCTTCACCCCACCGCCGGAGGAGGAGCTCTGGGATGTGCGCTTCTCCCTCCAGGCCGAGGCGGAACCCAGCCTGCGGCTGCCGGCGGGTGCCGTGTGGAGCGCCGGCGACACCACCCTCCAGATGGGGGAAGTGAGCGTGACCCAGCCGGGCCTGCTGTTGCTGGAGGGCCTGGGGCGCGCCCTGCAGGTGTTCGAGCCGATCGAGCGGGGCCTCGACGCCGCTGCGCCGGAGACCATGCAGCTCACCCCCGCCGAGGCCTTCGTGCTGGTCCGCACCGGCGCCGCCCAGCTCCGCGATGTGGGCGTGGGAGTGGTGCTGCCCCCCAGCCTCAGCGGCGGCCTGGCCAGCCGGCTGGGCCTCTCGATCGTGGCCGAGCTGCCCACCCGCTCCCGTGGCTTCAGCCTCGGGGAGGACCTCACCTGGTCGTGGGAGCTGATGATCGGGGGTGTCACCCTCAGCCTCAACGATCTCCAGCGGCTCTCGGCCAAACGGAGCCCGCTGGTGCAGCACAAGGGCGCCTGGATCGAACTGCGCCCCACCGACCTGCGCAACGCCGAGCGCTTCTGTACCGCCAAGCCCAACCTCAGCCTCGACGATGCCCTGCGCCTCACCGGCAGCGCCGGTGACACCTTCCACCGGCTGCCGGTGCACAGCTTCGAAGCGGGACCCCGGCTCCAGGCGGTGCTGGAGCAATACCACCAACAGAAGGCGCCCGATCCCCTGCCCGCACCCGAGGGCTTCTGCGGCCAGTTACGGCCCTACCAGGAACGGGGCCTGGGCTGGCTGGCCTTCCTGCACCGCTTCGACCAGGGCGCCTGCCTGGCCGATGACATGGGACTGGGCAAGACGATCCAACTGCTGGCCTTCCTGCAGCACCTCAAGGCGCAGGAGGAACTGCGGCGGCCCGTGCTGCTGGTGGCGCCCACCTCGGTGCTCACCAACTGGAAACGGGAGGCGGCGGGCTTCACGCCGGAGCTGGGGGTGCGGGAGCACTACGGCCCCCGCCGCCCCGCCACGGAGGCGGCCCTCAGGAAGGCCCTCGACGGGGTGGACCTGGTGCTCACCAGCTACGGCCTGCTGCAACGCGATAGCGAACTGCTCGACACCATCGACTGGCAGGGAGTGGTGATCGATGAGGCCCAGGCGATCAAGAATCCCGCCGCCAAGCAGAGCCAGGCCGCCCGCGACCTGGGCCGGCCCGGCAAGAAGGGCCGCTTCCGCATCGCCCTCACCGGCACGCCGGTGGAGAACCGCGTCAGCGAGCTGTGGGCCCTCATGGACTTCCTCAATCCCCGGGTGCTGGGGGATGAGCCCTTCTTCCGCCAGCGCTACCGCCTGCCGATCGAGCGCTATGGCGACATGAGCTCCCTGCGGGACCTCAAGGCCCGGGTGGGCCCCTTCATCCTGCGGCGCCTCAAGACCGACAAATCGATCATCTCCGACCTGCCCGAGAAGGTGGAGCTGCGCGAATGGGTGGGCCTCAGCCCCGAGCAGAAGAAGCTCTACACCAAAACGGTGGAGGAGAGCCTCGATGCGATCGCCCGCGCGCCCCTGGGCCAGAAGCACGGCCAGGTCCTGGCCCTGCTCACCAAGCTCAAGCAGATCTGTAACCACCCTGCCCTGGCCCTCAAGGAGCAGGGGGTGGATGCCGGATTCGCGGCCCGCAGCGCCAAGGTTCAGCGGCTGGAGGAGATCCTCGAAGAGGTGATCGAGGCCGGCGACCGGGCCCTGCTGTTCACCCAGTTCGCCGAATGGGGGCTGCTGCTCAAGGCGCACCTGGAACGCCGCTGGCGCCAGGAAGTGCCCTTCCTCTACGGCAACACCAGCAAGAGCGAACGGCAGGCCATGGTGGACCGCTTCCAGGAGGATCCTCGCGGGCCCCAGCTGTTCCTGCTCTCGCTCAAGGCCGGCGGGGTGGGCCTCAACCTCACCCGCGCCAGCCATGTGTTCCACATCGACCGCTGGTGGAATCCAGCCGTGGAAAACCAAGCCACCGACCGCGCCTACCGCATCGGCCAGACTAATCGGGTGCTGGTGCACAAGTTCATCACCAGCGGCTCGGTGGAGGAACGGATCGACCGGATGATCCAGGAGAAATCGAAGCTCGCCGCCGACATCGTGGGCAGCGGCGAGGACTGGCTGGGCGGCCTCGACATCGGCCAACTGCGGGATCTGGTGGCCCTCGAAGAGAGCTGAGATGCCGGGGCCTCAGGGCCCCCGAGCGCTCCGATACCTCCCTGGTTAAAGCGGTCAGGCCGCAACTGGCCCTCCGGTGGAGCCATCGGACTGAAGGGCGCTAACCGGGGAGCCATTCAGGCGGACCCTGCAGCAGCAGGCACCCATCGGGATTCAGCAACTTCGCCAACGAGCGCTGCTGCTGCCGGGCCCTGGCTGATCGATGCGGAGCTTCAGGCCAGCCAGAGCGAGCGGGCTGAACCCCAAGGTTTCAACAGGAAGGGCTCCGCCCTGGCTTCGCGGCCGCCATCCCTGCCGCGAAGCGCCGCAGCCCCTCGGCCAGGATCCCCTCGCCGGTGGCGAAGCAGAGCCGCACATGGCCCGCGCCGCCGGGCCCAAACCAACGGGGACTGCCGGGCACCAGGGCCAGCCCATGCTCCTGCCGCAGCCGCTGCACCAGCGCCTCGGCGCTCTCCCCGCCGGCCGGCAGGCCCACGAAGGCCACATAGGTGGCATCGGGACTGCTCACCGTGAGACCCGGGATGGCGGCCAGGGCGGCGATCGTCTGGTCACGGCGCTGGCGCAGGTGCTCCAGGAAGGCCGCGAGCCAGGCCAGGCCCTCGGCGCTGCAGGCCGCCGCGGCCGCCACTTGGCTGAGGGTGGCCACCCCATCCACGGTGCTGGGCTGGTCGCTGGAGGCCAGCAGCGCCGCCAGGGCCTCCGGATCGGCCATCGCCACGGTGCCCACCCGCAGCCCCGCCAGGGCGAAGCCCTTGGAGAAGCCCTGCACCACAACGCCGATCGCCGCCAGGGCGGGCTCCAGGGCCAGCCAGCTGGTGAACACCTCCGGCGGGTACACGATGTCGCTCCACACCTCATCGCTCAGCACCCGCAGACCGTGGGCCAGGCAGAAGCGACCCAGGGCTTCCAGCTCCTGGCGGCTGAAGCAGCGGCCGAGGGGGTTGTGGGGATTGCAGAGGCAGAGCAGGCGGGTGCGGGGCGTGATGAGGCGCTCCAGGCCGTCCAGATCCAGGGGACCATGGCGCCCGATCGGCCAGAGCACCGGCACCCCGCCGGCGGCCCGCACGGTGTGGGGCAGCAGGAAATCCACCGGATCCCACACGATGGCCTCATCGCCGGGCTGCAGCCAGTGCCGCGCCACCAGGGCGAGGCCGGCAGCGGCACTGTTGACCGCCATCACCCCACCCGGCTCCACCGCCGCCCCCCGCCGCTGCCGCAGGTCCCGGGCCACCGTCTCGCGGAAGAGGGGCAACCCGCCGGGCGGTCCGTAGCTGAACACCCCTTCCCGGACATGGGCAACCAGGGCCTCCCGGATCACCTCCGCCGCCGGGAAATCGGGATCGGCGGCCGTGAGCGGGATCACCCCCTCCGGCTGCTCTGCCCAGCGTTGGTTGAAGGCCCGCTCCCGCAGCAGGGCCAGCGGCACCGCAGCATCGTCGAACCTCGGGGCAGACGGCGGGCTCACGCGGCCACGGGCCGCAGACCGCCTTCGGGCCCCAGAACCAGAAAGGCGGTGGCCATGCCCCGCCCCACCGCCACATAGTGCCGCACCAGGGGCAGCCGCTGCCGCTCGTAGGCCAGCAGGGCGGCCTCGATCGCCACAGGATCGCCGGCATCCCGCAGCAGATCCCGCAGCAGGCAGGCATCCTCAAGGGCGAGGTTCACCCCCTGGCTGGTGAAGGGCAGCAGGGGGTGGGCCGCATCGCCGAGCAGGGCGACGTTGGGACCCACCAACCGGGTGGGCGGGTCGAGGTCGAGCGGACGCCAGTGGTGGGGAACCGCGCTCTCGGTGCCGGCGATCACCTCCCGCAGCCACAGCGGAAACCCCCGCAGCAGGCCCTCCAGAAAGGGCAGCGGCCCCGCGGCGTGGGGCCAGCCATGACGCACCGTGTCGAACTGCACGAACCAGACGAGCCGGCCGCGGGCCATGGGAAGTAGACCCACCGCCACCCCGGCGCCGGGCGCCACGATCTTCAGCATCCCGGTGCCGAGGCTGGCCGCCAGCTCCGGAGCGGACACCAGGGCCACGATCTCCTGCACCCGCGCCACGGCGCCCGGCATCCATGGTTCGCCGGGGTGCTGCAACAGCGCCCGGCGGCAGCGCGACACCGCCCCATCGGCGCCGAACACCAGATCGGCAGCGATCTCCTCACCGCCGCGGAAGCCCGCGGCAACCACCCGCCCAGCGGCGGAGCAACGCAGGGTCTCGAAGCGTCTCCCCTGGAGGATCCGGGTTCCATCCAGCCGGCTCCGCAGGGCCGCCACCAGCCGATAACGGTCGAGCGCCAGGGTTCCCGGCTCAAGCCGATGCTCGGCGATGGTCTCGCCCTCCGGCGTGACCATGCGGGTGTGGTCGATCGGGTGGGGCTCCAGCTCTCGGTCGATGTCCACCCCGAGGTCCCTTAGGGCCTGAAGACCCCGGGGCAGCAGCAAGAAACCGAAGCCCTGGTGGGCGGACGCCTCCAACCGCTCACAGAGCAATGGGGTGTAGCCATGGACCTGCTGCCAGCCCACCGCAAGGGCCAAACCCGCCACCCCGGCACCGATGATGAAGGGTTCGGCTTCAGGCAACGATCGAGGGTGAAGAGGAACTGCCGGACATCACAGGGGTGTTGGGCTCGGAGAGGGCAGACTGGGCAGACATCAACCCCATAGCCAATCCTGCCGAGCATGGTCGTTTCCGCAACGGGAAACAGCAACGGAATCACCACCCAGCTGGGGCAGCAGGGCCTGGGCCAGCAGCCCTGGTGGGTGGAGCAGTGGATGGAGCTGATCAACGCCTACCGCTTCAAAAAACGGCTGGAGCGTGCCTGGGACTACGCCCGTTCCGGCAACGTGGTGTCGATCCGCTTTGAAGGTCGCCGGGTACATGCCCGTGTACAGGGAACCGGTGAAGACCCTTACAAGGTAAAGCTTTGGCTTGACGTGCTGAACGACGAGGACTGGGGCTACGTGCTTGAGGCCCTGAGTCAGAAGGCGCGCTGGTCGGCGCAGCTGCTGGCCGGGATCATGCCCCAGGACATCGAGCGGGCCTTCGCGGCCAGCGGCAAGCGCCTGTTTCCGTTCAAGCTGCAGGAGGTGCGCAGTGAATGCACCTGCCCCGACAAGGCCAATCCCTGCAAACACGTCAGCGCCGTCTATTACCTGATGGGCGATCGCTTTTCGGAGGATCCCTTCGTGCTCTTCCAGCTGCGGGGCCGCACCCGCAGCCAGCTTCTGGCCGACCTCGCCGAGCGGCGGCGCCAGGGGGCGGTGGTGCGCCGGGAGCATGCGCCCCATCCCATGCATGCGGCCATCGCCGATCCGGCCCGATGGTGGCGCTATGACGCCGCCCTCGATCCCGATCTGGTGGTCATCACCCCGGCCCTGGAGGGGGAATCGGGCCTGGAGGGGGCCGGTCCCCTGCCCCTGGCGGAGGAACCCCGCTTTCCAGAAGCCAACCACCTCTTCCTGGAGCGGCTTCAGGCCCATGGCACCAGCCTGGGCCAGCTGGCCATGGCGCGGGCGATGGCCACCGGCCAGGGCCAGGAGGACCCGTCATCCGCCCCCGACGCGGACGGATGAAGCCACCGGGGAGAGACGCATCGGAGGCCCCCTGGCTGACAGCCGCGAGCCTCGCCAACGCCGGAATGATTCTTGAAGGCCACCGGCGGACCTGGGGCAGCCCCCTGCTGGCCCTACGACCCGGCAGCCCGGCGCGACTGCAGGGCCAGGAGTTGTTTGCCACGGCCACCGTGGTGCTCGCCCACGATGGGTCCGACGATCCCCGCCTGATCTACGCCAACCGGGCCGCCCTGGCCTTGTGGCGCCGCGACTGGCCCACCATGGTGGGCCTCCCCTCCCGCCTCACCGCCGAGCCGGCGGAGCGGCAAGGCCGGGCTGGGGCCCTGGCCGAGGCCCTGCGCCAGGGGGGGATCGCTGGCTACGGCGGCATCCGCATCGATAGCGAGGGCCGGCGGTTCCGGATCGCGGGAACCCGGCTCTGGAGCCTGCGGGATGGCAAGGGCAAGACCTGCGGCCAGGCAGCCTGCTTCGCCAGCTGGTGGTGGATCTGAGCCGGGCCGCGGCAGCCACGACACGACGGCTGGCGATCAGGTCGAGGGATTGTGCAGAGTGGCGTTCTGCAGGCCGACACCGAAGACCGTGATGTAGGGGTTGGGATCGACCCAGCGCACGGTGCCAACCAGCTCGTAGCACTCGGCCTCGGGGGCTCCCACCAGCAGGTTGCAGAGCTGATCCACCTCCACCGGGTGACTCACGGCCAAAACAATCTTCATGCCATCCCGGCTGAAATCGAGAATCTCTCCCACCACCGGTGTGGCCGCCCGGGGATCGCCAAACAGGATCCTCGCCAGGGAAAGGTCCTTGATCGGCTTGAAACGGGAGGGGCGGGTGGCCTCCTCCAAGCGATTCTCGAGCCGCTCGAGGGCCAGGCGGAAGCCATCCAAACCTGCCGCCGCGGAGGCCGGCGAAGCCTCGACCCAGGGGCCAGGGCCCGGGACTTGGGGGCTGGGGGTACCGAAAGCCGGATCACCAGGGGTCAAGGGTCTTCAGCTCGGCCGGATTGACTTCATTGTGGTCCTCAAGACAAGGGGCTTCCCGCCATTTCGTCGTACACCGACAAACCGAGTTGTTCCTAAAGTCCTTCCACCAGAGCCAGGAGCGGCAGGAGACCCCATGAGCCCCACCTCGCCCTCCTCCCCCACCAGCAGCCCATCGGCCGTGCAGGCCGCCGGAGCGGGCCTGGTGGCGGGGCGCCTCAGCCTGCAGTGCGAATCGATCGCCGCCGACACCACCGCGATCCGCTCCCTCGACTGGGAGCGCAGCCGCTTCGACATCGAATTTGGCCTGCGCAACGGCACCACCTACAACGCCTTCCTGGTGCGGGGTGAACGCACGGCCCTGATCGACACCAGCCATCTCAAGTTCGAGGCCACCTGGCTGCCGCTACTGCTGCAGCAGATCGACCCGAAGGCGATCGACCATCTGATCGTGTCCCACACCGAACCGGACCACTCCGGCCTGATCGGTCACCTGATCGACCTCAACCCCGAGATCGAGATCGTGGGCTCCAAAGTGGCGATCCAGTTCCTGGAAAACCAGGTGCACCGCCCCTTCCGCTCCCGCGCCGTCAAGAGCGGCGAGGAGCTGGATCTCGGCACCAACCCCGAAAGCGGGGTGGTCCACCGCTTCGAATTCCTCAGTGCCCCCAACCTGCACTGGCCCGACACGATCTTCTCCTTCGACCACGGCACCGGCATCCTCTACACCTGCGATGCCTTTGGCCTGCACTACTGCTCGGAGGAGCTGTTCGACAGCGATCCGGGCGCCATCGCCCCGGATTTCCGCTTCTACTACGACTGCCTGATGGGCCCCAACGCCCGCAGCGTGCTGCAGGCCATGAAGCGGATGGATGCCCTGCCGGCGATCAACATGATCGCCGTGGGCCATGGCCCGCTGCTGCGCCACCATCTCAATCTCTGGCTCGGCGACTACCGCGACTGGAGCACCGGCCGCAGCAAAGGGGAGGCCTATACGGCGGTCTGTTATTTGAGCCAATACGGCTTCTGCGACCGCATCAGCCAGGCGATCGCCCGCGGCATCGGCAAGGCCGAGGCCCAGGTGCAGCTGGTGGACCTGCGTGCCACCGATGCCCAGGAGCTGGCCGCCCTGGTGGGTGAAGCCAGCGCCGTGGTGGTGCCCACCTGGCCGGCCCAGCCCGATGCGGAGCTGCAGGCCTCGATCGGCACCCTCCTGGCCGCCCTGCAAAGCGGCCAGTGGGTGGCCTGCTACGACGCCTACGGCGGCAACGACGAAGCGATCGACACGGTGGCCTCCCAGCTGCGGGGTCTCGGGCAGAAGCAGGCCTTCGAGCCGCTGCGCATCCGCCAGGTGCCATCGGCCGAGGATTACCAGCGCTGTGAGGAGGCCGGCACCGACCTGGGCCAGCTGCTCACCCGCGAGAAAACCATCGCGGCGATGAAGAGCCTCGATGGCGACCTGGATAAGGCCCTCGGCCGTCTCTCCGGCGGGCTGTATGTGGTCACGGCGCGGCAGGGAGAGGGGGAATCCCTGCGCAGCGGCGCCATGGTGGCGAGCTGGGTGAGCCAGGCCAGCTTCGAGCCGCCGGGCCTCACCGTGGCGGTGGCGAAGGACCGGGCCATCGAATCGCTGATGCAGGTGGGTGATCGCTTCGTGCTCAACGTGCTGCGGGAGGACAACCACCAGGAGCTGCTGCGCCATTTCCTGCGTCGTTTTCCGCCAGGTGCCGACCGCTTCGCCGGCGTGGCCACCCTCGATGGCGTGGCGGTCGGCGGACCGGTGCTGGGCGACGCCCTGGCCTTCCTCGGCTGCCGCGTGGCCCAGCGGCTTGAGGGACCCGACCACTGGATCATCTACGCGGTGGTGGAGCAGGGCAACGTGGCCGACACCACCACCAGCACCGCTGTGCACCACCGCAAGGTGGGCAATCACTATTGATGACCGCCATCGCCACCGACCGTTCGGTGATCGTGCTGCCGATCGATCCGGGCCTCACCTGCTTGCGGGGCCTGAGCCCGCGGCGCCTGCGCTTTGAGGTGGAATACGGCCTGGAGCGGGGCACTAGTGCCAACAGCTTCCTGTTTGCGGGCGGCACCACCACCGCAGGGCAGCCGGTGCCCCCGGTGCTGGTGCATCCCCCCGGAGCCTCCTTCGCCGCGCCGTTCCTCGAGGTCCTGGCCGGCCTGATTCCCGCCGATGCCCCCCTCAAGGTGGTGGTGGGCCACGTGAACCCCAACCGGGTAGCCCTGCTGCGCCAGCTGGCGGAGCGCTGGCCGGCTCTGATGCTGGTGGCCTCCAATCCCGGAGCTCGACTGCTCCACGATCTGTGGAGCCAGAAGAAGCCTCCCTCCGGTGGTGCCGGTTCCGCCGCGAGCGGCAGCACCACCGGCACTGAAGCCAGCCCGGCCGCCCCCGCTTTCTCCCAGGCCGTCCCGAGCCCGGCGGGCGGGGATTCGGCCCAAACTCCTTTGCCGCCGCTGCCCCCCATCGATGTGGTGAAGCAGGAGGTGAGCCGCGAACTCGCCGGCGGCCACCGCCTGACCCTGATCCCGGTGCCCACCCCGCGCTGGCCCGGCGCACTCGTGGCCTTCGAGGAGAGCAGCGGCCTGCTGATGAGCGGCAAGTTCTTCGCCGCCCACCTCTGCAGCAACAGCTTCGCCGAGGCCAACCCCAGCAGCACGGAAGAAGACCGCCGCTACTTCTACGACTGCCTGATGGCCCCGATGGCGCGGCCGGTGGAAGGCATCGTGGACCGGCTGGATGATCTGCCGATCCGCACCATCGCCCCTGGTCACGGCCCGGCCATTGCCACCAGCTGGCGCAGCCTGCTGGCCGACTACCGGCGGTGGGGGGAGAGCCAGGGCCGCTCGGGCCTCACGGTCACGCTCCTGTATGCCAGCGCCTACGGCAACACCGCCGCCATCGCCGATGCCCTGGCCCAGGGGGTGGCCCGCAGCGGCGTGCGGGTGGAGAGCCTCAATTGCGAGTTCGCCCCCAGCGACCAGCTGATCGCCGCCATCCGCGCCGGCGATGCCCTGCTGATCGGCTCCCCCACCCTGGGGGGCCACGCCCCAACGCCGATCGTCTCGGCCCTGGGCACGGTGCTGGCCGAGGGCGACCGCGAGAAGCCCGTGGGGGTGTTCGGCAGCTTCGGCTGGAGCGGTGAGGCGATCGACCTGCTGGAGAGCAAGCTGCGCGATGGCGGTTTCCGCTTCGCCTTCGAGCCGATCCGCGTGAAATTCAGCCCGGATGGGGCCACCCTTCGCACCCTCGAGGAGACGGGCATCGCCCTTGGGCGCCAGTTGCAGACGGAACAGCGCCGCAGCCAGCGCCGCAGCAGCAGCGGTGGGCTGGATGAAAGCCGCAGCAACCCCGCCGTGCAGGCCCTCGGCCGGGTGGTCGGCTCCCTCTGCGTGGTCACGGCGCGCAAGGGGGAGGGCGACGCCGCCCTGGGGGGAGCGATGGTGGCCAGCTGGGTGAGCCAGGCCAGCTTCAACCCACCGGGCTTCACGGTGGCGGTGGCGCGGGAGCGGGCGGTGGAAAGCCTGCTGCACGTGGGCGACCGCTTTGCCCTCAACGTGCTGGCGGCAGGCCGTGAGACGGGGCCAATGCGCCAGTTCCTGCAGCCCTTCCCCCCCGGCGCCGATCGCTTCGCTGGCCTCGAGCTCGAGGCCAGCCCCGGCGGCCAGCCGATCCTGCCGGAGGCCCTGGCCTGGCTGGAAGCCCAGGTGACGGCCCGCATGGAATGCGGCGACCACTGGCTGCTGTACGCCCAGGTGAGCCACGGCGGCCTGCTGGATCCGGCCGGCACCACGGCGGTGCATACACGACGCAGCGGCGCGAGCTACTAGGAACCGAGCGGGAACACCGCGCTGCGCCCAGGCAGGCCGACTGGCGGCCCCTAACTCATACTCACTCCGACTTGGGTTAGGATTCGCCCAGATCCGCCTCCTACCGATGGACCTCTCCAATCCCGCGACCCAGGCCAACCTCGAAGCCGCCTTCGGGGGCGAGAGCATGGCCAACCGCAAATACCTTTTCTTCGCCGATGTGGCCAAGCAGCTCGGCAACGGCGAGCTGGCCCGCCTGTTCCGCGACACCGCCAACCAGGAGACCGAGCACGCCTTCGCCCACTTCCGCCTGCTCCACCCCGAACTCGTGGTGAGCGACCCCGACAGCCTCGATGAGGCCGGCAAACAGGCGATCCTCAGCCGCTGCCTGGAGCTGGCGATCGAGGGCGAAACCTATGAGTACACCACCATGTACCCCGAATTCGCCACCCAGGCCCGGGCCGACCGCGACAGCGGCGCCACAGCAGAGTTCGAGGAGCAGATCGCCGAATCGCGCGACCACGCCGGTATCTTCCGCACCGCCGCCCGCAACTTCGGCCTGCTGGCCCCGATCGAGCAGCACCATGCCGAGCGCTACGGCGTGGCCCTCCAGGCCCTGCAGGGCCAGGGGGTCGCCGGCGAGGCAGCCGAACCGGTGGCCGGCAAGTGGATCTGCAAGGTGTGCTCCATGATCTACGACCCCGCCGTGGGCGATCCGGATTCCGGCATTGCCGCCGGTACCGCCTTCGAGGCGATTCCGGACGATTGGACCTGCCCGATCTGCGGCACCCGCAAGGCCAACTTCATCCCCTACCGCGAGGTTGAACTGCAGGCGGCCTGACGGGGCCTCGAAGGAATGGGATGGGCTGAGCTCAATCAGCAAGCCCACACCGGAGCGGTGAGTCTGGCCCGCCCCAATGGCCTGATTCCCACGTCCAGCCAAGGCAGGGCGGGGGAATTACTTGAAGAATCAGCGCCGAATACGGCGCTGATTCTTCTTCGCAACTCCTGACGATCCCCCAGGACCTAGGGAAACTGACCAGCGACATTGTCCAGGCCTCCATGGGCTCACCATCGCGTTCCAACCTCCAGACCACGCCCGCCCTGGAAACGGAGGGGCCCATCCCCCGCGGTCCGGGCCAGCTGCCGATGGTGCGCTATCGCGGCTTCGTGCTCATCCCCGAGGCTGACCTGATCAGGCCGCCTGGGGAGGGGTGGGACCGCCGCCGCCGCCGTGGAAGGGGATCACCAGGGTGGCCCAGTGGTCAGGACGCTCGGGCCGGGCCCGCCGGGCCCGGCGCACGCCGAAGGGCACCCGAAGCACATTCGTGCCTTCCACTCGCCTTACGCCCCCAATGGGAGCGGCTGCTTGGTCGCCTGTGCCATCGCCCTTCATGGTCCCCTGTGATGAATGGCTGCCGTTCCGAATCTCCAGCCACCGGGGCAGGACAAATGAGAAAGCACGGCCATCTTGCGCCATGGCGATGGACCATGGTAGCCCGCAACACCCTTAGGCAACCAGTTCCGTAACTGCCACCTCCTCAACGGAGGGGCAGGTGCACACCAGATTGCGATCGCCGTAAGCGTTGTCGATCCGGGCCACGGCAGGCCAGATCTTGCTGGAACGCTGCTGGGCTCCGGCCGGGAAGGCCGCCTCGCTGCGGGTGTAGGCCCGCTCCCAGCGGTCGGCGGTCACGGCGGCCAGGGTGTGGGGAGCCCGTTTGAGCGGGTTGTCGAGGGGATCGGCAGCGCCGGATTCGAGGGCTGCCGCCTCGCCGCGGATGGCCACCATCGCCGCGCAGAATCGGTCGATCTCGGCCAGCGACTCGCTTTCGGTGGGCTCCACCATCACCGTGCCGGCCACGGGCCAGCTCACGGTGGGGGCATGGAAGCCATAGTCCATCAGGCGTTTGGCCAGGTCGTCCACTTCCAGGCCGCAGCTGCGCTTGAGGGGCCGCAGATCGAGAATGCACTCGTGGGCCACCCACCCGCCCGCGCCGCGGAAGAGCACGGGGAAGTGGGGATCCAGGCGTTCGGCGATCAGGTTCGCGGCCAGCAGGGCCACCTGGCTGGCGGTGCGCAGACCGGGGCCGCCCATCATGCGGATGTACATCCAGCTGATCGGCAGGATGCCGGCGCTGCCCCAGGGGGCCGCCGAAACCGGCCCGATCGACTGGCCGCCAGCAGCCATCCCGCCAGCCTCACCTCCCACCGCCGCCAGGGGATGGCCGGGCAGGAAGGGCACCAGGTGGGCCGCCACCCCGATCGGCCCGACGCCAGGCCCGCCACCGCCATGGGGGATGCAGAAAGTCTTGTGCAGGTTGAGGTGGCACACGTCGGCGCCGTAGAGGCCCGGCTTGCAGAGGCCCACCTGGGCATTGAGATTGGCGCCGTCGAGGTACACCTGGCCGCCGTGGTCGTGCACCAGCTGGCAGATGCGGCGGATGCCGGTTTCGAACACCCCGTGGGTGGAGGGGTAGGTCACCATCAGCGCCGCCAGGTCGGCGGCGTGGGCGATGGTCTTGGCCTCCAGGTCGGCCAGGTCGATGTTGCCGGCCTCGTCGCAGGCCACGGCCACCACCTGCATGCCGGCCATCACGGCGCTGGCGGGGTTGGTGCCGTGAGCGCTGGTGGGGATGAGGCAAACCCTCCGATGGCCCTCGCCGCGGCTGCGGTGCCAGGCGCGGATCACCATCAGGCCGGCGTATTCCCCCTGGGATCCGGCATTGGGCTGCAAGGAAACCCCCGCGAAGCCGGTGATCGCCCCCAGCCAGGCCTCCAGGTCCGCCACCAGGCGGGCGTAGCCGCGGGTCTGATCCGCCGGGGCGAAGGGGTGGAGCTGGGCGAAGGCGGGCCAGCTCACCGGCACCAGCTCGGCGGCGGCATTGAGCTTCATGGTGCAGCTGCCCAGCGGGATCATGCCGTGCACCAGGGAAAGATCCTTCGACACCAGGTGCTGGATGTAGCGCAGGAGCTCGGTCTCGCTCCGGTAGCGGTGGAACACCTCCTGGCACAGCCACGGATCGCGGCGCATGGGCACGCCGGCCAGGGCCCAGGGCGAGGCCTCCGGGACCGCCGCTAGCCGGGCCTGCAACACCCCAGCGGCATCGGCCGCCAGGGCTGGATCAAGGGCCAGGGCCTCAAGCAGGCGCTGCAGTTCCTCAGGGTTGCTGAGCTCATCCAGGCTGATCGCCAGAGCGCCGGCACCGCTGGCAGCCTGGCCATCGGTGCCCTGCCGCAGGTTGAAGCCGGCCGCCGCCGCCCGCTCCCGCAGGGAGGTCGCCGCCGGGGTGCGCACCACAAGGGTGTCGAAACCGGGGCCCGGTTCGGGGGGAAGGCCCAGGGCGACGAGCGCCTCCGCCAGGGCCTCCCGCAGCGTGAGGATGCGCCGGGCGATGGACGCCAGCCCCTCAGGACCGTGGTGCACGGCATAAAAACTCGCCATCACCGCTAACAGCACCTGGGCGGTACAGATGTTGCTGGTCGCTTTGTCGCGGCGAATGTGCTGCTCGCGGGTCTGCAGGGCCAGGCGCAGGGCGGGATTGCCCTCGGCATCGCGGGACTGCCCCACCAGGCGGCCGGGGATTTGGCGCTTGAAGACCTCGCTGGTGGCAAAGAAGGCGGCATGGGGACCGCCAAAGCCCATCGGCACCCCGTAGCGCTGCAGGCTGCCCACGGCGATATCGGCGCCGAGGTGGCCCACCGGCGCCAGCAGCGCCTGGGCGAGGGGATCCACAGCGGCGGTGCTGATCAAGCCCTCGGCCCGGGCGGCGGCCAGCAGGGGAGCCGGGTCCCAGAGGTGCCCCTCCACACCGGGCAGCTGCAGCAGCAGGCCGAAGGCATCGGCGGCGAAGGGTGCGGCAGGAACAGCTTCAGAGGGTTCCCCCTCGCCACCACCGCAGGCGAGGCCATTGAGGCCCGCCGCAGCCAGGGATGCAGCAAGCCCCTGGGCATCAATGGTTTCAACCGTGATCCCCAGCGGCTCGGCCCGAGTGGCGAGCACGGCCAGGGTCTGGGGCAGCACGGCCCGATCGACCAGGTAGCGGCGGGCCCCGGAGCGCCGACTCACCGCCAGGGAGAGGGCCATCGCCTCGGCGGCGGCCGTGCCCTCATCCAGCAGGGAGGCATTCGCGATCGGCAGACCGGTGAGTTCGCTCACCAGGGTCTGGAAATTGAGCAGGGCCTCCAGGCGTCCCTGGGCGATTTCGGCCTGGTATGGGGTGTAGGCGGTGTACCAGCAGGGGTTCTCCAGCACGTGGCGCTGGATCAGGGCTGGGGTGGCGGTGCCGTGGTAGCCGAGGCCGATCAGGCTGCGGGCCGGCGTGTTGGCGGCGGCAATGGCGGCCAACTCGGCGAGGGCTTCGGCTTCGGAGCAGGCCCCGGGCAGCCCCTCGGCGGCGGCTGCCGGCGGCAGGAGGATGTCGGCCGGCACCACGGAGGCGGCCAGATCTTCGAGCGAATCGAAGCCCAGTTCTGCCAGCATCCGCTGCTGATCCTGGGGCCCAGGTCCGAGATGACGGATCAGGAAGGGTGCTGCCAAGGATCAGGGCCAGAAGTCTGGGAATACTAAGAAACGTAAAAGCGCTGACGCCTGCCAGCGTGGCGGCACCGGATCCGGCACCGAGTCATTAAACGCATGGACAGGGAGCGACCCGAACTCAGTGCCCCTCCACCGCGGCCCCGTAGGCCACCGCATCCATCAGCCCCTCGAGCTGGGCCGGATCGGCCGGCTTCACCAGCAGCAGCCAGCCCTCGCCGTAGGGATCGTTCTGGAGCTCCTCGGGGCTGGCCAGCACGGCCTCATTGCGAGCTTCCACCACACCACTGATGGGGGCCAGGAGATCCTCGACGGCCTTCACCGATTCGACGCTGCCGAACCCCTGGCCAGCGCTGATCGTCGCCCCCACCTCGGGCAGCTCCACAAAAACGATGTCCCCCAGCTGGTCGACGGCGAAGGCACTGATGCCGATCCGGGCCCAGTCGCCCTCGCGGCGGGCGTATTCGTGGCTGTCGGCATAGCGGCAGTCGTCAGGGAAGGTGAGCGCCATCGCCGGAGAAGGAGGAGATCGGATCGCGGCAGTCTGCTCGATTCCCGCCCCTTGGAGGCAGACCGGCTCAGGTCTGTTGGGGAGCAGCGACGCCGCCAGAGCCGCCGAGGGACTCGAGGGCCAGGCCCACATAGCTGTGGTGGGTGCCGCCCTGGACGTAAAGGAGCTAGGGCTCCCGCAAGGGGGCATCGGCGGAGGATTCGGTAGTGCTGCCGTCGATAACGGTGCCGCCGGCCATCCGTAGCTCGCTGCCATAGCCAGGCATGGGCGCCGGCAGCGGGTACAGATAGGCCCCCACGGCCGTGGGTTCCAAGTCTTTCACCAATTCGCCATAGCAGTTGTCCACGAACACGACATCGTTGCCTCTATGCGATGCATTTAGCAGCCCAGAATGATGCAGCACAAGGTCGCTGATGCGTGCACGCCGAAGGCATGCAGAAGATCGCCGTCAAGAAAAGCGCCAGCGAGGCAATGGCAAAACACACAGATGCAGAATGCCTAGTAAAAAGTGCATTTGCACAGATTAAAGGCACAGAAAAGCTCCCAAACGATGCCATTGACAGACAGGATGATGCACAGGCAATGCAGCGAGGCTGCAGGTTCCCTCAGCCAGAAGTCTCACCCCCCGACCTTTCATTGCCCGGGCTGCATTTGCAGGATTGCTGCCCTGAGCCTCCTCACCGTCGCGAGGCCTTGCTTGTGCATCGGAGAGAAACACAGTGATGCAATGACAAAGCCATTTGGGATCTCAAAGATAAATCCCGCCTAGCAGCAGCTAGAGGTGTTGGGGAAGAATTTCTGCCTTGTAAAGTGAGCGACGTTAAGTGGATAATTTCGCGATTCAGCACGACTAACATCACCCTTCCCTCCATCAAGGCCCGTGTTGAGATCATCTGAATTGCCGGACATGACAGCAACCGATCCCCTGACTCTTTCATGGACCCAGTGTGGGATTGGCCCCGTGAAGTGACAATCCCAGGCTGGCAATGACGCCGATCACACCCACTTCATGCTGTGCCCCCATGCAGATCTTCAGTCGTTTATCAGAACGCCACGCCCACATGATCCGCTGGCTGTTGCTGCTTGGCTGGCTGGCTTTGATCAGCTCCCTGATGCTTTCTCCCTGGTTTGACATCGACCCCATCCCCGAGCGCTTGGCTGCCTGTGCCCCTATCGGACGCTGCAACCTCCATAACAATGACGGCAATCGTCTCTTCTGGGGTGTTGTTGTTCCCTTGGGAATTCTGACCATTTTCGGATTAAGCCATGAACTCTGGCGACGCGTTTGTCCGCTGGCCTTTGTGTCTCAACTGTTTCGGGCTTTGGGCTGGCAGCGCACCACGGAGCTCCAGGGCTCCCGAGTGAATGTGATGAGGGTGAAAGCGGAATCCTGGTTAGGACAGCATCATGTTCAACTGCAATGGTCACTCTTCGTCGCAGGACTCACCCTGCGCCTTTTTGTTGTCAACAGCAATCCCTTTGGCCTGGGCCTTTTTCTACTGCTGACGGTGATCGCAGCGGTGATTGTCGGTTGGGCCTTTGGTGGCAAAGCATGGTGCCAATACTTTTGCCCGATGGGTCCCGTTCAAACCGTGCTGACCGGACCCCGTAGCTTGCTGGGTACGCCGTCCCATCTGGGAGGTACGCCGAAGATCAGCCAATCCATGTGTCGCGCAACCTCGGCCCAAGGTGGTGAGAAAAGCACTTGTGTTGCTTGCCAAACTCCTTGCATGGATATTGATTCTGAACGCTCCTATTGGCAGACCCTCAGGGGCAAACGTGGCTTGACATTCGCCTGGTATTCCTACCCTGGTCTTGTGTTGGCCTTTTTCTTGCTGCTTCAGGCCCAAGGTGGCGCCGACCTTGGCTATTTACGTAGTGGGCGCTGGGCCTACGACTCCTCCTTGCTTTCGCAAATCTGGGAACCGTTGGCGGCATCCACCGCTCCCCATCGTGCCAACTCGGGACCTCAGAAAAAGGTGCCGATCCTTGCTCCATCGCCGCCGCTCCCCACGCCTGTGGCTTCGGAGAGTCCGGCCCCGGCTACTGGGGTTGTTTCGTTGCCACCCAAGCCCGTGTTCTATGAGCCACCTCGTTATACGCGGCGATGGCGGCCCAGCAAAGCCGCAAACTCCAAGCCCCGAGATCACGCTGAAGCGGATGTGATCCAAGATAACATCAACTCCGTGAAGGAAGCACCGGATATGAACAGCGAGCAATTGTCACCAAAAGAGCCTTATTTTGTTGGCGGCAGCCGAAAGCCTGGAAGCTAAGGAGAGACAGACATGCCTACCGTATCTGCACTGCCACGACTCATTTCAATTCCCTTGCTACTCGTCAGTGGTGGATTGATCTCCTTTTTGATCTTGGCCAGCCTTGAGCGGCTTCAGCTATCCTTGCTGCGGGAGTCTGGCCATCAAGATGCCCTGGAACTGTCAAGGCAGCGCACTAGAATCCTGGCCACATTCTTGGCGGTGAATCTTTTCTTCTGGTTTGCTGATCCATCCCTTGGCATGCTGGGAGGATTACTTGGGCGGGTGATTCGCTCGTCCATCTTGATTGTCTCAGCCATTTGGGTGGCCAGGCTTTGGCATCGGAGTTCCAGGGCCTACCGGCGCGAAGCCACCAGTGCCAGTCTTCAGAAACAGTTGATCCCATTTCTGCCCCAGCTTGCGGATGCTCTGGATGGTCGTGACCTAACTGAACTCAGCTCAGATGAGATATTCATCCTGGCCAAGAGTTTGCCGGCTCAGGCACGCCATGGCAATCTCACAATTTATCGCAATGTGCTGCAAGATCTGTTCCGAACGGGCCGATTGGATCGTGCTGCTTCCTTTCGTCAACTCGATGAGCTGAGGAAGGTCCTTGACCTTCGGGAAGAGGATCATCACGCCGCAATCCGTGAGTTGGCGGTGCTGGACCCTGTGCTGCTCCATCTGGATGCGCGCCAACATCAATCCAGGGATGTGCGTGAGGCTGCCGCCTCCGAAGCGATCGCCGATCTGCTTCACAGCATGGCCGATACCGATCCCACTTTGGCAGCCCTGTTGCCACGGCACCGCCAACGACTGGAAAAGATCCGCCGCCAAAGTGGCTTGGATGAGGATGGCTGGGCCTCCGTATTGTCAGGATTTTTACCTGATGGTGGCCTACTCATCCCCTTGGTGGAACGGGAACTCCATCTGCTGGAGCAGGCCCTAGCTGACCGACTCACCGTGTTGGAGGCCTCCGCACGCCAGCCAATGTTGCGGCCCCTGCTGGTGTCCCTCGATTTGCAGATGGTGAGTTTGCTTGTGGCCTTGTTGCCCCAGATGCTCAGCTGCAGAGACAAACACCTGGGGCGGCGTTTTGAGCAAATGCTCTGCTGGATACCGGCCACCGTGCGAACGGCATTGCACCATCGCTGTGGACTTCAATTGCCCAGCGTGGAGCCCAGTGATCAACCACCACCCTTCTTGATTCCCCAACTTGTCGATGTACTGGCAGGTTTTTGGCAGGATCCCGATCCAGAAACGGCTGCATGGGCCCAATGGATGTTGCGGCGCTATTCCCCTGCCCGAGCCGCGGCGGTCGCCCGCCAACCTCGGCCGGGCCTGCCCCCATCGCGTTTGTTTGCGGCCCTCAGCCCTGATCAAACCGCTCCAGAGGGTTATCTGGAATGGCAATTGAAGCAATTAATCGATGAAGATGTTGACGAGCCGCGAACACCCGCGTCCCTCTTATCGTGTCTGCTACTACAATCATCCCAGCCCGCCCTGCCTGGCTTGGAGCCGCGGCCATTTTTGGCCTTACCAGAGTGTTGACGTCGACCGGGTCAGCACCGCCGTTTCAGCTCAGCGCGCCACCAACCCCGCCTCGGCCAGCCCAACCAGGGCCCGCTCCAGGGCGATCGCCTGGTGGCTGTGGTGGGTGCCGCCCTGGGCGTAGAGCACGTAGGGCTCCCGCAGCGGCGCGTCGGCGGAAAACTCACTGGTGCTGCCATCGATGAAGGTGCCGCCGGCCATCACCAACTCACTGGCGTAGCCAGGCATCGGAGCGGGCACCGGATCGAGATAGGAACCCACCGGCGAGGCGGCCTGGAAGGCGCGGCACACCAGCTTGAGGGCCTCGGGGCTGCCGAGCCGCACCGCCTGGATCGTGTCGCTGCGCTCGGAACCGGGCAGGGGGTTCACCGCGAAGCCCAGGTCGGTGAACAGGCGGGCCACCAGTTCGGCGCCAATCAGGGATTCGGCCACCATCTGCGGCGCAAGAAAGAGCCCCTGAAACAGAAGCCGGTGCAGATCAAAGCCGCTGCCGCCCTCGCTGCCGATGCCGGGGGCGGTGAGGCGGCAGCAGGCCCGCTCCACCAACTCGGCGCGGCCGGCCACATAGCCGCCGCCGGGGGCGAGGGTGCCGCCCAGGTTCTTGATCAACGAACCAGCCATCAGGTCGGCCCCCACGGCGGTGGGTTCGAGCTCCTGCACCAGCTCGCCGTAGCAGTTGTCCACGAAGCAGAGGCATTCTGGCCGGATCGCCTTCACCCGCTCGCAGAGCCGGCCGATCGTGGCCACCGGCAAAGAGGAACGCCAGCTGTAGCCGCAACTGCGCTGGATGAGCACCATCCGGGTGGGAGCCGCCAGGGCCTCCTCCAGGCGGGTCTCATCCACCAGGCCCTCGGCCGTGAGCGGCAGTTCGTCGTAGGTGATGCCGAACTCGGCCAGGGAGCCGGCGCCGCTGCCCCGCAGGCCGATCACCTCCTCAAGGGTGTCGTAGGGGCGGCCGGTGAGGGAGAGCAGCCGATCGCCCGGCCGCAGAACCCCGAAGAGGGCCGCGGCGATGGCATGGGTACCGCTCACGAACTGCACCCGCACGGCGGCCGCCTCGGCCTGCAGCACCCGCGCAAACACCCGATCCAGCGTCTCGCGGCCCAGGTCGCCGTGGCCGTAGCCGCTCACCGAGGCGAAGTGGTGCACCCCGAGGCGTTCGGCCGCGAAAGCCGCCAGCACCCGCTCCAGCCTGGGACGCACGGCGGCGGTGCGGGCGGCGGCCCGCGGAGCCATGGAGGCCAGAGCGGCCGCCACCCGATCCCTGGCCCAGCCTGGGCCTTTGGCCACCCCAGCGCCCAAAACAGCACCCAACCCATCCGGTTCTGCCCTGCCCATCACCCTCGTCCCGAAGCAGCCGAAGAACCACTCTGAACCTCTTGTCGGCGTGTACTGACAGAGTTGTGGCCTTGTTGACACATCTGCTGTACATCCCCTATGTTGCTTTCATGTTGTGGGCCGATGCCCGGTGTCATGTCGCGACTTACCCAGCTACAAACCAAGCGACGAAAGGGTTTTGCCATTGCCGGGGTCCTTTTGATCGGATTCTTGCCGGGCGCAGCCCAAGCGAGGTGGATCAAAGCCACGGTGACGGGGAACATTGATGCATCAGGTAGCGCTACCGCCTATAGCTCGACGGCGGGCGGCCCGGCTTCGCTGGACTTCGCCCTTACCAAAGCCGACGGTTCTAATTTATTATTACGCGTCTCAGGAGTTTCTAAAGCTGCCAACGTCGGCCAAACGAATATCAGCAATATTGAAGTTAGCGGACCCCTTTCTGTATTAAGCGTTCCATCCTCACTGAGCGTCGACGATTTCCTGACTGCATCGAGCACGAATAACGCTTACAACTGCACGACCAACTGTAACGGTACGATTCAACCAGCTGGTAGCGGTGATTCGCCAATCACATTCCAATGGACGTCGGCCAAATTTGAACGGTTGCAATCAGCTCAAGGACCTTCCACGCAAACAGTTCCTGGCCCCCTGCCGCTAACCGGTTTGCTCGCCGCCCTCCGTTTTTCCAGAAGGATTCGAGCCCGCATCAAAAGCGCCTGATCTTTCTTAATTCATCTGCCCTAAGCTCCCATTCCGATCGGCAATGGAGGCAAGGTCTTTGAACAAAGAATCGCGCGAAGCCTTTGCATCAACCCTTTGGTCCGTGGGGGTTGTGCTTTTGGTTTCTTATCCGATTACTGTTTTTTCGAGCATTATCCCGCCCAAGCCGCTTGATCCGGCCTGGCAACTCAACCTCATCACCAACCTGGTTGACAACGGCGGCATCCCGCTGATCGGCCTGCTCTGTATCCAGGCGGCGGCCCAGTTCAGCCCTGGGAACAGCCCCCGCCAGGGAATCCACGCCACCCTGGCCAACCTCTCCCTTGGGGCGATGGCGGGCTTTCTGCTGCTGGTGCCCCTCCAATTAGTGGCGAGCCTCACCCTCTTTGAAAACTTCAAGAGCGATCAAGTGAGTCGCGTCGAGCGGGGAAGCCGGCGCCTGGCCGATCTCCGCATCGCCATGGCCAAGGCCAGGAGGGCCGAGGATCTCCAGGCGGAACTCCAGAAGTTCGAGGGACTCAGCCTCAGCCAGGACGATCTCGCCCTACCGCTCCCCAGGCTCAAGGCGAGCCTGATCGAGCGCCTCGGCAAGGCCCAACGCCAACTCGAAGCCCAACTGCCTCCCCCGGGCCAGCAACTGAGCTGGCCCATGATCCAAGCCAGCCTGCGGATCGTGCCCACCTCCCTTGCCTATGCCTTTGGTTTCGCCGCCGCCGGCCGCCGCCGCGGCCAAAGGATCTCCCTGCTTGATGAACGTCGGGCTCTCAACCGCCAGAACGCCAGGGCCCGGCAGGAACGGCGCCGCAGCCGCCAGGCCTTCCTCCAAAGCGTGGAGGATGCCCGCATGGAGCAAACGATGCTCGCCCAGGACGACCGGTCCAGCGCTCCTCCCCAGGAGGCTGACCAAAGCCAGCACCAACCCCGCTCCGCCGAGAATCCACCACCCCTGGCTCCGAAAGAGCGGGGAGGGCGCCAGCGGGGAGCGGTGGATCTGTCCTATTTCGAGGAACTCAGCCGGGTTGATGAGTCGGCATCCCCGGCCGACGAATCAAACGACCGGCCGAACGAAGCGGTAATCGATCCATCCGCACCAGCCATCGGTGAGGCGCCCGCAGGATCATCGGCGCGCCCGCATACCGCACCCCGGGCTTCTGGGTGATCTAGCGCTGGCCGAGCCGGTCCTTTCCATTCCCGGCACCGCTGCCTCGCCGCATAGAGTTGATACCAGCTTTGGCCATCCGCCCATCCCGTCACCATCGCAACGCATGCCCATCTCCGTCGCCGCGGGATCCCCCCCTCCGGCTGGTTCCAGCGCCGACAACACACCCAACCCAGCGGAAGAAGGCTTCTCCCCCAGCGGCCCCTCCTCAAGGGAGCAGCGCCTTCGGGATGGCCTGGAGGCCGAGCGGCCCGCGCTGCCCGCCCGACAGCGGAAGTTCAAGGGAGGGACCACCGGCTTCATGCTGGTGCTCCACGTGGGCGCAGTGGCGGCGCTCCTGCCCCGCTTCTGGAGCTGGCAGGGCGTGGTGGCCCTAGCGGTGCTGTATTGGACCACGGTGCTGGGGGTGACCCTGGGGCTGCACCGGCTTCTGGCTCACCGCAGCTTTGAAGCGCCGCGCTGGGTGGAGCGAGTCCTTGCCCTGATGGGCACCCTGGCCTGCCAGAGCGGTCCAATCGAATGGGTGGGCCTGCACCGCCATCACCATCTCTTCTCGGACCAGCCCAACGACCACCACGACGCCGCCCGGGGCCTCTGGTGGTCCCACAGCGAATGGATGCTCCATGACATCCCGGCCCTGCGGGAGATCCACCGCTTCAGCGGAGATCTCCGCCAGGACCCCTTCTACCGCTGGCTCGATCGCTGGTTCCTCCTGGTGCAGCTGCCCGTCGGTCTGGCCCTGTGGTTCTACGGCGAACAGGCCGGCGTCCATGGCGGTGGCCTCGGCTTGGTGCTCTGGGCCATCCCCCTGCGGCTGGTGCTCGTGTATCACGTGACCTGGCTGGTGAACTCCGCCACCCATGCCTTCGGCTACCGCAACTTCGATTCTCCCGACCTCTCCCGCAACTGCTGGTGGGTGGCGCTGTTGAGCTTCGGTGAAGGCTGGCACAACAATCACCACGCCTTCCCCCACTCGGCCCGCCATGGCCTGCGCTGGTTCGAATTCGACATCACCTGGCAGCACATCCGCCTGTTGCGGGCCCTGGGGTGGGCGCAGCGGATACGCATTGCCCCACCCCCTGGCAGCAGGGCCTGAGGTTCTGTATAATCGGCCAACACCTTCAGACTATGGCAGCTTTGGCGCGCAAACAGGTTCATCTGTTGATGCCTGAGGACCTTCACGAATTGGTGAAGGCCCGGGCCGATGAAGCTGGCGTGAGCCTCACCGCGTACGTGCTTTCCGTTCTGGAAACCGATCTCAACGCCGATCCGCAAGGTCGCACCACACTGTCCAGCCTGGCCTTGCGGGTGAGGGCCGTTGAGACGCACCTCGGACTCGATTCACGCCAACCCGGCTTCCTGCGCGCCCAGGCAGCCGCAGCCATCGCCGCAGCTGCCAGCCCAATCGTGCTGGAACCCGGCGACGCCCCTCCGGAACGACGTCGCGCCGCCGACCGGGCCGCCAGCGCCGAAACGCCGGCCTGAGCCAGGCCCATTTCATCGTCTCGCCTCAGGCAGCTCCACCGAGCTGCTGCCGGATAGCAATGGCGAGGTCCACCGGAATGCCCCCCTCCCGAGAGGGCTGCTGACGAGCCAGCTGGCGCAGAAGTTCGAGGAAGCGATCGGCCCCCAGGTCCTCCTCACCGGCCGCTCCGATCATCGCCAGGGTGCGGCGTAGGTCGAGCAATTCCGCCTCCAGCTCCGACGCGCTGTAGTCCACCTGGCCGGCCATCACGGCCGCAAAGCGCTCACGGCGTTGGCGTTTCTCTACTGGATAAGCCGCCATCAGCTGATCGCGGCAGAGCCGCCAGGGGCGACCGGCCGTGAACAGCTGGCCAAGGGCGGCGCTGAGGTCGGCTGCCTCCGTGTCGTCGATGCGCAGATCGAAGGCGGAGGGGGGCTGCCGCAGTCCCACGAACACCTCCAGCAGCTCCCCCGGCCCGAGCACCTCATGGTCATCGCCGCGCACGGGGAGGGCGGAAGCCCCTAGGGCCTCGTAGAGCTCGGGATGGTGGCCATCCAGCAGCGCCTCGGCCCGGCCCGGGTCCAGCCGGCCCTCCGGAGCCTCGATCGCCAGCCAGCGATTAATCCTCCCTAGGGCGAGGAACACCTCCGGCCCGGGGGAGGCCAGCTTGCCGTTGCGCAGCATCGAGAGCTGGGAGTTGTGCACCCGGCCCACGTCAAGGGCCTCCGCCAGCCCCGGCAGCACCCGGTGGGACCAGGCGTTGCAGCCATGCCAGTGGCGGATCAGATGGGCGAAGGCCACCCGCCCCGATGCGATGTCATCTCGATAACCCAAGTGATCTGAATCCGTATTGCTACCATTCTATCGATCCAACCGGAGCCGGTCCTGCATGGCCGCCACACCCCTTCCCCGCCCCGCCGCCCTCCACACCCGGGCGGCCGCCACCATCACCGGCGGCGCCAGCGCCCATCGCCGCGCCGCTGTCCTGCACCAGCCTCGCCGCGGTGAGCCCATCCCGGTGGCGCCGCCGGGCCGTCGCTGGGGAACGATCGGCTTCATGGTCGCCATCCACATCCTTGCCGTGGTGGCTCTTCTGCCCCGCTTCTGGAGCCTGCCCGCCCTGGTCAGCCTGCTGGTGCTCTATTGGGTCACCGCCTGCCTGGGCGTCACGATCGGCTACCACCGGCTGTTGAGCCACCGCGCCTTCAAGGTGCCCACCTGGCTGGAGCGCGTCTTCGCAACCTGCGGTGCGCTCAGCTGCCAGCACGGTCCGATCGACTGGGTAGGGCTGCACCGCCACCACCACAAGTTCTCCGATACGGATGCGGATCACCACGACAGCAACAAGGGCTTCTGGTGGTCCCACATGGGCTGGATGTTCGAGGAAATTCCCGCCATGGCGGCGGTTCCCCGCCTCACCGGCGACCTGGCCCGGGATCCCTATTACCGCTGGCTGAATACCTGGTTCCTGAGCCTGCAGGTGGTGCTCGGCCTGCTCCTCTTCTGGATCGGCACCGCCACCGGCGTGGGCGGCTGGGGCCTGGTGCTCTGGGGCATCCCCCTACGCCTGGTGCTCGTCTACCACTGCACCTGGCTGGTGAACTCCGCCACCCACTGCTGGGGTGAGGCCCGCCATGACAGCGGCGACAACTCGATGAACAACCCCTGGGTGGCCGCAGTGACCTTCGGCGAGGGCTGGCACAACAACCACCACGCCTTCCCCCATTCGGCGCGCCACGGCTTCGGCCCCGGCCAAATCGACCTCACCTGGCAGCACATCCGCCTGATGGAGCGCCTGGGCCTGGCCACCCAGGTGCGGCTGCCCCGGGCGGCGGATCCGGATAGGGCGACGGGGTGATCGGGCCAGGGGCTCAGCTCCGTCGCTCAGGGCCTCCCTCAGCGGACAGCAGGGGAGGCCCTTCTCTGTCGTAAGGTGTCAGATCGGATTTCCGTCGGTTCAAAGGGTTCGTAGCCATGGCCAAGCGTGTACAGGTGGTGCTCAGCGAAGACGTGCTGAGTCTCGGCAAGGATGGGGATCTGGTGGAGGTGGCCCCCGGCTACGCCCGCAATTTCCTGGTGCCCCTCGGCAAGGCAGTCCCCGTCACCGCCGCCGTGCTGCGCCAGGTGGAGCACCGCCGCGCCAAGGAGGCCGAGCGCCAGGCAACCCTGAAGGCCGAAGCCATCGCCTTCCGCACGGCCCTCGACACCATCGGCCGCTTCACCGTGAAGAAGCAGACCGGCGGTGATGACGTGCTGTTCGGCACCGTGACCAACGGCGATGTGGCCGAGGCCATCGAGGCCGCCACCAAGAAGGAACTCGACCGTCGCGACATCAGCGTTCCCGAGATCCATCGCACCGGCTCTTACAAGGTGCAGGTGAAGCTGCATCCCGAGGTCACCGCAGAAGTGAACCTCGAGGTGGTGAGCCACTGAGCGGGGTCGATCATCCGCCAAGGCCCTAGATCTGGGGGCTGCAGTGACCCAATAGCGATGGAGCCACCAGATCTGGTGGCTCCATCGCTGGTCAAAATCGGATGGTCGGGCCAAAATAAATCTCCCCCCACGCCGCCGGATCCCCAGGGGTTCGGCGGCGTTGCTGCCTGCCGGTACCCCGGCACCCCTCTGCGACCGCGCGGCCCCGTGCCCCCCGGGATCCCAGGGTGGGCGGGGCCCGGGCCGGTCCGGGCGCGCCGGGCGTTGGTGTTGCCTTCCCGGCGGGGGTCCCCCCCCTCCCCCCCCACCTGCTGCCCTTTTCCCCCCTGCGCGAGCACCACATCTCGCCGGTTGGCGGGCCGGCGCTCTTTTTGGTGATGGGGCCCCAGCA
>Ga0310334_100059_pt1 | contig 35595 bp, 39 predicted proteins | sample LakMicMIDCLREDC7_FD_195548 | JGI IMG/M metagenome (GOLD analysis project Ga0310334, IMG submission 195548) | Enriched freshwater cyanobacterial communities from Lake Michigan, Michigan, United States - MI23.DCL.RED.C7 (v2) (version 2) | ecosystem: Environmental > Aquatic > Freshwater > Lake...
AGCAGGCACTTGGGGGTTGTCCACTCAGCACCGCTTCTGGATCAATCCGCTTCGTGGGCTGGGGGTTTGCGGGAGGGAGGGAAACGGAGCCGCAAAGAGCCCAGCAAAAAGCCCCGGAGCATCGCCCGGGGCTAGGGAAGAGATGGAATGGAGAGATGGACGGGTGGACGCCGATCTCGTGGTGATAACGATGCCAGAACCTCAACGTGAAGCCACCACAGCGGTGGGATCGGGCAATCAGCCGGCGCGGCTGGCGGAGAGGCGGGCGCGGCTGCGGGCCAGGGCCTGCTCCGCCTTCACCTTCTCGGGGCTTGATGCTTTGCCTTCAAACCCGTCGAAAACCTGGCGGGCCTGCTCAAGCTCCTTCTCGGCGGTGGCGGTGTCGATCGTGCGACCTAGCTGGGCGGCGTTCACGAGCACGGTCACCTCGTTGGCTTCCACCTCGGCGAAACCGCCACTGAGGGCGATGGCGGTCCAGGTGTTGCCTTCACGGAGGCGCAGAACACCGCTGTCGAGGGCGGTAAGCATCGACACGTGGCCGGTGAGAATGCCCACCTCGCCGGTGGTACTGGGGAGAATCACTTCGTCGGCGCTGCCGTCGAAGACGCTCTGGTCGGGGGCGAGAACGCGAAGGGTAAGGGTCATCAGAGATCAGCCCTTGGCTTCAGAGAGGATCTTGGCGGCCTTGGCCTTCACTTCGTCGATGTTGCCAACGAGGTAAAACGCAGCCTCGGGAAGATCGTCGAGTTCACCGGCGAGGATCAAGTTGAAGCCCTTGATGGTGTCGTCGAGCTTCACATACTTACCGGGCATGCCGGTGAAGATCTCAGCCACGAAGAAGGGCTGGGAGAGGAACTTCTCGATCTTGCGGGCCCGATCCACGGTGCGGCGGTCGTCTTCGGACAGTTCATCGAGACCCAGAATCGCGATGATGTCCTGCAGTTCCTTGTAGCGCTGCAGGGTGCTCTGCACGGCGCGGGCCGTGCGGTAGTGCTCATCACCCACCACGGCGGGCTGAAGCATGGTGCTGGTGGAATCGAGGGGATCCACGGCGGGGTAAATGCCCTTCGAGGCCAGTCCGCGGCTCAGCACCGTGGTGGCGTCGAGGTGGGCGAAGGTGGTGGCAGGGGCGGGGTCGGTGAGGTCGTCGGCCGGCACGTAGACGGCCTGGATCGAGGTAATCGAACCCTCCAGGGTGGAGGTAATGCGCTCCTGCAGTTCACCCACGTCGGTGCCGAGGGTGGGCTGGTAGCCCACGGCGGAAGGCATCCGGCCCAGCAGGGCGCTCACCTCGGAGCCGGCCTGCACGAAGCGGAAGATGTTGTCCACGAACAGCAGCACGTCCTGCTTGTTCGCGTCGCGGAAGTGCTCGGCCATGGTGAGGGCCGAAAGGCCCACCCGCATGCGGGCGCCCGGAGGCTCGTTCATCTGGCCGTAGCAGAGGGCCACCTTGGACTTGGAGAGATCCTCCGAGTTGATCACTCCGGATTCCTTGAATTCCTCGTAGAGGTCGTTGCCCTCACGGGTCCGCTCACCCACACCGGCGAAAACGGACACACCACCGTGCTCCTTGGCGATGTTGTTGATCAGCTCCTGGATCAGCACGGTCTTGCCCACGCCGGCGCCACCGAACAGGCCCACCTTGCCGCCCTGGCGATAGGGGGCCAGGAGGTCGATCACCTTGATGCCGGTCTCGAACACCTTGGGCTTGGTTTCCAGCTCGGTGAGCTTGGGGGCCTCGCGGTGGATCGGGGAGGTGAGGGTGGTGGCCACGGGACCCTTCTCATCCACGGGCTCGCCGAGCACGTTGAAGATGCGGCCGAGGGTGGCCTCACCAACGGGAACGGAGATCGGGGCGCCGGTGTCGAGGGCGGCCATGCCGCGCACCAGGCCGTCGGTGCTGCTCATCGCGACGGCCCGGACCCGGTGATCGCCGAGCAGTTGCTGCACCTCGGCGGTCAGGGCCACGTCCTGGCCGGCGGCGTTCTTGCCGGTCACGCGGAGGGCGTTGTAGATGCGGGGCAGCTTGCCGGCGGGAAACTCCACGTCCAGCACCGGGCCGATCACCTGTTTAACGACACCCTGGGTGCCGGAGGCGGCGGGAGCAGCTGCAGCCATAAGAAAGATGGGGTGGCGGGGAGCGCGCAGGGGGTGGTCCAACCCGCCTGAAGCGGGGCAACCTTACCACCGCGTCACCCGCTGGGGGAGGGCTGGAGCCAGGCCTGCGGCGGGCGGGTGCGCCGGCGGTCGGCTGGGGGAGGGGTTCGGTCACCCGAACTGATGAACACGCCTGCGCCGGCCACCCAGAGCCCTAAATTGGCAGTCGACGGGCACGAGTGCCAGATCCGCTCCGGCCACCGACCCAGGCTCCAGGGCTCCAGCCCTTGCCGTGGTTCCGCCCCTGGTGCGATCCGCCTCCAGATGTCCCGATCCCGGCCCTGGCCACACCAGATTCCCGGTTCCGGTTCACCTGGGCACCCAGCCTCCTCCGAATCCCCTGGGGAGAGCGCGTCCGATCCGAATCCAATCCACCGCGACAACCCATGGCTGCTGTTTCCCTCAGCGTCTCCACCGTCAAGCCCCTCGGCGATCGCATCTTTATCAAGGTGTCGGAATCCGAGGAGAAGACCGCCGGCGGCATCCTTCTCCCTGACACCGCTAAGGAAAAGCCCCAGGTGGGCGAAGTGGTTCAGGTGGGCCCCGGCCGCCGCAACGACGATGGTTCCCGCCAGGCTCCTGAAGTGAGCATCGGCGACAAGGTTCTCTACAGCAAGTACGCCGGCACCGACATCAAGCTCGGCTCCGACGAGTTCGTGCTGCTTTCCGAGAAGGACATCCTCGCCATCGTGAACTGAGGCCCCCGGAGTCAGCCCATCGAGGCTGATCCGTTCCCCCACGATCTTCCGGATCAGGACGCTGAACGCTTCCGATCCACCTTTTTCATCCTCTCCCTCCCCAGAGACCTTCCATGGCCAAGCGCATCATTTACAACGAACAGGCCCGGCGTGCCCTCGAGCGCGGTATCGACATCCTGGCTGAAGCCGTCGCCGTCACCCTCGGTCCTAAGGGCCGCAATGTGGTGCTGGAGAAGAAGTTTGGTGCTCCCCAGATCATCAACGATGGCGTGACGATCGCCAAGGAGATCGAACTCGAAGACCACATCGAGAACACCGGCGTTGCCCTGATCCGTCAGGCCGCCAGCAAGACCAACGACGCTGCCGGTGACGGCACCACCACCGCCACCGTGCTGGCGCACGCCATGGTGAAGGCTGGCCTGCGCAACGTGGCCGCCGGCGCCAACGCGATCACCCTGAAGCGCGGCATTGACAAGGCCTCCGACTTCCTGGTTGGCAAGATCAAGGAGCACGCCAAACCGATCAGCGACAGCAACGCCATCGCCCAGGTGGGCACCATCTCCGCCGGCAACGACGAAGAGGTGGGCCGCATGATCGCCGACGCCATGGACAAGGTGGGCAAGGAGGGTGTGATCTCCCTCGAAGAAGGCAAGTCGATGACCACCGAACTGGAGGTCACCGAAGGCATGCGCTTCGACAAGGGCTACATCTCGCCCTACTTCGCCACCGACACCGAGCGGATGGAGGCGGTGCTCGAGGAGCCTTACATCCTGATCACCGACAAGAAGATCGCCCTGGTCCAGGACCTAGTGCCTGTTCTTGAGCAGATCGCCCGCACCGGCCGTCCCCTGCTGATCATCGCCGAGGACATCGAGAAAGAAGCCCTCGCCACCCTGGTGGTGAACCGCCTGCGGGGCGTGCTCAACGTGGCCGCCGTCAAGGCCCCCGGCTTCGGTGACCGCCGCAAGGCCATGCTCGAGGACATCGCCGTTCTCACCAATGGTCAGCTGATCACCGAAGACGCCGGCCTCAAGCTGGAGAACGCCAAGATTGATTCCCTGGGCACCGCCCGCCGGATCACGATCAATAAGGACACCACCACCATCGTGGCCGAAGGCAACGAGGCTGCGGTGAAGGCCCGGGTGGAGCAGATCCGCAAGCAGATCGAGGAAACCGACTCCACTTACGACAAGGAGAAGCTGCAGGAGCGCCTCGCCAAGCTGAGCGGCGGCGTGGCCGTGGTCAAGGTGGGCGCCGCCACCGAGACTGAGATGAAGGACAAGAAGCTGCGCCTGGAAGATGCCATCAACGCCACCAAGGCGGCCGTTGAAGAAGGTATCGTGCCCGGCGGTGGCACCACCCTGGCCCACCTCGGTCCTGCCCTGGAAGAGTGGGCGGCCGCCAATCTCACCGGTGAGGAGCTGATCGGCGCCCAGATCGTGGCCTCCAGCCTCACCGCTCCCCTGATGCGGATTGCCCAGAACGCTGGTGCCAACGGCGCCGTCGTGGCCGAGCACGTGCGCAACAAGCCCTTCAACGAGGGCTACAACGCCGCCACCGGTGAGTACGTGGACATGCTGGCCGCCGGCATCGTGGATCCCGCCAAGGTGACCCGCTCTGGCCTGCAGAACGCCGCCTCAATCGCCGGCATGGTCCTCACCACCGAGTGCATCGTGGCTGACATGCCCGAGAAGAAGGATGCGGCCCCCGCCGGCGGCGGCATGGGCGGCGGCGACTTCGACTACTGATCACGATCCCGTTGATCGGTCCGGTGGGCATCGCCCGCCGGCAACCTTCTGGGTGGGGGGCTGCGGCCCTTCCACCCTTTTTTTGTGCTGGGATCCATCGGATGCCTAACTGCCGGGCCCCTGGATCAGCTGCAGCCGGCCTGCCCCGTTGGCTTGCCGATGGGAGCTGATGGTCTCCTGCAGAACCTGGGCGAGGCTGACCCCGAGGTGATCCTGGTGCAGCGCGGCGATACCGGCCCTGAAGGCACGGCCGATCAACGCTTTCCGCAGCTACATCTGCCTGGAGCGGCTATCAGACCAGCTTGCCTCTACTGAAAATTGAGTAGAGGCAAACTGGCAAGACTGAATGCTACATGGCCAGCAAAGTCTTCGTTTTTATCGCAAATGCCGCCTTGCATCCATTGCAACTTGCACCTATTGTGCATTCCAAGAACTACATCCAATCCGACCACTCATCTCCGTCGATGGCACATCCTTGACATACCGTTCCTGGGCCAATCGCCCCGCACCCCATCAGGAAGCTGCCGGCCAACTCCCTAGCGGCGAATCGGCCGGAGCCACTGATCCTGATCTCACCGATCAGCCCAGCCATGGCGATGGCGAAGACAGCCTTGACCATGCTGAAGGCTGCCAAGCCCGGCCAGAAACCGGGGTGACGCTTTCCAACACGGATCCGTGGCGACTGGATCCGTGGCGGCTGAATCCGGAGCGAATGCCCCGGAGCATCACCCTGGAGCTGCCGGAAGCCCTTCTGGCCGAACTGCTTGACCGAGCCAAGCGTCAGAGCCGCTGCCTTAACGAGATCGCCACGGACCTGATCGCAGCCCAGCTCAACCAGGACCCCTTCCGCTGAGGCGGGTTCTCCTCAGCGGAAGGGGTTCTCTTGAGAGCGCCGCAGGCTGCCAGCAGTGGCCGCCACGGAAGCGGAAGCGTCTTCATGGCCCTTGAGCGCCGATTCCAGCAGAAAGGCCGCCAGGTTGCTCAGGGAACGGCCCTCACCATCCGCCCTGCCCTGCAGATCCTCGAACGTGGAAAAAGGCAGCGTGATGGTGACCCGGCGCGGCGAGCGGAAAGCCGGTTGCACCATCGGGGATGGGGCCATGGCCGCTGCCCCTTGATTGGAAAGAGTGCCGCGAACAAGCGGGGATGTGGCGCGGGATGCCGAGTACATGCTGCGATGAAAGTGCACTGCATTTTCCCATCCAATTCACAGAAGAGTCAAGCTGAATTGACACAGCATGCATCCGAACACGTTGCCAAAAGCTTACTATGAACAGTAACTGAAGACAGGTCGATGCAGTTACTGCATTGCTTGGCATCATCCCAGCCCTTTTCTGTAGCAGATCAGGGCTATCTGACACCAGAGTGACGCGAAGCGGCGCAATTTACAGCACAGCCCGGCTGAAGTGCTTCAGGCTTAAGTTCGCAGAGGTCAGACCTGGGCCGGGCCGCTGCGATCACCCCAGCTTCCGAGCTGTTCGGCGAGGCACGCATCCAGGCGCGGCCTCAGGGGCTCAGGGCGATCCACGGCCTCGCGCAGCAGTTCCCGCTCGAGCATGCGGATGCGGTTCTGGCGCAGGCAAAACTTGCAGCCCCCGGTGGTCTGCAGGTGCTTCTCCGGGGTGATCGAAATCAACCTCACCGGATGGAGGCGACAGCGGATCCCCACCGGGGTCTTGAAGCTCTTGTAAACAATGGTCGAGTAGTCGTACTGATCAGCAAAGCGGGCCCGGGCCCGGGCCAGAAAAGTTTCGCGGCTGATCGGACTGCCCATTGCAGCGCCGGCGGGCTGAGTAGAAACACCGTACCGTGCTCCCCACAGATAGGCCTCAGACCCGGCGGATTCGATAGCTTCCGCAGCTGGAGCTGGAACGGATCCAAGCAGGGCCCTCAGGCCGGCAGGAACACCAGGGCGACCCCGTTGTTGCAGTAACGCTTGCCCGTGGGCGGCGGACCATCGTTGAACACATGACCCTGATGGCCGCCGCAGCGGCGGCAGTGGTACTCGGTGCGGGGCACGATCAGCTTGAAATCCAGCTTGGTGACCACCGCATCCGGCAGGGGCTGCCAGAAACTGGGCCAGCCGGTGCCGCTATCGAACTTGGCCGCGGAGGCAAACAGGGGCAGCCGGCACCCTGCGCACAGGAAGGTACCCCGCCGTTTCTCGTGATCAAGGGGACTGCTGAAGGGACGCTCCGTGCCCTCCTGGCGCAACACCGCGAAGGCCGCCGGCGAGAGCCGCCGTTTCCACTCGGCCTGATCGAGCCTCCAGCGGGGATCGGTGGCCGGGGAGGCCGCTGCCGCCCGTCCCGGCCACGCGACCATGCTGACCCCAAGGGCCTGGAGGGGGAGACTCCGCGCCAGATGCCGAAGGAGCTCGCGGCGGCTCATTGGCCCACGATCACCTAACCCAGCCATCCGGCACTCAGCACCACGGCCAGCCCCAGAAACAGCGCCAGCAGGGTCCAACTGATCCGGTTCAGGGTCTGCTCGGCGCTGCGGGCACTGGTGAACATCGAGCCGCCGCTGGAGGCCAGCCCGCCCATGCCATCCCCCTTAGGGCTATGCAGCAGAACGCTCACGATCAGCAGCACGCCGCTGAGCATCCAGAGGTAGGAGATCACAGTCTTCAGCATGGCGGCTGCAACAGAGGGAGATAGGGCGGGTGTCGGGGTCGGGACCCCGGGTCAGACCCGCAGGGTCTGGGGCGACGGGCTCGCCATGGGTGAGGCTACGGCCGGGGTGATCAAGGATTCACCGGTCATCCGTTCCGGCTTCGGCAGACCAAGGATCGCCAACAGGGTGGGAGCGATGTCAGCCAGACCGCCATGCTGGCGCAGGTGAACATCGGTGCCGTGCCCAGGCAGCTTCCGCTTTTCACCCTCCACCAGAATCACCGGTACGGGATTGGTGGTGTGGGCGGTCCAGGGACGGCCGTCGGGGCCCTGCATCAGTTCGGCGTTGCCATGGTCGGCCGTGATCAGCAGGGTACCCCCCATGCGGTTGGTGGCCTCCACAAGACGGCCAACGCAATGATCCACGGTGGCGATGGCCTCGGTGGTGGCCTCCATCAGTCCGGTGTGGCCCACCATGTCGGGGTTGGCGTAGTTGATCACCACCAGGGAGTAGATCCCCTTCTTGATGGCCGCCACACAGCTGTCGGTGAGGGTCGCGGCCGACATCGCCGGGGCCTGGTCGTAGGTGGCCACCCGCGGCGAGGGCACGAGGTGACGGTCTTCGCCGGGAAAGGCCTGCTCGATGCCCCCATTCATGAAATAGGTGACATGGGGATACTTCTCGGTCTCGGCGGTGCGGAACTGACGCAGGCCGTGGTCGGAGATCACCTGACCCAGCAGGCCATCGAGGGACTCGGGAGGGAAGGCCACGGCAACGGGCAGACCCTTCTCGTACTGGGTGAACGTGACGACATGCAGCGGTTCGATCCGCTGCCGTTCAAAGCCACTGAGCTCGTCCACCACCAGGGCCCGAATCAGCTGGCGCACCCGATCCGGCCGGAAGTTGAAGCACACCAGCCCATCCCCGGGCCGGATCAGGCCCGGGCTCAGCCTCACCGGCTCCAGAAATTCATCGGTGACGCCGGCAGCGTAGGAAGCCTCGATGATCTCCCGCGGCGTGGAGCCATGGAGGGGTGAGTCCTCGGTGAGGAGCCGATAGGCCTTTTCGGTGCGGTCCCAGCGGTTGTCGCGGTCCATGGCCCAGTAGCGACCGCAGAGGGTAGCGATCCGGCCAACGCCAGCCTCGGCAATCTGGCCCTCGATCGTGGCCAGGAAAGCGGGAGCGCTGTTCGTGGCGGTATCGCGCCCGTCCGTCACCACGTGCACACACACGTCGGTGAGACCCCGGCCGGCGGCCCAGCGCAGCAGCCCGCCCAGGTGGTCGACGTGGCTGTGGACACCGCCATCGGAACAGAGGCCGATCAGATGCAGGGTGCCCCCATCAGCCAGAAGGGTGTCAGCCAGGCCATTGAGGGCGGGATTGGCGGCAATGCTGCCGTTGCGTACGGCCTGGCCGATCCGCACCAGTTCCTGGCGGATGATGCGGCCGGAGCCGATCGTGAGGTGACCCACCTCAGAATTGCCCATCTGCTCGTCGGGCAGGCCCACGGCACCGCCGCTGGCCTCAATCAAGGTGTGGGGATAGGCATGCCAAAGGGCATCCATCACCGGCGTGGTGGCGCTCCGGATGGCGTTGTGCTCTGACTCAGGGCGATAACCCCAGCCATCAAGAATGGCCAGCACAACCGGAGCAACGGGGGATTGATCAGGCAGGGGCGGAAGCTCGGACGTGGCCCCCAGACCATTGGCAGGGCCTTTGCCGAGGGTTGAATGGTGGGACGAGGACGCAACGTTCACCCGATCGGCCAGCGGCATCAACGGTGTTCCACAGCTAACCTACAGCGGTGCCTAGGACGACCCCAACGATCGTTGGCGCAGGTCAGCCTTTGGTCACAGGTTGATGCCAGCCGACTGAAGCCATGGGGGAAGAAGCGGGCCCATCGCTCAGCCCCCGTAGCATCGGCAGCTACCAGCCTCCCGGCCTCCACCCGGTCCGACCGGTCCCATGACCCGCTCCGTGTCCACCGCAACGCCAAGCCAGGATCCGGACCCCGATCGGCGGTTGCGGCTTGAACTTCTCTCGGAACCGGAACTGGGCCGCACCCTCGATCGGCTCGCCTCCCAGGTGCTGGAGAGCGTCAGCGACAGCAGGTCGCTCCTGCTGCTGGGCATACCCACCCGGGGCGTGGCCCTGGCCCGGGTACTCGCGGGCCGGCTGAAGGCCCTGAGCGGGCATCCGATCGAACACGGCAGCATCGATCCCACCTTCCACCGGGATGATCTGGAGCGCATCGGCACCCGACTCGCCGAGGCCACCCAGTTGCCGGCCTCGGTGGAGGGCCGCCACGTGGTGCTGGTGGACGATGTGATCTTCACCGGGCGAACCGTCCGGGCGGCCCTGGAGGCCCTGCACACCTGGGGACGGCCAACACGGGTGCAACTCCTGGCCATGGTGGACCGGGGCCACCGGGAACTGCCCATCCAGCCCGACTTTTGCGGCCGGGTGGTGCCCACCACCCGTCAGGAGACCATCGAATTGTGCCTGCGGTCGATCGACGGCGAGGAGGGGGTGTACCTGCTGCGAGCCTGAGCCGAAGCTGCGGCGCACCCCTCAGGCCAGGGTGAGCTCATCATCGCGGAAATGGGCCCGGAACTTCCCAAAGGCCACCACCACCGGCAGGGTGGGGCTGATCGGGCGGCCTTTCCAGTCGTTCAGAACCTGCAGCACCTCACCCTCCTGGCCCTCCAGATCAAAGGCAGAGCCCCGTTGGGTGGGATGGGTGTAGACCACCACACTGCGGCAGACCTTGACCCGATCTCCTGGCTGCATCGTGTTGCGTTCCGACATGGCTGGCAATCCTGTCATGGCCCCGTCAGCGTTGGCAGGCCGTTTCGGGACCTGCCTCCACCACCCGGCCACCGAGGGCCTGGCATCCGGCCTGGAAGGCCTTCCATTCATCCATTCCGGCGGCGATGCGTCGGCCCACCTCGGCATCGAGCTGGGCAGCAGGCACCGACTGGGGGACATCGCCGTGGCCATCGTGTTCACGCTCCTGGCCCTTCAGCTGCTGCAGGCCCTGTTCCACCTTGCGGTTGAGGGCCTGCGCCCGTCGTTGCCACCAGGGGTGATCAATCCGGTGCAGGCTGTCGAGGGCCTCCCACCAGCGGGCCTGGCCCACCAGCTTGGAAGCCCGCTCCCACTCCAGCCGGTTGCGGTTCCAGTTCAGCCGTAGCTGATCCCCGACCGCCGTGCCATCGGAGCGATGCTTCTCGCCCATCGGAGCCAGGGCAGCCAGGGCAGCGTCGAGGTCACCGTCGCGGAACCGGGTCAGGGCCGTGCGGTGCAGGAACGACTGCCAGTCCTCCAGGCGCTGCCGGTCTCCCCTTCCCCCGGCGGGGGAATTGAGCAACTGCCGCTGCAGACCGAGGGCCTCGGCCCAGCGCCCCCGCTGCCAGAGCTGGGCGGCCTTCTCCCGCCGGCAGCGTCCCTGATCGAGGGAGGAGCGACCGGGAAGCCAGCTCAAGGCATCGAGCTGATCGCTATATCGAAGACAAGCATCGAGCTGGCCGCGGGCGGCGGCTTCGGCCACCCGGGCCGGCAGTTGGCGTTCCCACCAGTACACGAAGCCGATCCCGGCGGCAACCGTTCCCAGGGTGATGGCCAGCCAGACGAGAGGTAAGCGGGGCCGGCGGGCCAAGGGAGTTGGTGGGGAATCTCCACAGTTGTATGCAGTCCACCGGAGCTGGGCTGGTTCCAGTGGCCGCTCAACGCACCGGCCCCAGGCATTGCGGCTCCAGGGGCTCTCCGCTGACCAGATCCTCCCCCTCCAGCCGGAGCCGGGCCTCGGCATCGATCCCGAAGCGCAAGCGCAGGCGATCCTGGCCGGCTTGGCCCGGCGGTTGCAGCCGCAGCGGAGCCGGGGCCTGCCGCCAGGGGTCCACCGCCGCCTCACCGGCGGGTCGCCGTAGCAGCTGGGGCACCCCATCGCGAAACACCACCTCGGAGCGGGCTTCCCCGAGCGGTTCGCCCAGCACCAGTTCGATCGCCTCCTGGCCATCGCAGCTGCAGGCCAGCACGAGCTCGAGGGGGGCGGTGGAGGGCCAGCCCTGGCCAGCCACAAACAGGGGATGCCAACGATGGGTGCCGCTGCGGCGGTCCCAGCAACGCAGGGAAACCCCGCAGCTCAGCACATCCAGCAGCCGCACCCCCGGGGTGAGGGCGAGGGCGCCGAGGGCAACGGCCTCGACGGGCCGCTCGCCCCGCAGGGGTACCCCGGGGCAGCGCTCCTCAAGCCAGCGGCGGATCAGGGGGATGCGGCTGCTGCCCCCCACCGGCAGCACGGCGTCGATGGCGGCGCCCCGGGCCAGGCCCTCCCGCCGGGCCCCGGCCCAGACCTCCTCCAGCAGGGTGTCGAGCTGCTCGAGGAGCCCCCGCTCCTCGAGCAGGGCCTCGAAGCGCCGGCGGCTGAGCCGCAGCTCCCGAGCCGGCAGACCCGCCGGAATCCAGAGCCGCACGGCCTCCTCTGCTTCGCTCAACAGGCACTTGAGCGCCTCCGCCGTCCGCAGGAGCTCTCCGTCGGGCCCGGCGTCGGGAGCGATTTCGGCGGCAATCCAGCGATCGATGTCCCGCCCTCCAAGGCGGAGGCCGGCCTTGCCCAGGACCCGGGCACACCGCAGCGCCTGGCCGCTGGCCTCGAGGTCGCGGCCGGCGAAACGGAGCAACTGGGCGATGGGGGCGGCCCTGCCCTCGCCCCCCTCCAACTGCACCAGGGAAAGATCGAGGGTGCCGCCGCCGAAATCCACCACCAGCACGCGGCTGCCGGGAGGGAGCCCGGCACCGATCGCGGCGGCGGTGGGTTCATCCACCAGGGCCAGCTCGGGCACCGCGAACGACCCGCTCACCTCCCGCAGCCACTGGCGATAGCCGCGGTAGGCCTCGATGGGTGCGGTGAGCACCAACCGGTCGGGCGCCAGCCCAGGAGGCAGGGCCTGCCAGAGCCGCCGCAGCAGCAGGGCGCCGGCGGCTTCGGGCGTCAGCCAGGGCTGGTCGGCGGCTGCATCAGAGCGCTCGGGGCCAACAGATCCTTCCGAATCCTCCGCTTGAGATCCGCCCGCCTGGGGGGGGGGCGCCCCGATGCTCCGCTTGAAATCCCGCAGCAGGCCGGGTCCAGGGCCATCAGCCAGACCCGCATCCAGCACCTGCCGGCCCACCAGGGCCCCCTCGGCGCCATCGGGGACAGCGAGCCAGATCAGGCTGGGCACCACGGCGGGATCCTCGAGGGCATAGGGGGCCAGTGCCAGCAGCCGCGCCGGGCTGGCACTGCCGTCCTGCCAGGCCACCACGGTGGTGGTGCTGCCCAGGTCGATGGCGAGGGTTCCCGGCATGGGGTAGGGAGGGCACCTGTGCTGCCCTAGGGTGGCGGATGGCCGTGACCACTGGAACTCTTGCGCATGCCCAGCAGCCCGACCGTGAATCCGAAGGATCTGGCCCAGCGTGCCGAGAGCTTGATCCGCCACTCCAACAACCGCTACCTCACCACGGTGCGGATCGCCTTCCGGGCCAAGCAGCGGCGCTTCGACGATTTCGACGGCCTACTCGACGACTCGATGATCAAGCCGGTGCAGCGCGCCATCATTGAGCTCTCCGATGAGCAGGACCAGCCGGATCTGCTGCCCGGCTGACGACCACGGGGCCATGGAGGTCCGGGAAGGTTCAGGCTGGAGGCTGGTGGTCGACCCCGACCGCCGGCCTTTTGGTGTGCTGATCGGCGGAGGGGACGCCGAGGCGGGAGCTTGGTCCGCTGAACTCACCCTGGCCGAGGCGCTGGCAATGCGGCGAGGGGTGGGAACCCTGGTGGAGCAGCACCGGGCCCTGGTCAGCAGCCTGATGGACGAAGAGGCGATCGAGCTGGCCATGGAGCTGGCCTGCGAAGGGGGCGAACTGTGGCTCTGCCTCGAGGGCGACCGCAACCGCTGGTACCTGCGCTTTGTGCTCACCCCCGCCCCCGGCCAGCGGGGGGTGGAGGGAAGCTGGGGAGGGGAAGCCAGCATGGCCCTGGCCGCGGCCCTGCAGACCTTCACGCCTGCGGAGCCCGGCGGTGAACCGGCCTGGGCCGGCGGCATCCCGGCCTGAGACCCCTGCGCCGATCGGCTCTGATCAGCAATGTTAATCGGGCCCGTTTTCCCGGCCGATTCCCCACCGGAGGCCGCCTTTTCCCCGTTTTTCCCCAGGCCGGCCCCCGGGGATCGGGGTTCCGGGGAGAAGGCCCGAACCACCCCTTTCCACCCTTGACGCTGCCGGTCCGGGGAGCCGCCGGGCCAGAGGGCCCGCCCAGGCCAGGTAGAACGCAGATGCGACCTTGGATCTCAGCGTGGGACGGCTGACCAGGACGAGGAAGCAGAGGATTTGACGCCCCCCCCTCGGTGTGGGGAACTGGGGGTCAAGAGCAGGAAAGGTTGCGGCAATGACTCAGGACTGGCGACAAGGCCACCAGGAAGGCGTCGACGGGGAGGGTTCCCCGGAAGGAGCCGCAGAAGGCGGAACGGTGAGCCTGATGGCCGAGGTGCCGGAGCATCTGCTGCGGGCCATGGGCCAGTTCATCGAACGCCATCCCAACTGGGACCAGTACCGCCTGTTTCAGGCCGCCCTAGCCGGATTTCTGGTGCAAAACGGCGTTCAGAACCGGGGCGTGACCCGCTGCTATCTGGCCAACCTCTTCCCCGGCTCTTCCGGCTTTGATCCTCTGCCGGCGAGCCAGGAACGGAGCGGCCCCACACCGTTGCCGCGGCGGGGTGTGCCCGGGGCCGAGCCTCCCTGGGCCAGCGACCGGCGCGGCGGATTCCGGCGCCACGCCGCCTGATGGGCCGTTGCCGCAGCCTGCGCCAGCCTCAGGGGGTCTCACCCAGCAAGGCGTAGATCCGCAGGGCACTGGCCTCCTCCACCGGCAGGATCGAGAGGCGGTTGCCGCGTCGCACCACCGACAAGCTTTCGGCATCGAACTGCTCGCGCAGCTCCTCAAGACTCAACAGCCGCCCGAACGTGCGCACATACCGCAGTCGCACGCAATCCCAGCGGGGAGCAGCGGCGCTGGACTTGGGGTCGAAGTACTTCGAGCCGGGATCAAACTGGCTCGGATCGGTGAGGCCCGTTTCCACCACCTCCATCAGCCCCACGATCCCCGGCGGCGTGGCATTGGAGTGATAAAAGAAGGCCCGATCACCCAGCGCCATGGAGCGCATGAAGTTGCGGGCCTGGTAGTTGCGGATGCCATCCCAGAGGGTGGTGCCCTCCGCTTCTAGGTGGGCGATGCCGTACACCTCCGGCTCGCTCTTCATCAGCCAGTGGGCCATCGGGACTGGCGCGCTGCGCCGGGGATCGCGGCCCTCAGAGTGCCAGAACGAGGCGGCGAAAGTGGTCGCCGCGGGCCTCGAAATCGCTGTATTGGTCGAAGCTCGCGCAGGCTGGCGAGAGCAGCACGGCTGGGCAGGCTCCCTCCGCCGCCAGCTCCCGGGCCAGGGGCACCGCCTGATCAAGCCCTTCGACGCTCTCCACCCGTCCGCCGTAGCCGCCGGCCGCCAGCAGGCCTGCAAACTCCTGCCGGGCGGCGCCATAGAGGATCACCGCCGCCGCCTGACGCCGCAACTGGGCGATCCAGCCGGCCGCATCACCCTGCTTCGACTGCCCGCCGGCCAGCACCACCAAAGGCCCCTCCAGGGCCCGCAGGGCCACCTCGGCGGCGTCGTAATTGGTGGCCTTGCTGTCGTTGAACCAGGTGAGGCCGCCCTGCTCGCGGATGCGCTCGAGCCGATGTGGAACGCCGGGGAAGGAGCGGCAGGCCGCCTCGATCACGGCCGGGGTGAGGCCGGCGGCCAGGGCGGCGGCCGTGGCGATCAGCAGGTTTTGGCGGTTGTGGTCGCCCGGCATGGCCAGGGCGGCAGCGGGAAACAGCGGACCCTCGGCATTCCAGACCTCACCGGCCTCGATCCAGAGGTGGGGGTCGATGCCGGCATCAAGGGCGCCCTGGCGCGGCCCGGCGGTGATCCAGCGGGCGTGGTCCCAGCTGGCGGCGCGGCTGCGTAGATCGGGGTCGTCGGCATTGAGAATGCGCAGGCCCGAATGCTCGAGCAGCTGGCGCTTGATCGCCCGGTAGGACTCCAGGGTGCCGTGGCGCTCCAGATGGTCGGGGGTGAGGGTGGTCCAGATGCCGATGGCCGGCGCCAGCTCGGGGGCGGCCTCAATCTGGTAGCTGCTCAGCTCCACCACGAGCCAGTCGGGCAGGGCCACGGCGGCGGAAGGAGAGCCGACGATCCGCTGGCGCACCACGTCGGCGGCGGAGGTGCCCACGTTGCCGCACAGGGGGGCATCCAGCCCACCGGCCACCAGGAGGTGATGCAGTAGATGGGTCACGGTGGTCTTGCCGTTGGTGCCGGTGATGCCGATCCAGGGGACGGCCCTGCCGACCCTCCAGGCCCCCACCAGCTCTCCCTGCACCGCCACCCCCCGGGCCCGCAGCGTCTCCAGGGCCGGATGGTCGAAGCGGATGCCGGGACTCACCACCACGGTGGCGGGCGGCGGGGTGAGGGCATCAAAACGGTCGGCATCGAGGGGTAGGCCCAGATGCACCGAGATCCCCTCGGCCTTCAGGGCCGCGGCCTGCTCAGCCAGAGCATCCCCGCTGCGGCTTTCCGCGAGGCGCACCGGTTCGCCGAGGTCGTGCAGCAGACGGGCGGCTCCAATCCCGGAGCGACCCAGACCCACCACCACCGTGCCTTGCCGTTCGGGGGTGGCCATCCAGAATCCTGCCTAATCGACTCCGCAGAATACGGGGCGGGGAGCTGGGCGGGCCTGGAGCAACACGGCTTGGATGCCAGCCTTCGCTGCATCGAATCGGATCGCTATCGATGCCTTAAAAATCTCAACAATCAATGGGCGATACTGGATTCGAACCAGTGACTCCTACCGTGTCAAGGTAGTGCTCTACCTCTGAGCTAATCGCCCAGCCGATCCCGCAGCAGCGGTACGGGGGGGGGGTGGTGTTCAGGCGGTCGTAGGACTTGCCCTCCACACCGACAGACTCGGATGGGCTGAAATGCCTCACCGGATCTGGTGGATTGAACTTAGCAGTCCCGCCCGTTTCCCCCGATCAGCCAAGCGGGCCCGAACGGGAGCGGCCCGAGACGGAAGCAGGCCGGGGCCGGGGCTCATGACCGCAGCAGACGGATGCGGTAGCGATCCCGCTTGGTGGTCTCCACCGCCTCGACCCGCAGCTCGCCGCGCCCCTCCAGCTGCACCCGCTCACCACTGCGCAGCTCCCGGCTCGGCGTGGTGACCACCCGCCAGTCGATCCGCACGGCCCCCTGGCGGATCAGGGCCGCCATCCGGCTGCGGGAGAGGCCAAAGCCCGCCGAGGCCACCGCATCCAGCCGGGTGGAGGCCTCCACCGTGGTGAGGCTGCGGGCGACCCGCCGCGGCGGCAGCTGCAGGTCCACCAGGGGGCGGGCCTCGAAGCAAACCTCCACCGTGCGCACCTGGCCCACCGTGCCGTGCAGGCGTGAGGCCAGGGCGTGGGCCGTGATCGCCTGGGCCCCCCGGTCTCCCCGGATCCACACATCACCAAGTTCCTGGGGGAGTGCGCCGGCGGCGAGCAGGGCAGCCCGGAAGTCGGCCGGTTCGGCGGGATCAAACAGAAAGTTGCCAGCGATCTCCAGACCGCCGAAATCGCCGGGCACCTGCTCCAGGGGGAGGGCCGCCTCGCCGCGCTGGAGCAGCAACCGGCAGCGCTCGGCTCCCCCATGGCCACCGCAATGATCGAGGCGCAGGTCACTGAGGGTGCCCAGACGGGTTTCAGCCACCTCCCTCAGGGAGCCCTCGAGGAAACCGGTCCACACCGGCTCCCAGGTGCGCAGACAACGCTCGGCCGCCTCCAGCACGGGCTCCCAATCGGCGGCTGGGGGGCCGCCCTCCAGCCGGTCTTGGCGGGACTCCATCGGCGCCGGAGGATCAGGTCTCACCGAGGCGCACCACCGCCTTGGGCCGCGACTGCTGGATCAGACCCCAGGGGGGATCGCTGCCGGGGGCGGGATCGATCAGCAACAGCCAGTTGCCCTCCTGGAGGCGGTTGCGGAGGATGCGAATCCGGTCGTCCTCCTCGGAGGTCACGCTGGCGGCAGCAGCGAAGCTGCCCATCCAGCCCGACCCCAGGCCCAACAGGCCGCCGATCAGGGGTTCACCCCAGGGCCCCAGGGCGGAGAAGGTGTGCAGATCGGTGATCTGGGTGAAGGTGAGCCCCGCCAGAAAACCGAAGGGCAGCAACCACCGCATCATGGTTTTCTGGCGCTGGCGGCGGCCCGCAGCCGGATCGAGCCGTTCCACCGCGGCCAGATCGGTTTCACCGCTCCCGATCGCCACCACCGCGAGGGGCGCCGGATCCTGGGCCGCGAGCTTCTGGCGCAGGGCCTCCAGCCGCTTGCGGTCTTCGAGCACCACCACCACGCTCAGGGCCACGCCTTCATCTCCTGCTTTCCCTCAGGCTCGCATCCGAGGCCCATCGAGGGGACTCACCTGAGCCGATGCCCATCCGGGGCCTGGAGCAGCCAGGCCTGTCGCAAGTGGATGTCTACACTTCACCTCCGGCCTGCCCCGCCGGGGCGCCGCTCTCCCATGCGCCCCCGGGCCCCCCATCACGTGCCGGTCATGACGAAGGTTCTGGTTTCCGATCCCATTGATCAGACGGGGATCGACATCCTCTCTCAAGTGGCCCAGGTGGATGTGCGCACCGGCCTGCCGCCCGAGGAGCTCATCGCGATCATCGGCGACTACGACGGGCTGATGATTCGCTCGGGCACCCAGGTCACCGAAGCGGTGATCGAGGCGGCCACCAAACTGCGCATCATCGGCCGCGCCGGCGTGGGCGTCGACAACGTGGATGTGAAGGCCGCCACCCGCCGCGGCGTGCTGGTGGTGAACTCCCCTGAGGGCAACACCATCGCCGCCGCCGAGCAGGCCCTGGCCCTGATGCTGGCTCTCTCGCGTCACGTGCCCCACGCCCACGCCAGCACCATGGCCGGCGGCTGGGACCGCAAAACCTATGTGGGGAACGAGCTCTACAAGAAAGTGCTCGGCGTGGTGGGCCTCGGCAAGATCGGCTCCCACGTGGCCCGCGTCGCCCGGGCCATGGGCATGGATGTGGCCGCCTACGACCCCTTTGTCTCGCCCGAGCGGGCCCAGCAGATGCAGGTGCGGCTCCTGCCCCTACCCGAGCTGTTTGCCGAGGCCGATTACATCACCCTGCACCTGCCCCGCACCCCCGACACCGAAAACCTGGTCAACGCAGAACTGCTGCGCACCATGAAGCCCACGGCCCGGCTGGTGAACTGCGCCCGCGGCGGCATCGTGGATGAGGCGGCCCTGGCCGAGGCGGTGGAGCAGGGCGTGATCGCCGGCGCCGCCCTCGATGTGTTCTCCAAGGAGCCCCTGGCGGCCGATTCACCGCTGCGCAGCGTGAAGGAGCGGCTGATCCTCACCCCCCACCTCGGCGCCTCCACCGAGGAGGCCCAGGAGAACGTGGCCATCGATGTGGCCGAGCAGATCCGCGATGTGCTGCTGGGCCTGCCGGCCCGCAGCGCCGTGAACATCCCCGGCCTCAACGCCGAGGTGATGGAGCAGCTCAAGCCCCATCTGCAGCTGGCCGAAACTCTGGGCCAGCTCGTGAGCCAGCTGGCGGGCGGCCAGATCAGCGAACTGGAGGTGCGCCTGCAGGGCGAGTTCGCCTCTCACCCCGCCCAGCCCTTGGTGGTGGCGGCCCTTAAGGGGGTGCTCTCCACCGCCCTCGGGGACAGCATCAACTACGTGAACGCCAGCCTGGAGGCCAAGGAACGGGGCATCCATGTGCTGGAGGTGAAGGACGACGCCAGCCGCGACTTCGCTGGCGGCTCGCTGCAACTCACCAGCCGCGGTGCCAAGGGCAGCCACAGCGTGACCGGAGCGGTGTTCGCCGACGGCGAGCTGCGCATCACCACCATCGATGAGTTCCCGGTGAACGTGACGCCCAGCCGCCACATGCTGTTCACCCGCCACCGCGACATGCCCGGCATCATCGGCCAGCTGGGCTCGGTGCTGGGCGAGCACAACGTGAACATCGCCTCGATGCAGGTGGGTCGGCGCATCGTGCGGGGCGACGCCGTGATGGTGCTCAGCGTCGACGATCCGATTCCCCCCAGCCTCCTGGCCACGATCCACGCGATCAACGGCATTCAGGCAGCCCACCCGGTCACCCTCTGATGGAAGCGTCCACCCCGGGACCGGCCTGGTGGCGCCTGGAGATGGTCCTGGCGCCGGAGCTGGAGGAATCGCTGCTGTGGAAGCTGCCCCAGCTCGGCATCCCCCGGGTGGCGGTGCGGCACCGGCCGGAAGCCCCCGAGCTTCGGCAGCTGCTGGCCTGGCTGCCGGAGGCCGACTGGCCCGAGCCCCAGCGGGCGGAACTCCTGCTGGCCCTGGCGCCCCTTGGGGAGCCCTTCGGGCTGGTTCTGCCGGAGGCCCACTGGGAGCGGCAGCCCGACGAGGACTGGAGCCTCAGCTGGAAGCGCCACTGGCAGGCCGATCCGGTGGGGGAGCGGCTGGTGATCCTGCCGGCCTGGCTGGAGCTCCCCCGCGAGTACGCCAATCGGTTGGTGATCGCCATGGACCCCGGCAGTGCCTTCGGCACCGGCAGCCACCCCACCACCCGCCTCTGCCTGGAGGCCCTGGAGGGGATGGCGGCTTCAGGGAACGGCCTGCAGGGCCTGCGGGTGGCGGACCTGGGCTGCGGCAGCGGCATTCTGGGCCTGGGGGCCTTGCAGCTCGGGGCGGCCTCGGTGGTGGCCGCCGACACCGATTCCCTGGCGGTGCGGGCCACCACGGAGAACGCCGGCCTCAATCAGCTCTCCGCTGAGGTGAAGGTGGCCCTGGGCAGCGTGGAGGTGCTCGCGGCGCTGCTGGAGGGCCGCCCGGCCGACCTGCTGCTCTGCAACATCCTGGCCCCGGTGATCACGGCCCTCTGCCCCGCCTTCCACACCGTTCTGGCCCCCACCGGCGTGGGGCTGCTCAGCGGCCTGCTGGTGGACCAGGCACCGGCCCTGGAGGAGGCCTTGGCGGCGCAAGGATGGCGGGCGGAGTTGACCGCCCGCCAGGAGCGTTGGGGGCTGATGGTGATCCGGGCACAGCCGGTTGTCGCATAAGACACGCTGATCTGTACCCAGGTTTTGATTGGCCTTCCCAGCCAGCGGCCCAAGGATTGGCAGGATCGGCCCCGGGAGGATGTAGGAAGGGCGGGTCCTACAGGTTCTGGCTTCCCGCCGCCTGTGAGCTTCAATCCCTTCCATGGCTTCCTACAAGGTCACCCTCATCAACGAGAGCGAGGGCCTCAACAAGACCATCGAGGTTCCCGATGACCAGTACATCCTCGACGCGGCTGAAGAGCAGGGCATTGACCTGCCCTACTCCTGCCGTGCTGGCGCCTGCTCCACCTGTGCAGGCAAGCTGACTGCGGGAACCGTGGACCAGTCCGACCAAAGCTTCCTCGACGACGACCAGATCGAGGCTGGCTTCGTGCTGACCTGCGTGGCCTACCCCACCTCCGACGTAACCATCAAGACCCACGCCGAAGAAGAGCTCTACTGAGTCCGGCATCCGCCGCTTCCATCGTTCCTATCCAGCCACCCCTCGGGGTGGCTTTTTTGATGGGTGGGCTCGCGAGAAGGCCCTCGGTTCGGGGGTGTCCTCGGCGAGGCATGCCATGGGCGCCCGCGCTGGCTCTCCTCGGGCAGCCTGTCCTGCCAGGGCCAGCGACCAGGGCCGGCCCACTTCGCCCTGTGGCGCTCCAGCGCTCCGCCTCTCTGGCAGCCTGAGACCATGGCTTGCCATCGTGCCCAAGCCGTCGTTCGATCCTTTGTCCGCCGCGTCCTCCCGATCCAACTCCGCCGCCAGCAACGCCTCCGGTGAGGCCCTGGGGGCGACGGCCAGCAGCCCCCAGGGTTCCTGGGGCCCTGGCCTGTCAGGGGGGCCTGCGGAGCGCCTGCTGGAGGCGGGCAGCGTTCACCCCAGCCCCGGCGGCCAGTACAGCTTCCGGGTGCTGGGCCCCTGTTGTCGTCTGTTCGACCGGGAGGAACTGCCTTGGCCCTGCTGCCGGCTGGCCTGGCGCAGCAAGGAACCCAGCTGGCGCCGGGTTGGCCGTCGCTTCGTGGCGGATCTGGCGGCGCGGCGCTGTCCCTCCTACGTGGTGGAGCTGCTCCAACCGGGAGCCAGGCCCACCCGCACGGTGATCACCCTGTTCCCGCAGCGGCTGGGCCCGGCGCTCCAGGAGTGGTGGTATAGCAAACAGCCCGCCTCCCTGGAGCCGGCCAACAGTGAGCCGCCAGCCCCCTTGCCGGCAGCGCCCGAGCCCCCCGCTGGCTGAACCGGGTTCAGCACCAAGCGGAACGCTTATTCCTGAGGCCGCGATCGGGCTTTCAACCGGAGCGGCCAATGGCAAAAGCCAGCACAAAAAAGGGGCCCCGTTGAAGCGGAACCCCGAAGCTCTTATGACGTTCGAACCAGGAATCGGACGGATCAGAAGTAGATCTTGCCGCCACCCCACTGGATGCCCTGAACCTTGGGAGCAACCAGGATGTACCCGGCGATCAGGCGCAGGTCGTCTTCATCGAGGTCGCGCATCTTCACGAACACATCGGTGCTGCGCATGCTGGGGTGCACATCCGAAATGCTGTACTCACCGTCGTAGGAGGTGGGGTCCTTGATGAAGTCCACCAGCGAATCCACGGTGTCGCGGGGCGGGGTGGCCAGGGCAAGGGTCTCAGGGTCAAGGCCAACGTTCTGATTGGTCTTGGTGATGCCGCCGGCATGGCAGGTGCCGCAGCTGTCGTTGAAGAGCTTGCGGCCTGACTTGTACTCCTTCTCACTGAACGTCACCGTGGTGCCATCGGGGTGGGCCGGCACCGTGAGGGTGGCGGAATCCCAGCGGGCGGCGGCGGCGGGACCGGCGAAACAGACCAGCAGCGCCAACGGGAGCACCAGCAGGGTCCGGAAGACGGCGCGGATGGCTGAAGGGAAGAAGGGGGCCATGGAGAAAGCCGGTGAAATGGCGGTGAGACCGCAACTGAGACCTTGTATCACGGGGGGCGGGTCCCCCGCTGGGGAATCACGCGAACTGTTGCAGGCCCGCGGCTGGATCTCAGGCGATGGAGGGAGAGCCGGAGGGCTCGGAAACCACGACGTGATCCTCCTCCAGGGGTTGCACCTCCAGGGTGAGGAAGTCGCGGGCAATTTCGGTGGCGGGAAAGATGGCGCGGGCTTCAGCCAGCAGGTCGTCCGGGGTCATCGGATTGCCGGGCAGGTAGCGGGGGCTGAGGTGGGTGAGCACGAGCCGGCCCACCCCGGCCTCCAGGGCCGTCTGGGCGGCCATGGTGCTGGTGGAGTGCTGGCGGGCGATCGCCATCGCGGCCTCGCCATGGGAAAAGGTGGATTCGTGGATCAACAGGTCGGCGCCGCGGGCCAGCTCCACCGCCGCCTCGCTGAACACCGTGTCGGTGCAGTACACCACGCTGCAGCCGGGCCGGGGTGGGCCGCAGAGGGCCGAGCCCCGGATCACCCGACCGTCGTCGAGGGTGACCTCCCGACCGGCCTTTAACGCGGCGTAGATGGGCCCGGGGGGAATCCCCAGCTCCTTGGCCTTGTCCACGTCGAAGCGGCCAGGGCGGGGCTTGCGGTCCACCCGGTAGGCGAAGGCCGGTATGCGGTGGGTGAGGGGAGTGCAACGCACGCTGATGTCGTCGTCGTCCAGCAGCAGGGCACCACTGCGGGCCGCCTCCCGCACCCGGTGGGTGCGCAGCGGATAGCCGATCCGCGTGGAGGTGGTGCGCATCACCCCCTCCAGGTAGTCACGCAGGGGATCGGGTCCGTAGAGGTCAAGGCCGGAGCAACTGCCCGCCATACCCAGGCTGGCCAGGAGCCCAGGCAGGCCGAGGACATGGTCCCCATGCATGTGGGTCACAAAGATGCGGCGCAACTGCGACACCCGCAAATCACTGCGCAGGAACTGGTGCTGGGTGGCTTCGCCACAGTCGAACAGCCACAGCTCCGCCCGCTGGGGCAGGCGCAGGGCCACCGCCGAAACATTGCGGGAGCGGGTGGGAACACCTGAGCTGGTGCCCAGGAACGTGACCTGCACAGGGGAGGGGCCTCAAGCCCGCATGCTGCCACGGGAGCCGGGGTGAAATGGGGCCAACGGGCTGGCAGGCCAGCCGCCAGCCCCCCAGAATGGGCGTCGTTTTTAGCCGGTTTCCAGCTGTGCCGATCCGCCGCGGCCAATCCTGGTGCCGGCCCACCCTTTTCTGGAGGCGGGGGGCCACTCTGCTGGCCCTGCTCGGCGCCAGCGCCACCCCCGCGGCCCTGGTGGCGCTGGCGGGCCCCTCCCCCTTTGGAGGCACCCCTGAGCAGGTCGCCCTGGCCCGCTTCGATCAACGGGAACCGCTGGTGCGGGTGCTGCTGGCGCAGGCCGCGGTGCTGGAACCCACGGCCGTGGGTGGTCCGCTGCAGCTGCGCGATGGCCAGGGCCGCCTGCTGGCGGTTCTCCCGGAGGGCGAGCGGCTGCGGATCAGCCGACGGGGGCCCCTGCTGCTGCTGGAGCGGCCCGACGCAGACGGAAGCCTGGCGCCGCCCCAGCAGCTGGCACTCCAGGAGCTCAGGCTGAGCGCGGCCTGGTCGGGCGCTGCGGGGGGCGGGGGCGTTCGCAGGGAGGCGACCCCGTTGCTGCCCTGGCGCACGGTGCCCGCCGCCGCGGGCCGCTCCCTGCCCCTGGTGGGTCTGGGCCGCCGCCGCTACCGGGGCATGGTGCGGCTGCTCCCCGATGGGGATCGGCTCCAGGCGGTGAACCTGCTCGGGCTGGAGCACTACCTGGCCAGCGTGGTGGGCAGTGAGATGCCCGCCAGCTGGCCGGCGGAGGCCCTGCGCGCCCAGGCGGTGGCGGCGCGCACCTACGCCCTGGCCCAGCTGAAGCCCGAAGCACCCTTTGACCTGCGCTCCACGGTGGCCAGCCAGGCCTACCTGGGGACGGAAGCCGAAACCGACTCCACCCGCTCTGCCGTGGCTGCCACCCGATCCCAGGTGCTCAGCCATGGCGGCTCGCTGATCGATGCGGTGTTCCACAGCAGCAGCGGCGGCAACACCGAGAACAGCGGCGAACTGTGGAACCGCCAACTTCCCTACCTGGTGAGCGTTCCCGACCAGGACAAGCTTTCCCCCTGGCGTCAGTGGAGCGTGCGCTTCGAACCGGATCAGCTCCGCAATGCCTTCCGCGAAACCGGGGGAGCAAGCCGGATCGAGGTGCTGGCCGCCTCCAGCACCGGCCGGGTGCGTCGGGCCCGGGTGATCGGCCCCGCGGGCAGCCTGGACCTGAGCGGCAGTGAACTGCGCCAGCGCCTGGGCTTGCGCAGCACCATGGTGCAGTTCCGCTTTGAGCTCCCACTGGCACCGGGCCCGGCGGGAGGCATCACCACCGCCACGGCCCTGGCCAACGCCGAAGCCTCGGCCCGCGATCGCGGCAACCGGGCCGCTGGCCCACCGCCGCCGCCGCCCCTGCCGGGGAGCGACCGCCCCAAGGAGGGTTCAGGGGCAGCAGCTCCTGGTCCCTTCAGCAGCGGCCCGGTGGCCCAGGAGCCGCTGGCCATGCCATTGCCGGCCCTGGAGGTGGTGGGGCGGGGCTTCGGCCATGGAGTAGGAATGAGCCAGTGGGGGGCCCATGGCCTGGCGCTCCAAGGCGTGAGCTATGTGCAGATCCTGCGTCACTACTACCGAGGCGCCCAACTGGTGGCATTCCCCTCCCGCTGAGGCGAGCTGGGAACCCGGCGGCACCGATCAGGAGCCGTCTGCTGAACGGGCGAGTGGCTGGGACAGGGCCTTGGTTGGCTTCACGGGTGAGGTGCTGAATGCCCCGCAAACCCACGATGGACAAGAGCAAGGCCCAACCCTGGTGCGGTTCTCCGATCCAGCCGGCCTGGCCGACTGGGTGGCTTCCCTGCTGCTGCGGGAGCGGCGGCTGCGGCCGGAGCGCCCCCTCGGCCTGGCCACAGGCCGCACGATGGAACCGATCTACGCATCCCTGGTGCGCCAGGTGAAGGGGCTGACCCCGGCTGAGCAGCAGGAGCTGCGCAAGCACTGGTGCAGCTTCAACCTCGATGCCTATGTGGGGCTTGATCGCGCCGATCCCCGCTCCTTCGCGGCGGAGATGACAAGCCGGCTCACCACCCCCCTGGGGCTGGATCCGGAGCAGGTGCATCTCCCCGATGGCCAGGCGGCGGATTCCCATGCCGCAGCGGAGTGCTACGCGGCCCAGCTGGCGGCCACCGGTGGCGTGGGCCTGCAACTCCTGGGCCTCGGCCTCAACGGCCACGTGGGCTTCAACGAACCTCCCTGCGAGGCCGATGCGCCCTGCCGCTGCGTGGAACTCAACCCCGCCACCCGCCACCAGAACGCCGGGGCGTTCGGCGGCAACCCGGAGGCGGTGCCGGAGCGGGCGATCAGCCTCGGCCTGCGGGACATTCTGGCCGCCGATCGCCTGTTGTTGGTGGTGACGGGTGCGGCCAAGGCCGAAGTGCTGGCCAGGGCGCTACAGGAACCGCCCACGCCGGAGCTGCCGGCAAGCTGGATCCAGCTCCACCCACGGGCGCTGGTGGTGGCGGATGGGGAGGCGTGCTCCGTGTTGCAGGCCAGCAGCGACGTCAGCGAGGGGGTGGCTTAAGCCATCACGGCCTCCAGCAGGGCATCATCGGCCTCGAGGTTGGAGGTCACGCTGCGCACGTCGTCGAGGTCCTCGAGGGCATCGAGCATGCGCAGGCAGGGGCGCAGGATGTCCTCGCATTCCAAACGACAGGGGACCGGGGCGATCCAGCGGTGCTCCCATCCGGCCACCGGCAACCCCAGACCGCGCACACCATCCTGCAGCGCCTCCAGGTCGGCGTAGGCACCCAGCACATCGGCGCCTTCACCATCGAGGTTGTAGCCCACCACCGCCGGTCCACCCGTCTCCTCCAGCTCCAGGAGCCTCTCCAGTAGCACCTCCTCCTGCAGGTCCCCCGCCTCGAGTCGCACCACGGAGCGCTGCTCGAACAGGTAGCTCACGCAGCCACTTTCGCCGAGGTTGCCGCCGTGCTTGCTGAAGGCCAGGCGGAGGTCAGCGGCGGTACGGTTGCGGTTGTCGGTGAAGGCCTCGATCAACACCGCCACCCCACCGGGTCCGTAGCCCTCGTAGCGGACCGCCTCGAACTGATCGCCCTCCCCGCCAGCCTGGCCGGAGCCCTTGGCGATGGCCCGCTCGATGTTGGCGTTGGGCACCCCGGCCGCCTTGGCCTTCTCAATCGCGGTGCGGAGCTGGAAGTTGCCGGCGGGATCGCCGCCGGCCCGGGCGGCCACGGTGATCTCGCGGCCAAGGCGGGTGAACACCGCCCCACGTTTGGCGTCGACCACCGCCTTGGTGCGCTTGATCTGGGCCCATTTGCTGTGGCCGGCCATCAGGGGAACAGAGGGAAACGGAACGGGGTGGCGGAGCCGAAAGGCTCCAGGCGGGGTGTGGCGGACAACCCTGGAGGGCTACGATCATCAGCCGGCGGCATCGAACACGAGGCGGGGCCGAAGCTGCCCAGTGGGATCCAGCCGGGCGATCCCAGCCAGGCTGCCATCGGGATTGAGAATGGCGTAGGCCGGGCCTTCCGGGGCTACCGACTCGGCGGGGCCTGCTGGCCCATCCGCAGCAGCGCCTGCGGCGATGGCATCGTGGGTGGCCTCGCCGCCCCGCAACGGCAGGGAGCGCCCGCACCGCCAGCCGGGCAGTTCCTCCTCCAGCAGCTGGCGCCGCTCCAGGTGGGCCAGGGCCGCCAACGGATCAAGCAGGAGCGGCGGCGGGCCATTAGTCAGCCGCTCCAGATCAACGGCCGTGGAGAGATCGAAACCGAGCGTTGCGGTGCGGCGCAGGCGGGCCAGGGCACCACCGCAGCCCAGATGGTCGCCAAAGTCGCGGGCCAGGGAGCGGATGTAGGTACCAGCCGAACAGCGCACCTCCAGCTCCAATCGGGCCTCGGCTGAGTCCCAGGCGAGCAGCTGCAGGCTGTGGATCGTCACGGGCCGAGGCGCCAACTCCACCACCTCACCCCGCCGAGCGCGGGCGTAGGCCCGCTCGCCCCCCACATGCACCGCCGACACCGCGGGGGGACGCTGCAGGATCTCGCCACGGAAGCTGGCGAGCGCCTCCTCCAGGGCGTCCGTGTCCAACGGCGGTGGGGTGCGGCGCTCCAGCACCTCCCCCTCCAAGTCATCGCTGCTGGTGCGCAAGCCCAGCTGCACCACGGCGCGATAAACCTTGTCGCCCTGGAGGTACGGAAGCAGGCGGGTGGCCGGACCCAGGGCGATCGGCAGCACACCGGTGACGGCCGGATCCAGGGTGCCGCCATGGCCGACCCGCTTGAGGCCATAGGCGCGCCGTACCGCCGCCACGCAGCCATGGGAGGTGGGGCCGGCAGGTTTATCGATCACCAAAAAACCGCAGAGCCCCGTTGGGCACTCCGCGGGAGCTGGGGAGAGGATTGATGCCACAGGCCGCCGCCGCGGAGGGGCTTCAGGCCACGGCCACGTTCACCCGCTTGCGGTTGCGCAGGCCGCGCTTGATCGATTCAAAATTCACTACCCCATCCACCAGGGCGAAGAGGGTGTCGTCGGAACCGCGACCCACATTCACACCGGGCAGCACGGAGGTGCCGCGCTGGCGAATGATGATCGAGCCGGCGCTCACGACTTCACCGCCAAAACGCTTGACGCCAAGGCGCTTGGAGTTGGAGTCGCGGCCGTTGCGGGTAGAGCCTGTGCCTTTCTTGTGGGCCATGGGTGCTGCGGAAAAGAAAAGGGAATAAGGGCGGTGGAGCGAGGTCTTGGATCAGGCGATGGCCTTGCCGGCCACCTGGATCGACTTGACCAGCACCCGGGTGAGTTCCTGGCGGTGGCCGTTCTTGCGCCGCGTCTTCTTCTTGGGACGCATCTTGTAAACCAGGATCTTCGGTCCGCGGCGGTGGGCCAGAACCTGCAGTTCCACCGTGGCTCCCGTCACATAAGGGGCGCCAAGGGTGGTGCCCTTGGCATCCTTCACCAGCAGCACCGTCTCGAGGGTGACTGTGCTGTCCACCTCGGCATGGAGCCGGTCGATGTCGATGTAGCGGTCGGGCTGCAGCCAGAACTGCTGACCGGAGGCCTCGACGATCGCGTAGGGACCTGGAGCGACCGGACCCGAGGTGGTGGCCGGTGCAGCGCTGGCGCTCGGGGCGCTGGCCGCTGTGGAGGGGGTTTCAGCCATGGGACTCAGGGCACGGCCAGGCTGGCGGCAGGGATCTGCCGCCATTCAGCCTGGCGCGTGGCAATCGAAAGACAAACAAAGACTTTCACATTCCGAGCCGCCATCCGTCAACATTCGTTCACCCAGCAGGGTTTCCCTCCGTTCCGGCCAATGGCAGGACAGCCACTCACGATCGTGTCGCTGGTGCGCGACCCCGACCTGGCCCAGGCCTGTGGCCAATGGCTGCGCGAGGGTCCGTACCGGATGGAGGCGCTCGACCCGCTGGCTGATCCGGTGGTGATCCTCGAGGGGAAGCCCGAATCCTTCGACGCGTTGTTGCTGGAGCAGGGCGTGCTGGCCTCCGAGATCCGCCAGTCCCTGACCGAGCGGGGGCTGCTGCTGCCGGCCGTGGTGATCGGCGAGGTGAGCGGCCAGGTGGAGCTCCACGACGCGGAGGTGCATCTGCCCCCCGACCAGCTCGAACAGCTGAGCTACAGCCTCGATGCGGCGGTGTCACGGTTCCTGCGCCGGGGCCTGCCCAGCACGACCAGCCTGGGCCAGCAGGAGGTGGATGGCGGCCCTGCCAATGGAGGCGAGCGCTGGAAGTTGACCAACCGCCTGCGGGGCCGGCTCGGCTACCTGGGCGTCTACTACAAACGGGACCCGGCCCGCTTCCTGCGCAACCTTCCCAGCGCGGAGCGGAAGGAACTGCTGCGATCCCTGACCCGCACTTACCGTGATCTGTTGCTGAGCTACTTCCGCGATCCAGCCATTGCCAATCAGGCCCTGGAGAGCTTCGTGAATACCGCCTTCTTCAGCGATCTCACGATCACCAACACCGTGGAGATCCATATGAATCTGATCGACGGCTTTGGCAAACAGCTCCAGCTGGAGGGCCATCAGAACGACTTTCTTCAGGATTATCGCCTTGCCCTGCTGGATGTGATGGCCCATCTCTGTGAGATGTACCGCCGCGCCGTGCCCCCCGATCCGCCCCTCACCAGCGCGACCATGCCGGCCTCGACCGACCTTCCGAGCTGAACCATCACCCCGAGACTTCCACCAGCCCGCTTCATCGATTCCACCCCCAGGAGCTCCCTGCGATGCCCGCCCGCAAGACCTACATCCTCAAGCTCTACGTCGCCGGCAACACGCCCAACTCGATGCGGGCGCTCAAAACCCTGCGCAACATCCTGGAAACGGAATTCCGTGGTGTTTACGCACTTAAGGTGATTGATGTGCTCAAGAATCCCCAGTTAGCCGAGGAAGATAAAATCCTGGCCACCCCAACCCTCGCCAAGATCCTGCCTCCACCGGTGCGGCGCATCATCGGCGACCTCTCCGACCGCGAGCGGGTGCTGATCGGCCTCGACCTTCTCTATGAAGAACTCAGCGACGAAACCTACGGATTCGAGGAGGAGGGCAACGCCATGACCAACGGTCCGCTGGACCCGGAACCGGTCACTGGCAGCGGGGTTGGTAGCGATTCGCCCCATCCCTGAGCCCCTGACGGCCCTCCTTTCCGCCTCCACACCTTCCCCACCCCACCGCATTCCCGAGACCTCCTTCGATGCAGGACCCCAGCCTCACCAGCCCCGCCACACCGCTGATGCAGGTGCAGAAACTGCCGACCAGCATCGAGGGCTTCGATGACATCTGCCACGGCGGTCTTCCGATCGGCCGATCGACGCTGATCAGCGGTACCTCCGGCACGGGCAAAACCGTGTTCTCGCTCAACTTCATCTACAACGGCATCCGGGATTACAACGAACCGGGCATCTTCGTGACCTTCGAGGAATCGCCCCTCGACATCCTGCGCAACGCCGCCAGCTTCGGCTGGAATCTCCAGGAGATGGTGGAGCAAAATAAGCTCTTCATTCTCGATGCCTCACCCGATCCCGATGGCCAGGATGTGGCGGGCAGCTTCGACCTCTCCGGCCTGATCGAGCGGATCAACTATGCGATCCGCAAATACAAGGCCCGCCGGGTGGCGATCGATTCGATCACCGCGGTGTTCCAGCAGTACGACGCCGTTTCGGTGGTGCGCCGCGAAATCTTCCGGCTGATCGCCCGGCTCAAGGAGATCGGCGTGACCACGTTGATGACCACCGAACGCATCGATGAATACGGTCCGATCGCCCGCTACGGCGTGGAAGAGTTCGTGAGCGACAACGTGGTGATCCTCCGCAACGTGCTCGAGGGCGAACGGCGGCGGCGCACCGTGGAGATCCTCAAGCTGCGCGGCACCACCCACATGAAAGGCGAGTTTCCCTTCACCATGGGCGCCCACGGCGTGAACATCTTCCCCTTGGGCGCCATGCGGCTCACCCAGAGATCCTCCAACGTGCGGCTCAGCTCCGGCGTGCCAAAGCTGGACGAGATGTGCGGCGGTGGCTTCTTCAAGGATTCGATCATCCTGGCCACCGGCGCCACGGGCACCGGCAAGACACTGCTGGTGAGCAAGTTCATCGAGGATGCCTGTCGCAGCAAGGAGCGAGCCATTCTGTTCGCCTACGAAGAATCGCGGGCCCAGCTGCTCCGCAACGCCACCAGCTGGGGCATCGACTTCGAGCAGATGGAGCAGGATGGCCTGCTGAAAATCATCTGCGCCTATCCGGAATCCACCGGCCTGGAGGATCACCTCCAGATCATCAAAACCGAGATCAGCGAGTTCAAGCCCTCACGGATGGCGATCGATTCCCTCTCCGCCCTCGCCAGGGGGGTGAGTCACAACGCCTTTCGCCAGTTCGTGATCGGGGTCACCGGCTACGCCAAGCAGGAGGAGATCGCTGGCTTCTTCACCAACACCTCCGAAGAGTTCATGGGCAGCCATTCGATCACCGACTCCCATATCTCCACCATCACCGACACGATCCTGATGCTGCAGTATGTGGAAATTAGGGGTGAGATGGCACGGGCATTGAATGTGTTCAAGATGCGCGGTTCCTGGCACGACAAAGGCATCCGCGAATTCGTGATCACCAGCAATGGGCCTGAGATCAAGGACTCCTTCTCCAACTTCGAGCGCATCATCAGTGGCGTGCCCCATCGCATCACCACCGATGAGCGCAGCGAGCTCTCCCGGATCGTGAGGGGTGTGGCCTCGGAAGAAAGCTGACTTCCATGCCGGTGGCTCACACCTTCAGAGCCTGTGACGTCAGGATGGCGGGCAAGAACAAGGGTTGAACCCATCGATGAGCCGCGATGCGAGCGCTGATGCGAGCGCCTGATACCACCGCCGATGCCGGGGCGAGCCGTCCGTCGAACCTCCGGCCGGCGCCCTCGCTGCGCAGGCTCCTGGTCGTGCCGGTGGTGGTGCAGATGGTGGCCACGGCCGGGCTGATCAGCCTGCTCAGCTACCAAAACCTGCGGAGCACCACCGACCGGATGGCCGCGACGATGCAGGAACGCACCAGCCGTCAGGTGAGTGATTATCTGCGCGCCTACCTGCAGGTGCCCCACCAGGTGATCGCCACCATGGAGCAGGCCGTGCGGAGCGGATCCCTGGATCCGCAGGACCAGGTGGCGACCACCCGTTATCTGTGGCAGCTGCACAACACCTTTCCCAATGCCCCGTACCTCAACTACGGGCTCGCCACGGGGGATTTCATCGGCGTGGGCCAGGCCGACAACGACGATCCCCGCCCCTTCCTGGAGGTGGCCGCCGCCGATTCAATCGAACGACTCGACAAGTACGCCATTGATGCGGTCGGCCGAAAAGGCGATCTGCAGCGGGTGAAGCCCTTCGCCGACTTCCGCGGTGATGGCTGGTACAACCAGCCGGTGGTGGCCGGCAAGGCCGTGTGGACGAGCATCTACAACTGGGTGGACGCGCCGGAGGTGATGGCGATGGGAGCCGGCATCCCGATCCGGCGGGATGGTCGCCTGGTGGGGGTGGCTGGGGTGGATGTGTTCCTGTCCAACATCAGCCGTTACCTGGCCAGCCTGCCGTTGGGCAAGGGCTCGCAGGTGTATGTGGTGGAAGCCAACGGCTTGCTGGTGGCCGATTCCTCCGATCGCCTGCCCTTCCGGGTGGTCGCGGGCCGGGGGCTCCGGCTGCGGGCCATGGAAGCCGAGGCACCGGCGATCCGCGATTCAGCCCGGGCGCTGGTGACCCGCTTTGGCGACCTCGGCTCGATCAATAAGCCCCATCATCTGCGGCTGCCGCTCAACGGCAAGGGGGTGCGGGTGCGGGTGGAGCCCTTCCGGGATTCCTACGGCCTCGATTGGCGGATCGTGGTGACGATGCCCGAGTCGGAGTTCCACGGGACGCTGCGCCGGGATGCCCTCACCAATCTGCTGATCTCCCTGGGGGCGGTGGGGTTGTCTGGAACCCTGGCCATGCTGGCGGTGCGGCGCGTGAACGCCAGCCTCACCCAGGTGGTGGAGGGCTCAGAAGCCCTGGCGGAAGGGAATCTCGATCAGGAGGTGCCCCCGGGCAATGTGGCGGAAACGCAGCGCATGGCGACGAGCCTCAACACGATGGCGGCCAGCCTGCGCGAGAGCATCCGCAGCCTGCGGGCCCGCAACGCTGCCGTGAGCGAAGAGGTGGCCCAGCGGACCCGGGAACTCCAGGTCGCCAACCAGCGGCTGGAGGAGGAGATCGACCTACGCCGCCGCGCCGAGGAGGAGCTACGCACCTCCAACACGGAACTCCGGGTGCTGGCCAACACCGACCGGCTCACCGGCGTGGCCAACCGCCACCAGCTGGACGAGCTGCTGGCGCTCGAATGGCAGCGCCATCGTCGCTCCCAGAAATCGATTGCCGTGCTCATGATCGATGCGGATCACTTCAAGGCCTACAACGACTGTTTCGGCCACCTGGCCGGCGACCGTTGCCTGATCCGGATCGCGGAGGTGGTGAAACGCACCTGCGACCGCCCCGGCGACCTGTTGGCCCGCTTCGGCGGAGAAGAATTCGTGCTGGTGCTCCCGGACACCGACAGCCCGGGGGCGATCACGATCGCAGAACGGGTGCAGGAGGCGCTGGCGCACCAGGCGATTCCCCATCCCAAGGCCGTGGTGGCCGGCCGGGTGACCGTGAGCATCGGCATCGCCTGCCAGATTCCGGACGCTTACAACAGCCACCAGGATCTGCTGGCCAGTGCCGACGCGGCCCTCTACCGGGCCAAGGCGGGCGGACGCAACCGCTGGGAGATGGTGGGCTGACCCCGGAGCGGCCACCGCCAATGCCCAGGCAGCGGCGGCTCAGCAGATCCGCGGCAGCAAGTCACCGGCCGGGGGGCTGAGCACCCGCTCACTCCCGAAGGCCGTGCGCAGCAGCAACCGCGGCCCGGCCAGGGCGGCGCCTCCATGGCCGGGCGGATCCTCCTCCCGTTCCACCGCACCGATCCAGGCGCCGCCCTGGGGTTCGAGCACAGCCAAGGTGGCCTCCAGATCGGCGGGGGCCACCACGGCCACCAGCCTTCCCTCGTTGGCCAGATGGAGCGGATCGAGGCCCAGCAGATCGGCGCCGCGGCGCACGGCAGGGGCCACCGGAATCCGCTCCTCGATCAGCCGGACCCGCACGCCGGCCTCCGTGGCCAGCTCCTGCAGGGCACTGGCGAGGCCGCCGCGGGTGAGATCCCGAAGACAGTGGGGCCGCACGCCGTGGGCCAGAAGGGCCTCCACCAGGGGCCAGAGGGGGGCGCAATCGCTGAGCAAAGGAGGGTGGGGATCGAGGCCGTGGCGGGCCATCAGGATCGCCATGCCATGGCGGCCCAGGTCGCCGCTCACCACCACCTGGTCGCCCGCCTCGATGCGCCCCGGCCCGATCGGCTCCGCCGCCATAAGCAGGCCGATGCCGCTGGTGGTGAGGAAGGCGCCATCCGCCTTGCCCCGCTCCACCACCTTGGTGTCCCCCGTGACCACCTGAACGCCGCATTCCGCTGCGGCGGCGGCCACCGAGGCCAGGATGCGCCGCAGCACCGCCAACTCCAGCCCCTCCTCCAGGATCAGGCCAAGGCTGAGCGCCCAGGGACGGGCCCCCGCCATGGCGAGATCGTTGCAGGTTCCCACCACCGCCAGGCGGCCGATGTCACCACCGGGGAACTCCAGGGGGTGCACCACATAGCCATCGGTGCTGAAGGCCAGGCGGCCATGGGGAAGCGCAAGGCTGGCGGCGTCATGCAGCGGCGCGCCGGGATCGGCATAGAGGGGGCGCAGTTCACTGTCGATCAGCCGCTGGCTGAGGGTGCCGCCACCGCCGTGGCCCAGCAGGATACGCCCGCTCATCGGGGCAGCGGAGGCGCCGAACAGGCTGCGCCCTGCGGCGGCCGGTAGTGGTGATAGGCGGCGCAGGCCCCCTCACCCGAGACCATGGGAGCCCCGAGCGGATGCTCCGGGGTACAGCCCAGGCCGAAGGCGGGGCACTGGAGCGGCGTGGCCTCCCCCCGCAGGATGGCGGCGGCGATGCAGGGGCCGGAAGCTGAAACCGGATCGGGCCCTCGACAGAGGGAGGGAGTGACGCCTGGCGGACCAGCGAAGGGGCCGGGCAGGGGAAAGCGGCGTTCCGCATCAAGGGTGGCGGCAAAGGACTCCCGCATCGCCAGGCCGCCGCCGGGAATCAGCCCGAGGCCCCGCCAGGGCTGGTCGACCACCTCGAACACCTCCTCCAGCAGGGCCCGGGCCGCCGGATTGCCCTCCGGCCGCACCACGGGGCCGTAGGCATTCAGCAACTGCGGTGTCGCGGCCTCCAGGAGCCGCACGCAGGCCAGGATCGCCCGCATCAACTCCAGGGGCCCGAAACCGCTCACCACCACCGGCAGCGATCGGCGCTCCACCAGCTCCTGGAGTTCGGCGGTGCCGATCACGCCACAGACATGGCCCGCCGCCAGGAATCCCTGCACGGCGCAGAGCGGGTCCGGCGGAGCGGCGGCGGGCTGGAGAAGCGCCTCCATGGCGGGCGCTACCCGCACATGGGCCGTGAGCAGGGAGAGGTTGGCGAGGCCCTTGGAGCGGGCACAACGGGCCAGCAGGGCCGTGGCGGGGGCGGTGGTCTCGAAGCCCACGGCGAAGAAGACCACCTCCCGGTGGGGGTGGGCGCGGGCGATGGCCAGGGCCTGCAGCG